>Ga0302247_1002275_pt1 | contig 12674 bp, 11 predicted proteins | sample AAG_UR_Ile_MG_FD_193529 | JGI IMG/M metagenome (GOLD analysis project Ga0302247, IMG submission 193529) | Enriched activated sludge microbial communities from anaerobic digester in WTTP, New Holstein, Wisconsin, United States - AAG_UR_Ile | ecosystem: Engineered > Bioreactor > Anaerobic >...
GCGCGGCGGCGTGCGCGTCTACGACCTGACCTCGAGGACCTGGACCTCCCTGGACCGCCCGGGGGCCGAGGCCAACGCCTCCTACGGCGCCTTCCTCGCGTCGGGCCAGGCGTTCGTGTACCCCGACGCCATGAGCAACCGCCTGCTCGCCTACCGCGCCCCCGCGTGGCGGGTCGGGCGGGAGCGGATCATGGCGGACGCCGCGGGCGGCGAGTTCTACCACTCGCTCACGTCGTGCGCGCCGGGGGTCTGCGGGACCGACGACCGGCTGCTGGCCGAGCAGAGCAGCCACCTCGAACTGATCTCGGGGACCGGCCTCGAGGTGCTCCAGCGTTTCCAGTACAAGGCGCCCATGGGCAGCGCCCGCTCCTCGGATCGCCAGGCCCTCGTGCTCGGCTCCAAGTCCGGGCTGCTGATGCTGGGGCCGCCCCCGGCCGGCCGGCGCGCCGTGGCCCGCTTCGGGGACGGCGTCATCGGCCTGATCCACCCGATCGACGCGCGGACCACCCTCGTGGGCACCTGGACCGGCGGGATCTTCCTCTGGGACCACGTCACGGGCACGAGCCGCCCCGTCGGCGAGCGGCGCGGCGGCTACGTGTGGGCCGCCGACCTCTCCCCAAATGGCGCCACCCTCGCCGTGGGCTCGTGGGATCACACGGTCCTGCTGCTGGACCACCCCTCTGGGACGTCGAAGCCGGGGCGCACCCTGAAGTTCGAGAGCCCGGTCACCTTCGTGCGCTGGTCCAAGGACGGCGCGCGCCTGTTCGTGGCGACCTTCAAGATGCTCCACGTCCTCGAGACCGCCGGGTGGAAGACCCTGGACCGCCACATCATCGGCACGGTGAGCGGCAATGGTCCGCCCGTCGCGGCCAGCCGGACGCACATCGCCTTCCACGAGACCGACGAGGAGATCTCGCTGCTCGAGCTCGCCACCCTGCGGCTCTCGGCCGTGACGCCCACGGTGAAGAACCTGGCCGACGGCGCCACCCGCATGGTCGAGCCCGGCGTGCTCGTCGTCCAGGACGAGGCCTTCTGCCTGCACCTGATCCACCCGCCCGAGCGAAAGCCCCGGCACCGGTTCTGCGGGCTGGGATCGTTCCTGGCCACCGCGTCCCTGGACCCGACCGGCACCTGGCTCCTCGCCGCCGGGGACGATCACACCATCCGCCTGTGGTCGGTCGCCGACGAGCGCCCGCTGCTGGTGCTGCCCACCATCGTCGGCCAGGTCGCCGCCTTCGATCACGAGGGGAAGAACATCCTGTTCGAGCGGGGCCACGAGGTCTGGAGCCTCCCCCTCGACGCCGCGCTGTGGGATCTGCCGGCCGACGATCTGATGCGCGCGGCCCAGGCGCAGTCGGGCCTCTGCCTCGAGGGCGCCCAGTTGAAGCCCCTGCATGAATGCAAATTGATCCCCCCGTAGCCCGCTCCGCGGTCTACAGGGGGCTAGCGTCACTCGTCCTGCGGGCGGCCGCGGCCGCGCTTGACGTCGCCGCGCTGCTTCTTGCCCTCGAGGCGCCGCACGCGGGACGCCTTCGTGGGCTTCGTGGGCCGCCTCGGCGGCGGGGGCGGTTCGGCGGCCCGCCGGATCAGGTCGGCGAGCTTCTCCCGCGCGGCGGCGCGGTTGCGCTCCTGGGTGCGGTGCTCGTGCGCCTCGATGATCAGGATCCCCTCGGCGTTGATCCGGTTCTTCGCCAGCGCCTCGAGCCTGGCCCTCACCCGCGGCGGCAGCGTGGTGCAGCCCTTCAGGTCGAAGCGCAGCAGCACCCCCGTGGAGACCTTGTTCACGTTCTGGCCCCCGGGCCCCGGGCTGCGCACGAACGTCTCCTCGAGCAGCGCCTCGTCGAGCTCGATTCCGGGGGTGACGGACCACATCATCGTCGGGACTTCCTTCCGCGCGCCCACGCCGGCCGCGCCCGCCGAGCATACGGGATATGCCCCGCGAGGACAAGCCGTCGTCAGGTGTTGTCAGGTGTCCTCCTCGGCGACCGTGAAGCGCGACTGCTCCATCAGGATCTTCCGCACCTGCTCGCCCTTCTTGCGCAGGAGGTCCGGCTTCACCATCTGAGGCAGCTCCTCCAGGATGAACCGGGGCAGGTCCTTCATGCCGCACTGCTCCAGGAGCGCCTGGAACCGTGGATCCTCGCACAGGTCGGAATGGACGAAGCCGGACAGGCGATCCAGCTCGAACCAGCGCTTCTCGTAGTTGCCGATGCGCAGGGCCTCGTTGAACCGGTCCCCCTCGGGCGTGCCGGACTGGGTGATGAAGAGGAACGTCCGCAACACCAGGGCGTCGTCGACGATCTCGCCCACCAGGTATCCGACCCGGAACTCCACGTCGCGCAGCTCGATCAGACAAGTGTTCTCTCCCAGCGGTCGCACCACAGGCTCCCCGATGGACTTCGAGATTACCTGATCCCTCATGTGCATCGGGTAGGGCGCCATCCTCTCCTCGATCCGGCGCAGGGCGTGCATCTGGACGTACACCGGCAACATCCGCTCCGGTCGGTTCGCCTGTCCCGGAACCAGGCTGGTGGACAACAGGCAGGGGGTCAGGGTCAGAAAGTCCTCCGAGTAGGCATGGACACGAAAGCAGGTCCTCGGCTTGCCGTCGAGGTTGAATCGTCGATGCTCGGGCGGGAAAAACCGGTAGTGGAAAGAAAAGATGGGCATCGCGATCCGGTCCCGAGGTGTCTCTATCTCCATCTTGGGGACATACCAGCCATGCTCCACCTCGCTGAAGACCCAGCTCGACACCCGCAGAACGAGCAACAGATTGTAGAGGGGGCCTTCGGAGGCTGATTTTTCGTGAAACTCGAGCAACTGCGAAAGTGCCCGGGACCACCGCGCCGTCAGGGGATGCCCCGTTTTTTCCATGTTCATCGCGCTGGCGACCAGGACCAGGCCCGACGAGAAGTATTCCCTCGCGGTGATGGAATACCCCGCGTCTCCGAGCGGGAAGGACTCGGTCGACATGTACCTGTCGAGGACCTCCCGGAAGAACTGGACGCACTCCTTCGGGATCCCGGGATCCTCGGCGATGAAGGGCCGGGGGCCGCGTCGCAGCTCGATCAAGTCCCGATCAGCCCTCGGCAGACCGCAGAACGCCGGCCACGCGCCGAGCGCCTTGATCAGATCGTGCAGCTTCCGTACGCGCTCGCGTTCATACACAGCCTTCTGCTCAGGGGCCTTGGACGCCTTCTTGGTCGTTCTGGTTTTCGCCATGGATTCAATCTCCCTCGCGCGGGAATGGGTCACGGGTTGGCGCGTATATTGCCAGACCCGACTGCCGGTCTCCAAGGGAAAACGAATGGAAAAACTACGTTGACATCGCCTATCCCGGGTGTTTCCATTTGCCGCTGGGGAACAACCGGATTCATCGAAGGAATGCAGTCCCTGGTCTTCAGCCGAAAAGCTTTCAACAGCATTTCTTTGCATGCTAATCATATGAGGTACTTCGTTGATCCAACTCGACTACCTCTACCGCGGCTTGAGCAAGAGCATGTTCCAAGAGGCCAAAGGACAAGTCCTTCCGAAAGAGATCGGCAAACCGTTCGAGGAGGTCATCGTTTTCGACGGTCGTTTCACTTACAATGGGGATGCGAGATTTGGTGAATCCGGGCAAAACTCGATCCTGATGCACCAAGACGACTCGAGCAAGCCTCCCGGCTCCGGCATCAGCACGACGCCGCACTTCGAACGGGCTCGGCACTATGCCACTCACGGCAACAGCGTGCAGGGAGTGGTCATCGTCATCGACCGCCACAGGCTGGCCGATTGCGGGATCACCGCCTTCGTCATTGCCGATAAGATCAGTTCCCCGAAATGTCCTGAGGACGACGAGGTTCTGCTCTTGGCCGCAGATCTCGGTGCGCTCCCCCAGGAGGTCATTTTCGACGTGATTCCGGTCGAACCCGCCGCACGACCCTGACAACGAGCACAGGCAGATGTCATAAGCATTCACTGATTCCAATCCCGGATTTTCGCAACGATTTCATTCATCTTCACTGCCAGATCGAATCGGTCTGACATATTCTCCAACGTCATGTGCTGGCCGGCCTTCAAGGCGAGTTTCATTTTCTGTGGAGTCTTACGTCCGACCCGCTTCTCCAGGTAGGAATCCGCACCCTCTTCGTCTGAAGGGAAAAAGCGCTCGAACTGCCCTGGATCAGGAAGATCGGGCTTGTTGAAGACCTTGGAAAGAATGCTTCCTGGCAGATAGTTTTCGATCTCCTTGGCAGTCAATAACCAGTTTATCGCGCAGTTCGCCGAGGCACATTCCTTCTCAATCCGCGCGACCGCCTTTTTCAGCGGCTGTTCTTCCGCCATCCGGTCACTGTCACAGACGATGATGATGTTCGGATTCACCCGGATCAGGTTCACCATCTCTTCCACTTGGGCCGCTGGGTCCTTCACCTCCAGATCGGCCAGCAATGCGCCGCCGTAAAACGCACATTGGTAGTCGCGTCCCTCCTGCAATTCCCCGCTGCTGAACAGTGAAATCCACTTGTTCAGGTAGATCCGATCCGAGGGGCCTTCGACCCAGATGATGCCGTTGGCCTGCAGCAGGTCCGACGGCTTCGCACCCAGTTCGGAAAGCAAGCCGAGCTTGTCGAAGTGTGCGTTGACGACCTTCGCGACGGAGGTATCGTTCTGACGGGTGACGTGGATGAACTGCGCGTTATCGCAGCGCCCGAAGAAGTCCAGCGCTACGCTGGAGTGGGTAGTCAGGAACAGCGTGCATTTCTCCCGTTCAACGTACTCGAGCAGGTACTTGAAGAGCCGCCGCAGCAAGGCCGGATGTAGGTTGTTCTCGAGCTCCTCGAACGCGAAGACGAACTGGTCCTTGGTGCGCTTTGAATATTCATCAAGATGTATTGACGGAATAACCAACAGGTTCAACAGGACCAAGAGAATGGTCTTCAACCCACTGCCAGACTGACTTAGAGGAATGAGATTCTGCGATTTCCCAGTTTCATGAAAAAAGACCTCCCAAAGTCCTCCGTCTACATGTTGCTTTATTCTCAGTTCGAGGAAACTGCTATCATTTCCGAATATTTCTGTCATTGCTTGAAGAAGAGTCTTCTCGATAAGATTGTGGTCCTTTCCACTCGTAAGAAGAAACTCGCGGATAATCTGGGTGGCCCCTTTTCCATCCTCATCCAATCCGACGTTTATATTGGCATCTATTCTTGGAATTTTTGTAGTTTCTGAGGATGGGGTGTTTTCTCGTTCTGCCTCTGGTGTGATGTCTCGTTCTGCTCGTATTCGGCAAAATAACTTTTGATGCAATGGGGTTGCCGCTGACCGACCGATCTCACCGATTCGCCTTTTTCTTTCGTCTGTGGCTTGAGGATCAGACAGTTCGAGCCCATCAAAAGTAATTTTTTCAATTCTCCCTGAGCTATTTAGCTCCCAAGTTGCAACTCGGTTAACAAAATTCTTTCCATGGTGCTGCCAAGAATCATTTCTGAGTAGTTCTGTGTATTCTCTTTCTGGGAATTTTTCCCGAAGGTCGCTCTCAGAAAGAAGTCCAGTGAATTTCAAGGGGTATCCTGTAGAAATCGTCTTTGTCTGGCAAAGCAATCGAATAAAATCTAGCAGGTGCGACTTCCCCGTATTATTTCGGCCGATGATGATGTTGATGGGCTTGATTTCGAGAAGATCCGTCCACTCCTTCTCGAAGCAGGTGAATCCGCGAAACGCGATTTTGTCGATGAGCATGGGAGGCCTCCTGGCGTGTGCGAACGGACTATTGGGCCGTCAGCCCGGGGTCGCCTTCTTCCGACCGCCGGCGGCGGGCTTGCGGGGGGGCTTTCCCGAGGTCGCCGGGGGCGCGGCAGGCTCTGGGTCCAGGAAGTTTACGCAGGGCAGCAGGACAGGGCCCGTCTCGCTGCGGAAGCTCAGGTTCAGGAGCAGCTCGCGGCAGGCACCCCAGAGCACGGCGGGGGCGTTGTAGCGCACCAACTTGTCCACCTGGTCGGCAGGCCAGCCGTCGAGGACCTCGAAGAAGCCCTCGACCACCATACGGAAATAGGCGGTGCTCTCCTTCAGGTCGGGACTGCCGCCGGTGACCGTCATCTCGATCATGAACTTGCGGGGATCGTCCTTGTGGGTGTGGACGCGGGGTTGCGCGTCGACGCCCTGCACGATCGGCCGGTCGGCGGGGGCGCCACGCAGCGTCCGGAACTCCAGGCTGCGGAGGATGTACGAGTTCATCTGCAAGGGGGAGATCTGCATGGTTCGGTTCCTTTTCAGTTGGACAACGCAGCCTGGTACGGCAGGGTGTGTCTGGCAGGCCAGCCTACGGCCGTAGGGTTCGGTGAATAGTCGACCGACGGTTCATGCAGCACGCACGCCCGGGAGAGCACGATCCACGAAGCCGCGGGGGTGGCACGCGTACGCACCACGGGCGTCTCCTCGAGCCGCACCTTCAGTTCCATGTCGAGGGCGCGGGCCACCTTCACCATCGTCGCCAGCGTGAAGTTGTTCTCACCGCCGAGCATCTTGGTGATATACGCCGGCTTTTTTCCCAACTTGTTCGCCAGTTGGGTCCGCGTGAGCCCTCTTCGATTCATGGCGCGAATGAGGTCCTCCGTGAACTCGAGGATGGCACCCTCGGTGTGATAATCGTCGTGCTGCTGGGCTTCCTTCAGCCATTCGTCGTAATTCGGGGTCGGCTTTTTCATCTCTTTCCTCCCTTTTGTGCCTCTTCGAAGTCGTGCTTGAGCCGCAGGGCTTTCTCAATCTCAGCCGGAGGCAACTTGTCCTTCTTTTTCACGATCCCGTGCGTGCACACCGCAACATTCCTCATCTTGAAGTGATAGAAAAAGAAAACGCGGATTTGATACGATTTCAGTTCAAAGAGACCCTCCTTGACAGGCTTGAGCTTCTCCTCGTTTCGAATGTCGCCGTCACAATGAAACTGGATCAATCGATACAATTTGTCGAACTCAGACGGCTTTTCCGACCGGATCTGTCCCAGAAAGTCGTCCATTTCGCAGTCGTCGTCGCAAACGAGAAAATGCACGCTTCGATGACTGCCGGAGTAAAACTCCCTGGATGAAATCATGGACATCCTCTCACGGAATTCATTTATAGGTGAAGTATATGTCACTTGCAAGTGAAAATTCCTCCTACTCACTTCTCGCCCTCCGCCTACGGCGCCATGTCAAACCTTGACCAAACCCCTTCGCCCCCCTACCATCGGGCGATCAATGCGCGACAGGTGCACCTGGATGACACACGACCCGGGCGCATGAACCGTACGCGAGGGACCCCACGAGATGAACCAGACACCCGAACAGCGAGCCAGAGACCTTATCGACGCCCAGCTCGTGGCGTGCGGGTGGGTGGTGCAGGACAAGGCCAGGATCAACCTGCACGTGGGGCTCGGGGTCGCGGTGCGGGAGTACCCGACCGAGGTGGGGCCGGCGGACTACGTGCTGTTCGTCGGGGGAGAGCCCGTGGGGGTGGTCGAGGCCAAGCGCGAGGAGGAGGGCGTGCACCTCACCTGGCACGAGGACCAGGCCGAGTACTACGCGGGCGCCCGGCTCAAGCACCTGGACAACAGGCAGTTGCCGTTCGTGTACGTCTCGACCGGCGCCGTCACGCGGTTCACCGACCTGCGGGACCCGAAGCCGCGCACGCGCCCGGTGTTCGCCTTCCACCGACCCGAGACCCTGGGCGAGTGGCTCGGCCGACCCCCGTTGCGCGAGACGCTCACCCGGCTTCCCGCGCTGGACCCGACGGGCCTGCGCGCGTGCCAGGTGAACGCCATCACGCGGCTCGAGGCTTCGTTCGCCCAGGCGCGTCCACGGGCGCTGGTCCAGATGACCACCGGCTCTGGCAAGACCTTCACCGCCATCACGTTCGTGTACCGGCTGCTCAAGCACACCGGCGCCCGACGTGTCCTGTTTCTGGTGGACACCAAGAACCTGGGGGAGCAGGCCGAGCAGGAGTTCATGGCCTACCTGCCCAACGACGACAACCGCAAGTTCACCGAGCTCTACGGCGTCCACCGGCTGCGGTCGCGGCACTTCCCCACCGACTGCCAGGTGTACATCAGCACCATCCAGCGGCTGTACGCGGCGCTCAAGGGCGAGGAGCTCGAGGAGAGCGCCGAGGAGCAGAACCCCGCCGAGCAGCGCTGGCAGCCCCCCGCGGTGCCCCCGGTCGCCTACGATCCGAGGCTCCCCGTCGAGTTCTTCGACTTCATCGTCATCGACGAGTGCCACCGCAGCATCTACAACCTCTGGATGCAGGTGCTCGACTACTTCGACGCGTTCCAGGTGGGGCTCACCGCCACCCCCGACGCCCGCACGTTCGCCTACTTCCAGCAGAACGTCGTCTCCGAGTACTCCCACGAGCTGGCCGTGGCCGACGGCGTGAACGTGGGCTACGACGTCTTCCTCATCGACACCCGCGTGTCCACCGAAGGCGGCACCCTGTGGAAGGGCGCCTACGTGGAGCGCCGCGAGCGGCTCTCGCGCAGGCGGCGCCTGGAACAGCAGGACGAGGACGAGGCGTACTCCCGCTGCGACCTCGACCGCGACGTCGTGAACCCCAGCCAGATCCGCACGATCATCCGCACCTTCCGCGAGCAGCTGCCGGCGATGTTCCCCGATCGCCTGCTGGCCGACGGCACGTTCGAGGTGCCCAAGACGCTGATCTTCGCCAAGACCGACAGCCACGCCGACGACATCATCCAGATCGTGCGCGAGGAGTTCTGCGAACAGGGGCGCTTCTGCCGCAAGATCACCTACAAGGCCGAGGACGATCCCAAGTCGGTGCTGGCCGCCTTCCGCAACGACTACCACCCGCGCATCGCCGTGACCGTGGACATGATCGCCACCGGGACCGACGTGAAGCCCCTGGAGTGCCTGCTGTTCATGCGCGACGTGAAGAGCCGCAACTATTTCGAGCAGATGAAGGGCCGCGGCACCCGCGTGATCCCGTTCGACGACCTGCGCAAGGTGTCGCCGGCGGCCCGCGCGCCCAAGGACCACTTCGTCATCGTCGACGCCATCGGCGTCACGCGCAGCCTGAAGACCGACAGCCGCCCGCTCGAGCGCAAGCCCGGCGTCCCCCTCGCGGACCTGCTCTCGGCCGTGGCCGTGGGCGCCCGGGACGAGGACCTGTTCACCTCCCTGGCCAACCGCCTCACGCGCCTGGACCGCCGCCTGTCCCCCGAGGAGCGCGCCGGCTTCACCGAGAAAGCGGGCGGCCGTCCGATCCCGCAGGTGGTCCGCGACCTGCTCGACTCTTACGACCCCGACGTCCTCGAGGCCGAGGCGACCCGCGCCGGCGCCGCCCTGCCCGCCGACGTCCCCCCGGAGCAGGTCGAGAGCGCCGTGCGCCGTGCCCATGACGAGCTGCGACGCGCGGCCGCCCGCCCCTTCACCGGGGAGCTCAACGCCTACCTCGAGCAGGTCCGCCGCGCCCACGAACAGAAGATCGACCTCGACGACGCCGACGAGGTGCTGCACGCGGGCTGGGCCGGGGACGCCCACGCCAAGGCGGCCGGGACCGTGGCCGCCTTCTCCGAGTGGGTCACCGCCCACCGCGACGAGTTCGTCGCCCTGCGGATCTTCTACGGGCAGCCGTACCAGCGCCGGGACCTGACGTTCGCCATGGTGCGGGATCTGGTCGCGGCGATCCTGCGCGACAAGCCCGCGCTCGCGCCGCTCACGGTGTGGCGCGCCTACGAGCAGCTGGAGCGCGTGTCCGGACAGTGCAAGAACGAGTTCGTCGCCCTGGTGGCCCTGGTGCGCCGCGTGGCGGGCATCGACGCGGAGTTGACCGCCTACGACCGCACCGTGGACCGCAACTTCCAGCGGTGGCTGTTCGCCAAGCAGGCGGGGCCCCTGAAGTTCACGCGCGAGCAGATGGAGTGGCTGACCATGCTCAAGGACCAGATCGCCACCTCGGTGCACGTGGCCCTCGACGACCTGGACTACACCCCCTTCGACGCCCGGGGCGGCCGTGGCCGCATGTGGCAACTGTTCGGCGAGGACCTGGAGTCGATCCTGGCCGAACTGAACGAGGCGCTGGGCGCCTAGGATGCATGAAATGACGCAATTGCCGCAGGGCTGGACGCGGGTATGTCTCGCGGACATCACCGAAATCAATCCAAAGTTACCGTTTGAAAATATCCCTGATGTGCTGGAAGTTACTTTCTTGCCCATGAAACATGTTGAAGAGCGTTCCAACAAAATTTCTTTGGTGGAGACTCGGAAATACGGAGATGTAAAAAAGGGATTCGTGCCCATGACTGATGGGGACGTGATTTTTGCGAAAATTTCTCCATGTATGGAGAACGGGAAGGTCGCCATCGTTCATTCTCTGCGAAACCACATCGCTTTCGGCTCGACGGAATTTCATGTTTTCCGCATGAAGGGGATGGTGATTGGTAAGTTTGTATTTCACTACTTGAATCGCGAGGATTTCCGTCGAAATGCTCAAGGAATGATGACAGGAGCCGTTGGGCAACGCCGAGTGCCCAGGAAGTTTCTTGAAGAATCATCAATCCCCCTCCCACCACTCGCCGAGCAAGAACGAATCGTCGCGCGGATTGAGGAGTTGTTCAGTTCGCTCGACAAGGGCATCGAGAGCCTCAAGACCGCGCAGGCGCAGTTGAAGACCTACCGCCAGGCGGTGCTGAAGTGGGCGTTCGAGGGCCGGTTCACGAACGCGGACGTGCCCGGGGGCGAACTCCCCGCCGGTTGGAAGTGGGTAAGCCCGTCCATGTTGGCAGCCAAAGCCAAGTATGCCATATGCATTGGCCCATTCGGTAGCAATTTGAAGGTAATAGATTATCAAGATCATGGCGTACCGTTAGTATTTGTTAAAAATATTACCAATAATGATTTTTTAAAAGACTTGAAATTTATATCACCATCAAAGGCGGTCGAACTTAAATCCCACTCAGTATACCCACTTGATATTCTTATTGCAAAAATGGGAGATCCCCCAGGAGAGTGTTGCATTTATCCAGACTTCGCACCTGTTGGCATCATTACGGCCGATTGCATTAAATTTACTGTTGATACTGATATTGCAAATCGAAAATACGTTTTATATTCTCTTCAATCACCCAATGGTAAAAACGAAATTAGTAAAATAACACAGGGGGTGGCTCAGAAAAAAATGAGTACTGAGAGGTTTCGCTCTATTCAACTACCCCTCCCGCCGACCCTCGACGAGCAGGCCCGCGTCGTCGCCGAGATCGAGGCGCGGCTGTCCGTCTGCGACCAGGTAGAAGCCGGCATCACCCGCAGTCTGGAGCAGGCCGAGGCGCTGCGGCAGAGCATCCTGAAGCGGGCCTTCGAGGGGAAGCTCGTGCCCCAGGATCCGACCGACGAGCCGGCGTCCGCCCTGCTGGCCCGCATCCGCGAAGCCGCAGATTCCAGCGCTGCCGCCGGGCGCGCTGGAAACGACGCCTCCAAAGCCTCGTCCGGTCGGAAAAGGGCCAAGGTCAAAAGAGATGGAAAATAAAATCGAAATCTACCGGATCTCGGAAGCCGAGGTCGCCCTGGAGGTCCGCTTCGAGCAGGACAGTTGCTGGTTGACCCAGCAGCAGATGGCCCTGCTCTTCGAACAGACCAAGCAGAACGTCAGCCTGCACATCAACAACTGCTTCAGGGAGGGCGAATTGTCCTCGGCGACGAGTGTCAAGGAATCCTTGACAGTTGTAGCGGATGGCAGAAAATACAAGACCAAATATTACAATCTCGACGTCGTCATTTCGGTGGGCTACCGCGTGAAGTCGAAGCGCGGCACCCAGTTCCGGCAATGGGCGACGAGGCGCCTCCGGGAGTACCTGCTCGAAGGCTATTCGATCAATGAAAAACGTCTCGCCGAGAGAGACCTGGAGGTCCGGCATCTGAAGACCGGGATCTCCATCCTGAAACGGGTCATCGCCCTGCCCGAGTTATTATCGGACGAAGCGGGCGCCTCGCGTGACCTGCTGGCGCGGTTCGCCGAAGGCCTGACCCTGCTCGACGACTACGATCATCAAAACCTGGATCAACAGGGCAAAACCAGGCGGGAGACCGTCGTCGTGGAACTGCCCGAGTATCGCCGGCTGATCGAAGAGATGCGGGTCGAGCACACGTCTGAACTGTTCGGCCTGGAGAAGGACGACGGTTTTCAAAGCTCGGTCCGGCAGATCCACCAGTCCTTCGGGGGAGAGGACGTCTACCCGACGCTGGAGGAGAAGGCGGCCGTGCTCCTGTACCTGATCGTGAAGAACCATTCGTTCGTCGACGGCAACAAGCGGATCGCCGCCGCGTGCTTTTTACACTTTCTCGAAAAGAACGGCCTGCTGGTCGGCCCCGGCGGCGAGTTGAACATCTCCAATGACGCCCTGGCCGCGGTGACGCTCTTCATCGCCGTCAGCAAACCCGAGGAGATGCAGACCGTGAAGCAGGTGGTCATCAGCATGCTCAACAGGAAGAATCCATCATGAACGAGGCGAACAACACCGCGAGTATCGTCGGCAAGGTCTGGTCGTTCTGCAACACGCTGCGCGACGACGGCGTCGGCTACGGTGTTGAATTTCAGATTGGCTTGAGGGATTTTGTCTGATTAAAATGATAATCGATTCAGACTGGATGGATGGGATTGGAGCTCGTCGTGTGTGTGGCTCCATGGGTCAGATGAGCTCGGAGTCGGCT
>Ga0302247_1002280_pt1 | contig 12660 bp, 7 predicted proteins | sample AAG_UR_Ile_MG_FD_193529 | JGI IMG/M metagenome (GOLD analysis project Ga0302247, IMG submission 193529) | Enriched activated sludge microbial communities from anaerobic digester in WTTP, New Holstein, Wisconsin, United States - AAG_UR_Ile | ecosystem: Engineered > Bioreactor > Anaerobic >...
ACCACGGCCGGCGCCACCTGGCAGAGCCGCTTCAGCGCATGCAAGAACCCTAGACTGGACATCGACAACATCTCCACCCCTTCCAAACCCGAGAACATCAACCTCGACACCCCGACTGACGGATCGACGTACCGCGTGATGGTCAACTTCTGGAGCGGCTCCCAGACCACCCATCCGGTGGTCAATATCTATTGTGACGGCACCCGCCTGGCCACCTTCGGATACCCCAACGCCAACCAGGTCACCATGACCACCTCCGGCATGTGCACCAGTGGTCAAAACTGGCGTGTGGCCGACGTGCTCACCAGCGTCTCCAACGGAACCACCACCTGCACGGTGACCTCGCTCGCCAACTCCAACGGCACACCCAACATGGTCTCGGGCAGCACCGCCTACTGACGCCACCTTTTCCAACGTTTCCAGGTCAGACATGTCCACCACCCTCCTTCCAGTCCTGCTCACGTTCGCGTGGTTGGCCCAGCCGGCGGCGCGGACGCCGACGATCCAGCAACCGGCGCCGCCCCCCTCGGGCGCGGTGTCCCCCGAGGTCGGCGGCAGCGTGCTCCTGACCCAGCCGCCCCAGGGGGAGCGCCTGATCCCCACCTGCGAGCACGGTTCCAACCCCGGGGACATCCTGCGCCTGGAGTCCCTGGCCATGGAGGTCACCATCGGCCAGGACCGCGTGCGCCTGCACCGCAAGCTCACGTTCTCGCCCACCACCGCCTGGAAGCCCGTGTGCGATCACGTCTTTTTCCTGGGAGAGCCCGAAACGGCGTGGACCGCCGGCGCGAAGACCCAGGTCTGGTTCACGCAGCCACCCCGGCCCCGCCAGGAGGTGCCCCTCGTCACCCGAACGGGCACACGGGAACTGAAGTCCTTCGGCACCGGCGGGGGCACGATCCCCGATGAAGGTCCGCCCCCCGACCTGGTGGGCACCGAGCTCACCCTGGCGCCCTTGCCCGGGAACCCCACGGATCACCGGCTGGTGCTCGAGCTCGAGCAGGAGAGCGTGGTCTTCCCCGAGGCCGGCGAGGACGGCCTGGCCTCGTTGAACTTCCCGCTGACCCACCTGGTGCGCTACACCCCGTCGAAGACGCTCCAGTTGACGGTGCAGATCGAGTTCGCCGGCCCCTGGCACTTCCACGGCGCCACCATCCCCGAGACCGGCCACCTCGAGAACCGCGTCACCTGGGAGATGCCCGGCGTCCCCGAGCTCGATCTGAAGATCCTGTTCTCCGGCGAGCCGCCGGCCGAACCCGAGCCCGGGCCGCAGACCCCGGAGGAGACCCTGGGCGAAAAGATCCTGCGCTGGGTTTTACTGGGTTCGGTGCTGGCGGTCACCCTGGGCGTCCTCCTCCTCGCCCTCTGGGGACGCCGCCGTCGGGGGTCCCCCGGTGACCGCTCCGGGTCCACGAACAAGCCTGCAGCCCCCTCCGACCCGCCCAGGAAATAACATCTGTCATTTTACAGACCATCCAATCTTGACGGCCGTTTTTTCTCTGCTATCGTACGCACATCACCGCGACCGGGAGCGCCAGCCCCCGGAGAAGGACAATCGACACCATGCGTCACCACCACCGCCTGCTCGCGCTCTTCACCATCCTCGCCCTGGGGGCGTGTGACGACGATCTGAGCGCCAACAACACGAACAACGTCAACAACACGAACAACGTCAACAACACCAACAACGTCAACAACGTCAACAACGTCAACAACACCAACAACACCAACAACCCGATCTGCGGCAACGGCGTCGCCGAGACGGGCGAGGAGTGCGACGGCACCGACCTGGCCGGACTCACCTGCGAGGACGCCGGCGCTTTCTCGGGCGGCACGCTGGCCTGCGATGGGGACTGCTTCTTCGACACCGCCGGCTGCGACCCCATCTGCGCCCACGCCGCCTGGGAAGAGTGCGATCCCCTTGGCGCGCACCAGTGCTGCCCCAACAACGGCCTGCCCTCCGAGTGCTATTACCTGGGCGGTGACGGGGGGTCGGTCTGCCTGCAGACCTGCGAGGACGGCCCCGACTGCGGCTACTCCCTGATATGCTACGGTGCCATCGGTGACCTGTGCATCCCCAAGTACTGCGGCGGCGGCGCCGAGGGTACCCCGCTTTCCCAGCCCTGCTCGCTGGGCAATGCCCGCGAGGGCTGGTGCATCGGCACCGGGACGGCCATGGACGACACGGGCATCTGCCTCGAGGACGGCACCGCGCAGCACGGCGAGGCCTGCACCAACGACCAGGAGAACAGCCCCCTGGGCCAGGTCCTCTCCGAGGCCGAGCTGGCGCGACTGTGCGACGGCGGCGTGTGCGTGGCCATGGACGCCGAGGGAAACCCCACCACCGACGGCACCTGCCTGCAGATGTGCGACCCCGTGGCCACTTACGAGGGCGTCGCGCTCAACACCGACCCCGAGCAGCCCTGGGTCTCCACCGACCCCTGCCCCGAGAACTCGAACTGCGTGAACTTCTCGTCCATCGACAAGGCCGAGACCCTCGACAGCGGGGATCCCAACCCCGACCACCTGTTCCGCGGCGCCGACATGGGAATCTGCTACCCGACCGTGACCGGCGTGGTCCCCGGCGCGGGCGTCACCTCGTGCGACCTGCTCACCGGGCGCACCATCCGCACCGGAGAGGGCTGCCCCGCCACGCCCATGGAGGTCTTCGGCTTCCCGGTGACCGACATCGAGACCACCTGCCAGGTGATCGCCGACGGGTCCCTCATCGGCGCCTGCCAGCCCGCCGAGACTCCGGACAACCGCCAGGCCATCGGCGAGGTCTGCGACCCCGCCCACGAGCGCACGCTCTTCTTCATCCTGCCCATCCCGGCCTCCGAGTGCGCCGACGGCTCCCTGTGCCTGGTCGCCGATCCGCTCCACGCTTCGGACATGACCACCGCCGAGGCGCGCTGCGTGAAGCCCTGCAACGCCACCCTGGGTCTCGCCAACAACCCCGATTGCGCGGGCCTCACCGATGGCGACGGCGATCCCCTGGTCTGCCTGACCCTGTCGCGCTACGCCACCGCCGACCACGAGCTGCCCACCCGCGAGAACGCCCAGGGCGCCACCGAGTCCGAGGGCGCCCCCACCCCGCTGGGCATCTGCGTCCCCGCGCTGTAACGGTCTTCCCTCTTTGCGCCCCGGGTCCCGATTTCGATTTCGATCTCGATGTGGAAATCACGTCCTGCTTGACCAATTTCTTCATGGTGGGATACTTGGGGCATTCCATCGACAGTCGCGGGCCCCATGAGGCGTGGGCTGTCCCCAAGGAGGTCGTCATGATGATCCGAATGTTCCGATTCCTGCTCCCCGTATTCCTGTTCTGGCTGCCGATCTCGGCCTGCGACGACTCCTCGGGCACCGGAGGCAAGGCTCGCCACGCGGTCACCTACGACGGCAACGGCCACACGGCCGGCGAAGTCCCGGTGGACGAGGCGAGCTATGCGCCAGGAGCCATGGTCATCGTGCGCGCCGGCGAGGAGCTGGCCCGCGCGGGTTTCGTCTTCGGCGGCTGGCGGACTGTCCTCGACGGCGCTGCCGAGATCCTGCGGCCGGGCGGGAGCTTCTCCATGGCCGACGAGGACGTCGTGCTCACCGCCCGCTGGATGCAGACGGTCACCTACGACGCCAACGGCGCCACCCATGGGCTGCCGCCCACCGACGACCGCCTGTTCGAGCCGGGGAACAACGTCTCCGTGCTGGGGAACCCCGGCGGGCTGGGCCGGGAGGGCTTCTCCTTCGCGGGCTGGTGCGTCAATGCCGACGGCAGCGGCGACACCTACACCCAGGGCGATCTCTTCGCCATGGGGGACGCGAGCGTCGTGCTCTACGCGAAATGGACGACCGAGCCGACCTTCCGCGTCACCTACCACGGGAACGCGAACACGGGGGGCGTGGTGCCCGCGGACGCCACCAACTACGAGACCGGCGCCCTGGTGACGGTCGCGCCCAACTCCGGGAACCTGGTGAAGGACGGACACGCCTTCAGCGGCTGGAACGAGCGCACCGACGGCAGCGGACTGACCTACGCCCCCGGGCAGGTGATGGTGATGCCCGAGGCCAACGTCGTGCTGTACGCGCGCTGGACGGCCAACCCGACCCACACCGTGGCCTACTCGGGCAACGGGCACACCGGCGGCACCGCCCCGGTGGACGGCCTGCACTACGAGACAGGCGACAACGTCCTCGTGGCCGGCAACCCCGGCAACCTCGTGCGCGAAGGGTACACCTTCGTCGGCTGGTGCCTCGACCCCGAGGGGATCGGCGCGGTCCACACCGCCGGCGACCAGATCGTGATGGGCTCCGGCGACCTCGTGCTGTTCGCCAAGTGGACGGCCAACCCGACCTTCCGGGTGACCTACGACGGCAACGGGAACACCGGCGGCAGCCCGCCCGTCGACCCCCTGTCCTACGAGACCGGCGACACGGTCCGCGTGCTGGGCAACGGCGGCGGCCTGGTGCGCGACGGGTTCTCGTTCATCGGCTGGAACACCGCCTCCGACGGCACGGGCGACACGTACACCTTCGGTCAGACCTTCCCCATGGGCGCCGGCGACGTCACCCTGCACGCCCGATGGACCCAGAACCCGACCTGGACCGTCACCTACGACGGCAACGGCCACGACGGCGGGGACGCCCCCGTGGACGCCACGAACTACGAACAGGGGCAGATGATCACTATCCTGGGCAACACCGGCAACCTGGTGCAGGCCGGCTTCACCTTCGTCGGGTGGTGCGCCACGGCCGACGGCACCGGCTTCACCTACCTGCCCGGCCAGCAAATCCCCATGGGGACGGCACCGGTCGTGCTGTTCGCGAAGTGGACCAGCAACCCCACCTACGTCGTCCTCTACAACGGCAACCTGGACAGCGGCGGCAGCGTCCCGGTGGATCCGAACAACTACGAGCAGGGGGCCACCGTCACGGTGCTGGACAACACCGGCAACCTCGTGCGCGAGGGCTTCACCTTCGACGGCTGGTGCATGGATCCCGGCTGCCTCGACTTCATCTACCGTGTCGGCGACACGTTCACCATGGACGCGGGCAACCAGGTGCTGTACGCCCGCTGGGTGCCCGTGCCCGTCTACCGGGTGACCTACGACGGCAACGGCCACACCGGCGGCGACGTGCCCGTGGACGGCGCCTCCTACCGCGAGGGCGCCACCGTGACCGTCCTGGGGAACCCGGGCGCGCTCGTGACCGACCTGACCCAGGACGGCATCACCCTGGTCTTCTTCGGCTGGAACACGCAGCCCGACGGTTCGGGCACGACCTACCTGCCCGGGGACTCCTTCCCCATGGGTCCGGGCCCCGTCACGCTCTTTGTCCGGTGGTCCGTGATCCGGGCGACCGGTCCCGCCGGCGGCCTGATCTTCTACGACAAGGGCGACACGACCGACGGGTGGCGATACCTCGAGGCCGCCCCGGCGGACCAGGGGACGCAGGTCCAGTGGTACAACGGGGTCTATGTCAACACCGGGACCACGGCCAAGGCGGTGGGAACGGGCGCCGCCAACACCGCCGCCATCGTCCTGGCCCAGGGCGCGCCAATCCCCGCCAGCCACGTGTACGCCGCCCAATTGTGTGACGACCTGTCCCTTGGCGGGTTCGATGACTGGTTCCTGCCCTCGATGGACGAACTGTACTGGATGCACTTCTACCTGAAACGCTCCGGCCTGGGCGGGTTCTCGGACAACGGCTACTGGAGCTCCTCCCAGTTCGAGTTCGACGTCCGCTTCGCGCGCAACCAGTATTTCCTGACCGGCGGTCAGGGCTACGACCCAAAGGACTGGACCAACGACGTCCGCGCGGTCCGCGCCTTCCTCTCCTTTTGAGTTCCTGCCTGACCGGCCGTAAGATCCCGCTTTTTCCACCAGACTGCAAATTTTCACGATGAATGGAATAAAAGATTTTCCGGTCCGATTTTACCCGTTGCCATTTGCGCAAGAAGGACTAGAAAGACGAACGTTCGCGCAAATCTCGGAATTTCCCGGAAGGTGAAATGATGATTACTGGAAAGCTCGACTATCTGCCCCAGCAGTTTTTGAAGACCCTCGACGACCAGTTGGCGCGCAATCCCCGCCTGGACATGACCGAGGAGCGCGGGCAACTGAAGTTCCTGGTCGACGGGCGCGAGGTCCCTGTCAACACGCTGTATCACTGGTATCTCGGCGCCCTGCGCGACGGGAAGAACCTGAGACCCGAATTCCTCCCGCCCGTCCGCCGCGTCGGCTGACGCCGCGGTCATCACGCCCCCGGTCCCCGTCCTCTCACCCTGCACTCCCGCAAACCACAACAAGGAAATTGACGATCGGCACCCGGCCGGATAGATTGTCCGCACTCGCAACCCGACCCTGGAGTCCGCCATGAAATCCCATGCCCGTGTCACCGCCGTCACCGCCGTCCGCCTCGCCACCTTCGTCGCCCTCGTCCTCGCGGCCTGCGAAGCCCCGGTCAAGGTCGAAGAGCGCTGCGGCGACGGCTTCCTGGACCCGGGGGAGGCCTGCGACGCCGACAATGTGCCGGTGGCAAACTGCGAACAACTCGGGTATTACTCGGGCACCGGCCCAGTGACCTGCACCGAAGACTGCCAACTGGATCTCTCGACCTGCGGCGCGCGCTGCGGCGACAGCGTCATCCAGGTCGCCTACGGCGAGGAGTGCGACGGCGCGGAGCTGGGCGGACAGACGTGCGTGAGCGCCGGCCTGGGGTCGGGCACGCTGGCCTGCACCTCCGGGTGCCGCCTCGACGTCTCGGGGTGCTCCGAGGCGGCCGTGTGCGGAGACGGCCTGGTGGCGGCTCCAGCCGAGGAGTGCGATCTGTCCGAACTGCGGGGCGCCACCTGCCAGTCCCTGGGCTGGTACGGCGGCGAACTGGGCTGCGACGGCGGCTGCCGGTACGACCTGGGCGGCTGCCGGCCCTTCGGGCGCTGCGGCGACGGCGTGATCCAGGGGGATTACGGCGAGGCGTGCGACGGGTTCGCCCTGGGCGGCGAGACCTGCACCGGCCTTGGCTGGTACGGCGGGCAGCTGGCCTGCACCGACGACTGCACCTACGATCAATCCCCCTGCGAGGCCGCCGGGCGCTGCGGCGACGGGCGCCTGCAGGACGGCGCCGGGGAGCGGTGCGACGGAGACGACCTGGGCGCGCTCACCTGCGCCGCGCTCTTCCCCGGCTACGACGGCGGAGAGGTGGCCTGCGCGGCCGACTGCACGCCGGACACCTCGGGGTGCGCGCGTTGCGGCGACGGCGTGATCCAGGCCGGGGCAGGCGAGCTCTGCGACGGGACCGACCTGGCCGGCGCCGAATGTGAGGATCTGGGACTCTACGCCGGCACCCTGGCGTGCGCGCCGGGCTGCGACGACTTCGATTCCTCCGCCTGCGGCGGCGCGTGCGGCGACGGCTGGGTGCAGGATGGGTTCGGCGAGGACTGCGAGGCCGGGCTGCCCCTGGATTCCTGCTGCGGACAGGAGGGCCTGGGGATCGGCGCCCTGGCGTGCGGCGCGGGCTGCGGGTTCGAGACCGCCGGCTGCGCCCCGGCCGTCGCCGTCGGAGGCTCCGCCCACTCGCGGTGCGCCCTGCTCGGGGACGGGATCGTGCGGTGCTGGGGCTACAACGACTTCGGCCAGCTCGGAGACGGCACCAGCGTGACGCGGAACCTGCCAGCGCCCGTGTCCGGGCTCTCCGGGGTGATTCAGTTGGGCTCCGGCACCGGTGACCACACCTGCGCGGTCCTGCAGGGCGGCGGCGTCCGGTGCTGGGGCAGAAACCACTACGGCCAGCTCGGCAACGGATCCACCACCAACTCCCTGGTCCCCACCGCCGTCGTCAACCTCACCGACGTGGTGCAGGTGGCCACCGGCGACTGGAGCACCTGCGCGCGCCGTATGAACGGTCAGGTCGCCTGCTGGGGCTACAACGGTCAGGGCCAGCTGGGCAACGACTCCATCGTCGACTCCTCGCTCCCGGTGAACGTCCTGGGCATCTCGGCGGCGGTTCACCTGGCCGTGGGCTTCGATCACGCGTGCGTGGCGCTCGACGACGGCACCGCGAACTGCTGGGGCAAGAACCTGGACGGCCAGCTCGGCGACGGCACCCTGATCAATCGCAGGACGCCCGTCGTCGTGCTGACGCCGTCGGACACCCCCCTGACCGGGGTGGCCCGGGTGATCGCGGGCTACGCCTTCTCGTGCACCGTCCAGACCGACGGCGACATGACCTGCTGGGGTCGGAACAACTACGGCCAGCTCGCCGACGCCGGCTGGCTGGATCGTTTCACCGCGGCCCCCGTCCTCCTGCTGCACAACGTCACGGCCGCCGCGGCCGGCTTCGCCCACGCCTGCGCCATCTCGGGGGGAGCGACCATGTGCTGGGGCTACAACGGGGACGGCCGGCTCGGAGACGGTTCCACCACCCACCGCAACCTCCCCACCGCCATCCTGGGGATCACCGACGTCTCCGAGGTGTCCTGCGGCATCAGCCACACCTGCCTGCGGCTGAACACCGGCGTCCTCCGCTGCGCCGGCGTGAACAACCTAGGCCAGCTCGGCGACGGCACCAACCTCGACCGTTTGACCCCCGGCTTCGTGCACTAGGGCGCGACGCCGGTTTGACACCCCGGACCCGAACGAAAGGACCCAACCGATGCCCCCGAACAAACCGCCCGCGACCAACGCCGTCAACATGATGGACCTGTACGCCAACACCAACACCGCAGGCCAGGTGGTCGTCCCCCTGACCAACCCCTGCACGGTGAAACCCGCGCTGACCTACGCCCGCGGCCAGCTCACGGCCCCCCTCACCGTCATGTCGGACTCCGGCGGCTCGTTGATCTACCCCGCCGGCACCCCGCTGAAGACGGTCTCGATCACCCCCGAGCTAACCCAATGCACCGTCGAACTCTCGGGGCCGAAGGGCGAAAAGCTGCCCAACGTGCCCGTGCTGGTGTTCCTCGCCGCGTTCGAGAAGGCTAAGTAGAACTCGGCCGCGACGACCTTCCCGACTCACCCCGTTCCCGCCGCAGAAAAAATCTGCTATACCGACAATTGGAAAGGTGGCCACCATGCGCACCCCGATCGTCTCCCTGTCCCTCGTCCTCCTGTCCGTCCTCACTGCCCTGCCCGCCGCCGCCCAGAATCACCTGGTCGTCGACGGCACCACGGTCCAGCTGGGGGGCATCCTCCGGTACGACAGCGTCTCGGTCATCAACGGGGGTCACATCAACGTCACGCCCTTCGACGGCACCGACCGGGTGAACACGGGCAACCTCGAGTTGATCGCTCCGAGCATCTTCGTGGACGCCACCTCGTCGATCGTCGCCACGGGGTCCGGCTACCAGGGCCGGTTGTGCCTGGACGGCGCCGGGCCGGCAGCGTTCCCCCAGTCCGGCGGCCGCGGCGGCTGCTCCGTGGCCGACTCCGGAGGCGGCGGCGCCCACTTCGGCGCCGGCGGCCGCGGCACCAAGGACTGCCCCGGCAGCGTGTGCGTCTTCCCACGGGACTGGGAGGAGAACTGCGGCACCTATCCGGGCACCGGCACCACCTGCAACGTCACGCTGGGTTGCATCAACAACGACGGGCTGCCGACGGTGGCCGGCCAGGCGTACTCCCACAGCATCTACGAGATCGAGTTCGGCGCCGCCGGCGGCGACGCCGGCTGCCGTGACGGCGACGGCTGGAGCGGCACAGTCTGCATGGTCGCCGGCCACGGCGGCGGGCGCATCGTGCTCGCCGCGGTCACCCCGCTGGGCGCGGGCGTGCTCGACGTGCGCGGACGGATCATCGCCGACGGCCGGCGCGGCTGCGGCATCAAGAACGACTCCGCCGGCGGCGGCGGCGGCGGCTCGGTGCTGCTCGTGGGCGACAGCGTGTTCATCGATTCCTCCGCGGTGGTCAGCGCGGCGGGCGGCATCGGCGGCAACACGCGTCCCTACCCCGTCGGCGAGTGCCCCGGCTGCGGCCAGACCACCGGCACCTGCGACGACTGCGGCGGCGGCGGCGGCGGCGGCATCGTGAGCGTGCTCTCGGGCGCGCCGGCGGACATCCACCAGCTCGCCGAGTTCCGCGTCGGAGGCGCCGTCGGCGGCGTGTGCGCCTGCGCGGGCGAGGCCGGCGGCGGAGCGGGCGAGCTCCAGCTCTCGGGCGTCTACGTCGGCGAGGTGTGCGACGGCTACGACAACGACTTCGACGGCGTCGTCGACAACAACCTCCCCGATCTGGCCTGCGGCGTCGGCGCCTGCGAGTCCACCGGCCCGGCATGCGCAGGAGGTTTCCCCAACGACTGCATCCCCCTGGACGATCCGGCCTGCCAGCCGCCGATCTCCGACACCCGCAGCCGGTTCATGGTCATCGTTGACACCTCGGGCTCCATGCTCCTCGATCTCAACGGCGTGTGGACCTTCGGCGACGGCTCCCCCGGACACCTGGGTCTGGACACCGACGGCGACGGAACCGCGGGCAACGACAGCCGCCTGTTCAAGGCGAAAGCCGCGCTGCGGAACGTCATCTCGGCCTACTATCCCGACATCGACTTCGGCCTGGCCCGCTACGCCCAGGGTTCTGGTCCCTCGGTCAACTGCCAGCTGGCCCGCTCCTTCGAGTGCGCCGGCATCTGCTGCACCTACGACGATCCCTCGAACAACTTCGGCGCGCCCAACGCCTGCACCGTGGCCGCGGGGTCTGCCGGCAACGTGGCCGTGCGCCCCCAGAGCCCGGAGTCCGACGCCTGCATCAACTACGCCGGCGGCTGTGGCAGCCCGCGCCGTGGAGCCGACATCCTGGTCGGCTTCGAGCGGCCGGTGAACCAGTTGATCATGTGGATCGACAACCAGGAGACCGCCTTCGACGAGTCCCGGGCCGAGGGTGATTTCTGCGACTTCGCCGGCGGCGGAGACTGCGAGCTGCGCGGCACCGGCCCCACGCCCCTGGCCGACAGCCTGATGGCGGTCCGCAGCTACATGGCCGCGGCCATCGCCCAGGACCGCATCGACACCTGCCGACGGTACGCCGTCATCCTGCTCACCGACGGCGCCGAGTCCTGTCGCGGCGATCCGGTCACGGCGGCCGAGTCCCTGCTGGACGATCTGGGCGTCGAGACCTACGTCATCGGGTTCTCCCTGCTGCCCTCCGAGCGCACCCAGATGAACGCCATCGCCAGGGCCGGCTCCTTCTCCGGCGTCCGGGACGCCTTTTTCGTGGGCAGTGAGGACGAACTGGCCGCCACCCTCGCCGGGATCGTCGCGGAGTCGGTGGTCTACGAGCTCTGCAACGACTGGGACGACGACTGCGACGGTTTCGTCGACGAGGACTTCCCCACCCTGGGGAACGCCTGTGACGACGGCGGCATTGGCGCGTGCCTCGGCACGGGCGCCTATCGGTGCCGCCTGGACGGCGCCGGTGTCGAGTGTGTCATCGACACGCCGGGCGCCATCCCCGGCGAGGAGATCTGCGACGGTCTCGACAACAACTGCAACGATCAGATCGACGAGGGGTTGAACTGCCAGTCCCAGTGCGTGCCCGACGGGGACGAGGTCTGCGACGGCCGCGACAACGACTGCGACGGCCTCGTCGACGAGGAGGACCCGCTCCTGGGCCTGACCTGCGGGGAGGACGAGGGAGTCTGCGACTTCGGCTCCTGGCAGTGCGCCGGCGGCCAGATGGTCTGCCTGGGCGCGGTCTGGCCCGCCGACGAGATGTGCAACGGCCTCGACGAGGACTGCGACGGCCTCATCGACGATGACGCGCCCTGCCCGGAGACGTACTGGTGCGTCGAGGGTGCCTGCCGCGCCCCCTGCGGCGAGGGCGAGTTCCCCTGCGGTGGCGGCTTCGTCTGCCGCGAGTTCGTCCTCGGTGAGGAGGAGGTCCGCGTGTGCATGCCGACGGCCTGCTCCGCCTGCGGCGAGGACGAGATCTGCGTGGACGGCGCCTGCGTGAACCCCTGCGAGGAGGTCGACTGCGACGACGACGAGACCTGCGTGCTGGGCGTGTGCCGCGACTGCCACACCCTGGGCTGCGAGGCCCCGCTGATCTGCCACGCCGGCGCCTGCGTCGACGATCCGTGCGGCCAGGTCACCTGCGACGCTGGAAGTTACTGCGCCGAGGGCGAGTGCATAGTCCTGTGCCGGGACGAGCGCTGTCCAGACGGCCAGATTTGCGACGCCACCGGGAGCTGCGTGCCCGGGGAGTGCCCGGGCGGCTGCCCCGACGGTCAGGTCTGCGCCGCCGGCGCCTGCCAGGACGATCCGTGCCCGCTGGTCTCCTGCGAGACCGGCTTCGTGTGCATCTGGCCCGGAGAGTGCGCGCCGGATCCCTGCCCGCTCTTCGACTGTCCGAAGGACACCCGGTGCGAGGTCTCTCACGACGGCTCCGCCCGCTGTGTGTACCGCCAGGTCCTCCCGGAACCCGAGATCTTCACCGTCTCCGGGCGGGTCGGCTGGTCCTGCAGTTCCGGGGGCCAGCTGCCCGCCCCGCGGACCGCGCCCGGACTCCCCTGGCTGCTGCTGCTCTCCGGGCTCTTCCTGGCCCGCCGGCGAGGTGTGAGATGAGAACCGTCTCCCTCCTGCTGACCCTGGTCCTGGCCGCCGCGGCGACGGCCTGCGATCCCGTGCCCATCTACCTGTATCCCGACGGTGGCACCCCCGACGGCGAAACCCCCGACGGC
>Ga0302247_1002285_pt1 | contig 12624 bp, 14 predicted proteins | sample AAG_UR_Ile_MG_FD_193529 | JGI IMG/M metagenome (GOLD analysis project Ga0302247, IMG submission 193529) | Enriched activated sludge microbial communities from anaerobic digester in WTTP, New Holstein, Wisconsin, United States - AAG_UR_Ile | ecosystem: Engineered > Bioreactor > Anaerobic >...
AACGATGGCGTATTTGGCGGCGTTGATGGACGCGTCGGACCCGCTCACCGCCACGACCAGGTTTTGCATGAGAGTCTTCATATTCGGCCCTCCAGCATGGATTTCAGGATTTTCTGGATGAAGAATATTTCTCTTTCCCTTTCTTCCAGGACGCTCCCGATGTACAGCACCGTCTCGGAGGTGTCGGGAATGACCATCTTTTCCAGGGCGTTGACCCGTCTCTGGGTTTTCTTCACCTCTTTCGCGAGCCTCCAGACCATGGTTCTGATGCCGGCGAGTTCGGCGATGACCGTCAGGTAGTGCAGAAAATTCCGCATGGTTTCGTCGTTGTAGGCGTAGGTGTTCTTGAAGGAGTACTTCAGGTCCAGGGGGGGCGGCTTCAGCTCCAGGGACGGCAGGGAGATGCCCGCCACCTTCACCCGGCTTTCCTTCAGCGCGAAGTCGTAGGAGATCCCGGAGCTGACTTCCCGGGCGGTCTCCCTGCCCACGGCGAGAAGCATTTTCCGTAGCGATCCGTAGGCCTTCTCCATCTCCCTGTCCAGGTCCGCCTCGAGAAGCTTCACCCGCTCCACCATCCGCATCAGTTCCATGACCAGAATGTCCCGTTTCTGCTCCAGAAGCTCGTAGCCCTCCCGGGCCACCGCGAGCTGCTCCTTCGCCAGCATCAGGTTGGATTTTGTCGGTGGTATGCTGAGCCGGGCCATGGTCGTCAGTTCTCCGTCATGGGCATGTACTTCTCGATGAGTTCGGTTTTTATCCGGTACAGTTCGTCCCGGGGAAGGACCGACAGGGAGTCCCAGCCCCGGTCCAGGGTCTCCTCGATGGTCCGGTCCTCCATCTCTCCCTGGGACAGAAACTTCTTCTCGAAAACATCCCCGAAGGAGAGGTAGCTCTTGTCCAGCGGGGAAAGCTCCTCCTCGCCGATAATGGCCACCAGATTCCGGACACTCTTGGCCCGGGAGTAGGCGGCGAAAAGCTGGGATGACAGGTCCTTGTGGTCCTCCCGGGTCATCCCCGGTCCGATGCCGTCCTTCATGAGCCGGGACAGGGACGGCAGCCCCGCCACGGGGGGGTAGATACCCTTCTGGAACAGCTCCCGGGACAGGACGATCTGCCCCTCGGTGATGTAGCCCGTCAGGTCCGGGATGGGGTGGCTGATGTCGTCGTTGGGCATGGTGAGGATGGGGATCTGGGTGATGGACCCCTGGCCCCCGGACACCTTCCCCGCCCGTTCGTACAGGGAGGCCAGGTCCGAGTACAGGTAGCCGGGGTAGCCTTTCCGGGAGGGGATCTCCCCCCGGATGGAGGAGACCTCCCGCAGGGCCTCACAGTAGTTGGTCATGTCGGTGAGGACCACCAGGACATGCTTTCCCAGGCTGAAGGCCAGGTACTCCGCGGCGGTGAGGGCGCAGCGGGGGGTGATGAGCCGCTCGATGGAGGGCGAATCCGCCAGGGACAGGAACATGGCCACCTTGGACAGGACGCCCCCCTCTTCGAAGGTGTCGATGAAGAACCGGGCCACGTCGTACTTCACCCCCATGGCGGCGAAAACCATGACGAAGGACTCGTCCTGACCCCGGATCTTCGCCTGACGGATTATCTGCGCCGCCAGGCGGTTGTGGGGAAGGCCGCTTCCGGAAAAAATGGGAAGCTTCTGGCCCCGGATCAGGGTGTTCATGCCGTCGATGGCGGATATGCCGGTCTGGATGAAGTCCCGGGGGTACTCCCGGGCGTAGGGGTTGATGGGGTCGCCGTTGATGTCCAGGAAGGTGGAGGAGAAGGGGGGGGAGAAGCCGTCCATGGGGCGCCCCAGCCCGTCGTAGACCCGCCCCAGCATGTCCTCGGAGACCACCAGTTCCAGGGGTTTTTCCAGGAACTCCACGCTGGTCTCGTCGGTGGACAGGCCGGTGGTGGGGCCGTAGACCTGGATGGCGGCGTAATCGTCGGACAGCTCGATGACCCGGCCGGTTTTTTCCGCCCCCTCCCGGTCCCGGATGGTGACGATTTCGCCGAAACCGACGTTTTCCTTCCGCCTCAGGATGATGATGGGACCGGAAACCGTGTTGAGCCCCTTGAATTCCAGTCCCCTCATGCGCTGTACTCCTTTTTGAGTTTCCCCAGTTCCCCCTCCAGCAGGGCCTCGACATCCCGGAACTCCTCCAGCCGGTCGTTGGGGATGCGGGATTTGACCCGGCTGATGCGCTCCACCGACTCCAGGCTGCGGATCCGCACCAGGGGGGCCCCGGCCTGGATTATCTCCAGGGATCTCCGGTAGAAGGTCATGATCAGCCGGAGGATCAGGACCTGTTTCTCCGGCACCGAGTACATGTCGATATCGTCATAGGCGTTCTGCTGGAGAAAGCCGTTCTTGATCATGTCGGCGCAGAGAAGGACCAGGCGCTGGTTGTCCGGCAGGGCGTCGGGTCCGATGAGTTTGACGATCTGGGCCAGACGCTCCTCCCGTTTCAGCAGGTCCAGCGCCTGGGTGCGCACCTCCAGCCAGTCCGGGTTGATATGCTGCCACCAGTCCCGGAGCTCCTCGGCGTACTCGCTGTAGGAATCGATCCAGGATATGGCGGGGTAATGCCGGGCGTCGGCCAGCTCCCGGTCCAGGGCCCAGAAACAGCGGATGAACCTCTTGGTGTGCTGGGTGACGGGCTCGGAGAAGTCCCCCCCCGGGGGCGAGACCGCGCCGATGATGCTGATGGACCCCGTATCGCCCCCCAGGGTGGAAACCCGCCCTCCCCGCTCGTAGAACTCCGCCAGCCGGGTGGGGAGGTAGGCGGGAAAGCCCTCTTCCGCGGGCATCTCTTCCAGGCGGCCCGAGAGTTCCCGCAGGGCCTCGGCCCAGCGGGAGGTGGAATCCGCCATGATGGCCACGTGGTAGCCCATGTCCCGGTAATACTCCGCCAGGGTCACCCCGGTGTAGATGGACACCTCCCGGGCGGCCACGGGCATGTTGGAGGTGTTGGCGATGAGGATGGTCCTCTCCATGATAGACCTGCCGGTCCGGGGGTCGACGACCTTGGGGAACTCCCGTAAAACGTCGGTCATCTCGTTGCCCCGCTCCCCGCAGCCGATGTAGACGATGATGTCCGCGTCGCTCCACCGGGCCAGGGCGTGCTGGGTCATGGTCTTGCCGGTGCCGAAGCCCCCGGGGATGGCCGCGGAGCCGCCCTTGGAGATGGGAAAGAAGATGTCGATGACTCTCTGCCCCGTCAGGAGGGGCTCGGTCATCCCCAGTTTCCGGATGAAGGGCCGGGGTTTCCGGACCGGCCAGATGTGGCTCATGGAGAACTGGGAGCCCTTTTCCCCCCGGGCCACCACCTCGTCCACCGTGTAAGACCCCGCGGGGGCGGTCCAGACCAGCCTTTCCTCGCCGGCGAAGGAGGGGGGGACGAGGACCTTGTGGTCCAGCCTCTCGGTCTCCCGCACATGGCCCAGAAGGCTCCCCGCCCTGATGAGGCTCCCCTCGTCGGCGTCGGCCACGAAGTCCCAGGTCTTCCCCTGTTCCAGCGCGTCGGATTTGACTCCCGGCTTGAGGCCGGTTCCGCTCATCGCGTACAGGTCCTTCAGGGGCCGCTGGATCCCGTCGTAAATTCTCCCCATGAGCCCCGGACCGACGCGGACCGAAAGGGGCCTTCCCTCGGACAGGATCCTCTCCCCTACCCGCATCCCCGTGTTGTCCTCGTAAATCTGTATGGTGGCCAGGTTCCGGTTCAGGCGGATAATCTCGCCGATGAGACGCCTCTCCCCGGCCTCCACCACATCGTAGAGACCGCAGGCGCCCATCCCCTCGGCCTGGATGATGGGCCCGTTTATCTTGACGATCCTTCCTTCAATCATGAATCAAAACTTACCTCCGAACAGGGCGTCGACGATGCGCCGCCGTCCCCGTTCCCGCAGTTCGCCCGCCACCTCGTCCAGGGTCAGCCGATACCGGATGCCTTCGTGGGTGTTCAGAAAGACCAGGCCCCGGTACCCTTCGGCGGGTTTGAACTCCGCGTTCTGCACACCCAGGGAGGCCGCCGCCTTCACGGCGCCTTCCCGGGACACTCCGGAGAAATACACCTCGTGGGGGGGGCTCCCGATGAGCCCCGCGGCCCGGGCCCCCCGGCGGGACAGAAGGTCCAGAACCTCCTCCTCCCCCAGGGAGGAGAAAAAGGCGGAGAGAGTCTCCTCCAGGCGGCGCTCCAGAAAGGCCAGCCTCCGGCGGCCCTTGTCCAGGGGGAGGGAGGCCAGGAGTTTTTTCTCCTCCAGCTCTTTCCGCCGCCCGTACTCCTCCGCCAGGGACGCCAGTTCCTCCCGGATCTTCTCCTCCCCCTCCCGGCGGATCTCGTCGATTTTTTTGTCCGCCCCCAGGAGGGTCCTTTCGGCCTTCTTCCGCGCGTCCTCCAGAACTTCCTTTTCCAGCTCTTCGCTGGTTCGCACTTCATCCATACTTGCGGCGACCTACACACCGATGCCCACGGCTTCGCGAATCGAATCCACCAGGGACTTTTTTCCTTCCAGTCTGCCCTGGAGTCCGGGGATTTCCACCAGGAGGGGAAACCGTCCCGACATGTTCCATTCCAGGACCCTGTCTTCGATCAGCATGGCGACCTCTTCGGTGAGGATCAGGACCTTCAGACCTTCCCGGGAAACGGCGGCGTCGAAACCGTCCTCCGCCTCGTGCCGGGATCGGACCGGCATGCCCTGGATGCCCACCAGGTTGAAACCTATGATGATTTCCTCTTCCCCGAGAACGAAAAAATCCACGATCCCCGCTGCCTCCTAGGAAAAAAGGATGAGAAGGGCCACCAGGAAGCCCCAGAGACAGATCCCTTCCGCCAGTCCGATGTAGGGAAGCGCCTTTCCCGCCAGTTCGGGGTTTTCGCTCATGGCTCCCATGGCCGCCGCCCCGATCTGACCCACCGCGATCCCGCCGGCCACGCAGGAAACCCCCACGGAAACCGCCGCGGAGATCCATTTCCAGTGGATCATGGACGACTCCGCCCCTACCGCATCCGCGGCAAAGGCCATGCCCGCTCCCGCCGCCAGCAAACAGACCGTCAGCAACACGATTTTTCTGCTCATTATGGATCCTCCGTGAAAATTTTTAATGCCGCGGCGCGGAAAATTCGAAAGGCTTGAACTCCGTCCCGGTTTCGGTAAAAAACTTCGAAAAGAACTCGTAGTACTGCAGCCGTATCACCTGGATGGAAACGATGAGTCCCTCCAGCACGATGATCAGCGCGTTTCCCACTATGATCACCAGAAGACGAAGCAGACCTCCCCCGGGGAGGGAGGAGATCAGCTCCGCCATCTGAAAAACGATGAGGCTGAGGACCGCGTGGGACAGGGCGAAGGCCCCGACCCGGAGAAAGCTGACGGAGTTGGACACCAGGGAGGAGACCGACTCCATCACCTCCACCAGACCTTCCATGAGGAAGGGAAAGACCCCTTCCGCCAGAAGAGGACGCCGGCGGGATACCAGGTTGGACAGGGGCTCCCCCCAGAAGAGAAGCACCAGGGGCGCGATGAGAAAGACATAATCCACCGTTCCTGGCATGTGCCCCAGGGCCGCCCGCACCGCCACCCAGGCGGCATACCAGAAAAGGAAGGCCCCGACGATGCCGGTCTTGGCGAAGACGGCCCCCCGCCAATCCCTGACCTTGAAGCGGTTGTAGATGTTGATGAAAATCCCTATGGAGTTGATCAGAAAACCCACCCCCAGGGTGAAGCCGAAAAAGGCCACGAGCTTGGAAATGCCCCCCGAGGGCAGGAGGTGGATGAAGCGGTCCATGGGACGGCCCAGGAGGGTTTTCGTCAGGAAGCGGGTCAGCGGCACCAGGGCGTTTTCGTCGGCGAAGAAGGAGCCGTACAGGAAGCCGGTGCACATGCAGGCGGCCCCCACGGTGATGAAGATGGGGGCGTACTTCTTCCATTTCCGCAACGGAGCGAGGTTTCCCCTCTTCAGCGCCAGGCCGGCCAGGACACCCACGAACCCCTGGCCCACATCACCGAACATCACCGCGAAAAGCAGCACGAAGAACACCGACACCAGGGGGGTGGGGTCCAGGGTTCCGTAGAGGGGCGCGCCATAGGAGAAAACGATGTCGCTGAAGGCCCGGACGAAGGACCCGTGCCGCAGTTTGACGGGGATTTTCTTCCGTCCCCCCACGGAGGCTTCCACCTCCCCCGCGTCGTAGACCCGGATGGCTATCCTGCCTCCGGTGAGACTCTCCAGGTCCCGCAGGGTCTCCTCCTGCCGGTCCACCGGAAGCCAGCCCGACAGTTTGAAGGCCGATTCGGTGGACTGGAGGCTGTTTTTCAGCTCCTCCACCAGCATCCCGGCCTGGAGAACCGCGGCATACTCGCCGATCTTCTTCTCGTAGAGCCGGCGGAGGAGGGCCTTTTTCTCTTCCCAGCCCCGGATCTCCGCCCGGGTCTTTTCCAGCTCCTTTTCGATCCCCGCCACCACCTCCGGAGGCAGATCCACCACCTCTTTCGGGAAGGAGGATTCCTTGAAGCCCACCGCTTTCAGCTCCGTGTCCAGGGCGAACCGGCCCTTTTTGGATGAGGCCGCGAAGATGAGGCCCTTGTCGTCCAGTTCGATGATCAGGGCCCGGACCCCCAGGGCCTTCCGCAGCTCCGGGAGCAGTTCGGGCTTCAGTTTACCGATCCGGTAGGTAAGGTATGTGACCGCCTCCAGCTCCCGCAGAGGGAGCCCCAGCCGGCGGAAAACCCCCACCTCCTCCAGAGTCCCCTGCAGCTGGAGCTGATACTCCTCCAGGCCCTTTCCCTGCTGCACCTTGTCCCCCACCCGGGAGAGCAGCTCCTCGATTTCGGCGATATCCCCGTCCCGGGGGATCCGGGCGGGCTCCGGATCGTCGGGAAGTTCCGGCATCCCCAGAAACCGGGCCGCCGCCTCCAGTTTGCCGAACAGGTCTTCGAACCGCTTCCGGATTTCCGGCCTGCCCTCCTCGATTCTGTCGGAGATCTGGATGCTCCGGGATCTCCCGAGATACTCCAGCACCGCGTCGATATCGGTTTTCAGAATGAGGAGGTCTATTTTTTTCATCCCCACGGAAAAGATCATAGCGTTCCCAATATCTCCGCCAGCCGCGCCGGAGGAATGCTCATCCTGATTCCCTCGGACACGCTGGTCACCAGGCCGGCCTCGTAGAGCTTCAGCCGGAAAAAGGCGTACAGGGAGGACAGAGTGAAGGGGCGGCCGTAGAACACCCGGCGGATCCTCCGGTGGAGGTGTTTCATCCCCGCCCCCTCGGCGCCTTCCGGGGTGATCTCCCCGCTCTGACCCGCCCTCAGGATCCGTCCGTACCGGTTCTTCTCCCACTGGGCGGGCTCGTCGAAGGGCAGGGCGTAGAGGTTCTTCGCCAGGAGGGGAATTTCCCCGTAACCCGTGGGAAAGAGGAGTTTCTCGACCTTCTCCCAGGGCAGGGAGAAGTAATACCGGAGTCTCAGGGACCAGATCAGGTTCTGCAGGGTAATCTCCAGCGAGACCAGGGGTCCCATGATCTTCCGTTCCCGGGCGGGGAGGTCGGCGGCGTGCCCCGCCAGCTCGGCGTAATATCTCTTGTCCAGCTCGAACTCCAGGTCGAAAAGCTCTTTCTCCCCCATTCGGGAGACCAGGTCCCAAAAGCCCGTATCTTTCAGGTTTTCCGGGAACCCGTCGTAATCCAGCGGCACCTCCCCGTAGGGGCTGATGTCCCAGAGGGGAAGATCCCGCAGGCCGGTTTTTTTGGCCCGCAGCAGGGTCTTCAGGTTCCGGTAGTCGTACTCCCGCAGAACCTGCACCAGAATGGCCGGCGGTTTGGGAAGATAGGACAGAATTTTAACCAGGGTGGCGATGGTCTGGTTTTCGAATTTCCGCTGAATGTCCCGGATGAGATCCCGTTCCAGGGTTGACACCTCCTGGGAGGGAAAAAGTCTGCGGGAAAGTTCCAGGAGGTTGGCATAGCGAAGGAGCGACTCGATCCGGGAATCCACGTAGGATTTCGCCATGATGCCGTGAATTTTTCCATGGATGAACGCGTATCGGGAAGCCTGCATCATGGTTCCGACAGGACTTCCCGGATGGCCTGGAAAGCCTTGTCGGGAAAGACCGGTTCCTTTTCGAGTTGCGCGTCGTACTCCTGGAGTTCCGTGTTCCGCCGCTCCTTCAGACTCTCCGCAAAGGCGGCGTATTCCCGGTCCAGCTCCACCAGTCGGGATTCTCTCTCCTCCTGCAGCCGATTCTGAAGGGCGGCGGCGGCTTCGCGGATTTTCGCGTCCGCCCGGCTTCCGGCCTCCTGCACCAGCAGCTTGGCCTGCTGTTCGGTTTCCAGGAGCTTTTTGAGAAAATCCGATTCCATCATGCTACCTGTCCTGATAACCCAGGAGATTTTCGTGGCTTCTGAGGATCTGAAAAGCCTTCTCCGGATCCTCCGCCCCGATCATGCTCTGGTAGAATTCGCGGTTTTCCAGCAGGAGAGCCATTTTTTTCAGGGTGGTGAGATGCCTTTCCGAATCGTCCTTGGACGAGACCAGAAGAACCACCAGATGGACCGGTTCGCCGTCCAGGGCGTCGTAATCGATTCCCCGGCGGGAAATTCCCAGCGCCCCCCCGATGCCTCGGACGGCCCCGGTCTTTCCATGGGGCAGGGCGATGCCGTTTTTGATCCCCGTGGACATCTTTTCTTCCCGTTCCCGGATGGCCGCCAGAATCTCGTCCCTGTCGGCCCCGATTGTTCGGTCGGACACGAGGAGATCCACCAGTTCCTCGAAAACCTCTTCCTTGTCCTCGGCTTCGAGATCCGTTTTAATCCTGGAAACCGGAAAAATGTCCTGCAGCAGCATTCTTCCCTCTTTCTTCAGGGGGTTTTCTTTTCAGCGGCCCCCGTTGTTTATTTGGATGGCGCGGGAGGCGCCGAATCGGGGAGTTCCCCTGCGGGTTTCACCGATTCCTGCTCCGTTTTCCACCAATCCAGGGACTTCTCCCCCGCCGCCTCCTGTCTCCGGGCCGCCCCCAGGACGTCGCCGCTTTCCGGGGTCCGGTTGGACCAGGCCAGGCCCAGGGAGGTCAGGATGAAAACCGCGCCAAGTATGGAAGTGATTTTCGTCAGCACGTTGCCGGACCGGCTGCCGAAAGGCGTGGAGCTTCCGCCTCCGAAGAGGCCGCCCAGTCCCTCTCCCTGCTCGTCCTGCATGAGGACCACCACCATCAGCAGAAGGGCGCTGAGAACGAAAATGACCAGCAAAGTCGCGCTTACGATTGCCATTGTGTTTCCCTCGAGATTCTCATCTATCGAACATCGCTATGGGAGCGAATGTTTCCGGTTTCAAGGAGGCCCCGCCCACCAGGGCCCCGTCAATATTGGGCATGGTGAGAAGCCCCGCGGCGTTGTCACCCTTGACCGAGCCGCCGTACTGGATGAGCAGCGATTCCGCCGCCCGGGGGGAGTACAGAGCCGCCACTTCCCGGCGAATGACTCCATGGATGGCGTCGGCGTCCTGGGGGGTGGCGTTTCTCCCCGTGCCTATGGCCCAGACCGGCTCGTAGGCCAGGGTGATCTTCTCCAGGCCCGCTTCGGAGATTCCGTCCAGACCTTTTCTGACCTGGCCCCGAACGACGGCCTCCGCCTTGCCCCCTTCCCGCTCTTCCAGGGTTTCCCCGACGCAGAGCACCACGTCCAGCCCATGGGCCAGGGCCAGCCGGACCTTGGCGTTGACGACGCCGTCCCCCTCTCCGTAGAGGGTCCGCCGCTCCGAATGGCCCAGGATCACCACCCGGACACCCAGGTCCTTCAGCATCTTTACCGAGACCTCCCCGGTGTGGGCCCCCTCCTCCTGGTGGGACATGTTCTGCGCTCCCAGGAGGATATTGGTCCCCGCCAGGACCTTGGCCACCGGCCCCAGGGCGGTGAAGGGAGGAGCCACCATGAGCCGGTGCCTGCACTGCCCCAGTTCCCGGACCAGGGCCTCCGCCAGGGCGACAGCCTCGGGGACGGTTTTGTGCATCTTCCAGTTCCCCGCGATGTATTTGATTCTCACCCCTGTCTCCTTCACGTGTTTTCCAGCACGGCGACTCCGGGCAGGGTCTTCCCTTCGAGAAACTCCAGGGATGCACCCCCGCCGGTGGATACATGGTCTATCCTATCAGATAAACCGAACTTGTTTAAGGCCGCCACGGAGTCCCCTCCCCCCACCACGGTGAGGCCGGTACAGGCGGCCACCATGCCGGCCACCTCCTGGGTGCCCCGGGAGAAGGCCTCGAACTCGAAAACCCCCAGGGGCCCGTTCCAGACCACGGTCTTCGCGTCCTTAATCCGCGCCCGGATGGCCTCCAGGGTCCGGGGCCCCACGTCCATGCCGATTTTCCCCTCGGGGATGTCGACTCCGGCGATGGGTTCCGGCGCCGCCTTGTCGGAAAACTCCGACGCCGCCACATGGTCCACCGGAAGAAGGATATCCACCTTTTTCTCCGCCCCCAGGGCCAGGAGCCGGGCGGCGGTTTCGATGAAATCGTCCTCCACCAGGCTCCGCCCCACGCTGTGCCCCTGGGCCTTCAGAAAAGTATAGGCCATTCCGCCTCCGATTACGAGGACGGAACAGGTTTTTATCAGAGACTCCAGAACGGCGATCTTGGAAGACACCTTGGCGCCGCCGATGACGGCGACGAAGGGTTTTTCGGGGTTCTGCAGCAGGGGCTCCAGGTAACGCAGCTCCTTTTCCATCAGGAAACCGCCCACCGACGGGAGAAACTTCGCCACATCGGTGGTGGAGGCATGGGCCCTGTGGGCGGTGCCGAAGGCGTCGTTGACGAAGACGTCGCCGTAGCGGGCCAGCTGTTTCGCGAAGGCCTCCCGGACCGCCTCCTCCTTGGAGGTCTCCTCCTTGTGGAAGCGGGTGTTTTCCAAAACCAGGATGTCCCCCGTCCGAAGGCCCGTGACCAGGTCCTCCGTCTCCCTGCCGGTGCAGGAGGGTGCGAAGCCCACGGGCCTCCCCAGAAGCTCCCCCAGCCGGGCCGCCACCGGGGCCATCCGGTGTTTGCCCGCCAGGTAGGCCTCCTCGTCAAAGGGTTTGCCCTCCTTCGCCGCCTTTTCCCGGGCCTTTTCCGCGTCTTTTTTCGGGTCGCCCAGATGGGACATCAGGACCATGCCCGCGGCCCCGTGCTCCAGCAGATAGCGGATGGTGGGCAGCGCGGCCCGGATCCGGGTGTCGTCCTGCACGACGCCGTTCTTCATGGGGACATTGAAGTCCACCCGCATCAGTATCCGTTTGCCCCGTACCGGGATGTCTTCTATGGTCTTGATCACCGGAGCCGTTCCTATTTTTTTTCCGCCATGTAGCGCAGAAGGTCCACGATGCGCATGGAGTAGCCCCATTCGTTGTCGTACCAGGACACCACCTTGAAGAAGCGCTTCTCTCCCTTCAGGTTGTTCTGCAGAGTGGCCAGGGAGTCATAGATGGAACTGCGGGGATCGTGGATGAAATCGCTGGAGACCATCTCTTCGTCGGTGAAGCCCAGGATGCCCTTCATGTAGGTCTGGGACGCCTTTTTGAAGAGGCCGTCGATCTCCTCGATGGAGGTGTCCCTGAGGCTCCGGAAGGTGAGGTCCACCACCGAAACGTCGGGAGTGGGGATCCGGAAGGACATTCCGGTGAGCCTGCCCTTGGTCGCGGGCAGGACCTCGCCCAGGGCCTTGGCGGCCCCGGTGGTGGACGGGATGGTGTTGATGGCCGCGGCCCTGCCGCCCCGCCAGTCCTTCTTGGAGGGACCGTCCACCACCTTCTGGGTGGCGGTGTAGGAGTGGATGGTGGTCATCAGACCGGTTTCGATCCCGATGCCTTCCTTGAGCAGCACATGCACGATGGGGGCCAGGCAGTTTGTGGTGCAGCTGGCGTTGGAAACCACGTGGTGGACCGCGGGGTCGTACTCGGTGTGGTTGACTCCCATGAGAAGGGTCTTCAGGTCTCCCTTGGCGGGGGCGGAGATGATGACCTTTTTGGCCCCCGCCCGGATATGGCCTTCGGCCTTCTCTTTTTCGTTGAAGAGCCCGGTGGATTCAATGACGTACTCCACCCCCAGCTCCTTCCACGGCAGCTCCTCCAGGGTCTTCTTCGCCCCGATGCACCGGATCTTGTGGCCGTCCACCACCAGGATGTCGTTCTCCGGCAGGGAGGGGTCGCTCTTCTCGGAGGAGAGCTGCGCCTTCATCTTTCCGTGAACCGAATCGTATTTGAGCTGGTACGCGAAATATTCCGCATCGGTGGCCACATCCACCACCGCGACGACTTCGATCTCTTTCCCCAGGAGCTTCTGCTCCACCATGGATTGGAAGACCAGTCTCCCGATCCTGCCGAAACCGTTTATTGCGACTTTCATAAGAAAAATCCCCCTGAAAAAGTGTCTCTGATCGGAAAATATACAGAAACGGCGGGAGTGTCAATCGATTCACCGGATCGGCGGGGAACTTTTCCCGGGCCGACCCCCGGGGGAGCCTCCGACCCTCCCGGGACGAGGCCCCAGGTTCGCCGGACGACGGAAGCGTCGCGCACGTCGACGATGCCCGCCCCCATGCCCCGGGACGCCTCCTCCGGCCCTCCCGGGACGAGGCTTCCCGGGCGGCTCGACCCCGG
>Ga0302247_1002290_pt1 | contig 12605 bp, 11 predicted proteins | sample AAG_UR_Ile_MG_FD_193529 | JGI IMG/M metagenome (GOLD analysis project Ga0302247, IMG submission 193529) | Enriched activated sludge microbial communities from anaerobic digester in WTTP, New Holstein, Wisconsin, United States - AAG_UR_Ile | ecosystem: Engineered > Bioreactor > Anaerobic >...
CTCCAGGACCTCCGCCTCTCCCCGCAGGACCCGGAGCCCGTTGGACGCCAGGGCCCGCAGCTCGTCCTCCCCGGGGTAGACGAAAACCGGGCCCAGATGCCGCACCCGCCCGGTGAGGTCGGCCACCAGGGCCTGGGCCCAGGCGAGGCCTCCGGTGAGGAGGATCCCGTCCACCTCCCCCTTCAGGACCGTGGACATCCCGCCGATCTCCTTGGCCACCTGGTAGATCAGGGCGTCCCGGACCAGCCTGGCCCGGGCGTCCCCGGCGGCGGCCCTCTCTTCCACCTCCCGGGCGCTGTTGGTGCCCAGATGGGCCACATAGCCCCCGCAGCCGTTGATCATCCGTTTGACCTGCTCCGGGCCGAGCTTCCCGCTGAAGCAGAGCCGGGCCAGAGCCCCCGCGGGCAGGGTGCCGCTCCTCTCCGGCGAGAATGGCCCCTCCCCGTCCAGGGCCTGGTTGACATCCACCACCCGGCCCTTCCGGTGGGCCCCCACGCTGATGCCTCCCCCCATGTGGGCCACGATGAGGTTCATCTCCTCGTAGCGCCGGCCGACCGTCCCGGCGTGGAGCCGGGCGATGGCCTTCTGGTTCAGGGCGTGGAAGATCGAGGCCCTTTCGAACTCCGGGTGCCCCGCCACCCGGGCCACCTCGTCCATCTCGTCCACCACCACCGGGTCCGCGATAAAGGCCCGGGCCCCCGGCAGGGAGAGGGCCAGGTCCCGGGCGATGAGCCCCCCCAGGTTGCTGGCGTGCTGCCCCCGGACCCCCGCCCGGAGGTCCGCCTCCATGGCCTCGTTCACCTCGAAGACGCCCGAGGGCACGGGCTTTATCAGGCCGCCCCGGCCGACGATGACCTTCACCTCCCCCAGATCGATCCCCGCCGAGGCCAGTTCGTCCAGGATGGCCCTCTTCCGGAAGTCGTACTGGTCCGCGATGCCGGCGTACCCGGCGATGACCGCCGCCTCGTGGTGGAGGTTCCGTTCCAGGATTTTTTCCTCTCCCCGGAAGACCCCCATCTTGGTGGAGGTGGAGCCGGGGTTGATCACCAGGATCAGGGCTTCCGTCACGGCTTTCCTCCGATGGCGGCGGCCAGGGCGATGGAGTGGAGCTTGGAAGCCTCCGAGTCCGCCCGGGAGGTGAGCACTATGGGCGCCCGGGCCCCCAGGATGACCCCCGCCGAGAGGGCGCCGCCCAGGAAGTTCAGCGCCTTGTAGAGCATGTTCCCGCTTTCGATGTCCGGCACCAGGATGATGTCCGCGTCCCCGGCCACCTCGCTGACGATGCCCTTGTGGGCCGCCGCCTCCCGGGAGACTGCGTTGTCCAGCGCCAGCGGCCCGTCCACGACACAGCCCCCGATCTGGCCCCGGCGGTTCATCTGGGCGAGCATGGCCCCGTGGACGGTGGCCTCCATCTTCGGGTTGACGGTCTCCACCGCCGCCGTCACCGCCACCTTGGGTTTCTCCACCCCCAGGCGGTGGAACATCCCCACTGCGTTGGTCAGGATGCCGACTTTTTCCTCGAAATCCGGCGCCACGTTCATGGCCGCGTCGGTGACCGCGAAGAGCTTGCCGTAATGGGGAGACTGGAAGATCCCCGCGTGGGAGAGGAGCGCGCCGGTCCGGAGGCCCCCCTCCTTGTCCAGGACCGCCTTCATCAGAAGGGCGGTGCTCACCAGCCCCTTCATCAGGATCTCCGCCCGGCCCTCCCGGACCAGGGCGACCGCCTTCCGGCAGGCCTCCGCCGGGTCGGGGATGTCGATGATCTCCCATCCCCCCGGGTCCATGCGGATCTCCCGCGCCGCCGCCAGGATCCCGTCCTTCGCCCCCACCAGAACGGCCTCGGCTATCCCCGCCTCCGCCGCGGCCCTCACCGCCTCCAGAACATGCATGTCCCCCGCCGCCGCCACGGCGATCCGGTTCCTTCCCCCGGCCCTGGCGCGGCCCAGAAGTTCCGACAGGTCCGTCGGCATGGAGCACCCCCCTTGGAATTCCCGGGCAATTCTCCGGCCATTATAGAATCTCCCCGTCCGCGGGGTCAAGAAATTCTAGGCCTTCAGCGCCGCGTCCCGGGTCCGCCGCACCGTCAGCTTCTTCCCCGGGAAGTCCCAGACGGCCTTTTCCGTGGGGAGGTGCACCTCCCGGGAGCCGTCCACCAGGATCACCTTGTCGAACCTGTCGTACAGGACGAAGCTCATCTGGCAGGGCAGATGGCCGACGGTTTTGTCCAGGAGCTCCACCCGCAGGGCGGAATCCTTCACCTCCGCCGCCAGGCGGAAGGAGGTACGGAAGCCCTTCCGGTACCGGAAGGTTTCGCCGTCGTCGAAGGCGTATCGCCCCTCCGCCGGGACCCGGGAGTCCCGGGTGAGAAAAACATGGAACTCCACGGCGGCGAGGTTTTTTTCCGCCGTCTCCGGCTCGTCCCGGAGCATCGGCAGAATGGCTCCCTCCCGGACGAAGAGGGGGGTCCCCAGAGAGGTTTCCTTGAAGACCCGGGCGGCGTTGCCGGGGCTCCAGACCCCTTCGGAGGGGGAGAACCACCGCAGGCCCTCCCCGGGGAGAAGGACGGTCCTCTCCCGGGACTTCCCCAGGACGGGGGCCTGCAGGATATGGGGCCCCACCATGAACTGATCCTCCACCCGGTCCAGGGGCATTTCCGGGGCACCGCCGAAATCGTAGAACAGGGGGCGCAGGATGGGTTCCCCCGCCTCCTCCTGGCGGACGAAGAGGCTGTACAGGTAGGGAAGGAGCCTGTAGCGCAGCCGGATGTAGCGGCGCAGCGTCTCCTCGGTCTTCCCGCCGAAGGCCCAGGGCTCCTGGTCCCGGCAGCCCTTCACTCCGTGGTTCCGGAAGAGGGGAAAGAGGAAACAGGCCTTGAACCAGGCCGTCGCCAGGGCGGGGTCGGCGTCGCCGCCGAAACCGGGCACATCCCCGCCGCAGAAGGGAAGCCCCGACAGGGACATGTTCAGGCACAGAGTCAGGCTCTGCCGCAGATGGTGATAGTTGGACCAGTTGTCCCCGGTCCAGACCGCCCCGTAGCGGCCCGAGGAGATGAAGGCGCTGCGGGTGGCCAGGAAGGGCCTTTCCCCGGGCCGGGCCCGGAGGAGGCCGTCCCACGTGGCCTGCTGCATCCCCAGGGCGTACTGGTTGTGCCAGGCCTCATGGGGGGTCCTGCCCCCGCCGAAGAGCATGTCCCGGGGGTCCACCGGGCCGGTGGAGGGATCGTTCATGTCGATCCACAGGCCCCCCACCCCGCTGCCGGCGAAGGAGGCCACCCTCTGGGCCCACCATTCCCGCCCCTGGGGGAGGGAGAAATCGGGGAACACCGTTTCCCCGGGCCAGACGATGCCGACGAAGGGCCTTCCTTCGGCGGTCTTGCAGAAGAGGTCCCCCTTCGCCCCCTCCCGATACACATCGAAATCCGGGTCCGCCTTGACCCCCGGGTCCAGAATGGCCACCACTCGGCGCCCCCGTTTTTTCAGATCCTCCATCTGGTTTTTCGGGCTGGAAAAATGGCGCTCGTCGAAGGTGAAGACCCGGAAGCCTTCCATGTAGTCGATGTCCAGCCACAGGCCGTCGCAGGGGATCTTCCGCCGGGCGAACTCCCGGTCCAGCCGGTCCAGGTCGGTGAAGGAGGCGTAGCCCCAGCGGCTCTGGTGATAGCCCAGGGCCCAGAGGGGCGGGAGGGGCGTCGTCCCCACCAGACGCTGCAGCCGGGTGGTGACCTCCGCGGCGCTTTCCCCGGCGATGAGGTAGATCTCCGGCCTGCCGTCGGTGGAGCCGACGGCGAAGCGCTTCCGCATCGGGGCGGCCCCGTGGAGCCCCTCGGCGATGGCGTCCTCCGCCAGGAGGTGCATGAAAACCGGCCAGGGGTTGTTCACCAGGATCCCCGCCCAGCCCCGGCCGTTCCGCACCAGCAGGTAGGGAACCGAGGCGTACATCGGGTCGGTTACGCCGGCCTTCCGCGCCTCGGGGTGGAAATCCGCCCAGACATCGGTGTTCCAGAACTTGGTGCGGGTGCCGGTCTTCTCCAGGCCGGTGTTCTTCTCCCCCAGCCCGTAGAACCGGAACTCCGGATCCCAGTTCAGGTTGATGACCCACTTGGGCCCCAGGACACCGAAGCCCTCCCCTTCGACGGTGGAGAGAAGCTCGTCCTTCCCCAGGAGGAGGCGGAAGCCCGCGTCCCGGACCTCCACGGACCCCCGGCGGGAACGGCCGAAGGCGTCGGCGTTCAGGATGGCGGCGCTGCCGTGGTCCTTCCATCTCCCGGAGGACCAGGTCAGCCGATAGACATCCTCCCCCAGGTGCCGGGCCTCTAAGGAGAGACCCGCGATCTTTTTACAGGAAAAATTCAGGGGATGCTCATATTTGTGGAAATACATGATCCGGGATTGTACCCGAACAGGGGGGCCCGGGTAAAGGGAAGGGTGAAAAGCGGGATCAGGCCCAGTTTTCCATCCGGAGCTGTTCTATCCGGGAAAATTCTTTCGTGCGGAATTCTTTATATGATCAGGTATCCTCACCCCCCCAGATCTTCCATGCAGAAAACGGGGATTTCTGAAACCTTTTTCCAGCCCGCCTCGTTGCTTAAAATGCAGTCTGCACCAAAGCTGAGGGCGCTGGCGATCTGGATGGCGTCGGACGTTTTAAACCCATAACGGGAACGAATATGGGCAGTGGTTTCTGCAACATGGATTGTAAACGGCAAGAGAGACAGGTTTTTGGATCCGGTAAAATACGCTCTGTATTTATCAACCAGCCTTTTCTGGCCCTGCGTCAATGGGCGGGTGATTATTTCCGTGTAGGTGATCAGGCTTGTCATTATTTGCTTGTCCGAGATTTCAATTTCTGTGAACAGGTTCTGCAAGGATTGGGCATATTGGGGATGGTCTTCAAAAAAATAAATGAAAGGCACCGTGTCTATAAAAATCATCCTGTAAGACGCAGAGCTCAGTCCCATTCCCTCCGTTCCTCCGCCACATAATGGTCCGCATCGAGATCCTTCCAAATCTCCGCCCCCAGACCTCGGGCGCTGGAGAATTTCAAAAGTCCCGCATTTTCCGGCCCGGGGCTGTCAAGACTTACAAGTTTTGCTATTTTTTTCCCCGCCCGTTCTATTGTTATTTCTTCGTTGTACAAGTGGACCCTGGACAGTAATTCGCCGAATTTATTGCGGGCTTCCACTGCGGATACTATCATATGACCTCCTCAACCATTATAATCATAATGATTGATATGGTATAAGTCAACAACAGTTCTGTTGCTGGATCTTTTCTGCTGGAAAGCGAAGCTAATGACATACCAATTTATGTAAGGTTCCGGAAATCAAATCCCGATAAATCATACTGATACCAGAAAAAGAAAATCTTCCACATTGGCGGGGCTGATTGCTTTAAACTCCGCCTCCGGGTAGGCCTTTGTAAAAGAGGTCGGGGGTCGGATGGTTTTCTGCTGTGAATACTTGAACTCAAAGGCTTTCAGCCTGCCGTCGGATTCTTCAATAAGGTCGATTTCCTTCTGTTCCCTGGTCCTCCAGAAATACGAGTTCACCCAGAGGCCTTTGTCGTCCAGAAACTTTTTCCTTTCCGACATGAGATAGTTTTCCCACAGGAGGCCCGCATCCTGACGGCCTTCCATGGCGGCGAAATTAGCGATAACTGAGTTTCTGATGCCGTTATCGTAAAAATATATTTTCCTGCTGTTTTTCAGCTCATTTCTCGCATTTCTGCTGAAGGATCCCAGCCGGAAAACAATAAAGGCCTGCTCCAAAATATTAAGGTATTTTTCCACTGTCTTGGCATCAATGCCGCACAGCGATGCCAATTCGGAATATGAAACCTGCGAGCCGATTTGCAGGGCCAGGGCCTGGAGCAGGCGGGTAAGTTTTTCCGGTTTCTGGATCTGTTCCCAGGACAGGATGTCCTTGTAAAGATAACTGTCGGAAATCTCTTTCAGGATGATCTTTTCTTCCCCCTGTTTGACCACCACTTCGGGATAAGATCCATATACGAGCCTGTGGGGGAGCATCCTTTTCTCCGCAAGAAGACCGTATTCCTGCGCCAGTTCGCTGAAAGACAGGGGATAAAGACGAAAATCCCGTTTTCTCCCTGTCAAAGGCTCATTCACCTTGTTGGCCAGTTCAAAAGATGAGGACCCGGTGGCAATAAGGAGAATATCAGGAAGCTGATCTGTAATGAGCTTCAGCCGGAGCCCAATATCCGGTATCCTTTGGGCCTCATCGATAATGAGGGTCTTTTTCTTCCCCAGGTAAGCCCGCATCCTTTCCGCGCTGAGGGTCCTGAAGATTTCCTGCACATCGAAATTATCCCCATCGAGAAAAAGAACATCCTCCATATCCGGAAACAGCATGTGCAATAATGATGTCTTACCCGTCTGCCGGGCCCCGGTCAGGATGATGGCCTTGCCCGATTTCATTGAATCGGCTATTGCCTTTGCCTTGCTCCGCTTGATCACACCAGCCTCCGGGTTCATTATACAACATTCCGGGAATCAAATCCCGAAAATTCACGATATTTAGGGAATAGAATCCCTGAATGTTAAAAAAGAGGGACTGGGCTGCCTGCATATCAGGGAATGGGGCGGTAAAGGGAGGGGTGAAAAATGCCGGAGGCTTCTTATGCCCAGTTTTCCATCCGGAGCTGTTCTATCCGGGAAAATTCTTTCGTGTTATTGGTCACCAGAATCAGGCCGTTTGATATGGCCTGGGAGGCGATCTGCATGTCGTAGGATCCGATGATCAGTCCCCGTCTTTCCAGATCGGCCCGTATCAGACCAAAAACTTCCGCATCCTGTGCTGTAAAAGGAAGAATATCAAAGGCAGATATGAAATTCATCAGGGTAATTCTGTTTTTATCTCTGTTCCTGCTTTTACTTGCCCCGTATTCCAGTTCAGAGACGGAGATGGCGGACAGTTTAATTTGAGGCGGCTTATATTCTTTTATCCGCTCCACAACATGTGCCGGATTATGATTTATCAGGTAAATACAGATGTTGGTATCCAGAAGAAACATTACAAACCATTCCGTTCCTGTATGGGCGGCTGGTTTCTGCCGTCTTTCATGAAATCATCGGTAAATTCGGTGAGACTTCTTTCCAGGGCTTCCCAGGGACTGTTTTTGGGAAAAAGAATGATGGTATTGCCGATTTTGTTGATATACAGCTCTTTTTCTGCCACCTGGTATTCTTTGGGAAGACGGATGGCCTGGCTGTTGCCACTGATAAAGACCTTGGAACTGAGCATTGTCTGCCTCCTGTTAGAAGTATATACGGACATATATACTTTGGGCAAGTAATATCGGCGCCGGTTCCACGTATCGCCATTTTTCAACTGGGATTCTTTATATGATCAGGTATCCTCACCCCCCCCAAATCTTCCATGCAGAAAACGGGGATGTTCGATGCAACCCTGCGTGGTGGCTTATTAGGGAGGGCCGTCCCCGGAGGCCGGCAGAGCGGAGCAGCCCCCGCCCGGTCCCCAGGGGGCCGTGCAGTTTGCGGTCGCGGAGGAAAGACGGAAACCCTGTCTTAAAAACCCGCCGACAGTTCCCGCAGAACCTCCAGGGCCTTCACCCCGTCGGCGCCGAAGTCCCGGGTGAAGGCCTCGACGGACAGGCGGCCCGGGTAGCGGATCTCCCGCAGGACGGCAAAAAAATCAGCCAACTCTTTCCGGGCCCGGGTGGGGAAGACCCGCCCCCGGGGGTCGGCGAAATGGCCGTGGACCAGATGGGGTCCCGCCTCCCGGATCCGGTCCAGGGATTCCTCCTCCACCGCAAAGTGGTAGTAGTCGAAGAGGAGCTTCAGGCCGGGGCTGTCCACCTGCCGCCGGAGCTCCTCCGCCTCGGGCATGGAAGTGAGGACATTGGCCTCCTTCCGGTTGTGGTACTCGACAGCCACGGTGAGCTCCGCCCGCAGAGCCTCCTGGGCGATCATCCGGGAGGCCTCCACTATCTGTTCCCAGGCCCGGTCCCGGGGAAAGCCCGCAGGGATGTTCCGGGCCCCGGAGCTGCCGAAGACCACCACCTCCGCCCCCAGGGATCGCGCCCTGGCCAGGGCCGCCCGGGTATAAGCCTTTAGCCCAGGAAGATCATAGTCGGGGCCGGTTATCCGTCTTTCGGAGGGGAAGAAATTGTTGCAGGCCTCCGCCCGGAGGCCCGAATTTTCCAGCCGCCGGGCCAGGGCCGAGAAGGCTCCGGCGTCCATCTCCATCAGATCCCGGAGGGAGAGTTCCACATAGTCGTAGCCCATCCCGGCCATCTTCTCCACCGCCTCGATGCCGACGGGGTCCTGCCGGGGACGGACCATGCAGGCGCAGATTCCCAGACGCACGGGACGCGCCCTAGGGTTCCAGGATGACCTTGTACAGGGGCTCCTTCCCCGCCAGCAGCTTGTCGAACCAGATCTGCCCCTCCTCCAGGGGGACCACCCTGCTGATGTAGGGGGCCACATCGATGCGGCCCGAGCCGATCATGTCCACGCAGTCCTGGTACTCCCCCGAGGAGGCGCAGGAGCCGTAGACGTCGATCTCCCGGGTCACGATGCTCTGCAGGCCGATGGGAACCGTGGGGGCCAGGTTGCCGATGAGGACCAGCCGGCCCCCCTTGCGGACCATGGCCAGGGCGTCGTTGACGGTCTTGTCCAGGCCCACCGCCTCGAAGACCGCGTCGGCCCCCTCGCCCCCGGTGAGGCCCCGCACCACATCCAGGGCCTTCTCCTTGGCGGGGTTCACCACCACATCGGCTCCCACCTTCCGGGCCATCTCCAGCCGGGCCTCGTTCAGGTCCACCGCCACCAGGGTTCCGCAGCCGTTGAGCCTGGCGCACTGGATGGCCATGAGGCCGATGATGCCGCAGCCCACCACCACCACCTTGTCGTTGATCCGCAGGCGCCCCCGGTTGACGGCGTGGAGGGAGATGGACAGGGGCTCGATGAGGGCCCCCTGGTGGTAGCTCACCGTGTCGGGGAGCTTGAAGATGATGTGCTCCGGCACGGTGAGGTACTCCGCCATGGCGCCGTGGCGCCGGTATTCCCCGGTGGAAACTCCCAGGACCATCCGGTTGGAGCAGAGGTTGATCCTTCCCTGGAGGCAGTAATGGCACCGGTTGCAGTAGACCGTGGAATCGAAGGTGATCCGATCTCCCACCGTGAATTTTGTGATCTCCTTCCCCACCTCCACGATCTGTCCCGTGGCTTCATGGCCCATGATGATGGGGGGCTGCCTCCGGCCGGTCTGCCCCGTCATGCCGTGGACATCGCTGCCGCAGATGCCGCAGGCCTTCACCCGCAGAAGGACCTCTTTCGGGCCCGGAACGGGCTTGGGCACATCCTGTATTTCGAATCTGTTCGGCGCGGTGTGGACAAGGGCTTTCATCGGGGGCCTCCATGCTGGGATTTTATGGTGACATCGTCCCCGGAATAGTAAACCCCGGAGGGGAAAAATGCAACGTCCCGGCGGGATCGGATTTCTCCGGCTCCCGGGTTTTCCACCACCGCGCCGGCTTTCCCGGCCGCCCCGGAGGGGGGGGCCGGCTGTCCTGGAGGGGGGGCCGGCTGTCCCCGGAAGGGCGCCGGCCTCGACGGAACCGGCGTTTGACATTTTTCCCGAATTCTTTGTACTATGGGCCGTTCTTTGATTAAATTGTAGGGAACCATCACCAATCACAGACACGACTCTGTCTTTCAAGGAGGTAGTTCGTGATAGAGGCTACGAACCTGGTCAAACGCTATGGCCCCCACACGGCGGTGGACAACGCGAGTTTCACGATCGAAAGGGGAGAGATCGTGGGTTTTCTGGGCCCCAACGGGGCGGGAAAATCCACCACCATGAACATCCTGTCCGGCTACCTCTCCTCCACCGAGGGGACGGTCACGGTGGACGGGATGAACATCCTGGAACATCCCATGGAGGCCAAGAAGAAGATCGGTTACCTTCCGGAAAATCCGCCCCTGTACCCGGAAATGACGGTCCGGGAGTACCTCCGCTTCGCCGGAGAGATCAAGAAGGTCCCCTCAGAGGAGCTTCCCTCCCGGATGGAACGCATCATGCAGACCGTGGGCATCCAGGATGTGGCGGGGAGGCTGATCCGCAACCTGTCCAAGGGCTACAAACAGCGGGTCGGCCTGGCCCAGGCGATGATCGGGGATCCGGAAATCCTCATCCTCGACGAACCCACCGCGGGCCTGGACCCCAAGCAGATCCTGGAGATCCGGGACCTGATCATCTCCCTCGGCAGGGATCACACCGTCATCCTGAGTTCCCACATCCTGCCGGAGGTCAGCGCGGTCTGCCGCCGGATCCTGATCATCAACGACGGCCGGATCGTCGCCGACGACACTCCGGAGAATCTCGCCCATCGGCTGCTGGGGGGCAGCCATGTCCTCCTCCGGGTGGAAGGCCCCCGGGAGAGGGTGGAAGAGGCCCTGCGGGCCGTTCCCGCGGTCCGGAACGTGGAGTTCCAGGAACCCCAGGAACCGGGCACCGTGGAGGCGGTGGCGGAAGCGGAGAAGGACCGGGACATCCGGCGGGACGTCTTCCGCGCCATGAGCGGGGCGGGGCTGCCGGTTCTGATGATGCGGGCCCTAGACATGAGTCTGGAGGAGATCTTCCTGCATCTGACCACCAAAGAAGAGGAGGCGGCAACGACATGATGGCCATTCTGAAACGCGAGCTGAAAAGCTATTTCCTCACCCCCATCGGCTACCTCTACATGGGTTTCTTCCTGCTGGTGGCGGGGGTGTTTTTTACCTTCGGGAACCTGCTGCCCCGGAGTTCCTACTTCACCAGCTTTCTGAGTGGGGTGCTCTTCGTCTACCTCTTCGCCATCCCCCTGCTGACGATGCGGCTCTTCTCCGAGGAGAGGCGGCAGAGGACCGACCAGCTCCTTCTGACCAGCCCCGTTTCCATCCCCGAAATCGTGCTGGGCAAGTTTCTCGCCGCATATGCGGTGTACCTGCTGACTCTGGCGGTGACGGTGATGTACGCCCTGGTGGTGGGGATCCACGGGGACCTGGCGGTCTGGGAGACCCTGGGGAGCTACATCGGCTTCATCCTGCTGGGGGCCTCCTACATCTCCGTGGGGGTCTTCGTCTCCGCGGGCACGGAAAACCAGCTGACCTCGGCCCTGGTGAGTTTTTTCTCCCTGCTCATCATCTGGCTCATCGACCCCATCAGCCAGGCCGTCCCCTCGGACCTGGCGGCGGGCATCGTTTCCGCGGCGGTCCTGGTGGGGGCCGTCTGCGGCTACCTCTACATCAACACCCGGAACCGCTATCTCGCCGCCGGGGCCGCCTTCCTCGGGGCGCTGATCATCGCGGCGCTGTACTTTGTGGACAAGGGCGTTTACATCGGGTTCATCCGGAAGTTTCTGGGCTGGTTTTCCCTGAACAAACGCTACGAGAGCTTTTCCATGGGGATCCTGAAAATCGATTCCCTGGTCTACTACGTTTCCTTCAGCGGCCTGTTCCTGTTTCTGACGGTGCGGCTCATCGAAAAACGGCGCTGGAATTAAGGGAGGACCTTCGTGAAACTCAAAATAAATTTCCTGGAATCGCTGGATACCCGGCGCGTGAAATACGGGGGCTACGCCGCGGTGCTGACCCTGGCGGCCATCGTCGGCCTGGTCCTGCTCAACCTCATCTTCCAGCAGTTCGCCCCCCAGTTCGACCTCACCCAGAACAAGCTATTCTCCCTGTCGGACCAGTCCCTGCAGGTGCTGGACAAGCTGGAGGCCCCTGTGACCGTTTACGGTCTCTGGGAGCCCGGCAAGGAATCCCGGCAGATCAAGGAGGTGCTGGACAGGTACGCCGCCCGGAGCCGGAACTTCCGGCTGGACATCGTCGATCCCGACAGGAACCCGGGACTGGTGGCGAAATACGACAAGACCGGCCGGGGAATCGAGAAGGGGTCCCTGATCGTTGAGGGGGCCAAGGGCGTCCGGGTCATCCGCACGGCGGACATGTACGACATCAACTACCTGAACCCCCAGAACCCCCAGATAACGGGCTTCTCGGTGGAGAAGCGGATCACCGACGCCCTCCTCTATGTGGGCTCCGGCTCCACCCCGGTGATCTATGAAATCACCGGCCACAAGGAGACCTCCCTCATCGACCTGATGATGAAGGAGACGGTGGAGCGGGAAAACTACGAGCTGAAACAGCTCAACCTGATGCAGTCCGATATCCCCGGGGACGCTTCGGCTCTGGTCATCAACAGCCCCAAATCCGACTACGACCCGGCGGAAACGAAAAAAATCCTGGGCTACCTGGAAAAGGGGGGCCGGCTCCTGGCGGCGGTGGATTTCCGCACCGGTCTGGCCCGGAACCTGAACGACATGCTCTCCAGCTACGGCCTGAAGTTCGATTTCGGCCTGGTGGTGGAGATGAACAAGAACTTCAACACCGGAAACCCCTTCCATGTGATCCCCAGTTTCGGGTCCCACGCGATCACCGCCCCCCTGCAGGAGCGGAACACTCCGGCCATCCTGCAGCTGGCCCAGGGCATCAGCATCCTGGACATGAAACGCCGCACCATCGAGACGGAGCCCCTGCTGGCCAGTTCCCGGGATTCCTTCCTGCGGATCGATCTCACCAGC
>Ga0302247_1002292_pt1 | contig 12598 bp, 5 predicted proteins | sample AAG_UR_Ile_MG_FD_193529 | JGI IMG/M metagenome (GOLD analysis project Ga0302247, IMG submission 193529) | Enriched activated sludge microbial communities from anaerobic digester in WTTP, New Holstein, Wisconsin, United States - AAG_UR_Ile | ecosystem: Engineered > Bioreactor > Anaerobic >...
CTTGTATGTCCCGGCGGTGTCTATGCCTTTGAGGTAAAGAATCATTCCGGCTACATCAACTACAACGAGAGCGGGTGGAAAAAGGTCAAAATCAGCGGGGGCGGCCTGGCTTATACCGGCGGCATAGGCAACCCATCAGGCCAGCTGACGAGGAACATCATGTGGCTCAAAAGCTACCTTAAATCTGAAGGCATTGAAAATATATGGATAAAGGGCATTGTGGTGTTCACCCACCCGAGGGCGCGGTTAAGTGTAAAAGGCCTGAAAAACGTGATGGCCATAACGCCCGAAGGCATACCGGAGGCGGTAAGGGGTGCGGAGATCGGGGAGGAGAAGGCGGTGAGGGTGATCAGGGCGGTGGACAGGCTGAAAGAGCGGTAGGCTATAAAAGATGCTATCGATGCCCTCCTGTAAACCTTATGTGTAGATTTGCGTAAACCAAGCGTTGCACTTAGAATAGTAAAGGTTTTATCGATAGCTTGTTCAACTTATTTACCATCGTGTTATTTGAGGTCTATTTTGTTTTGATGTCATCATCCAGTCCAAGTTCCCTAAGAGCAGCTTTGGTTTCTTCGACTTGTTGTGGAGAAACACCGGCACCTGAATCCGTACCGAACAAAACAGTAATCTTTAAGCCTCCGTCTTTCACGAAACGAGTCAACACCTTGGTATAGAAGTTCATCCACTTCTGAGGAGGTATCTCGCCAGACCAGCTTATCTGGTTTGCCTTTGCTGGTTCTGGAGGCTTTACCGGTTTGTCCGGTTCCTTACTCACAGCGACTATGGCTTCACCAGTCAACCTTCCTGAACGTGCAGTGACCATGAAGCTTCCTTCATCCATACCAGCTGTGTAGACGCCATTCTTTTCGAGAACACCACCTGTCGAAGACCACTCCATCTCGCCAAGGTCAATATCACGGCCAAACTGATCCAGGCCTTTGGCGGTGAATGTCTGTTTCTTACCAGGTTGCATATAGGCCGTAGATGGTGAGATGATAATGCGGGTAAGTTCAGGTGGCTTGATGTGTTTCTCGGCCTCCTCGGCCTTGATTAAAAACATATCATCGGAAATCTCCACTTCTGTCGCGCTTAAAGGTTTTTTGTAGTAAAATGGCTCATATCCACTTTTGGGGGACTTGCCCACATATGCCATAAGGCCTTCAGCCACTCCCCGCACAATGGCATCTTTAATAGCATCAGGATTGAGAAGACGCGGAAATTGCGGTGAGGCATAGAATGCATCACGAACACTTCTTGTCGCCCATTCAGTGAAAGCAGGTGGCCAGTTTTTTATAAGAGAGCGAGGACTCACATCTTTTACGATTTCATCAATCTGGCGAAGATGGTTCAGGACAAAGCGGCACATATTTTCCGCCGCACTTGACGTGACTAACCCAAGGTCAATCGTGCGTATCGCGTTGTCACGCCCCAGGAACATGACTTTGTTATAGGCCCGCCACACACTCTCGCGGAGGTCCCGCTTGGCCTTTTTTATGTTTTCAGTTAATTGCTTCTCCTGGGCATCGTCGAGCTTCAATCCCTCGCCTTCGATGTCAGTCCACGCCATGAGCTTACGTGCCTCCTCTCGCATGGAGGCGGCTGATTCTGGCGCTATCCAGATCAATGCGCTCTTATAGGTGCGGGCCGAGTTGCCATATTCCTTGGTCATAGAATCGATCTTCTTGCTAATAGCAGAGTCATCCTGAATTGACTGCTCTGGCCCGACAACAATCAGGGTAACGGCTGGCCGGTCAGAAATCTGATTGCTCTTCTCCGGGAAGAAGACACGCTCAATGCCTTCCGTAGGCGGAAAAACCTTCTGGATTTCCTCCAGCACTAATTTCTCAACATCCTCTTTCTTGACACTGGCGCGTCGGTCTGAAAATCGCTTATTGAGGTTCTCTTTCAGGCTGAATTTGTACTGGTTCCGCTCAACATTTAGATAATAGCAGGAATCTGTCAAGGCCTCCAGAGCGGTTTCCACATTGCCTACGTCAAGGTTGGGTTCTGCAACACCAAGACGGATCTCTGGAACCGTTGCCGTATTTCTGGTCTGTCCTCCGTTGGACTCGAAGAAGATCACAGTGGCTACCTTCTTGTGTATTCGGGCTTTCTTCAACGTCTCTTCTGCCTCGTGATCGAGGCGGATGGCATGGGAATCCTTCTTGCCTGTAATATCCGTTGTCAGGGCGCCCTCAAGTTTGGATTCACCCAGTTGCTCAAATACCGCCGAACGGAATTGAGAGTCCTCCAGTGGGGCAGTACCAAGACCTATCAACGGGTCCCTCTGTGCCCCCTTGAAGCCCTGCTGATATGCATGGGAAACCCACAAAGCAAGAAGCCTCAGAACGCCCCTTGTCTGCTGAAATCGTGGTAGTTCCTGCCATTTACGTTCAAAAACGGATAGCACCATGGGATGAAAGGGATAGGCTGATTCAAAGGCCTCCCGTGCGTTATCCTGAAACCAACCTGGTATCAGATGCTTGTGTTCGGCTACCCAGTCAGCATACTCCCGACACGTTACAATGGCATCCTGAGGCATAAGCATCCGCCCATCCTGCGATACAGCCCTCGAATCCCACTCAAAGAGACGACGTCGAATAATCTCAGATGTCTCTGATTCTGCAGCCATTATGACGGCTTTACCAAGGCGGTCCAACAACTTCTTGAAACGCGAATAATCTGCTTGATCCTCTGCACTCATCTCCAGTTCTGATGCCGGTATTGAGGCAACTAATACCACTCGGTCATTTCCCCTTGCCTCTTCAGAGAGGTTCTGAATGAAGCTGTAGAGTTGAGCGGATAACCCACTCTTACGATTGCGGCTGATGTAATTAAGGAGTTCGTCCACAAGGATGATCGAGGGGCGATTATTCGGAAGGAATTTACGGATCACCTCTCCTGCCGGTGCAACCCCTTCTTTTTCATGTTCAGCAACAACGTTAAACCCGTATTCTCCGGACAACTGAAAGGCAATTTCAGCCCACGGAGTCTTTCTGAGGGGCGTACCATCATCCCCGCCGCGCCCCTGGATGGAATCAAACTCGGTGCCCACAAATACGGCAACAGCGGCTTGAGGCACATCTTGCACCTGGGCCTGTTCTACGATTCGGCTGACTCCCTGATACGTTCTGGCTCCCGGTCCGTTGCTCACGAGATGATAAAGGAGTGTCAGGGCATGGGTCTTTCCTCCACCAAACTGGGTTGCCATATTGAAGACTGCCGAGGTTTCTGTCTTTTCACCTGAAAGACGTCGCACTACCTCTGACGCAAGATCGCGGAGGTTTTTGGTAAGAAATGTCCGCTCAAAGAACCTTTCCGCCTTCTGGTAATCAACATGTGCCCTACCATCGCGCACCTGATCGAGATGCACAGCAAACTCCGACGCATCCAGTGGTCTGCCTTCTCGCAAATCCTCTCTAGGGCTTACTACCTTAAACCATGGCTTTAGGTTTGCCATATTACGCTCTCCTTGAAAAGCTGAGTTTCACGCCATCGATAAATTCGATTACACCATCGATAGATTATCGATAGATTACAAGTCCAGCTGAATGAACTTAACGATTTTCGTATTCGGGTTAATGATTGGTTAACGATTTCAGACAAAATCCTGCATAGGTTTTGCTTTATAATTTCTAAAAATAGGTTCATGATTCCTTAACAATTGCCCCGCGAAAAATATACCTCGTTCCACGCCCTCTACCAATACGCTCTGCAATTCCCAAATCCACCAAGATTGCTAGGTCTTGAACTACTGTTACACCGGAAATGCCGAACTCCTTCTGACAATATCCACTCGTGAGAACCTCGCCGCTAGCCAGCAACTCAGCCATCTTCCTTTGTCTCTCGGTAAGACGCTCTTCAATCGCAGCGGAGATTCCCACGCTTGAAGGCACCTTCAGCCTGTCTACTTTGTCCGCCGGCCCTTTCAGTAAAACTCTGAAATAGCCGTCTTTGAATGAATACTCTGGCGGTTCTAACCCGTGATCAACCATTATTGATTGCATACGACGAATACCGCTACCTCTCTGTTCCATAAGGCTCATGTGGGTGAGGTACTGGGCAAGCATGGGATTGCGGGAACAAGGCTCATAGTTGCCCCGGTTCAATTTGGCGATCGTTAATGGTGGAAGCAAGTTACCGGGACTAAGCACCTCGGCCCGATCAAAGAAAACTTTCAGATAGATGGTACGCGAGGCATCTTCATAGTCTCTATGCGCTATGGCATTAACTATAGCCTCCCGAATAACTTCACTCGGGTACTCATCAAGTTTGATACGGTTTATTCCTGCGACTCTAATTGGGTGCCGCGTATTTGCCGCAACAAAGTCTACGGCCCGCTCTACTATGTGCGGCGCAGGACCTGATAGAGTAAGCTGGTCTCGCGGATTTGGGTCTGGCTCAACTCCGCTGTATGCATCCATAAGGATTCGGCACTGAGGAAAACGCGTGCTTGGATTCTTCCCGAGGAATAGCAAGCCTGAGGCAACAGCTGTATAATTAAATCCCTTGCCAGTTTTTAGAACCAATCCTCTTTCGCGGAGCGCATTAAGGACAGCACGCTTATCCGGTTTCTCCACATCAAATGAATAGTCAGTTGCTTTCAGCCATGCCATTGCAAGATCAAGGTCAAGATCGTCTTCTGGTATGCTAAGGATTTGCTGCTCAAACATAGACGCCCTACCCGCTTCAATTGTTGTTTCCAGCGAATCTTCGATAGGCATTCCAAATGACTCACGAAGTATGCGGTGTAATCCACGTTTGATCTCGGGCAGGAGATCAAGTCTGTCGTGAAATCTGCGGTAAACATGCCCGTCTCTCTTTATCTCTGCAAAAAAATCTTGCGTCTCTCGTTTGCGATCGCTATCGTAATCTCCTCGCACAAGAATCATCATGGGCATAGCGCGGCTTTGTGCATATCGGTATTCTTCATGTGTTGCAGAGATAATCCCCAAAGGCTTCCCGTATTCTCGGTCAAGAATCAGAATGTAGATGTCGCATGTTCCAAGACATTCGAGATAGGGTTTTGCAACCTTTCGGCCCGAAAGGGGTTCCTTCTCGAATAGAATTATTTCACAGTACCTACCTAATTGGTTGTCAATCGATACCCCACCAGCAACGGCTATACGTTCTGTCTCTAACTCTTTTTGAACGGAACTTATGAAAACCCTGTATCGCTTCTCTACCATGGAACCTTCCTTAGAACCCTAATCCTTTCTTTCTTGCCAGGACACCGTCTACCCAGCGTTTTTCATCCGTGTTAGATGGGTAAAGAGCCGAGAGCGCCTGTGACAGCCGCCAGAAAAGAGGATTACGCCCTATGCCTTCCTCAACCATGAAGCGTTTCAACGCCTCTGTCCTGCCTGCTGCAAAGAGAATCATACTCTGATGAACCTGATCAAGTACCGTTTGCCCCGGTTTACCTTTGAGCTCTCCTGCCCAATCCCCAGTCTCTTTCTCAATTTGTCGGAGATCACCCACAAAGTCAAAGGCCATTTGCTGAGATTTCTTCTTAGCTTTTGTCTTGGGCGCATCATTTGAATCCTTGCCAAAGAGATAGTGGCTTCGGGCTACAACGGGCAACAAAACAGCAGTCTCACCCTGAATTGCGACAAGATGGCTCAGGTTTTCCAGATGCGCCCCAAGTCCCTGGGCAATTTTCCGGGCAGCGTCATACTCAAGGTTAAAACCTGTGAGCGGCATTGTTCTGCTTGTCGTGCCTTCAGCCGATTCATCGCTTTCAGCTTCTTCGGGAGACGATCCATTGCCCTCGCCTGTTTTCAAGGTCCAGAGCCACATAGCTGTGAGACGAGCATCCTCCTCAAAACCGGTGGCATCAGCGCCTTGGAAAATCATTGCCAACGCCTCCCGAGAGATTGCAGCCCATACATGTTCCAGAAATTCACCGAGAAATACTTGTTCCCCATTCGCCTTTTCTACGCGCTGGTATTGTGAATATATCTGCAACGCTGGTCCAAGACAAGCAAAGATCGCATCCGCACCAACAACATCTTCCCTTCCTAATCGGGGCATCCACTCATGAATGCGAATAGGTAACTCAGCCAATACCTCACGCCAGTCACCAACCTCATGATTGTCTAAACTCAAATTGACATTCTCCCGTGGCCGAATGACTATGTGTACAGATGAACCTAGGGCTGCCGACTTGTTGGCCCGCTGGCGAGAAGCTTTTTCTGTGTCGATAGGCCAGGATGCGGTCACAACAAATCCGGCATCCAATATAGCGCCTAATAATGTTTCCCAAGCTGCTGTTCCTTTGTGCGCAAAAACGACGCATCCGATACCATCAGGTCTCAGCACCCGACGCCCTTCACGAAATGCCTCCGTCATGCGCTCCCGATAGCGCTCAGGCGACTGTTCCCCGCGTCCATCTTTTGCAGCGTAAGGGTTGACGACGATCTGGTCAGCCTTTGGGGTTAGTTCTTCTGACAGTAAATCCGGCTGGACGTTCCCTATAAAGCGTTTCAGCCAAACATAACATAGATCAGATAGATCAGCATATGGCACAACATCATAATACGGTGGATCGGTAAAGAACATATTCGCCGAATCATCCGGCAGCGGATAGTCTACGGCGTTAGCGCGCATCACCGTGGTATTTGTACTGTTAAGGTGTATCGGTGATGCCAATGCAGTTGCGGCTTGTGTGAGATTATAGTCCAAACCCCCAGTATATTCTGGAACAAGAGGATTCGCTTCAGCCCAGTCCCATTTCATGGATATTCCCATACCTTTATAACAGTAGTTCATGTGGTCTTGGCCCCAGTATGCCAAATTATTAGAGTAAGGGACATAGTTGCTCACAGCCAGTGCCAGTGCCGTCACTGTATCACGTACAAACACCACATCCTCTCCGCTTGCGATAAGCTTCTTTTCATAGTCCCGTAGGATTTCGCTGATGGTGTAAAGAGCCAGTTTTTGGCGTGGAGAAAACAGGTCTCCCCAGGTTTTAATTCCATAATGCGGAGGTACGTGAAGCCCATAGGTCAGGACGAATGGTTCTTTGATTTCAGCCTCCGGTGATTGATCTACAAGCACTTCCCACCCCTTGGCTGCACGCTCAAATGCAAGGTGATCTTCGTTTGTGGGTTCGCCATATTCCTTGCCTTGACGCGTTCCCACTGCCATCGCGACACCGTAAAGCCTATGTCCAATACGACCTTCTTTACCCTGCATTTTTACCCGCTCTTTGTTGGTAGTGAATCCACATACCGGACAAACAGCATGGCCGCCACCTGCAGTCTTCTTCAGACCAGTTGGAATCGTCTTGCCCGAGCGCACGGCAATATGAACTTCCTTTGTACTGGTATCACCTGTGATCTCAATCCATGTCTTGCGACCACCTTTCGCAATGGTTGTCTGGGAGATTAGTGGGACAGAAGCACCACACCCAGGTCCCTCACACATAACAGTGCGAGCCCAGAGCCATGCAATAACGTGTTTCCCATTCCGCCTTGGGTAATACGCAGCAAGGCGCCTCTCAGCTTGAGCCCTAACAAAATTTGCCCCTTCTTGGAACTTCTCGATCAGCCTGTAGCCATGTCGCGGCACAGCCTCAAGCAGGGTTCGAAGACATAGGAGTGCTACTGGGTTGAGGTCGGATGCAATGCTCTCACAACCGAGCCGCGCTGCTTCGCCAGGAATTGCCCCATAGCCGGAAAAGGGATCGAAAACGTGCGGCGTGTCTGGGTGAGCTGCGTGGATAAGTTTGCGCGCAATCTCGCGCCACCAGGGATCTGCCCCTGCTTCCCAACGAGCAAACTCACCGACAAAGCGTAGTAGTGCCTCTTCAACCTTTTCCCTCGAAAAGTCCGCGGCTTTGAAACCAATCTCAGAAAGTATAGCTGCCGCAGCTTGGACAAAGCTGTCTGAGCACTGCTCATCAGTCGGTGCCGGTAGGAGAGAAGCCAGCGCCACCGAACGGCATGCTCCCCAAGGCCGCCGTGCCCACCAGATATGCAACTGCCAAGGATGGCCAGAACGAATATTTTTTTCCATTCGTGCAAACTCTGAGATGCGACGGATGGGTAGATCGACTTCTATGAGACGCTTTGGATACCTAATCACTGTTATTCTCCTGACTGTAGAATAACTTCAGCACTTACATGATAGTGTTCAACTCTGACCACGGGTCGCCATCCAAGCTTCTCTGGGTCCTGTACAAGATGGATCTCTGGATTGGAGGCACAGTTGTATACTACATAGAGCCAGTAATCTTTTTTGAGTCTTCCAGCGGTCTTGTACTCGTTGCTCGTCAACGCTACTTCTCCAACACCGGCGCGACCCTTGACCTCAATAAAACGGACTTCAATTGCTGTCTGGGAGTCCTCAGGATGGGGCTTACGGGAAATCAGATCAAAGCCACGATTCTCTTTCTCCACACTTTCGACCTTCCACCCTCGCGCTTCTTCGTGAGCGATAGCAGCTTGGACAGCAATTCTCTCAATCTCCGGGTCGGTAACCATCTTGGCAATTTCCGGTTGTTTGCGATCCGGATGGGGCAGAACCCAGGTGCTGCCTATGTGTCGGATGTTATCTATGGTGCAGTGCCTCTCCATTGTGAGCTCATCGCGACGCCGTTCAAGTCTGTTATTCAGCTCATCCAACCTGTCTTCGGTAATCCTGAGTCGTCCATCAATTCCAGGATCTGCAGAGCCGGATTCTTTTAAGGTAAACAGATCAGCATATTGACACTGGACCCTGTCAATGAGCGTTTGGAGACTTATCTCCATGTGTTCAGAAACGGTCTTGATTTCCCGCGCGCGCTCACGACGGACTTCCTCTAATAACGGTGTAAGCGCCCCTTGAATTAGTAGTGACTCTGCCTGGCTTCGATTGGACAATTCCACTCCTTCCGGAGCTTTCGTGCCGGCAGGAGCAGGAATCAAATCCAGAAAGATTGTTGGCTGTCTGACGGTGATCTCACCGGCCACAGTTGTCTGTGTCACAAAGAGGCGTTTGTGGAGGACATTTCCTCTGCCATCACGGATGTCGGCGGAAAAAATATCGAGAAAAACAGGCTCGTTACTTTGGAGATCGAAAAAAATACTGCCCCGGTGAAGATCATCCTGTGTTTTATCATTTACCATGGACCGCACACATTCAAAGAGGGGATGTCCAGGTGTAACCCACTCAAGGGTAGGATCAACCTGCAAGAAATCTTTTGAGAAAACAATATCTCTATATTCCTTACCGAGTTTCCCGAATCGTGGCTCAAGTTCTTCACCACACGCTACCAGCATTCGAGGCAACCTCCCGACACGGTAGACATGGGGTCTGACTCTATCGCGCTTGGGCACCACACCCACAATCGGTGAAGCCTGCATGAAGAAATCCTCAATAACCTCAGGGACAAGTCGTCGTTCCTTTGCTTCTTCTGATTTGCCCACAATGGCTGAAAGATTCAGTTCTCGTTTTGCAAGTCCTTCAAGGGTCGACTCTGTGATTCGGCGCAGTCTTTCCGTATCAACTTGTTTCACGATGCGGTCCTTTACCACATCCTCAGTAAGATTCCGGCTATAGAGGTCCCGTATCATCTTTTCAAGCTGGTTAGAAGGGAAAACATCTCCAAGGACATTAAAGACTTTCCCTGTTCGCTTGGGGTCCAGGTCTTCTTCTATTCTTTCAATCCTGTCAAAGAGCTTTTCCAGGACGCGACCTTCACGAGTATTGGTGGAAACGAAATTGAGGATAAGGCAGTCTTTTTCCTGCCCGTACCGATGGATTCGGCCCATCCGCTGCTCAAGACGGACGGGATTCCAGGGAATATCGTAATTGATCATGAACCAGCAGAACTGGAGGTTGATACCTTCACCGGCTGCTTCCGTGGCTGCCAGTACCTGACAGTTATCCTTGAAATCGCGTTCGGCATAAATCCTTGAACCTGGCGTATCACGGTCACCGATCTTCATACCCCCGTGGATTTGGGTTACGTCGAGACCCCATTCTTGAAGCTTTCCTGAGGGACGGCCTTCTTTGCCATCTCCTGCGAGAAAATCGAGGGTATCTTTGTGCTCAGTGAATATGAGGAGCTTCATCTTTGGGTCTTGAAAGACACCGTACTCAGTGATTACCTCTTTAAGCTTCAGGAGCTTTGATTCCACCTCACGGGATTCAAGTGATCGCGCCTGGTCCACCAGTTTCCCTATCTCGATAATGTCCTCTCGGAGAGCTTGAGGGTCAACTGAAGCAACCACATCCTCCAGATCGGCGAGGATTTCCTCCTGCATTTCCTCGGGAAGGTCATCAAAGTCCTCTGGCAGACGCTTGTTGATCTGTTCCTGACGGTAGGCCTCGGGGTCTTCAAGGATCTTCTCACGCTTTGCCTTCATGCGTTCAAGGGATCGACGAACAGCATAAACGCTGGAGGCAAAACGTCTCTGGAGCATGGCCATTGTGAAGCCTAAAGCCCTTCCCCTTGCTGAATCTTCTGATGCAGCCTTGATTGACTGATCCTCTACGTATCGGGTAAGGGCATCGTAGAAGTCAAGCTCGTCATCATCAATCTGGAAGGGAATGGTCTTGACGTTACGGCGGGTGAAAAGGCTTTTTGCTTCACCCGTGTCAGGATTGGGGAAGGTAACAAGGGCCTCCTTCACACGGCGAAGGTAAAACGGCGCCTGGCGCTCCTGCATGGCTTTTTCAAGGCTGGTCACATCACCGTAAACATCCTTGTCCAAAAGCCGTAGGAAAAGGCAGAAGTTGTCAGGATCACCCTTATGAGGGGTTGCCGTCATGAGCAGATAGTGGTCGGTCCTTTCGGATAGCGCTTCACCCAACTGGTAGGCGAGGGTCTTCCTATCCTCGTCGTAGGCACTCATTTTGTGGGCTTCATCGACGATGATAAGATCCCAATGACTCCGCATGAGACTTTGAGAAGCATCTTCTATCCTGGAGACCCATGACACCGAGGTTATTACCTGATTCATTTCCTGCCAAGGGTTGGAGCCATATCGTCCCCGGAGTATATAGCGGTCAACAGGCGTAAAGTCTTCCCTAAACTTATCTTTCAGTTCCCGCTGCCACTGAAAACAGAGATTGGCAGGCGCGACGATAAGGGTGCGCTTGATGAGGCCTCTGACCTTTAGCTCCTTGATAAGAAGCCCCGCCATGATGGTCTTGCCTGCACCAGGGTCGTCGGCAAGGAGAAAACGGATGCGAGGCAGTTTGAGGAAATAGTCGTAGACCGCCTCCAATTGGTGAGGGAGTGGATCGACCCGGGCAATTGAGAGGCTGAAATAGGGGTCGTATTCGTAGGCAAGTCCAAGCCTCAAAGCCTCTATGCCAAGGCGAAATTTGACCGCGTCGCCATCGAATGGTTTATTGTCAGCTGGAATTATTTCAATAAGATCAAGTTGCTCAATGGACAGGATTGGTTGATAAACTTTGCCTGTGCTCATCCCCTCACATACAAGCTTAACTGAATTTCCCACAGGAATCACAACGATCAGCTTGGTCAATTCCGGGAAAACGGCACCCTTTAATAGCGTGTTCGGTTGCAGTTTGTTTAATATAGCGTTACTCATATCGCCCTAAACCGCGTCAAAACCTTGACCGTCTCCCTTTTCCTCATTATTTTCATTTCCTTGTTTATAACATTTTGCAATTTATTAATCCCTTTAAATTCACATTCTCAATTCTAAATTGCTTTTCCGACTGCCTTCCCTTATTATCCCGTATACAAAAACTCTAACGCCATGAAATAAATAATTCAAGCAAAAGATGTTTTCTATCTTGAAACTGTGTTCGGCAGATACACATTTGATGTCGAACAAGACAAATTCGGTTCCGTTAATGTTTATAATCATCTTGTGTCCGCTATAATCCTTGAACGTTGTTCATAGATAACAATCACCTTGTCTCCAAATTAATAGATTGTTCAACACCCTGTACGAGACGGTATGACGGTCTCATCTCCTTCACATACAACCATCAATAAGGCAACGTTCATAACCATTTTTCTTAAGCCATAAATAGGCGTGGCGCTTACTCAACATGACGGCGACTGCTTCTCCGCTATTTTACCTTTTCTATCATGCCTTTGGGCTTATAGTCCTTATCGTATATCCTGTCGCCGTCTATGCGGTATTTGTATCTGTAGTCGTTGTCATAGATGCGGCCGTCTTCTTTGATGCGGTGTTTGAGCTTGTAGTCGTTGTCGTATATCCTGGTCTCCGCGAACAGAAACGATGAGATAAATATGCAGGTTAATGTGGAAGAAATGAAAATAGCCTTTATCATAACCTTCTCTTTATTCACAGCTTATTCCCCACCAGTTGGAGGCAACAAAAAATTTATTTCTACCATAATCATTAAATATCAAGGGGGTGAATCATCATTGGGCAATGAACTTCGGTCTAAGAGAATTTTTTTGAGCTTATAATACATTTGTTCTTCTTTTCTATCAAAAAAAATTTTTTTATCAGTCAATTCCCAACATATGTTTTTGACCTCTCTAATAATAAGTTTCCTTCTTTTCTCATCCATATCAAATATATATATTAATTTTTGTCTGATTTCCAAGATACTATTATGACATTTATAAAGTTCTTCTTTTATAAAATCGATGTATTTTGTA
>Ga0302247_1002296_pt1 | contig 12575 bp, 6 predicted proteins | sample AAG_UR_Ile_MG_FD_193529 | JGI IMG/M metagenome (GOLD analysis project Ga0302247, IMG submission 193529) | Enriched activated sludge microbial communities from anaerobic digester in WTTP, New Holstein, Wisconsin, United States - AAG_UR_Ile | ecosystem: Engineered > Bioreactor > Anaerobic >...
TCTCCCACAGGCGGAAGAAGCGGAGGGACTCGGTGGGTCGCTTCCTGTCCAGATAGAACCGCCCCAGCGCCTCGAGGACGGCCGGCTCCGTGGGGGCCAACTGGAAGGCGGACAGCAGGTGGTGCTCCACCCGCTTCTCGTCCTCGGGGGCCAGATCCTTCTGCATCAGGCTGGCCAGCCGCAGCAGCACGGGGACCAGCGGTGGGCCCAGCGACAGGTCGTCGGCGACGGTGTGATACGCCGAGATGGCGGCGCTGAACTCCTGGTATTCCTCGTAGATGGTGCCCAGGAGCAGGATGGCCTCGGGGAAGCGGGGCTGCCGGTGCAGGGCCTCCTCCAGGCTCTCCACGGCGGCGTCGGACTTGCGCTCGTTGTAGCGGGCCAGGGCGAGCATGTACCAGGTGGCGGCGCGCCCTTCGTGGCTGGCGAGGAAGGTGGCGAGCACCTCGGAGGCGCGGCGGGCGTTCTGGGCCTGCACCAGCGCCCGGGCGAGGTAGACCAGGCCCTCCTCGTGGGTGGCGTCCCGGGCGTAGGCGCGCTCGAGGTGCAGGAGCGCCTCGGCGTGTTGACCGGCGTCGAGCAGGCGCTTGCCCTCGGCCCAGTGACGGGCGGCGTCCCCCGCGTCGCGCTTGCGGCAGGCGGGGACCTGGGCGAGGGCCAGAAGGACAGGGAAAAGGAGCAGGAGCCTTCGCAGGTTCATGTTTCGACCTTGATTGGGGTGCGGTGGGCGCGCAGGATCGACCGCACGCCGGTCACGCCGAGGCCCAGGGCCAGGACCAGCAGGAAGGCCGAGATGATCGCGAGCGTCCACTTGTCTTGATGTCCAAATTTATAAATATTATAGACCAGGGCGGTCATTGTCATGAAATAAATGAACGTTCCCGGGATCAACGCGAACAGCGACGGGCGCCGGATGAACACGAGCCAGATCGAGATGGTGAGGAACGCCAGGGCGGCCACGAGCTGGTTGGCGGCGCCGAACACGGGCCAGATCTCGTTGGCGGAGCCGGAGAAGATCAACAGGGCGGCCAGGGCGACGGTGATCCCGGTGGCCGGGTACCGGTTGGTCAGCAGCCGGCGCGCGGGGCCCGGCCGCGGAGCCTCGAACAACTCCTGCAGCGCGTAGCGGCCCAGGCGGGTGGCCGTGTCCAGGGAGGTCATGGCGAAGGCGGCCACCGACAGGGACATGAACAGGCGGCCGAACCGCACCGGCAGGCCGAGCTCGGCGCAGAGCCCGGCCGCGCTCGAGGAGAACAGCCCGATGGGGTTCTTGGCGGCGGCGGCGTACTCGCCCGAGGACAGCACGGCCGCCGTGATGAGGGCGGCCACCGCGAGCAGGCTCTCGATGAGCATGCCCCCGAAGCCGATGGGCTGCGCGTGGGCCTCGCTGGCGAGCTGCTTGGAGGTGGTGCCCGAGGCGACCAGGCTGTGGAAGCCCGAGAGGGCGCCGCAGGCGACGGTCACGAAGAGCAGGGGGAACAGCGGTCCGGAGGCGGTCTCCCAGACGGGGGCCGCCGGCAGGCGCAGCTCGGGGTTGGCGACCAGGATGCCGGCCACCAGCACGGCCAGCATGGCATAGAGAATGAACGAGTTCAGGAAGTCGCGCGGCTGCAGCAGATACTGCACCGGCAGCGTGGAGGCGAGGAAGATGTAACCGATGAGCAACCACCGCCAGCCCTGGAAGGTCCACCGCAGGGGGAAGTGGTAGCCGAAGACCATGCAGGCGGCCAGGAGGGCCACGCCGAGGACCGTGGCCGGCACGAAGGGCACGTTCCATCGGTAGACCGAGAGTCCGAAGCCCACGGCGAGGGCGATGAACAACATGCTCGCGGTGGCGGTCTCGGGCACGGCCACGAAGGTCATGGCGACGGCGTTGGTGAACACCCCGATGACCAGGATCAGCGCCGCCAGGACGAACACCAGGAACAGGTTCTTCATGCCGCGCCCGACCCGTTCCTCGAGGACCGAGCCCAGCCCGCGGCCGTCGTGACGCACGGAGATGATCAGGGCCGAGAAGTCGTGGACCGCGCCCATGAACACGCCGCCGATCAGGATCCACAAAAGCACGGCCACCCAGCCGTAGGAGGCGGCCGCGATGGGCCCGATGATGGGCGCGGCCCCGGCGATGGAGGAGAAGTGGTGACCCAGCAGGACCGAAGGGCGGGTGGGCACGTAGTCCACGCCGTCGGGGCGCGTGTGGGCCGGGGTGGGGCGGTCGGGCTGCACGCCCAGCCACTGGGCGACCCGGCGACCCCAGAAGCGGTAACCCGCGACAAAGCAGATGACGGACACGACCAGGACGAGGGATCCGGACATGACTACACCTGCACGGTCGACGACTCGGGCGCGCGGGGGACGACCATGATGGGCAGGTAGACGGTGAAGCAGGTGTCCCCGGGGACGGAGGTGACCTCGATCTCGCCGCCGTGGCGCTCGCGGACGATGCGGGAGACGATGCCCAGTCCGAGGCCGGTGCCCTCGCCCTTCTTTTTGGTGGTGAAGAACGGGTCAAAGATCCGGTCGATGAGCTCGGGCGGGATGCCGCGGCCGGTGTCGCGGATCTTCACCGCCACGCGGCTGCCGAGGTTGAGGGTCTCGATGGTGATGGTGCCCTTGCCGTCGATGGCGTGGGCCGCGTTGGAGAGCAGGTTGGTCCACACCTGGCTGAGCTCGTCGCCGTAGACGGTGATGGGGGGCAGCTCGCCGTAGCGTTTTTCGATGGTGATGTTGTGCTTGAGCCGGTTGGCGAGAATGATGAGCGAGGTCTCGATGACGTCGTGGATGTTCACCGGCTCGGGCACGTCCTGCTTCACGTGGCTGTAGGAGCGCAGCGCCATGACGATGCGCTTGACGGCGTGGATGGCGGTGGCGGTGGCCTGGGCGGTGCGGTGGATGGTGAAGAACTCGTTCATCAACTGGAGATAGGTCGAGGCCTCCACGTTTTCGTACTGGTTCAGGAAGTTCACCACGTAGGTGTCGTTGCCGTTCTCCACGAGCTTGCGCCCCATGGAGCGGGCGTTCTCGATGCCCCGGGCGGCGAGCAGGTCGGTGACCTCCCGGATCCGCTCGCGGTTCTGCTCCCGGGACTGGAACGGCATGGTCACGCTCTCGAGGTAGTGCTGCACCAGCGTGAGCAGGTAGGTGAGCACCTGCGGATCCTTCTCGGAGTCGACGATGTAGAGCAGGGAGGAGAGCGTGCTCTGCAAGCTCTTGAGCAGGTTGTCCACGGCCGCGTCGATGGCGCCGATGGGGCTGTTGATCTCGTGGGCCACGCCCGCGAGCAGGCTGCCCAGGCCGGCCAGCCGTTCGCTGATGAGCACCTGGGCCTGGGTGGTCTGCAGCTCGTCGACCGTGCTCCCCAGCTTCTTGTTCGTCTCCTGCAGCTCCATCGTGCGGCGATGGACCATGAACTCGAGCTGCTCGTTGAAGCGGCTGATCTTCTCGAACAACTGGGCGTTGACGATGTACATGCCCATCTGGTCTGACACGGAACGGATCACGTTCCGGTGGGTGTCGGTCCAGGCCGGGGAGTCGGGGGACCGCAAGAGGAAGATCACCGCGATCACGCGGCCCTGGTAGCGGATGGGCACGGCCATGAAGGGGCCCCGGAGCCGGTCGGGGTTCTCGATCCCCTCCCCGTCGGCGAGGTCGGCGAGCTCGAGCATGGCGTCGCGGGTCGCGGCGTGCTCGACCAGGGGGCGGCCGTCCTGCGTCAGGCGGGCCAGCCCGGCCTCCAGGCCGCCGGCCTCCAGGCCGCCGGCCTCCAGGCCGCCGATGTGGTGGAACTTCCGCCAGCCGTTCTCGTCGTGGAGCAGCCAGAGCTGGGCGGCCGAGGTCTGCAGGGCCACAGAGATGGCCTCCATCCCCTCGGAGATGACCGAGGAGACGCCGACCTGGACGCTCATGGCGTTGATGATTTCGTTGAGCGTCTGGATCTCGCTCATCTGCTCGTTCTGCCGGTCGTTGCTCTCCTGCAGGTTGCGGATCATGTCGTTGAAGGCGTCGGCCAGCTCCCCGATCTCGTCGCCGCTGGCCACGTCCAGGCGCTGGTCGAGCTTGCCGCTGGCCACCTCCCGGGCGCCGCGCACCAGTCGACCGAGGGGGTTGGCGAGGTTCCGGGAGAACCAGGTGGCCAGCACGATCACGACCGCCAGCGCGAGCAGGGCCGACAGCATGAGCGTGAACACGGCGTCGGATTTTCCCTTCTGCATCTTGGTGATGTCGAGCGCGACCACCAGCAGGCCGACGGCCCGGCCCTTCAGGTCCCCCAACCGCTGCATGGAGGCCGCGTACTCCATGCCCTGCCAGGTGAAAGACGCGAAGTGGCGCCCGGCCGGGCTCTTCCAGGCGCCCCGGACCAGGCCGAGGTCCAGGGGGCTCTCGACGGGCCGGGTCAGGTCGTCGGGGTTTTCGAAAGACGTGGAGAAGGCCGGGGCCGGCGCGGGATCGTCCGGATACAGGATGATCTGCGACCCGAGCAGGGTGGAGACGTTCCGGCAGAACAGGTCGTCGAGGGCGACGGTGACGATGACGCCCCCCAGCAGGTTGTAATTGACGTCGAAGAGGGGGGCGCCGGCCTGGACGAACAGGAACCGCTGGCGGGAGTTGTCGGTGAACTGGCCCTCCCAACTGTAGAAGTTCAGCGTGATCGCGTAGTTCTGCAGCATGTTCGACCACTGCGGCTGGGCATGGGTGAGGAGGGTCTCGTAACTGTGCTCCTGGTTCTTGACGGCCACCAGGCCCGAGGACTCCCCCAGCGAGACCGAGCCGGCGAGCTTGCCCTGGGTGTCCACGACGTGGATGACGCCGTTGCCCAGCCCGCTGTGCTCGGTGCGCAAAAGGTCCTGGTCCTGACGCGACAGGCTCTTGCGCGTGGCCAGCTCGACGAGGACGGACTTCTTGGAGAGGCTGATGGCCGCGTTCTTGACGTTGTTGACGTGGTCCACGGTGAGGCTGATGCCCACGCGCAGGTTGCGGTCCGACTCGTCCTGCAGGGTGTCGGTGAAACGGTCGGCGATGATCGTCACGCCTCGGCGGGAGGCGACGAACGCGGGGATGACGCCCACCACGAGCATCCAGATGGCCAGCTTGTGGCGGATCTTGAGCTTCATCGCTCCACCATCCGGAGGCTGCGGTAGACCAGGAACGTGGCCGGCGTCACCTCGATGCCCGAGACCCGCCGGCTGGCGGGGATCACCACGCGGGCATGGGCCAGGGGCACCCAGGGGACCTCGTGCCGGAAGATCTCGGTCGCCTGGCGGTAGAGTTGGATGCGCAGGTCGGCGCTCTCATGGGCCTGACGCGCGCGCTTGACGAGGTCGTCGAAGCGGTCGTTGGTGAAGTAGGCGTGGTTGGTGCCGGTGGCCCTCACCACGTTGGAGCCGTGGAGCAGGCCGTAGTAGTATTCGTCCGGGTCGGAGATCTCGCCTGCCCAGCCGTGGATGGCCATGTCGTGCTGTCCGAGCTTGAGGATGCGCTTGTATTCCATGTATTCGGTGGGCTTCACCTGCACGGGGATTCCCACCTGCTCCAGATCGTGCCGGATGAGGTTGGCCATCAACAGGGGCTCGGGAAGATAGTTGCGGGGCGACTGGATCAGGTAAAGGGTGTACGGGCGCTGCTCCCCGTCGAGGCCGAAGCCGCCCTCCCTCAGGAGCGCGCGGGCCTTCTCGGGATCGTATTCGTGCCAGCGGGCCAGGGGGTCGTTCTCGCGGAAGATGGGCTTGCCCTGGACCAGCATCTGGGAAGACACCGGACCCTGGGCGAGCTCGGCCATTCCCTGATAGACCATCTTCACGATCTTGTCCCGGTTGATGGCGTGGGCCACCGCGAGGCGGATCTGGCGGACCGAGAAGGGGCCGCGCCGGGTGTTGAGCGCGAGGTAGACGGTGTTGTTCGAGTAGTCCGACCGGAGCTGGAGGAGGGGATGAAGCTGGATGGTCGGATACCGCGCGGGGTTGAGATGAAAGGCGAAGTCGATGCGCTGGCCCTCGAGGGCGAGCAGGCGCTGGCGGTTCTCCCGGATGGTCTGGAACACGAGATAGCGGAAGGCGGGGATCCGGGACTCGTCCCAGTAATGCTGGTTGCGGGTCAGCACGATGCGGTCCGGGGTCCGCGACACGAGCCGGAAGGGCCCGGTGCCCAGGGAGCGGTTGTTGAGGGTCTCCATGTCGTCGACGTTGAAGGGCCGCACGATGCTGACCGCGAACATCTCCAGGCTGTTGAGGAAGGGTGCGTACGGATACTTGAGCACGATCCGGATGCGCCGCGGGGTGATGGCCTTGACGCTCTGGATCAGCCCGTCATAGTAGGCTTTCCAGTAGTCGTAACCGCACATCGCGATGCGCGGGTCGTCGGGCCTGGCCCGGTGGGCGACCACCGCATCCATCTGCCGACGGAAGGAGAAAGCCACCGCGTCGGCGTCCAGCGGGGTGCCGTCATGGAAGCGGACCCCCTGGCGCAGGGTGAAATCCCAGACGAGCCCGTCGGGGCTCTGCTCCCAGCGCTCGGCCAGCAGAAGGCGGATCTGCCGCGTGATGGGGTCCGTGGTCACCAGCCCCTCGTACATCTGGGCGACGACCTCGGCCGATTCCATGCCCACTGCGCAGGCGGGGTCCAGGGTGTTGACGTCCTTGGACCAGGCGACGGTGATGGTCTCGTGGTGGACGAGGCGCTTGCCGTTCTCCTCCTTCCGGCAGGAGGCCAGGTTGACCAGCAAAAACAGCAGCAGCAGTCTCGTCATTTTCATCCAGATCACCCGCGCACCGGGTGAATCTATCCCAATTGGGTGATTCATACAAGAAATGCCGGAAGAGAGCAGGCGATCGGAGGAAGCGATCCACGAGAGGATGATACTTTTTTTCGATTTCGATTTCGATTTCGACCTGGACCCTCACGGTTGAGGCTTGACCCCGGACTGTCACTTCCCCCGTCTGTTTGCATGATTCTTTGGCCGGACCGTCGCCAGGAATCGTGAAAATCCGCTTGACGTTGCGGGGCGGAACCTGTATGTTCCCGCGCATGGAAAGTCCTTGTGCGATGCGGCTTTTTCAGTGATTGGCGGACCCTGAAGGGTCCGCTTGGGAGGACGCGCATGTCAGTGGATTTGACGATCATCGACGAGATCCTGCGGGAGAAGGGGACCGGCGCCGAGATGGCCATCCCCATCCTGCAGGGCATCCAGGAGCACTTCCGCTACCTGCCGCTGGAGGCCCTCGAGCACGTGTGCGCGCACACCGAGATCACCCCCAGCCAGCTCTACGGCGTGGCCACGTTCTATTCCCAGTTCCGGCTCTCGCCGGTGGGGGAGACCATCATCAAGGTCTGCCATGGCACGGCCTGTCACGTGGGTGGCGCCGACACCCTCACCGAGACCCTCGAGAACCAACTGGGCATCCCGGACAAGCACACGACCCCGGACCTGAAGTACACCCTCGAGTCGGTGGCCTGCGTCGGCTGCTGCAGCCTCGCCCCGGTGGTGGTGCTGGGCACCGACACGCTGGGCAAGGTGACCCCGCGGAAGATCACCGACGCCCTGGCCGCCCATCGCGGGGCCCACGGAGGGAAGGACGCATGACGACCCCCACTTCGACCCACGAGAAGAGACGGCCCCGCCTGGTGGTGGGCCTGGGCTCCTGCGGCATCGCCGCCGGCGCGCGGGAGGTGCACCGGCACCTTAAGGGACGGCTGGCCGCCGAACCGGCCTGGGACGTGGAGCTGGCGATCACCGGCTGCAACGGCATGTGCCACCGGGAGCCCCTCGTCGAGCTGCACGACGCCGACGGGAAGGTGTTTCTCTACGGGGACATGACCCCCAAGAAGGTGGACATGGTGCTGGAGAAGCATCTGCGTGGCGGCGAGCCCGTGGAGCGCCTCCTGCTGCGGGAGGACCGCCCCGACAGCTCCGCGGGGGCCTTTCTGGCCAAGCAGCGGCGCATCGTGCTGCGGCACTGCGGCACGATCGACCCCGAGAGCCTGCACGCCTACCGCGCCGTGGGTGGCTGGGAGGCCCTGCAGACCGCGCTGACGCGGGGTGCCGACTGGGTGCTCTCGGAGATGAAGAAGTCCGGCCTGCGCGGCCGCGGCGGGGCCGGCTTTCCCACCGGGCTCAAGTGGGAGTTCACGCGCAAGGCCCCCGGGGACCGCAAGGTGGTGGTGTGCAACGCCGACGAGGGGGATCCCGGCGCGTTCATGGACCGCTCGGTCCTCGAGAGCGACCCCCACGCCGTGCTCGAGGGCATGGCCATCGCCGCCGCCACCATCGGCGCCGATCGCGGGTACATCTACTGCCGGGCCGAGTACCCCCTGGCCGTGGAGCGCCTGCGCCGGGCCATCGATCAGGCCCGGTCCGCCGGCCTGCTGGGCGCGGGGATCTTCGGCACGGGTTTTGCCTTCGACATCCAGGTGAAGGAGGGCGCCGGCGCCTTCGTGTGCGGCGAGGAGACCGCGCTTCTGGCCTCCATCGAGGGGCGCCGCGGCATGCCCCGCCCGCGCCCGCCGTTCCCGGCGCAGAAGGGCCTGTGGGATCTGCCCACCAACATCAACAACGTCGAGACGTACGCCAACGTGCCCTGGATCATCCAGAACGGAGGCGACGCCTTCGCCTCGGTGGGCACCGAGAAGAGCCGTGGATCCAAGGTGTTCGCCCTGGCCGGGAAGATCAGGCGGGGAGGCCTCGCCGAGGTGCCCATGGGCATCACCATCCGCGAGATCGTCGAGGACGTGGCCGGCGGCTCCTCCACCGGGCGTCCCATCAAGGCGGTGCAGATGGGGGGTCCGTCGGGCGGCTGCATCCCGGTGGATCTGTTCGACACCCGGATCGACTACGACGAGGTCAACCGCACGGGCGCGATCATGGGTTCGGGCGGCCTCGTCGTGATGGACGAGACCACCTGCATGGTGGACGTGGCGCGGTTCTTCCTGCACTTCACCAAGGACGAGAGCTGCGGCAAGTGCACGTTCTGCCGCATCGGCACCACGCGCATGCTCGAGCTGCTCGAGAAGATCTGCGCCGGGGAGGGCGCCGCCGCCGACCTGAAGCTCCTCGAGGAGCTGGCGCACCAGGTGAAGAACACCAGCCTGTGCGGGCTCGGGCAGACCGCCCCCAACCCCGTGCTCACCACGCTGCGGTACTTCCGCCACGAGTACGAGGCCCACATCCTGGAACGGCGCTGCCCGGCGGGCGTGTGCAAGGCCCTGACGACCTTCGAGATCACCCCGGAGACGTGCACCGGCTGCGACGCCTGCATGCAGAACTGCCCGGTGCAGGCGATCTCGGGCGTGCGCGGGGCCCGGGGCTCCTACGTCATAGACCAGAAGCGCTGCACCCGGTGCGGCGTCTGCCGGGAAGTGTGCAAGTTCGGAGCCGTGAAGACCCACTGAACGAACCGGCCGACGCGGCCGGCTACCGGAGGAACCGTGGACGCAACCGTAACGCTCACCATCGATGGAAAGACCGTGTCCGTGCCCGCCGGCGCCACCATCCTCGACGCCGCCCGCGGGTTGGGAATCGAGATCCCGACCTTCTGTTTCATGGAGAACCACAAGCCGTTCGCCTCGTGCTTCATGTGCGTCGTCAAGATCGAGGGCGGCCGCGCCAACCTCGTGCCCTCCTGCTCCACCCCGGCGGCCGAAGGCATGGTGGTGACCACCACGTCCGACGAGATCCGCACCGCGCGCCGCACCGCGCTGGAGTTGATGTTCTCGGATCATCTCGGCGACTGCTTCGGGCCGTGTCACGAGAAGTGCCCCACGGGCGTGGACATCCCGGGTTTCATCCAGGCGCTGCGCCAGGACGAGCCGGCCCGCGCGCTCGCCATCATCAAGGACTCCCTGTCCCTTCCGGGCTGCCTCGGGCGCGTGTGTCCGGCCCCCTGCGAGGAGGACTGCCGGCGCAACAAGGTGGACGAGGCCGTGTCGATCATGCGGCTCAAACGCGCGGCCGCCGACGCCGACCTGGCCCACGAAGAACCGTACGTGCCCACGCCCAGGCTCCCGTCCTCGGGGAGGAAGGTCGCCGTGGTGGGCGCGGGGCCCGCGGGCATCAACGCCGCCTTCTTCCTGTCGCTGCTGGGCCACGGGGTGGACGTGTATGACGCGCACCCGGCCCCCGGCGGCATGCTCCGCTACGGCATCCCCTCCTACCGCCTGCCCCACGCCGTCATCGACGCGGAGGTGAATGTGGTGGAGCGGACCGGCGTGCGTTTCCACTACGGAAAGACCATGGGGAAGGACTTCACGCTGGCCGAACTGCAGGCCTCCCATGACGCCGTGTTCCTCGGCCTGGGGGCCCAGGACTCCTCCTCGATGCAGGTGCAGGGGGAGGACCTGCCGGGGGTGCTCCCGGCGGTGGACTTCCTTGGCGCCGTGGCCCGGGGCGAGAAGGTCGTCGTGGGCTCCCGCGTGATGGTGGTCGGAGGCGGGAACTCCGCCGTGGACGCGGCGCGGACCGCGGTCCGTCTGGGCGCCTCCGTGGAGATGTTCTACCGGCGCACCCGCGCCGAGATGCCGGCGTGGGAGCACGAGATCGCCGACGCCGAGCACGACGGGGTCACCCTGCACCTGCTCGTGGCGCCGGTGCGCGTGGAGCCCGGGACCGGGGGCCGCGTGCGCGTGATCTGTCTGCGCATGGAGCTTGGCGAGCCCGACGCGGGCGGGCGCCGCCGGCCGGTGCCCATCCCCGGCAGCGAGTTCCCGGTGGAGGTGGACACGGTGATCGCCGCCATCGGCCAGAAGGTCGCCGGGACGGGGATCGATGACACCCCCCTGGCGCGCACCCGCTGGGGGACGCTCGTGGTCAACGAACGCACGCTGGCCACCTCGGTCCCCGGGGTCTTCGCCGGCGGCGACGTGGTCCTGGGGCCGGACATCGCCGTGCGGGCGGCCGGCATGGGCAAGATGGCCGCGGTGTCCATCCATCAATACCTGTCGGGTCAGAATGTGACTGGGTATAAAAAATTATTCTCCGTGAACATCGGCACCCTGGCGGACATCCCGGCGCAGTTGTACGAGAAATACGAACGGCAGGCCCGGGTCCCCGTGGCCCACCTCAAGCCCGAGACCGCGGTGAAGTCGTTCCGTGAGGTCGCCCAGGGCATGTCCCTGGCCGAAATCCACAGCGAGGCCGCCCGTTGCCTGGAGTGTGGCTGCCGCGGCGCGGACACCTGCAAGTTGCGGGCGGCCGCCGACGTGTACGCCCCGGACAGCCATCACTTCTCCCTGGGTGCGGTGCGCGAGCGCCACGTCGATGCCTCCCATCCGGCCCTGCGCCTCGAGTCCGAGAAGTGCATCACGTGCGGCAACTGCGTGCGGGTGTGCGAGGACGAGAAGAAGTGCTACGCCCTGGCGTTCGAGGATCGCGGCTTCTCAACCGTGATCCGCCCGCCCATGAAGAAGACGCTGGCCGAGACGGCCTGCGACGGTTGTCTGAAGTGCGTGGCGGCCTGCCCCACCGGCGCGCTCGTCGCCACCTCGACCCCGGCGGCCACCGAGCTCATCCGCCGAATCCCCTGACCGGCGCCATCAGTGCAGACGTTCGAGGATCGCCACGACCGCGGGGTCGCTGGCCACGGCCAGCGCGCGCAGTTTCTCGGAGTCGAACACCGCCAGCATGCTGGTCTCGGCCGCCCGGTACTCGCCCTCGATGGCGATCTCGTGGAGCGCGTCGCGCATGCCCGCGAAGGAGTCCACCCCGAACGAGACCGGCTCCCCCGAGAGGGGCTGCCACTGGATGCGGCCCTTGATCACGAGGAAGACGAACTCCGGGACCTCCTCGTTCTCGATGAGCACCCGCCCGGGCTCCACTGTGTCCACGGTGTAGAGGCAGTCCAAAAGGGCGTCGCGGACCGTGACGTCGAGAAACTGGAGGGTCTCGTGCATGGAGAAGAAAGAATCGAGCTGGTGGATCTCCTTGGCCGTGCGGATGCGGATCTCCAGCTCGGGATAGCGCTCCATCAGGGTGACCAGGTTCTGTCCCTGCCACTTCCAGATGCGCGTCGGCTCGCGGGAGGCCCGCAGGCTGGCGGTGGTGGGGACCGTGCCCGGCGGGTGCAGCACGGCGTTCTCCCCGAGGAACTCCCCCGGAAAGCACGATCTCACGGTGCGGGGCGAGTCGAACCCCTGGAGCACGACGTCGAGGGTGCCGCTGCGGATGATCAGACACCGGGTGGCCGGCTCCCCCTCGGCGATGATGATCTCGCCCTTGGCCAGCGACACGTCCTCGGCCTCGAACTCCATCTCGGTGAGCAGGCCGAAGGGCAGGCCCTTGAACATGGGCACGTCGGAGAGCGCCTTGACGGCGCGCAGCTTCTCCTGGGTGCGGTGGTAGACGCGGGTCACCTCGTGCTTGGCCATCGCCTCGGCGCCCAGGAGCTTGGTGAGCCGGTCCACCACGCGCTCGATCAGTTCGACCTGGGCGAGATTGGCGTACTCCTTCACCGCGTCGATGAACAGGGTCTCGGCCGCCTCGGTGTTCTTCAGGGCCAGCTCCAGGAGCGCCATCTCATGGAGGACCGCGCCGCGGGTGTCCGGGTTCGAAAGCAGCAGGGGATACAGGTTGCGGGCCTGGGCCAGCGCCT
>Ga0302247_1002299_pt1 | contig 12569 bp, 7 predicted proteins | sample AAG_UR_Ile_MG_FD_193529 | JGI IMG/M metagenome (GOLD analysis project Ga0302247, IMG submission 193529) | Enriched activated sludge microbial communities from anaerobic digester in WTTP, New Holstein, Wisconsin, United States - AAG_UR_Ile | ecosystem: Engineered > Bioreactor > Anaerobic >...
TGGTTGAATATCGATTGGAGGTGGCTTTCGAACAGGGCGCGGGCGTTCTGGAGGTTCCTTTCGGCGTTTGCTTTTGCCGTTGCTATGTTTTCAAACGCCTCGTCCAGTATCTTCACGATTCGGTGCTGTTCCGGCAGTGGGGGAATCGGCACCTGGATGGACTTGTAGGAAGACAAGCTAAGGTTGCGAATCCCTGTTGAATGAGACTGCATTTTTTCTGTTTGGCCCGAAAGGTGAGTCCAGAAAAGAAATCTGTGAAGGAATTTGAAATCCAAAATGAGCGGGTCAATTACACGAAGCAATGATGTGAAATTGCTGAAAGAGAAGTCCTTTCCCTTCAGATCGAACAGAACAACTCGACCAACTGGCTGTTTGGGGCCTCCGCCGGATTTTTCAAGAATTATGTCGCCATATTCCAGCCGCCGCTTTTCCAGTTGTCTGATCTCAACGTCAATCTGAGCAACATCCGAAAGGTCCAAGGTTCCATCCTTGGTGAAGTTGGTGTTTCGGATGACCTTTGTGATGACCAGAGGAGCGCATTGCCCCTTCCATAAGCCGTTTAAGAAGGTACAGACCTCCCCAAGTGTCTTCGTTTCCCACCCAGCCTTCACAGCAGCCCCCTGATCTTGTGAAGGACCACTGCGGCTTCGGCGTCGAGGGCGGCGATTTCGTCAAGGATGGCGGTTGGGCTCCGGTGGACGACCTCTTCGCCACCGTTCGGGTTCTTGACCGACAGGTCAAACGTCGCCTGGTCGATGGTCGCGGCGTCGATGGTCCAGCTTTTGGGGCTGTCGGCGAACGTCGCCTGCAGGCGTACGAATTCTGCCAGGTCGTCGTCGTTTAACGGATTGGTCTTGCCCAGGTTGCGGCCCGGATCAAGCTGGTAGTACCAGATTTTCTTGGTCGGACGGCCCTTTTCGAAAAACAGCACGACCGTTTTGACGCCCGCGCCCTGGAACGTGCCGCCGGGGCAGTCCAGGATCGTGTGCAGGTTGCAGGACTGCAAAAGCATCTTGCGCAGGCTGATCGACGCGTTGTCGGTGTTGGACAGGAAGGTGTTTTTGATGACCACGCCCGCGCGGCCGCCGGCCCGAAGCATCTTGATGAAGTGCTGAAGGAACAGGAATGCTGTTTCACCGGTGTGGATCGGGAAGTTCTGCTGGACCTCGGCGCGTTCCTTGCCGCCGAACGGGGGATTGGCCAGGATGACGTCGTGGCGGTCGCCTTCCTGGATGTCGGCCAGGTTTTCGGCCAGCGTGTTCGTATGCAGGATGTTCGGGGCCTCGATGCCGTGCAGGATCAGGTTCATGATGGCGATGACGTACGCCAGCGACTTCTTTTCCTTTCCGTAAAAGGTGTGTTCCTGCAGGGTTTTCAGTTCATCGACGGTCAGGTTGGGGCGCGACCGCATGTGGGTCAGCGCCTCGCACAGGAAGCCGGCGCTGCCGACCGCGCCGTCGTAAACCGTTTCACCGATCCGGGGATTGACCACGCGGACCATGGCGCGGATAAGAGGGCGGGGCGTGTAGTATTCGCCGCCGTTGCGTCCGGCGTTGCCCATGCGCTGGATCTTTTCTTCGTATATCTGGGAAAGCTCGTGTTTGTCGGTCTGGCGGCCGAACTGCAGTTCGTCCATCTGGTCGATGATGTCGCGCAGGATATAGCCGCTCTGGATGCGGTTTTTGATTTCGCCGAATATTTCGCCGATTTTGTATTCGATGGTGTTCGGGCCGGCGGCACGCTGTTTGAACCCATGCAGGTACGGGAACAGCTTCAGGTTTACGAAGTCGCGCAGGTCGTCGCCGACCAGGGCGCGGTTGTGGTCGATTTTGCCGTCGGCGCCGCGGGGCGCGGCCCAATGATCCCAGCGGTACTCCGGTTCCAGGATGGGCGCGTACGGGCGGTTGGCCAGGATCGCCACGCTTTCGCGGTCGCGTTCAAGGCTTTCCAGATACTTCAGGAACAAAAGCCAGCTTGTTTGCTCGGTGTAATCCAGTTCGGTCGTGCATCCCGCTTCCTTCCGCAGAAGGTCGTCAATGTTTCTGAAAACCTGTTCGAACAAGGCTGGAACCCCACTTCAGGTGCGGGCCAAGAATAGACCAGAACGGTGGGGTGTGACAATGTGGATTGATGCGGACGCGGGCAAATTTGATGGCGGGTGACTGGCCGAAAATGTCCCCTGGGACCCACGACTGAAGCAAAGCGCGTACAACATGGGGGCCGAGCGGGTACCCGTAGCCGGGAAGCTCTCGCAGGCGCGCGACACCTTGCGGTGCGTAATGACCGTGTCGCGCCGAGAGGCAGCGGCGCGACACGGGGCCGGCCCCGTGCGCGACCGCGATTCCCGGGACGGGTAACCCCGAAGGCCCCCAGTGGCAAGGAACAATGGGCGTACGGCAGCTCCTTGACCCCTGAGCGAAGCGAAGGGCCCACGGGCGAATTTTGATTCGGACGGGCGAATTTTCATTCGCCCTTACGGAAGGAGGACGGATGTAATCCGCCCATACAAGCATCAGAACTTAACTTTCTTGAAGATGAATTCGGGCAGGTGGATGATGACCATCATGACCATCCACCAGAAGCCGGGGACGTAGGCGGTGTTCTTGCGCTTGCGGGCGGCCTGGACGACGCCGCGGGCCACCTTTTCGGCGCTGGATGTAAGCCCGCCTTTCTTGAGGTGGGCCGTCATGGGCGTATCGACAAATCCCGGCTTGATTGTGCAGACGTGAACGCCGTGTGCCGCCAGCCTGGCGCGCAGCCCGGAAAGATAGGCCGAAAGCCCGGCCTTGGTCGAGCCGTACAGGTAATTGCTGGCGCGGCCGCGGTCGCCCGCGACGCTTGAAACGCCGACAATCAGTCCGGACTTGTTGGCTTCCATGTGATTGGCCAGATGTTCCAGGATGGACACGGCGCCGATGTAATTGACCACACCCATCTTGGCGGCAAGTTCCGGCTTCCTGTGGCATTCGATCTCGTCGAACATCACGCCGAAGAACAGGTACACCTCGTCGATGTGCTTCACTTCGGCGACGACCTGCTGGACGAATGCCCCGTGACCCGCGATGTTCGCCGAATCGAACTCGTAAATCGACGGACGCCGGCCATCCGACCTGACTTCCAGATCCGTCGCGATCTTCGCCATCACATCCGGATCGTTCCCGGCAAGAACCAGCCTGGAATCCGCGCAGACAAGGCGCTCAAACTGCCTCGCGATTCCGGACGACGCCCCAAGTATCAGCACGTTCTTCATGTCAAACCCGCCTTTCCCGCTGGACCAGGCCCAGCCTGTACGCCATGTCCGACCGGAACACGCAGTCCGGGTCGTACTTCGCCTTCACCGACAGGAATTCGTCAACCCTGGGATACATCGCCCTGAAAGTCTCGCGGCTCATCCGGGCGTCCTTGGTCAGATACAGCCGCCCACCATATTCAAGGACCCTTTTGTCCCAGAGTTCCATCTGTTCAAGTATCGAACCGTTGCCGTACGGGAAGTCCAGTGCGATGAAATATCCCGGCGTCGGGAACGACAGCAGTCCCTGATTCTGCATCGGTCCGAACTTTTTCAGGACGGCCAGGAAGGAAGCCTTTCCCGTCGCGGCGATCATTTCCAGGACGGACTTGACCCCTTCGAACCCTTGATCGGTCGGGATCAGGAATTGGTACTGAAGAAGTCCCGGCTTGCCGTAAATCCGGTTCCAGTTGGCGATGGCGTCAAGGGGATAAAAGAACGAATCGTAATCCATGATCGTTTCAAGGCGCTTCGGGTGCTTGCCGGCGTAAAGCATGTTGAACGCGGAAACGGTCAATTTGTTCAGGGTGAACGACGGGAAGTCGAACGGAACGGCCAGCTTCAGCTTCCGGGGCACGCAAAGCGGCTCGCGCCCCTTCTTCAGGTCGCCGGGTTCGGCGAAACGTCCCTTCATCATGATGCTGCGTCCAAGCTTCGCGCCCCTTGCAACGCAGTCAATCCACGCAACAGTCATCGGCCAGTCGTCTGCGTCCTTGAACTGGGAAAAAATTTCGTCCAGGTTCGCGGCCCTGGTGCCTTCGTACCTTACCCAGCTTGACTTGATCGACTGAAGTTCAAGTTCGACGCTGGTGATGACGCCGGTCAGGCCCATACCGCCGACCGTCGCAAAGAAAAGATCCGGGTTTTCCGAAGGGCTGCATACGATCGGCGACCCATCCGCCAGGATCATGTGAAGCCGCCTGATGTAATTGTGCATCGGCAGCTTGCTTTTGCCGTGAACGTCGCATGCGACGGACCCGCCGATTGAGGGATGCGCCGTGCCGGGCGTCACTGGAAGAAACCACCCCTTGGGAATGACGAAGGAAAGGATTTCGCGCAATGTCACTCCGGCTTCCACGTGGATGATGCCGTTTGCGTGGTCAAATCCAAGGACCCGATCCATTGAACGCATCGACACGCAGACGTTGTTGCGGTTAAGGGACGCGTCGCCGTATGAAAGACCGGTTCCCCGGGCAAGGAACTTGAAGTCGCCACGCGCCTTCAGAGCCCTGGTGATCTCGAAGTCCTCCCAGACCGGCATGATCCTGGCCGGGGAAGTCGGGTATCGCCCGAATCCGGAAATTTTTGTCATCGGGAATCGCGTCAGATCAATCCTGTCCATCCTGACCTGCCTTGTCGGCTTCCGCCGGCGATTGTAACGGGATTATCGTGTCAGGTAACCCCTGTTCGCGTCTGATTTCGCATACGCCGCGCTGTTGCAGCAGCCGGGCGTAACCGGCACATTCGTTCGCGAACATAAGCATTTCGAACCTGTATTCCATGCCGAACAGGCCGCCCGCGACCTGCAGCGCGGTGCACGGACCCAGTTTCGCGATGACCCTTGCCGCCCGTTCCATCCTGCGATCCTGGGTGGCCAGCAATGCCGACGCCCGCCGTCCCAGTTCCGAAAAGACCGGCCCGTGACCGGCGCAGCCAATAAGATTGCCAAGAGTCGATGTGTAACCAAGCGAATCGCGGTAACGCTGCAGAGAGACGGCGTACTCGGGCCCATCCGCGACATCGACCGCTGGACTTGTCGTCACATGCGGCAGCACATGGTCACCGGTGATGACCAAAGGCAGGCCTTCAATCCGGAAAAGCACGTCGGCAGCCGAATGGCCTGGCACATAGGCCCATGTGATGGTGCCGCGCCCCGTTTGAAGCGACTTCGGCAATTCCCCGGCTGAAGGGCAGGGCGTGGCCGACGCCCCCAGCTTATCCAGCATCAGAAGTGCGTGCTGGCTGACGGACCGGTCGAACCCCATCTGCATCATCATTGGAATCAACGGAAACAGTTCCGCCCTGGATGCCTTGACGAAATCGCGGACCCGATCGACTTCACGCGCGTGAACATGTACCGCGCAGCCGGACGCTTCCGCAATCCGGCCGGCCCCGCCGCAGTGATCGATATGCGCATGGGTCATCAGCAGGTGGCGGATGTCCTTCACGCGTCGCCCGACCACGGCCAGTGCGTCGTCAAGGGCCTGCAGGCTTTCCTGACTGCCGGTTCCGGTGTCGAAAAGCACCGGCTCGTCGCCGTCAAGGAGCCAGACATTCACGTCGCCGATGCGGTAACCGGTCGGCAGTGGAATCCGGAAAAATCCGTCGGCGACCTTGAAAACGCGCTCGCCGATTTGCTGCTCGAGTTCCGGGTTGGGATGGGGAACCGTCATTTCATGAAATCCCGGTTTGGGGGCGGCGATCAGATGTCCTGGGAAATGAAGCCGTAATAGCGACCCATCCAGTAGGGCAGCAGGTATCCGGTTGGCACCTGTATGTTCCACGGGGCGGCGGTGCACGTCTCAAGCTGGTAGGGATCGCCCCACCACTCGAACGTCGCGGTGCATCGCTCGGCCACTGGAATCGGGTTTTCCGCCATGAAGCGGCCCTCGAATCGCGACTCGCAGAATTCGGCGTAGTTTTCTGCGGAATTCCCGAATCTCTGCGCCTGGCTGGCCTGGAACTCACGCAGGCTGCAAATGCCGTCCTCGACAAGGTCGAATGCCTGCGGGTTTTCCGGGCCCAGCTTCTTCATCGCCGCAAACCCGAAATTGAACCACGGGTTCTTCTGGACGGTCAGCGCGCGCGGCTGGTTGCCGTCGTCCATGAAATGGTTTTCGAAAGTGTCCTGGACAGTAGCCATCAGGCCGGCATCCTTCAGGAACCACGCCAGGTTGTGAATCGCCGCGAAAACCATGCTGAAATTGTTGTAGTTGGCCTTGCATCCAAGCGGGCCGTTGTACAGCAGCATGTTGGAAATCTCGGTGTCGTACGGCGGTTCCGGGTACGGCCAGCCTTCACAGGGGCCGCCGTCCTTCTGAAGCAGGCACTTGTTGAAGAAATCCCACAGCCTCTGGTTGTTGGTCGCCTCGGCGGCCATCAGCATGAATCCCAGCGAATGAACCGCCAGGAATCCGGGGCTGTCGGCGAACGAATAGATGTTCATCTTGCCGTGCTCGGTGTCGCGGCCGTCCCAGTCGATGAAGTGCATCCAGTTGTCCGCAAGATGCCTGCCGACCTGTCCGAGCAGCTTTGCCGCGTCAGCCTTGATTGTCGCGTCGTCAACCAGCTTGTATATGGCGCCCAGCGCGAACATGTGGCCGGCGTATTCATCCTGGCTGACGTTGTCCAGCAGGCACCATCCGGCGTAGTTATCAAGCCCGCAGAGGTCATGCTTGACCCATTCCATCGTGCCGCCATCGACGGTATAGATGCACCCGTCGTCGCCCACTCGCAGCCACTTGTTGTCGTCCTTGATATCGTCCGGGATGTATTCGTGCAGGTCGGTCGGGCACTGGATTCCGGCAACGTCCTTCGGAATGTACTGGCGCGTGAACAGTCCTGGAACGCCCGTGATTTCCATGCGCCACTTTTCGCCTTCCATCAGCTTGCGGATGTTTTCCAGGGCGACGGGATCCTTCGTGGCGCCGTACCGGAACGCCTGGGACGCCAGGTAAAGTGCGCTCCACAGACCGTCGTTTTCACCGGTATGCCAGTATTCGACATCTTCCCAGGTTGCGGTCGCCTCGGGCACGGTCGGGGCGTAACACGGCCCCGCAACATCCTGCGGGCATTCGACTTCCGACTTCGGAAGGGTTACCGGGGCAATCCACTTAAGTTGCGGGTGAAAGTGCAGCCGCATCGCGATGTCGTCGTAATACGCGGCCTTCGACACCAGGGATTCCGGGGTCGCCAGCAGATTGTCCTCGCACGTTGACCACACCGGCTGGTGCCATGCCCAGCGGTTGACACAGCCGATGCCGTCGCCGCCGTCAAGCGTGTCGTCGCAGATCTGGCCGAAGCCGGCAAAGCAGTCGGTGTTCACTATCCAGATGCCGCCGACGCATTCCATTATCTGGTTGCCGTCGTCGCTGCACTTCTTGATATCGCCCGTGCAGTCGGCGGGCAGGCCCGTTTCCGTCGTAACCAGAGTCTGGAGTTCCTCGAGATAACGCTTCGGAAGGTACTGACCGCCCGCAAGCGCCTTGTTGTAAACGATGGCGTCGTCCTCGACCTGCCACTGCTGCCACGCCGGGATATATCCAAGCCAGTCCTGGCCCAGTCCGAGAACGAAATTCTTGTCGCTGGATCTGGAAAGCACGTGGCGGATCTGGTCGGCAAACAGCGGGAATGCCTCGCCGGGGGTCGTAATCAGGTTCACGTCCCCAATGGTGACCCAGTTGAACTGGGTGTCCATCGTGGATTCCGGGTTGTCAATCTGATCGGCCGGCGGTACCTCGAAGTGAAGCGGGCCCATTTCGACATAGCTGAACATGGTCCAGTCGAACATGACCGGGTATTTCGTTTCGGGGTGGAACGCGAACTTGTGGAATCGGTTCTTCACGCCGGTTTCCGGAACGGCGACTTCGTCCTGGATTGCCGCGAAGGCACGCTTTGCAAGGCCGGAACCCATGCACGTGACGGCGCTGATGAACTCGGGCCGAAGGTCCGGATCCTGGTACCCGTCGGCGAACATGTCGTCCATCTCGCAGGCGGGCTGGCCAGGCTCGTCGAACATGTATCCTTCGCTATAGACCGATCCGATGGCGCCCTGGAAAAGCGCGGCCGGGGCGCCGGTCAGTTCTTCCATTGCCTTGCTGAAGGTGCCGTGGTGGCCGGCCGAGAACGCCTGGAGCTGCTGCGGGTAATTTGTGACGTGGGCCGACCAGCGCGTAAGCGTGAACCTGGTCTTGCCCGTTTCGCGGTCGGCGAAGCGAAGCGTCTGGATGACCTGGTCGTCGGACCACTTGTCCTTGTCGTAGTTCGGCGCCGAGCCGGTGCCGGTGTAGAAGATGTTGACCGGCTTCAGGTCGGCCCACGCGGCCACGGCGGCCTCGAGCACCTGCTCGCGCATGTGTGTCGCATATTCCTCGTCACGTCCGGAACCGTCCAGCGGGCCCCAAAGGCCCATCGTGTCGGTCGAATGGTGCGTGTGGGAAGCCGTCATCACAATGCGTCGCCCGTCAAAGCCATCAATGCCGAAAGCTTCCTTGAACCTGGCCGGGGCCGCGGCGTGAATCAGGTCGATGTCGTAACGCAGGATGCCGACCACATCGACGGAAATCAGGATCACCGCTTCGCCGCTGGCGTTGTCGCGCACTGCAATGGCCCTGGCAAGCAGTGGGTCGTGCACGCCCTCGGCGTATCGGCAGGAATCGGGGGCGTTCATGCAGAAGCCGTATCCGCCCATCATGGTGCCGGTAACGCCGCTGACGTCGGTCACGCCCCAGCCGGCGGAATATCCCGTCTTCACGACGGGAACGTCGTCCGCGGCGTCCGCGGCGACTTCATTGCCGATGTCGCTGCCGACGTCCTGTGAAACGTCGCCGGCAACGTCGCCATCGACGATGTCGGTGCCGTTATCGCCGCCGGAGCATCCGACCGCAATCGCCGCGAAAGCAAGCGCGGCTGCCAGTGTAAGTTTGTTTGAAGACTTCATCGGTTCTGCCTCGTTCGTGTTCTGGCCGCCGTGTCCAGTGTCCGCCGCGGCCGGGACGGTTGGCAGAGATTGTAGTCTATTTAAGTGTTCCGGTCGCAAACAATTGAAGGTAAACTGGGCGCCGTCTTGTAACGGGGAAGCGTCAATCATGAAGATCCAGTTCACCGCCACGGAAAAAGCAGAATTACTTGAAAGATTTCTTCGCTATACGCGGATTGACACGCAGTCGGACGAGAATTCACAGGCCAGCCCATCGACGGAAAAGCAGAAGGATCTGGCCCGCCTGCTGGTCTCGGAACTGAACACAATCGGGCTTGGCGATGCCGCCATGGATCAGTGGGGATACGTGACGGCGACCATTCCGGCCTCGAATGCCGAACTTGACCGCTCGGTGCCCGTCCTTGGCTTTCTTGCACACATGGACACCGCCTTCGGTTGCAGCGGAAAGGACGTCAAGGCCCAGGTCATTGAAAACTATGACGGGCGCGACATGGTTCTTCCCGGCAATCCCGAAGTGGTCATCCGCAATGCCGATAATCCGAATCTGCAGCGCGTCATCGGCCATACGCTGATCACGACCGACGGCACCACGCTGCTTGGCGCCGACGACAAGGCCGGAATCGCCGAAATCATGACCGCCGCGCACTGGATGATGAAGCATCCTGAATTCCAGCACGGTCGCATTCGAATCGGCTTCACCACCGACGAGGAAGTCGGTCGCGGCACCGAGCATTTCGATGTCAAGGCATTCGGCGCCGATGTCGGGTACACGTTCGACGGCGGCGATCTTGGCGAAATCGAGGACGAAACGTTCTGCGCCGACTTCGCGAAGGTCACTTTCACCGGCAAGGACGTGCACCCGGGATACGCCAAAGACAAGATGATCAACGCGGTCCGCGTGGCGACGTTCTTTGTCGGCCAGCTTCCGGTTACCAACCTTCCGGAAACGACCGAAAAGCGCGAACCTTACCTTCATCCATACGACATCCACGGCGACGTTTCGAAGGTTGAACTGAAGGTTCTGCTGCGCGCCTTCACAGTGGCTGAACTGGATGAAAGGGCCGATGTGCTGGCGGCCGCGGCCGTGGCCACCGAAGGCGCGTTTCCCGGATGTTCCGTGGTCGTCGAAAGGCGGGAGCAGTACCGGAACATGGGGATGAAGCTGGCGGAACGTCCCGAAGTAATGGCAAATCTTGACAAGGCCGTCAGGCTTCAGGGAATCGAGCCGGTTCGCAAGGCGATTCGCGGCGGCACCGATGGCGCAAGGCTGTCCTTCATGGGACTTCCGACCCCGAACGTATGGGCCGGCGGGCAGAATTTTCACAGCCTGCAGGAATGGGCGTCACTTGACTGGATGGTGGCCGCGTCGGAAACGGCCGTCAGGATTGCCGCGGTCTGGGCCGGAAGGGAATAATCCGCCCGTCGCCCGCCTCTGGAGGTTTTCGTGAAGAACGTCATCAACGTGCTGTTCGTTGTCGCGGTTTGCCAGATCTTCGCCGTGGGTTGCTGCTGCAGGAAGGACGGTTCGTGCGGTCGCGCGGCCGAAGCGGCGGCATGCGGAACCACATCCGGCGCCGATGCTGCCCAGGGCATCCAGGCCGCGTCCCCGGCAGCCAATTCGGAGAACCAGATGATTTTTATTACCGATGAAGCGATTGCCGGCACGGTGGCAAAGCTGGTCGAGAAGCACGGCGAGGCGGCCAGGGCACGGATTGAAAAGGGCGTGCGCCAGGTCGCCGCGTACTGGAACCAGAAGGATGGCTCGGTCGAGGAATTCGAGTCATTCTGCATGGAACAGTTCATCGCCGATCCCGCCGCGCTGACCATGCTGCTGGATCGTTTCCGGGTCGCGATGGAATCCATCGGCGGCCACGCGGTGGCAATGACCCGCAAGCTTCGCGAACCGGTCGATCTGGCCACATTCCAGACGCTGCCGGTCGATTTGCTGTTTGCCACGCTGAACCCGTTCGACCATCTGTCCGAGGACTTCTTCACAACCAAGGTCGCGTTTGTCGGCCTGCTCAATTTTCCCCTTCTGGATACAAGTGAACCGCTTGAGCTTTCGCGACGCGAATGGGCCGAGGCAAGGCTTGCGCAGACGTTTGCCCGGCGCATTCCCGGCGAGGTCGCGCTTGGTGCGACCCGGGCCTATGCCGCCGCCGAGGATTACATCGCCAGGTATAACATCCATATGGGCGGCGTCCAGAACCAGGACGGCAGCAACCCCTTCCCGGCGGATCTGAAGCTGATTTCCCATTGGGGGCTTCGCGATCACATCAAGGGAATGTATTCGGAGCCGGTGGGTAACCTGCCGAACCAGCAGACCATCCTTCAGATCATGAACCGCATCGTCAACCAGGAAATACCGGCAGCGGTCGTTGACGCACCCGGACTCACCTGGAATCCATGGACGAACGAATTGAAGGACGCTGAAGGCAAGGCTGTGGATGCCGCCCGCGAGCCGGACACCAGGTATGCAAGAATCCTGGAAGTCTTTCGTGCCGAGCAGCAGATTGACAAATACAGCCCCCTTTATCCGACGTTGATCGACCGTCGGTTCAAGCTGGATCGTGAGATTCGTGAAGAGCGCGTGCGCCGGATGCTTGAAACCGTCATTTCGTCGCCCACGACGAAGAAGGTCGCTGCCCTTGTCAGGAAGCGACTGGGACGTGACTTGCAGCCGTTCGACATCTGGTACGACGGCTTCAAGAATCGTGCCTCCTTGAACGAGGATCTGCTCACGAAAAAGGTGTCCGCGCTTTACCGTGGCGTGAACGACTTCCGCGCGGATCTGCCGAATGTGCTTGGCAAGCTTGGTTTCGAGCCCGAAACCGCCGCCTTCCTGCAGCAGCACATCGAGGTGGATCCAGCCCGCGGGGCAGGGCACGCGATGGGCGCCGGCATGCGGACGGATTCGGCCCACCTTCGAACCAGGGTTCCAGAATCTGGAATGGATTACAAGGGTTATAATATTGCCCTTCACGAACTGGGGCACTGCGTCGAGCAGGTGTTTTCGCTTAACCGCGTTGACGACACGCTTCTTGACGGCGTCCCGAACACCGCCTTTACGGAAGCCTTCGCCTTTGTTTTCCAGTCCCGTGACCTTGATGTGCTTGGCGAGGCAAATCCGGATCCGGAAGTGATGGCGATGCGATCGCTGGATCTGCTGTGGTCCACGGTTGAAATCGGCAGCGTCGGCCTGCTTGACATGCAGATGTGGCGCTGGTTGTACGACCATCCCGACGCCACGCCGGCCCAGCTTCGCGACGCGGTCGTCTCGATGGCGAAGGAACTGTGGAACAAGTACTTCGAGCCGATGTTCGGCATCAAGGATTCCCCGATCCTGGCCATTTACAGCCATATGGTCGCATACGGGCTTTATCTGCCGGATTATTCCGTCGGCTTCATGATTCAGGCCCAGATTGAGGCGTTCCTGAAGGGCGATGATCTTGCCACCATCAAGGGGCGCAACCTGGCCCGCGAAATGGAACGAATGTGCGTGCAGGGCAGAATCAGTCCCGACGTCTGGATGAAGGGCGCCGTGGGAAGCGAACTTTCGCCGGACGCCATGCTCAAGGCTGCCGAGGATGCGCTGGCCGTCGTTGAAAGGGGCCAGGCCGG
>Ga0302247_1002302_pt1 | contig 12560 bp, 9 predicted proteins | sample AAG_UR_Ile_MG_FD_193529 | JGI IMG/M metagenome (GOLD analysis project Ga0302247, IMG submission 193529) | Enriched activated sludge microbial communities from anaerobic digester in WTTP, New Holstein, Wisconsin, United States - AAG_UR_Ile | ecosystem: Engineered > Bioreactor > Anaerobic >...
CCTTGACGCCCGAGAGGATCTTCTTGGTGTTGCGCAGCAGGTGGCGGGTGGTCTTGCCGTAGCGCATGACCACCATGATGCCGTCGACGATCTGGCCGATGATGGCGGGGTCGGTCACCAGGCCCACCGGCGGCGAGTCGAAGATGATGCGATCGTAGCGCTTCACCAGCTCGTCGAAGACCTCCTTGAAGTTGGCGCTCTGCAGGAGCTCGGAGGGGTTGGGGGGGATCGGTCCGCAGGGCAGCAGGTACAGGTTGGGGACGGGGGTCGGAACGACGCTCTCGTCGTAATTGGATTTCTTGACGATGAGCGAGGAAAGGCCGAACTTCGGTTTGATGCCGAAGATCTTGTGCTGCCGGGGGCGGCGCATGTCGGCGTCCACCAGCAGGGTCTTCTCCCCGCCCATGGCCATGGAGATCGCCAGGTAAGTGGACAGCGTGGTCTTGCCCTCCAGCGGGCTCGCGGAGGTCAACGAGAAGGTGCGCAGGTTGCGGTCCGGCGCCATGAACAGGATGTTCGTGCGCATGGCGCGCACGCTCTCGGCGATGGGGCTCTGCGGGTGCCGGAAGATGTATAGTTCGTTGGGATCGCCGCCCTGCTCGAAGGGCAGAAGCGGGATGTAGCCCAAAAGCGAGCTGCCCAGGTATTGCTCGGCCTCCTCCTGGCTCTTGATGGTGTTGTCGAGGTAGTACAGCAGGAACAGGAAGGCCACGCCGAAGAACAGCCCCAGGGCGAGGCCCAGGGCGAGGTTGAGCCACAGCACCGGCTTGAACGGCGCCATGGGGATCTGGGCGGCGTCGAGCAGCCGGATGTTGTTGGTCTTGAGCTCCTCGGCCAGGCCGGTCTCCTTGAGCCGGGCGAGCACGAGCTCGTACAGTTTGGCCGTCTCGTTGCGCTCGCGCAGCAGCTTGCTGTGCTCGATGTCCAGGGCGGCCAGCGCGAGGGCCTCCTCCTGGGCGGCCTTCAGGAGCGCGCGGGACTCCTGCAGGTTGCTGTCCTTGAGCTTGAACTCGGCGTCCAGCGCGGTCTCGGAGAGGGCGAGCTCCGAGGTCAACTGGCCGCGCACCACGTCGAGGATGCGCTCCTGCCGGATGACCTCCTCGTGGCGCTCCATCACCTCGACCGTGACCTCCTTGAGCTTCTCCTGGGCGGCATGATAGCGGGCGCGCAGGGACACGATGGTGGGCTTGTTCAGGAAGTCGGCCGACGGGTCGACGGTGGGATCCGAGGTGCGCATGCGGCGCACCTGCTGGATCTTCGCGCGCAGCTCGCGGGCCTGACCGTCGAGCTGCTCGACGGCGTTGGAGCGCGAGAGGATGAGCCCGGTGGTGCTCTGGATGCGGGCCTCCAGGCTCACGGCGAGGATGTTGTTCTTCAGTTTGAACTCGTAGAGGCGACGCTCGTCCTCGTCGAGCTTCTTGCGCAGGCTCAGCAGCTGGCCCTCGAGCCAGGTGGACGCGCTCTTGGTCGACGAGAGGCGCCGCTCGAGGTTGTCGTCGATGAAGGCCTCGGTGACGGCGTCGGCGACCTTCTTGGCGAGCAGCGGGACCGTGGAGACCGCGGTGACGTTGACCAGGCGGCTGTCGGGCACGGGGACGACCTGGATCATGGCGCGCATGATCCCGGCGGCGCGGCCGAGCTCCTCCTCGGTGGGCTCGCGGTGGGCGAACTGGGGCTGGCCCAGCAGCAGGTGCAGCTCCTCGTTCTCGAGCCGCGCGGCGGCCAGCAGCGCGATGTTGCGGCTCTTGATGACCTCGATCTGGGTGGCCAGGTAGCGCTGCTCGTACCAGAAGTCCTCGGAGGTGTCGGCGAGGTTCGACTTGATGGTGGAGCCCAGGTAGGAGGGCAGCTGGCTGGAGATGACCACGGAGCAGGACGTGCGGTACAGGGGGGTCTGGCGCTTGGTGACGAAGAACGCCAGCGAGATCCCGACACCGGCGGTGAGCAGCACGATCCAGAAATAATTGCGGACGATGTGGAAGATGCGCTTCCAGTCGACCTGCGGCTGGGTGGCCGCCTGGCTGGGCGGGGCTGCGTCGAAGGGGCCGAGGGGTTCAGGCATGCGTCGCGTCCTTCATCACTTTGGACGGCGCAGGACAAACCGCGCGCGGGCGGGTTGCACCCATGAACGAGAAATCCCCGGGTGACATGACGGTGTCCATGGTCAGCGGCCGGGGGGACGCGGGACGCGGCCGCCCTGGCGGTCCTTGAGGAACGTGAGGAAGGCGATGGCGAGCTCGAGCTCGACGGCGGGGACCTTGTCGACGAGCTCCTTGGCCTGGCGGCGCAGCACCTCGGCCGGGCCGAGCTCGGCGGTGACCACGGCCGAGGAGACGGGCTCGTCCTCGGGAGGGGTGACCTCCCAGCCCCAGGGCGGGGGGTCGGCAAGATCTATATTATGAGCATGGATCCATTCATTGATGTAGGCGTGCAGGTGCAGGCCGCGGTAGGCGAACCAGCGCTCGCGCACCCCGGGATAATGGACGAGCAGATCCTTGAAGCGCCGGAAGGCGCCCTTGCCGTCGATGGCGACCAGGACGCGGTCGCGCAGCTCGTCGTCGGTGAGCGTGGAGATGAACTTTTCCATCCATTTGTACTGGTCCTTGGGCGGGACCGGGGCGACCTCGAGGTAACGCGTGGTGTTGTGCTTCACCTGGCGGTGGCGCTCCTGCTCGTCCTCGCTCTCGCCGTAGAACACCAGCACGGCGCCGGTGTCCAGGTCGAGGTAGGAGACCACGTTGATCGCGTTGCGTTCGCAGGCGAGCTCCAACTCTTCCCAGTCGATCTGGATGGATTTCATGCGCGGCTCCCGGCGGATCGCGCCTAGTACGTGAAGGTCGCGGAGGTGGAGTACAGGACTTCCTCGTGGTAGGAGCGGACCATGTCGTCGATGTTCTCGGCGTAGTGCACCTTGCCGGCGGCGATCTCGCGCAGGGCGGTCACGGCCTCCTTGTTCTTGCACTTCACCATCGGGAACGAGTTCGGCTGACTCAGTTCGCGCATGCGGCTGGCGGCCAGCAGCACGAGGGCGAAGCGGTTGGGGACGACTTCAAGACAATCTTCGACGGTGACGCGAGCCATGCAGGGCCTCCTGAAAGCGGACGACATTATAGCGATGAGCCGGTCGATGGCAAGCTGAAACCGCTCGGCGAATTCGTCGGGGTTCAGCTTGCGCGTGTGGAAAACCTGGATTATGAACTAGGGAGTTCGGAACCGGGATCTTTGTGATCCGCCACCCTCTCGTTCAAGGAGTGCCTCCCATGCTTCGACTCTCGCTGGTCCTGAATCTGGTAGTCGCGTTGTCGCTGGTCGTGTCCTGCACGCCCGACAACAACGACAACAACGGCTACAACGTCAACAATGCAAACAACACGAACAACACCAACAACGTGAACACCTGCACCAACGGCCAGAAGCAGTGCTTCGGCAACACGCTGCAGGTGTGCTCGAACAACCAGTGGATGAACGAGACCATCTGCCAGGAACCCACCAGGGTGTGCGATCCCGTCAACCTGCGCTGCCAGGCCTGCGTGTCCAACGGCACCACCTGCGGCTCCGACGGCCACGTCCACGTGTGTACCGCCGACGGCACCGTGGGGCTCGTGCAGACCGAGTGCGACTCCCTCACCGGCGAGCAGTGCGTCGAGGTCAACGGCGTCGCCGCCTGCGACAGCCCCTGCATCCGCGCCGCCTCCACCAAGTCCTACCGCGGCTGCGAGTACTGGGCGGTGAGCATGGCCAACAGCGGCCTGGATCCCGCCTTCGCGGGCAACTTCGCCCTCGCGATCGACAACAGCAACGACTCCCCGGTGCGCGTGCAGGTCACCGGCGGCGGCGCCAACGTGGACCAGCAGATCCCGGCCAACACGCTGCAGGTGGTCTTCCTGGATTACAACGAGGACATCCAGTCCGCCAACGGCGAGCTCGATGCCTCCTACGGATACCTGAAGAACTTCAAGTCCTCGATCTATCGCGCCGCCGAGAACAAGGGCGCCTTCCACGTGCAGACCTCGCTGCCGGTCACGGTCTACCAGTTCAGTCCGTACGACTTCGAGATCAGCGCCACCAACTCCTACTCCAACGACGCCTCCCTGCTGCTGCCGGCGACCGTGCTCTCGAACAACTACATGGTCATGAGCCGCCCCACCATGGATTTGCAGCGCGACGCCTCGGGTGGTTTCGGGGAGCCCATCTGGATCGACCTGACCAGCCCGGGCATCCTGGTGGTGGTCGCGACCGCCGACAACACCCAGGTGACCGTCAACTCCAAGGCCTACGTTGCGGCCGGCCCGAGCGTGGGCGCGCTGACCCCGGGCGGCAACATGCAGTACGCGCTGAACAAGGGCGACGTGCTGCAGCTGGTGACCAAGAACGACCTCACCTACGATTCCTGCCCCGGTGGCGCCTCCAACAAGTATTCGGATGACAACGGCAACTACTGCAATCCCGGAAACCAGTACGACCTGACGGGCTCCACGATCACCTCCACCAACCCCGTGGCAGTGTGGGCCGGTCATGACTGCACCTTCATCCCTTACAACTACTGGGCCTGCGACCACCTCGAGGAGATGATGTTCCCCCTGCAGACCTGGGGCAAGCACTTCCTGGTCGGCCTGACCCATCCGGTCGAGACGGGCACCACCGAATCGAACATGATCCGCATCCTGGCAGGCGATGACGGCGTCCAGGTCAGTTTCAACCCCTCGACGGTGGCCAACTCCGCCACCCTCAATGCCGGCGAATACGTCGAGTTCATGCCGACCCCGGGCACGCACTTCGAGATCAACGCCACCGGCCCGATCATGGTCGGCAAGTTCATGGTCGGCCAGAACTACTGGACCGAATCCTACGACGCCATGGGCGACCCGGCCTTCGGCCTGGTGGTTCCGGTCGAGCAGTACCGCTCCGAGTATTCGTTCTCCACGCCGCCCTCGATCACGGTCAACTACGTCAACGTCATCGCCGAGATCCCGGCAGACACCATGGACTACATCATGCTCGACGGCGTGGCCATCACCGCCCAGCAGTTCTCGCCCATCGGCTCCACCGGCTGGGGCGTGGCCCAGCTCGACGTGACCAACTCCGGTTCCGGTGGCTCCCACACCATCGTGGCCCCTAACACGAACATCAAGTTCGGCATCGAGGTCTACGGCTTCGCGTCCTACACCTCGTACCTGTATCCGGGCGGCCTCGATCTCGAGTACATCAACCCGATCGGCAAGTAGTCCTGTCGCCACCGGCGGACCGGGGTCCCGGCCCGCCAGCCTGATTGTTCCGTCCCGTCCGCCACCTCAGGGAGAACCACCATGAAGATCCATGCCACGCTCTGCTGCCTGCTGTTCGCCTTCGCCGCCTTCGCCTGCGACGACGACGGTTCGAAGAAGAAGGGAGAGACCCTGTGCGCCGACTCCCTGGACAACGACGGGGACAGTTTCGTCGACTGCGACGATCAGGACTGCTGGGGCACCGAGGCGTGCCACGTCAACAACGTCAACAACGTCAACAATATCAACAACATCAATAACATCAACAACGTCAACAACCTCAACAACGTCAACAACCAGATCTGCGACGGGCGTCAGGACGAGAAGGGCTTCCACTGGCTCGACAAGTCCCGCAATCTCAAGATCTACAACGGCACGGTTACCGGACCGGCGCTGTGCATGGCCCCCTCCCAGCGCCTGGCCGTGGGCGCCCTGTTGCAGTACGACAACGGCTGGGGGAACGTGTGCACTGGCACCCTGGTGACTGACCGCCACTTCCTCACGGCCGCGCACTGCGCGTCGGACTGGCGCGGCAACGCCATGTCCCCCGACGAGCTGCGCGTCGCCTTCGGAGACGACGCCGACAGCCCCCTCGAGGTCTACGAGGTGCTCACGGTCCTGGTCAACCCGAACTATGGCGGCTACGAACAGATCACGGGGTACGACCACGCCGTGCTCGAGCTCGCCGGGAACCCCATGACCGAGCTCGGGATCGCCCCGATCCCCATCGCCCGCACCAGCCCGCGGCCGCTCATCGGCCACTACGTGCAGCAGGCCGGCTTCGGCACCACCGAGAGCTCGTACAACAACACGCGGCTGTGGTGGACCCCCGAGCTGGTCTCCGACGTGTCGGACGCCGACGGCGAGCTCATCGTCGACGGCCAGGGGTACTCCTCGGTGTGCAACGGCGATTCGGGCGGACCCACCCTGTATCTCCTCGAGGGGAACGTCCTCTCGGTGCTGGGCACCGTGTCCTGGGGCGACCCCTCCTGCGTCGACGTGGACCGCTACGCCCGCACAGACTGGGACCTCGACTTCCTCGACGGCGCCATCCCGGCGTTCGACGCCTGCGCCGGGCTCACCTCGGCCGGCGTCTGTGACGGTGACGTCGCCCGCTGGTGCGAGGGCGGCCTGCCGCGCACCGAGTGCTGCGACGAGCGCACCGGTCCCTGCGCGGTCACCGGCGGCCAGGCCCGCTGCCAGGACCGGCGCACCCCGTGCACCGACCAGGACTTCGAGGGCGCCTGCCTCGACGGCACCGCACGGTGGTGCTGGGGCGGCCTGATCCACTCCCGCAACTGCACCGCCTGCGGCACCACCTGCGCCCCGGACGCGGGCTCGGTCTTCGGCGCCTACTGCGAATGATCCGTCCGCGTCTCCCGCTCCCCCTGCTGACGGCGATCGCGCTGCCCCTCTTCCTGGCCGGCTGCGAGGGCTGCATGAAGCCCCCGCCCACGCCCCACCAGGCCGCCCTCGAGCGCATCGCCGAGGAGGAGGCCGTCATCGCGAAGATGACCCTGCCGCCGCGCAAGGGCGGGGTCCTTCCCCTGCCGGCGGGCCAGCAGGACACCACCGTCGAGCTGGTGGTGGCCGTGCCCACGCTGCCCGAGCACCTGAACCCGTTCCTCCAGATCGACGAGTGGGGCTACCACATCTCCATGCACCACATCTACGAGGGCCTGCTGGACCGCGACCCGAAGACCGGCCGCCTCGTGGGCGCCCTCGCCGAGAGCTGGTCCTCGGACGAGAAGGGCTCGGCCTACCGCTTCCGGCTGCGCTCCGGCGTGCGCTGGCAGGACGGCCGCCCGTTCACAGTCGAGGACGTGATCTTCACCTTCAACGTCCTGACCATGCCCAAGATCGACCGCGGGCCGTTCCTCACCGACATCGACCATTCCATCACCCGCATCGACAAGTTCGGTCCCGACGAGGTCCGCATCGTGCTGCGCGACCCCAACATCTATTTCCTCGACCACCTCGTCGAGCTGCCCATCCTGCCCTCCCACGTCTTCTTCAAGGGCGTGAACCCCAAGGCCCGCGGCTCCCTCACCCCGGTGGGCACCGGACCCTACCGCCTGCTCCAGTGGGAGGGTTCGGACCAGCTGGTCCTCGAGAAGAACGAGTACTACTGGGGGCCCACCCCCGAGGTCGGGCGCGTGATCTTCCGGCGCTTCCCCGACGCCGCCCGCGCCTTCGTGGGCATCCGCCGCAAGCAGGTGCACGTGCTCCCGCGGGTGACCCCCATCCACTACCCGGACCAGATCACCGAGACGATCTCGCGGGACTACGAGCTGGTGCGCTTCGTCCCACCGCAGTTCAGTTACCTGCTGTGGAACGTGCAGAGCCCGATGCTCGCGGACTTCCGCGTGCGCCGGGCGCTGTCCATGCTCGTGGACCGCACCCGCATCGGCGAGAAGGTCTTCCGCGGGCTCGCCGCCCCCTGCACCGGGCCCTTCTGGCAGCCCGGCGGCCTGGGCGATCCCAAGCTCGAGAACTGGCCCTTCGATCCGCCGGCGGCCCGCGAGCTGCTCACCCAGGTCGACTGGGTCGACCACGACGGCGACGGCATCCGCGACCGCGCCGGCGTGCCGCTGCGGCTGGTGGTGCTCGTCCCCGTGTCCGCGCGCCAGGGCACCGAGATGCTGCAGATCCTGAAGTCCGACTTCCAGAAGTCCGGCGTGGATCTGGTCATCGTGCCCACCGACTGGAAGCTCATGGGCGCCAACCTGAAGAAGCGCCAGTTCTCGGCCGCGCTCCTCTCCTGGGCCGGGCGCCCCTACGAGGACTTCACCCCCCTGTTCCACTCCTCCGGGCGCTACAACTATGGCGTGGTCTACAACCTCATGATCGACCAGCTCCTGGTCGCCATGCGCAAGACCACCCGCCTCGAGGTCCGCACCGATCTCTCGATCAAGCTCGAGAACATGCTCCACGCCTACCTGCCCATGACCTTCCTCTTGCGCCCGGTCTGGATCGGCCTGGTCCACCGCGACTTCACCAACGCCGTCCCCACCCCCCACGGCTTCCGCTACTCCCAGTTCAAGCTCGCCCCGTCGCCCGACAAGGACGCGAAGGGAAAGCCCGCCCCCGCCCCGCAGACCTCCAGGTGATCCCGGGCGCGACGCGAACACCGATCGACACCACCACTTCATCTGTACGGTGTGTGGGATGATCGGCGACTTCTACAGCGATGCGATGGATCGGCTTCCGGTGCCTCTGGAGGTGTCCGAGATGGGCAGCGTCAAGTAGAACCTCTCCGATTCGGCCTCGTGCCTGATTCTCCCCAAGACGATTGTCCGCTCCCCGGCTTGGTCGTCGGCATCGCCGCTTCCGGGATCCGCCGTCGCGTCCCGCCATGCCGACGTTGACTTTCGCGCCGAACCGGCGATACTTTGACCGGAGTTGAAAAATCTCCCGGGAGGTCCAGATGCGCAGACAGGGATTCAACGGTTTCGGTCAGATGAAGGCGCTGGCGATGGTGGCGGGGCTTTTCGCGCTGGGCGCGTGCGACGACTCGTCGGGCCAGTCGAACAATGTGAACAATGCGAATAACGCGAATAACATCAATAACATCAACAACGTCAACAACGCGAACAACGTCAACAATCTCAATAACATCAATAATATCAACAACGTCAATAACACGAACAACGTGAACAACGGCCTGTGCGGGGCCGCCGAGGGCCAGCTCTTCGATGCCGATCACCCCTGGAACCAGCGGGTGGACGCGGTCGCCCTCGACGCCGAGAGCGACGACATCATCACCTACCTCGAGGGGAACCACGCGGCCGCCTGGGCCCAGTTCCGCATCGACGGCCCCAGCGACGAGCCGGACAACCTGTACGGCATCACCATCCTCACCAGTGACGGCACCACGACGCCGGCGGCGTTCATCCCCACCGACGACCACTGGTCCCCCGACTGCGACACGGCGCCGGTGCCGCTCGTGGCCGGTGGCGCCATCGAGGGCGAGGCCGGCTACACCTGCGACAACGACGGCGACTGCCACCTGATCGTGGTGGACACGGCCGCCTGCCGGCTCTACGAGATGTGGCGCGCCAACGTCGAGGAGGACACGTTCTTCGGCGGCTGCCTCGCGGTGTGGGACCTGGAACAGACCTACACGCCCGCCCTGCGCGGCGAGTGCTGCACCAGCGCCGACGCCGCCGGGCTGCCCATCGCCGCGCACATGTTCGGCCCCGACGACATCACGGCCGGCGAGATCCGCCACGCCCTGCGGTTCATCCTCCCCAACGAGAACATGCGCGAGCGCATCTACGTGCGCCCGGCCACCCACAGCACGCAGGCCACCTCGGGTCCCGCGACCGCGCCCCCCTACGGCGCCCGCCTGCGCCTGCGCGCCGACTTCGACCTGCAGACCCTGAACCCCGCCGCCCGGGTCGTGGCCGTCGCCCTGCAGCGCTACGGCATGATCCTCTCCGACGGCGGGAACCTCACGTTCACCGCGCTCAACGACCGCTTCACCACCCACACCTGGGCCGAGGTGGGCCTGGGCCCGCAGGACCTCACGTCGCTGGCGTGGACGGACTTCGAGGTCGTCGAGCTGGGCGAGCGCCTCGCCTGGGACGACGACTGCAACTGCGAGCGCACCCCGCTGGAGAACTGAGGGGGAGCCGTTCATGCCTTCCGCGCTGGCCGTGTGGACGATCCGCCTGGGGGTGTTGCTGACGATCTATGTCATCGTCGCCGCCTCGGCCTGTCTGTTCGGCTGCTCCCTGATCTTCCAGCCGCCCCGGTCCTCGTACCGACACCTGGAGGGCGGTCTGCACCTGCCCACCGCCGGCGGGCACCGGATCTACGTCGTGCACCGGGTGACCCCCGGCGCGCGCTTCACCGTCCTGTTCTCCCACGGGAACGCCGAGGACCTCGGGCACCTGGACTCCTTCCTGCGGGCGTACCAGGCCCGCGGATACTCGGTCCTGGCCTGGGACTACCGCGGCTACGGGCGCAGCACGGGGCAGCCCTCCGAGGAGGCCGTGAATGCCGATCTGAAGGTCCTGTACGAGCACCTCACCATCACCCGCGGCGTCGATCCGCGCACGATCATCGCCCACGGGCGCTCCCTGGGCGGCGCCTCGGCCGTGGAGCTGGCCCGGCGGTACCCGCTCGGCGGCGTCATCCTCGAGAGCACGTTCGTCTCGGCCTTCCGCGTGGTCACCCGCGTCCCGCTCCTGCCCTGCGACCGCTTCCGCAACCTCGCGAAGCTGGCCGACGTGCGGGAACCCGTGCTGGTGATCCACGGGAAGAAGGACGGCGTGGTGGGGTTCTGGCACGGCCGCAGGCTTTATGACGCGGTAAAAGGCCCCCGGCACCGGCTGTGGGTCGCCCGGGCAGGGCACAACGACCTGCCGGAGGTCGCCGGCGAAACCTACTGGCGGGCCATCGACGATTTCGCCGCCACCCTCGAGACTCCTGTTGAAAGGAATTGACCATGAGACTCGCGATCCTGCTCCCCCTGATGGCGTTCTGGCTGATGACGGCCTGCACAAGCTCCGGCGGTGGGGCCGGCCGGACCCCCGGCACCCCCGACGCGGCCCCCGCGAGCCAGAAGGACTCACTGCCGGGCGGCGGCTGGAGCTTCCTGGGCATGCCGCCCGTGGATCTCGCCTGCGCGACCGCCGCCGACTGCACCTTCGGCGGTTCGGCGCGCCAGATCGAGGGCGCCTGCTGTCACGACTGCCCCTCGTTCCCGGTCAACCTTGCCTGGCGCCGGGAGCTGGTGAAGCGCTGCAACGCCCACAACGCCGGGCGCGCGCCCCTGCCCTGCCCCAAGCTCGACTGCCGCCCCATGCTGAAGGTGGGCTGCCGCGACCGCCGCTGCGTCATCGTGGAGTGACGTTTTCCAAGTCGGAGTCATTGGTGGGAATTAAATAATTGACGGGAGAACCAGAATCGGCTACTTTCTGATCGCGCAGAAGAGATTCTATTGTTAGATATGCACCAACAAGGAGGTTTGGAATGTTTGGAAGAATCATGATGATCATCGCGCTGTTCTCTCTGGTGGGTTGTGACGACGGTGGAGATTCGAAGAGCTCCTGCGAAAGTGCCCTGGGCAAGCTCGACAGTTGCGGTCTGATGAGCGACGGTCCCTACGACTGCCGGAACTTCTCGAGCTCGTCCGAGGATCGGTGCATCGCCAACTGCATCCTCAAAGCCAACTGCGCGGTCATCGAAGATGCCATATGCAACCAGGTCGAGGACACCACGCTGGCGCAGTGCATGGACGCTTGCGATGCGGATGAGGGAGATTTCACCTGCGACAGCGGCGACAAGATCCCATTGGATTGGAAGTGCGACGGTGAGTATGATTGCGAGGACGAGAGTGACGAGCGTGATTGCCCGGAACCCGAGATGTTCGCCTGCGGGGACGGGGATGAGATCCCGTTGAGTTGGAAGTGTGACGGCGAAGAAGATTGTCCGACCGGCGCCGACGAGGTGGGTTGCCCGACCTATGCCGAGATCACCTGTCCCTGATCCTCCCATTGACATCGCGGGTTCATCGTGACAATGGTTCGGGGTTTGCACGTGCCCTGGAGGTTGGAAGATGCGTTCTCATGCTGTCGTCGTCGGTTCCCCGTATTTGATTCGGTTCCTGCTGGTGCTCGTCGCGTCCGTCGGCCTCTTCGCCTGCGACGGGACCGAAAAATCCGGCTGCGTGTCCGGCAAGGTGGAGGCCTGCCCCTGCGTGGGCGGCGGCCAGGGGGTTCAGGTCTGCCTGGCGGACGGGACCTGGGGTGCCTGTGACTGCGGGGAGGACCCCCCGGACGGCGGGGTGGACGGGGACGTCGAGGCTGATGGCGGCGAGGATGCCGGTCCGGACGCGGATGGCGGGGTCGACCCCGACGGGGATCTGCCCCCGGGCGCCTGCAACGACGAGCACGAATGCACGGCGCCCGCGGCCTGCGTGGGCGGCGGGTGCGTGGAACCCGTGTCCGATCCGCTGGCGTACGTGACGGCGGCGTCGGCCCGCTGCACCTCCTGGGTGTGGACCCTCCAGCTCCCGGCCTTTTTCCCCGGGAACGAGCCCTGCTGCTTCGACTTCGATGCGGACGGGATGCCCGATGACGCCTATGGTTCCGTGATGAAGGCGATGTCCTCCTTCCAGGGTGAAGGCCCATCGCCCGAGGTCATGGTGCAGGACTCCATCGGGTCCTTCTCGCAGCTGCTGGTCCTGGACTGGGTCATGCTGCCCCAGACCGGGGACGGGGACGTGCGGATCTCCGTCTTCACGGGGGCGCCCAACGCGGACGGGAGCGTGGGGACCGCCGATCCGGA
>Ga0302247_1002304_pt1 | contig 12554 bp, 11 predicted proteins | sample AAG_UR_Ile_MG_FD_193529 | JGI IMG/M metagenome (GOLD analysis project Ga0302247, IMG submission 193529) | Enriched activated sludge microbial communities from anaerobic digester in WTTP, New Holstein, Wisconsin, United States - AAG_UR_Ile | ecosystem: Engineered > Bioreactor > Anaerobic >...
TTTATTCCACTATCCTGATCGTCAATATATTGCTCCACAAAATCTAATAGTTCCATGACCCCGTTCTCCTTTGTTGGTCCTTAGGATACGGGGTCTCTGAATTTACAGAACTTTTCCTACACTATCTACTGAATATGGAATCGAGTTACGGAAATCGTGAAAGATATGATTCATATTCTCAAGAGTATACATCAGGATACGATTCTCATTTGGATAGTTTATATTTTAGATTTAACAAAATTCAAAATGAAATTCGAAGGCTAAAATGACTTTAAAATAATTTAACAAGATTCTTTTAACACGAGAATGCGAGGGGTGGGATTCGAACCCACGAACACCTCCGTGACGGGATCTTAAGTCCCGCTCTTTTGGCCTGGCTTAGATACCCTCGCACAAAATGTGATTCTGTAAATAATAATCATGAACAATCATAAGATAGTCGATTGCAATTTTTTTAGTTTGATAGTATGATGCAAGCATGATCCGGCGTCTATAAATGGCAGCAGGTCTTAAGAACGGTATCCCGCCAGGAACAGTGTTGGTAGATCTTCCCAAATCCTTCATCTGTCAGATGCGGATCATCTTCTCATCATACTGTTCCACGGCTTTTCCGTGAGCTCGGCAATGTCCTGCTGCAGCTGGTGCAGCTATGGTGGAATATATTAATATTCAGTTTCGGGAATGGAGATATCCCTTGACAACGGCCATGTCTGCATCTCCTGTTCTCATGCCCGGGCCCGGTCTGCGAGATCGGTGGGTTTCTCAACGGCCGCGAGTCAAATGTAGTCATTGGTTCAACCAACCTCATTTATTGGCAGGCGAAGCCTGAGGCTTACGCACCGTTCCTGCGTAAGAACCGGTAGAGATCCGGATCGAAAGATCAGGTGTTGGTCCGCCACCCCCATAGTCCAACACCCGTTCCACCTCATCGTTCATCACCGTTTGGTCACGGCATGGAAACACAGGCGCTCTTCAAAAATTGAAGGAATATGAATAAGATTACCAGGGATCCGAACCTTGTGTTACAATTAATGAACGAAAGCTAACCCAGAGGGGGTTTCTTAAAGCGGTGTCTTTATTGCCTCACCCGATCTTCAATTTTGTGTTGCAACGAGCAACAGGAAAAATGGGGAATTGATATGAAAAAAATGAGGCCGTACAGATGTGAAGTTTGCGGATACATTTATGATCCTGTACGGGGGGAGCCTAAGAACGGTATCCCACCGGGAACAGCGTTTGAAGATCTTCCCAAATCCTACATCTGTCCTGTGTGTGGAAAAGCAAAGATAGGGAAGACTGCATTCACTGCACTGGAAGCCCCTTCGGGACGGTATCGCTGCATCGCATGCGGGTACATGTATGATCCCGAGCGGGGAGAGCCGAAGAACGGGATTAAACCGGGAACAGCGTTTGAAGATTTGCCTGATAGTTATATCTGCCCTGTATGCGGGGTATATGCAAAGGTTGGAAAGAGCGCCTTTGTACCAACCGAATAAATTCTCATTTTTTTCTTCTTGAGGCAACAGTAACGGCCTGTTGGTTTCTTCGATTACAAATCCGTGGTTCTTACACCAGGGTTTCTTACCGGCTTGCGAATCATCGAGATACTGGTGATATCAATATGGATGGGTATTTGTCCGTATTATGGCATACAGCGTCGTTTTGCTGGAGCAGGCGGGAAGTCTGACACTCGTATGAACCGGGCCTCGCTTGGGGGGACAGTTCCAGGGGTAACTGGGACCTCAAGACAGGTGCGGATCCTCTTCCCCTTATACTGTTCCACGGCTTTTTTCCGTAAGCTCGGCAATGTCCAGCATTCTTCCGCTGTAGCACCTATGGTGGAATGTATCAGTATTCAGGTCCAGGAATGGGCGGTATCTTAATACCCCTGATGGTACCTCTTTCGCCTTCGTCCATGGCATGTCCATCTGTCTCACCTGTTGGGTAATCAGCCCAGCGGATAGGTATAGAAAAACCATGAATGCTTCACCTCAAGACAAAGAAGGAGTAGAACAGGAAAATTAGAATATTCGATTGCTATTCTGCCGGGTGGGGCCATGGCGGCATACAAGGGGCCACCGCTGGGACAAAATACCGGTCTCTCGTACAAATCGCTCTTAATGGGTAATGTTACGCATGTTTGCCACTTTCAGGATCGCTGGTTCTGCCAGTCTTTGCGCGGGAAAACACAGGTGGAACCGGGATCATCTCTCTTTTCTTCCGATGATCATCTCGCAGAACGAATCGCCGCGACACCGGGCGCGGCTGATGGTCACAGTAAATTCAGGGTTCAGCGCCTCGATGGCGTGCCGGACATAGGCCTGGCAGACATTGTTCACCTGCGAGGGGGAGATACCGTGCGCACTCTCTTCCCGGAACATGGCACATTCGGTCAGGCGGATGATCGCTTCTTCAGGGAATCCCTCGATATACCTTGTTTCGAACTCGGGTCCGAACAGGATTACCGAGATAGTTCCGAGAGTCTGGACGAGATGCGAAGCATCATCCCGTTTCATCCCGTAACGATTGGCAATGGAAAGGATTTCCTGCCCCATTTCGGAATACATCCGATCACGAAATGCTGAAACGTCGTTTGCGTCCGAACCATCGCCCAGCGCAACGACAAGACGGGTGAGGACGTGGTTTGCCATCCTCCACCGCGTAACATAGGGGATATCTTTCACGTGTACCATGATATCACACAAAATATACGCCATCCGCGAACGGACTGTTGGTATCCTGAAATATACCGGTGAATATAAAATATTTCTCAAACCGATGTCACGAGTCTAAAGGTTAATCGGAAGCCACACGTGATTTTCCCGGATCATGCCTGTTCTTTTTTCAGCACCGATCGCAGGAATTCGAAATCGCCATCTTCTGCACTCACTTCAAAAAGCATCGGACCATAGCAGGGTTTAACAAACGGTATCAGTATCTTCTTTTTCCTGATCTTAAAACCAAGCAGCATCGGGGTGTTCAGGAGAATGGTCACACCCCGGAACTCGAAATTTGGGGGAAGTACATAGTATTCCGCGCAGTTTGCCCGCACAAATTCATTGATCACCTTCTCGTCAGTATCCCTGAGAAGAATAGTGGAACTGAGACGGTTGATGCACCGGGGAACAGGAGACATCCCGGATGTATTGTACGGTGAAGAATAAAAGAGATATGTCCGGAGACCCTGTCAATACGAGGATCATAACCGGAACCGGGGCCGCGGTTCCTGCGGTTATCCTATGCGTCCTGCCGGGCATACCTTTACACAGAGTCCGCACCGGAGACCTCCAAGGGTCTGGAACATATATTCCGCACATCGATGGCGGTCGATCGTTCCATCTGCTTTGAAGGCGGTTACGGGGCACGCTTCAATACACTTCATACATTCCCTGCACCCTTCGTAGATTAGCGGGCGGGGTGCATTTTCACATACACTGAGGGGAGCATCAGTGATGATTGCAGTCATCCTCACCCTGGGACCATATGCATCGGTTATCAACAGGTGATTGATCCCAAATGAACCGAGACCGGCACAGAACGCGGCGTACTTGATCGAGGTGTCTGCCATGAGGGTCTTTCGGTCAGCATACCAGTACCCGAACTCACTGCCTTCGGTCGGGACGATGGTAGCTTTATATCCGCTTTTTTCAATCTCCCGCGCGAGGCGATAGGCGATCACACGGAGCGTTGCAGTCCCGGCCATAAGAGTATTTGTATACTCAGCCCTTCCTTTCGGGAGGTGATCGATGCACCCCGATGGGACAGCAACTCCGATAACGATCACGGAGCGTGCGGTTTCCATGATGTCCTGTGGTTTGTTCCCTGCATATTGAGGGTCGAGAAAGCGGCCTGAAGCGGCAACACCAAAAAGATCTGTTCCCAATTCAAGCGCTGTTGCCCGGAGGTGACTGGTAAATGCTTCGGGACTGGTCATGGAATACAGATCTATTGGACAACGGATTGAATCTTTACATCCGTGCAACACCAGATGTCAATATGAGGCGGCAGGTCCATGAGGAGACTCGTTCTCTCATACCGGGATCTCCGCGACCATTGACCATATCAGCAAGGAGATACGGTATATCGGCAAAGTCTTCTCGCACTAGGAGGATGCCGATGTGCTCGCGTTGCCAATACACGACTTTCTCCACTAGCCAAACTGTTGAAGTCGGGGATCAGAAAAAAAGAGGGAATCGAACCTTGTGTTAGAATGCTGCGGGTGGGACCAGGAACAGAGTGTTTTATGCTGTCTTTTTTCTTACCGCGCAAATAATCGCCCCTGCGACCGACCCCTACCCCTGACCCTGCCCCTACCAATCCGAAGGGGCAGGGCCTCCACCCCGGTGCCCCTCCTCCTGCGGCACGGGTCCCCACTTTGTGCGATGCTTCCCTCAGCACAATCTTTTTCCAGGGAGCCGGGTCCACCTGGCCTCTGATGATATGATCCGCTGGTGGGCTCCTTCGAGGCATAATTCCACCCTTCACCGTTTGCCCTTTTACCAATTCCGATCGGTGCATTGCTTATCTGCCTTTTTCCCTTCGTTTCCCCAAATGAGAGCGTGGGGATAATTCAAGGTTACAGTCTCATCTCACTCTTACCCCCCTGCAGGGATATGCAACCCTCTCTTGGGGGGGAGGCCACCTTGCCCGCCGACCACGCAGCATACACCTTCCTGTTCACAGGTCTCACACCGGGATGCTGGATTACGCTGCGGTTGTTCTCTCCATAGCGGTTACCATAGATCTCGCCTTCACGGTGAGCATCAGCGCGATCCCGGCGACCTCCAGGAGCATGCAGAAGAGAAATGCCATATCAAAGGCCGGGACGAGCTCCTCCAGGGGGATGAGGTGTGCCGCGACCTGGGCAATTTTCGGGCCCGCAACGAGCGCCGCAACACACATCACGCTCGCGACACCGAGCGTTGACCCGAGATTCGACATCACCCGCATGAGCCCTGATGTTGCTCCCCGGTCTTTCAATGATGCTTCCCCCATGATGGCGCTTGTCAGGGGAGAGAACGCGATCCCGCTGCCTGCACCGAGGAGGAAGAGGAGCATGCCGATCCAGCCGATCCCCGTGTCAGCCGATATAGTGGAGAGGAGGAGCATGGCAGCCAGGCATATCCCGAATCCTGCGATGATGGGTCTCTTTGTGCCGATCACGTCAGATACCTTCCCCGAGATCGGGGATGTCAGGATCATGCCTGCCGGCAGGGAGAGGAGGACGAGCCCGGCGTTGTCGGGAGTGACGCCCCTGATAATCTCGAGGTAGAACGGCATGATCACCATCACACCGGACATCACCATCTGCACTATCATAAGGCAGATGTTCTGCGACGAGTAGGCACGGTTCTTGAAGAGAGAGAGGTTGATCAGGGGCTCTGGCGTTCTGCACTCCCTGATCCAGAAAGCGATCCAGAAAATGAAAGAGACTACCAGGGTGGCTCCGCCGGTCAGTGGGTTATTCTTCTCAAAAGAGGTCAGCCCAAAGATGAGGAAGGCAAGCGCAACGAGGAAGAGTGCTACGCCGGGGATATCCAGGGTTGCCTGCGGCGAAACCGGTTCGAGGCGTGGGAGGACGCGGGCCCCCAGAAGGACCGCAACAATCCCGATCGGCACGTTGACGAAGAAGATGTACCGCCATGAGAAGGAGCCCGCGAGAACGCCTCCGGTCACAGGGCCGAGCGCTATCCCCAGCATGAGGAACATCGCCACGATGCCAAGTGCCTGCCCGCGTACGCTGGAGGGGAGGTACGAGGTGACCATGACGGCACCCACCGCCGAGATCACCGCGGCTCCCACCGCCTGGAATATCCTGGCCAGTATCAGGATACTGTAGTCCGGCGCAATCCCGCTTGCTGCTGATCCAGCCATGAAGATGAGGAACCCTGCAAGAAAGAGGTTCCTGTATCCTTTGATGTCCCCGATACGCGAGGCTGCGAGCAGGAGGCTGACCATGACGATGAAGAAGGCATTGAGCACCCATGAGGCAGTCACCGCGGATACCCCGAACGATGCTGCAATGGTCGGCAGGGCGATGTTCACAATCGTTGCATCGAGACCGATCATAAAAGAGGCGAGGGAGATGACGATGACGATCAACAGTTCGTTGATCGTCAGGGGTTGACGGGAGGCCGCGGATGCCATGGTGTACTCCTGTGATTTCCGCAAAGAATAAAAAAGCATTGTCCCCTGCACCATACGATCCTGGGGTACCATGCCCTTCTTCCGGAGTGCCAGGAAGAGGGTGATGCATCTCCGTGCGTGGCGTCTGGGCCGTCGAATCCAGAGGGCTCTCGTGAACCCGACCGGGGAGTGCCGCTATGCCCCCTTGACGCTCCATCGTGCCAGGACATCCCGAGAAGGACCGGTTTTACGGGCTATTTCCCGTTATATCACCATCATCTCAAATTTATTATACTGGTCGCCGGCATATACCATTTTGTGCCCGTCGGACACGGAGGAGGCACACATGCAGAAAACGGGGCAACCAATCATTCTGAAGGGAATTACCAGGGTCGAGGGGAGTGCCGAGGGAGAAGCACTCGTCACCTCCTCGTTTCTCAGCCACCTGGTGAATGCAGTCGACTCAAACGGTGTCGTCAGGATTCACGGCCATCCACTCATGGGCCAGTCGTATGCAGGAAAGATTGTGGTCTACGATACCGACAAGTTCTCCACCGGGGGGGCGTGGGGGCTTTCCTTCAAGGCAAAGGTGGCCGGCACGGCTCCAAAAGCCCTTGTCTGCCGGAATGTCCATCCCATCAGCGTGGGTGGAGCCATTGACGCAGGTATCCCGGCGGTCGATGGTCTCGACGTGGATCCCTGGACGGTGATACACACCGGGGACAGGGTAAAGATCTCCGCTCCCACTGCGGGTGGCGAGGCAACCATTGAAGTGTATCCCAAAGACCCCGCCGGGCGCACGGTGCCCGGCGCGAAGATAAAAAAGCGGGCGAACAAAAAGGGCTGGAGCAAAAGCGACCTGGTCCTCACAGCCTATGAAAAGGAGATGCTGGCGGGAACGCATGGGAAGGCCAGGCAGGTGGCAATGGAGCGCCTCGTTAAATTTGGCGAGGCGATGGGATCCAGACGGATGGTCCCCATCTGCTCCGCCCACCTGTTCGATGATTACCAGAGCCGCGATTTTACCGTGGGGGCCTGGCCGACATTTGAAGCATTTGCGAAGATGGGTGCGAAAGTCGTCGTGCCGACGACAGTCGAGAGCACCGCGATGGGCGATGACCTGGTCGACGACCAGGGAATGCCCTGGCACTACAAGGTCATGGCACCTGCGCGGGAGGTGTACAGGGGGATGGTTCCCGTGCACGACAACCTGAAAGCCATGGGAGCCGTGGTCATCCCGACCTGTATCCCCTACGCGCACCTTTCCCCCCCAAAGTTCTGCGAATACCTTGCCACATCGGAATCCAATGCCGCCGCCTACAGCAATATCATGCTGGGGGCACGGGTGAACCGCGACCCGGCAAACATGGTCCTGTATGCCGCAATCACCGGTGTTATGCCCGAGTACGGTGTCCATCTCCAGGAGAACCGTACCGGCAATATGATCTTTGAAGTTGACAGGGAAGTGAGCGACGAACTGAGTGATGTCGGGGATTATGTCGCACTCGGCGGGGCGATCGGGTTTCGGGCAGGTGACCGGGTCCCGGTTGTGACCGGGCTCAAGCGAATGACCAATGCGCAGGCCAAGGCATTCTGTGCCTGCGTCTCGCCTGCGCTGACCTATCCGATGATCCACATCGTTGGCATCACTCCCGAGGCAAGAACCCTTGAGGAAGCATTTGGAGGAAAGGTCCCAGAAGACGTGGAGCGCATACGCATCCGGAAAAAAGACCTGGGAAACGTGTTCAGGAATCTCCGCCAGACAGAGAAGACGGAGATAGATGCCGGGGTCATCGGGTGCCCATTCCTCATGTTCGAGGAGCTTGCCGATATTGCGCGGATATTGCAGGGAAAGAAGGTCAGGACGCGGCTCTGGCTCTTTACCGACTACGTCAATTACAGTGCCGCGGAAAAAGCCGGGATCCTCGAACGAATCGAGGCCAGCGGTGCACGGGTAGTGCACTCTTCCTGTCCTGGCATGGTGGTCCGGGACCGGGCTGAAGCGGAAAAACTCGTCTTTGCCACTGACAGCCTGAAAGTTGCGATGCTCTTCGCCGGGATCGGCTGGCCGAAGAACTGGCTGGGCACGCGGGAAGACGTGGTGAACGCCGCCGTCACCGGGAATTTTGTCCCGACCAAGTGGCTTGATTGATACTCCCTACAAAGGTATAGCGGGGAAAATTTCATGACTGGGAGGAGAGGGTTGATGCCAATCGCATGCCTCGCCAACCCCCGCTCTCCAGCCCAAATGTGAAGTGTAATACAGGTAACGGACGAAATTCCATACCGGAGAATCTGAAGAGAGAGGAATGTGTGATGGATGTCTTTGCACAGCTGGCAAAAAAACTGGATGAACTTCCCCAGGGCTTTCCGGCAACAGAGGACGGGTTGGAGATCAGGATCCTCCGGATCATCTTTTCACCGGAAGACGCGGAAATGGCCCTGAAGATGACCACAACCCCGGAGACCGCAGAACAAATCGCAGAAAGGCTCCAGATGCCCGTGGAAGAGGTCCGTGCGCACCTGGATGATATGGCAAGAAAAGGGCAGATCGGCTCCCTTAGGATGGGAGGCCGCCAGGTATACAGGCTGATTCCTTTCGTGGTGGGCATCTATGAGTCGCAACGTCGTGAGAGGCTCACGCGGGAACTCGCGGAACTCTTCGAAGCCTATGCTCCCCATCTCGGAAAGACACTCGGCGGCTTCGAGCCCCACCTGGTAAGGGTGGTTCCCATCCATGCCGCGATCAGGACAGATCTCCATGTCCTCCAGCACGAAGACATCCACCAAATCCTTGAAAAGGCGAAGTCCTTCAGGGTCCAGGACTGCATATGCAGGACGGAGAAGAAGGTGCTTGGAGACCCATGTACGCATACCATAAGATGCTGTATCCACTATTCCATGGAGGAGAATGCCTTTGAGTATTTCAACCCCGACGGGGACATCATTACGCGGGAAGAGGCCAGAAAGATCCTTGATGCAGCAGACAGGGAGGGGCTCGTCCACCTGACCTACAACGCGGTGGATGTTCCGGCCGCCTTCCTCTGCAGCTGCTGCCCCTGCTGTTGCGGTCTTCTGCGTGGCATAAAGGAGTATCACTCGCCATACGCAATTGCAAGGAGCAATTACGTTGCTCATATCGATCAGGATACCTGCGTGAACTGCGGAACCTGCAGGGATGAGCGCTGCCCCATGGATGCAATTGTTGAGGAGGATGGGAACTACCGCGTCCTTGAAAAACGATGCATCGGTTGCGGCGTGTGCGTCATAACGTGCCCTTCCGAATCTCTCACGATGAGAGAGAGGCCCATAACGGAGAGGGACGAGATTGCCAAAGACATGATGGACTGGAGCGTACGGCGATTGATGCACCGAAACTAGGATGTGAAACAGGCTTAAATCGTGGTCCCGGAGATAAGAGAGCACCCATGGATGGAAACCGGTAAAACTGCAGCAAACTGCAGGCCTGGGAAATCAGTCGTTGATTTCTCTTTTTTCTCATTCATGCCCTTTTTTTATGATAGAACGGGTAGGACGGCAAATAATCGCCCCTACCAATCCGAAGGGGCGAGGCCTCCACCCCGGTGCCCCTCCTCCTGCGGCATGGGACCCCGGCCCCATGCGATTCCTCCCTCTGGTCAGAATCTCATCGCAGGAGAGAGTGGACCAGAGAGATCTTGATACACAATAACGGGGCAGCGTGCTCCTTTCGCTTCGTCTCCGTCCGCTCCTCCCTCCCGTCCGGTGCTCCTCCACTCCGCTGCACTCGCACCATGCCCCTTGTTTTCTCTTCCTTGTTCTGATCCATAGACGCTCCCGGCTTTGTCGTTCCACTCCTCGCCGGCAGCTGTCCCATCCCGCTCCTTGCATCGTGCTCCGCACCATGCTCGTCGCTGTTTACTGGATAATGATGACGCTCAGTGACTCGCTCCCTTTGGTCGCTCGGGCCGCTGCGGCCGTTTTGTGGCACCACCACCATTTGATTGGAATTAGAGCAAGCACATGGAACTCCTATCCCTGACCTTCTTAATAGCCAGTGCTGCAATACACCCCGCAATCAGTGTGAAGCAGGTAAAACCCGGTGACGATGTCGGAGGCATTACTTCACCCTTATCAAGTGAATTGGTCGCAGGAGTCGGAGAGTTGCCGTTTCCCGGACGGGTATCCGTACCATATACGCTCTCTCTTGGGCGAGACGAGAGGGTATGAAGCACGACCTCGCGAGGTTCCTTGGACCAGTCGTCTCCCGCACCACGTGTATATATGATATATTCCCCTGAGATGACCGGATGGGAAAGCCCACGCCGGAAAGGAGTGATCTGCCTTTTCTCTCCTATGCGAAGGTCCATCACCATGATCGCATTTCTCTCTTCCCTGATATCCAGGGGATTTTCTGACTGTAACCATACAATTCTTTCATCCGAGATAGGGGGAAAATGTCCCTGGTGTATGCTCCCCTGCCCGACAACGGTCCTGACCCGGGACGAGATGGAGTAATGGATGATCGTATGGATCCCGTGGATCTTCTCGGTCCATACCACCTCGTCACCCGAGATATACGAATTGCCCCGAACCGGTTTTTCCACAGTAAGGCGTACCTCTTCTTCGGTCCTCAAATCGAAGAGGTACATTGCCGGATCGTCCGGGCCGCCGTGGCGATAGTCTTTCCATAGTATGAAGTCACCGGAAATCATGGGGGTGCTCTGGTTGCCAGCTGAACCTGTCGGGAGGTACCGTTTCTCCCCTGTCGTAAGGTTGAGGATAACGATCTTCCCCCCGTCAACACCGGAGTGGGCAAGTCCCTCGTGCTCGGTCCAGGCAATCCGGTCCCCATTAATCGAGGGATTCTGGTTAAACCTGAGATCGGAAACTGGTAGGAATGCATCATCCTGGTTGGTAAGTTGAACCAGGATTCCTGTAGAGACATTCATCAGCATGATCCCTTTTTCGCTGAACACAATCCGGTCACGGGAGATTCTCGCCGTTTCAACCTGATGTAGGATGGGAATCGTGCTGTCTGAACTCATTTGCCCTTGTTCTCCGATCTTAATAAGTTGTTTTTTCGTCCCCTCTGTAAGGTTATATCCGTAAAGCCCCCGTTCAGAAGCACTCAGGTATTTATTATCCTGGAGCCAGAAAAGCCGGTCTCCTTCCAAGGTCATATAGAACGGTTCTCCCGGAAGAGTAAAGAGAACGGCCTCTGTTCCAGGTACGGGTTCTGCGCTGATAGTCCAGGGAATAGCAACAAGACAGATAATGACTATCAGTATGCCGCTGGAATGTCGATAGTTATTCATGGCTGAAAAAAATGGTTAGGGGAAGCTGAACACCGATGTATCATCGAAGTCCTCAGCGTAGTATGGTGTCGGAATATATCCCCATGCATGGACATAGTACTGGCCATTTGCGGGATATAACTTATCTTTCAATGCGGTGACCGACCATACCCCCTGCTGGGAACTCGCCGATGTCGAATCGACAGTTTGTCCGGAATCCCGGTTAATCAGGAACGCCTCGACGTAGATATACCAGGGTGGGTTTTCCAGTCCCGACGCTGTACAGGTACCCCCAAAACGAATGGTCCTCCAGTCAAACTTGTATCCAGTCGCACTGACAGAAACAGTGGCACGATCCAGGGCCGGCTGGTCATCGTTGGTATCGTTGTTCTGTCCAGGCTCCGTTGCCCACCAGGTCATCTTATGACCTGCCATATTCTCCTTGTATGAATCAGGAATTCCGACAAGATGTTCCGGGTGGACCTTCTCCATGTATTCAAGGACGGTAATGTCCTTGTCATAGAGCTCATTGATTAGGCTCAACTGCTCTGCAGTGGCATCTGATCGGACGACTCCCTTCTCGTCTTCCGCACTCGCTAAACCGATCAGTGCAGATGCAAACAGCAGGACCAGCATGAAAACCGATCGCATTTTTATTCCATAGAGTTTCATGATTTTGCTCCTTCACAGGCCTGGTGGCAAATGCCAAAGGAAGGCCCGGAAATGTGACAGCGTAGGTAGTTTTTACGTTCCTTGTGGCTGTCGTGGGATGAGGGTTTTATCCTCACCCTCCATGGGTAATCGGACCTAGGTGCATAAACGATCTCTGTGCCAGATCCAGAACTGTCAGCAGAATGATTCGCAATACTGCACGTGACGGTATTGATGATTCTCTGTATCAATGATTCTCCCGGATGAGCACGGTCTGCATCTCGATCCCCAACAGACCATGGGTGTGATCATATTCACGATTCATTAAAACGGAATCCATGCGTTATTCAGGTGTTTTCCAGGTAGTGTGCGTATAAAGAGAAACCATACCTGAACAAGAGGATCTCCCCCTCATATTTCAGGCAACGGTCGAGGAGTCATTTAATCTTTCAGTTCATTCACCTTTCCGCTTACATTCACCGTAATCCAACCCCGATGAGT
>Ga0302247_1002317_pt1 | contig 12512 bp, 11 predicted proteins | sample AAG_UR_Ile_MG_FD_193529 | JGI IMG/M metagenome (GOLD analysis project Ga0302247, IMG submission 193529) | Enriched activated sludge microbial communities from anaerobic digester in WTTP, New Holstein, Wisconsin, United States - AAG_UR_Ile | ecosystem: Engineered > Bioreactor > Anaerobic >...
GGCTGATGGACCTGGCCTCCGAGTCTCTGGTGGTGAAAAGGAAGGTCATAAACCGGCTGCTGGAGGCGGGGCTGTTTCCGTACACCCGCCGCTACCTGCGGCACCTGGACAACCACTTCTCCACCATCGGCATCTGCGGGATGAACGAGTGCCTCCTGAACTACCTGGGAAAGGACATCACCTCCCGGGAGGGCAAGACCTTCGCGGTGGAGGTCCTGGACCACATGCGGCGGCGGCTGGTTTCCTATCAGGAAGACACCGGAGACCTGTACAACCTGGAGGCTACGCCGGCGGAAAGCACCAGCTACCGCCTGGCCAAACACGACAGGGCCAGGTTTGCCGACATCATCACCTCCGGAGATGAGGAGCCCTACTACACCAACTCCAGCCAGCTTCCGGTGGACCACACCCCGGACGTCTTCGACGCTCTGGACCACCAGGACGAGCTGCAGACCCGCTACACCGGGGGAACGGTCTTCCACGCCTTCCTGGGGGAGGCGGTGGAGGACTGGAGGTCCTGCCGGAACCTGGTGCGGAAAATCGCCGAGAATTATCACCTGCCCTACTTCACCATCACCCCCACCTTCTCGGTCTGCCCCAGGCACGGCTACCTGCCGGGGGAGCACTTCACCTGCCCCACCTGCGAGGCGGAAACCCGGGAGGAACTGGGACGCAAAATACGGGAACTGGAAAAGGAACGGGAAGCCGTTCTGAAGGGAGCCTGACATGCGCACACTGGAAAACATCGATCAGGAACTGGCGGATCTGAGAAGACAGCTGACCCAGGTTCGGGGGACCGAAACCGAGGTCTACACCCGCATCGTCGGCTACTACCGGTCGCTGCGGAACTGGAACAAGGGAAAAAAGGAGGAGTACCGTCACCGTCTCCCCTTCGATCCCCGGCTGGAGGCTCCGGACGGGACCGGCGAGTGGGTCGAGGAGAGTCTGCTGTCCGCCGGGGCCCGCTGAGCTTCCCCCGGCGCCGGATGCATGATGAGAATAGGCCTGGTCAAGACCAGCCTTGTCGATTTTCCCGCAGAGGTGGCGGCGGCCCTCTTCATCCGGGGCTGCAACCTCCGGTGCCCCTACTGCCACAACCCTGAACTGGTTCTGGGGCCGGAACCTCCGGGGCTTCTGGACCCGGAGGAGGTCCTGGCCTTTCTCCATCGACGGAAAAATGTCCTGGGAGGGGTTTGCGTCTCCGGCGGGGAGCCCCTTCTGCACCCCGAACTGCCCGAGTTTCTGCGGGAGATCCGCCATCTGGGGCTCAAGGTGAAGCTCGACACCAACGGCACTCTGCCGGAGGCCCTCGGGCGGATCGAAGCGGATTATATCGCCATGGACCTGAAAACCGTCCCGGAGAAGTACGGCCTTCTTGCCGGGCCGGCGGCGTGTCTTCCGGCGGCCGGACCCGGCTCGGCGCCACCCCGGAACGGCCGCTGTCCGGCGGAAGCCCATGCAGCGGCCGGTCTGCCCGCCGGACCGGCGGCCAGCACCGACGCCGCCGCCCCCGGAGCAGACGGTCTGGCGGCCGCCGTCCGGGAGTCGGCGGCCCTCATCATCGACAGAGGCGGGGACCACGAGTTCCGCACCACCGCCGCTCCGGGGATCTTCGACCCCCGGGACATCCCCGCCATGGCGGAAATTCTGCGGGGAGCGAAGCGCCACATCCTCGCCCCCTATCGGGGGGAGAAAACACTGGACCGGGACTACGGGAAAAACGCCATCCCCTGCACGATGGAGGAACTCCTGGCCTTCCGGAGGGAGTTCCGCGTGCGGGGGGTTGATTGCGACCTGCGGGGAATTAGTGGCGAAGGGACTTGAACCCCTGACCAAGCGGATATGAGCCGCTTGCTCTACCGACTGAGCTACGCCACCATGCTCGAAAGCAGGGAAAATATAACAAAAGCGGCGGAAGCCTGTCAAGGCGGCGCCCGCGGAAAATCGGGAGGACGAGGATGACCCATCGATGCGAACTCACCGTTCGGAGTTACGAGTGCGACGGCTACAACCACGTCAACAACGCGGTGTATCTGAACTACCTGGAATACGCGCGGATGGAATTCCTGAAGGATTCGGGCTTCGATTACGGCGCCTTCACCCGGAAGGGCTACGGGCTCATCGTCGCCCGGATCCGCATCGATTACCGGCAGCCGGCCTACACCTACGACAGACTGACCGTGGAGACCACCTCCATAAAACGCCGCAGGACCTCCGGAATTTTCCGCCAGGTGGTGCTGAAAGACGGCGCCGTAGTCGCCGACGCGGAGGTCACCTGGGCCACGGTCAACTCCGAGGGCAGGCCCTGCCCCCTTCCGGAGGGCTTCGACCTTCCGGCCCTGGAACCGCGGGAGGAGGATTAAATCAGATTGGAGCGCCGGGCCTCCTCCAGGAGCTTCCGGTTCCACGCGTTCTTCCACTGGAACGCATGGTTGTGGGCGGTATCGTCGATGCGGCTCGCCCGGGCTTTCAGGTGCCGGACCGCCTGGCCGAGAACGGTGGTCCTGTCTTCGAAGACCTGGTCGCGGCCTTCCGGCAGGATGCGGCTGTACCAGTAAAAATGAAGCATTTTATAGGGGTCGTTTTTCGAGTCCTTTTCGTCCATGATCAGGCGGGCCATGTCCTCGATGGCCGCGGGATTATCCCGGGAAAGGCCCGACAGGAAGGCGGAAAATGTTTTCCCCAGATGGGGGAGAACCTCCGAACCCCGGGCCCGGCCCACGGCGAGGTTTTCCAGGAAATAGAAGCCGTCCTTCCAGAGAAAGGCGTCCCCCAGGAAGCAGCCGCCCCCGTAGGGGATCCGGAGGAAAGCTTCGATCCTCTCCCGGGCCCCGGCGATGTCACCCTGGAAGTATTCCGCCTCCGCCGCAAAGTACAGGGCTTCGGGGTGGGACGGAAAGCCGTCCAGAAGGTCCAGCCCTGCCCGGTGGTCTCCCTGAAAGGCGAGGCACCTTCCGCTCCAGGACGAAACCATCCGCTCCGCCTCCGCCAGCCCCAGACGCCGTGTCTCGTCTCCCAGGGCCTTGAGGAGGCTTCCCGCCTCACCGTATTCCCCCAGCTCGAAATTCGCCCGGGCCTGAATGAACCGCGCCGCCATGGACCAGCGCAGCTGCCGGAACCCCTCCGCCGCCCGGGCAACCCCGGGGCAGATCTCCAGGACCCGGGAAAAATTCCCCCGGGTAAACCAGGCAATGGCCTCCATCAAGGCGCACTGATAACTTTCCCGGGGATGCCGTTCCCCCGCGGCCTCCCGCCCGATGCGGAAATACTCCACCGCCTCCGATGAAGAACCGCCTGCGAGCATCGCCGACCCCAGGGCCCCGTTGGCCCGGGCGGAGCCGCGCCTGTCCCGGGTCTCCTGGAAAATCATCACCGCTCTCTTGGCGAGGGAGAGGGCGCTCTGCGGGTCCCGGAGCTTCAGGAGGCACATCGCCCGCTGGATGAGCTCCTCCCCGTGGAGGGGGTCCCGGGGCCCGGCGGAGGGAAGGTCCCCCAATCGGGAACAGATCCCCCCCATGGCGTCCGCGTCGTCCCCTGCCAGGGCCAGCCGCAGGCCGGCGGTCAGCACGATCCTCCGTTTATCCCTCATGAAGTCCCCGTCACCGTCATCGTCGGGGACCGGATCGTTTTTCAGAATCGACGCCGCTTCGGCGGTGTTTCCCCTATCCAGCAAATCGGAAACCAGGAGCCGGAAAATATCCAGGGCCCGGGAAGGGGAGCCCTTTTCGACGAAATACCGCAGAAGACGGGCATCCGCCCCGAAGGCGCCGGCCATGCCCAGATCATGGAGAAAGACGACGGCTTCCCGGTCCAGGAGTTCCCGGCGTATGGAGGGGTCTTTTTCGAGAAAAGGCAGGGCCTTCACCTCCCCGGGAAGGCCCCAGTCCCCCAGGCGGCGGATGATCTCCCGGCTCCGGGCGCGATTTATCCCGACCTTCTCCAGGAACTCCTCAATTTTCCCCCGGGGAAGCATCCCCTCGGTGTCCTCCAGAACGTAGAGCGTCTCCCGGTGGACCCGCTCCTGCTTCAGCAGAAACCGGACCAGCGGGCGGAGGACGCCCCATTCGCGGATCTCCCCCGACAGGTCCTTTTCCTCCGGAATGTCCTCCGGCGTTTCGACCCCCGCGGCGAGTTCGTAATACAGGGCCGCCGCCCGCCCCCGGGACCGTTTGAAGATGCCCGCCAGCCCCCGGGGCGGAAAGGAATCCGAAGCGATCCCCCGGAGCATTTCCAGAAACTCCTCCCTCTCCAGGGGCGGGGACGGGAAGGTTCCGTAAGGGATGGATGCAAAAGGGCCGGGGGGAACGGGAGACGGAGAGGTGAAAACCACCTGGAGCCGGCGGCCCTCCAGATGGTCCCGGAAGAGCCTCACCGCCATCCCTCCGGCGCTTTCGGAAAAGTTTTCCCTGTCGCGGCAGAGAACCACCGGGGTTGCCCCTTTCCTCCGGCAGGCCCGAAGGTAGGCATCCAGCGCCGCCGGAAGGGCCTCCCCGGCGTCCTGCACGGGGAAATCGGGGCACAGTCTGTTCTCCTCGTTCCGCAGATAGGCCAGAAAGGCGGCGTTCCGGTCCCAATGGAGTCTTTCCTGCGGCTCCATATGCCGGGTCAGCTCGTCCTCGGGAGGAAGCTTCACCGCCGGGACATCCGGCTCCCGGGGGGAGGGGAAGAGGGTGAAGGCCCCGAGACCCGCGGTCGTTTTTTCCAGCGCCGCCCCGAGGACGATATCCATCCCCGAAAAGGGCGGCGTCTCCACCAGAAGAGCCTCCGGAGGCGCGTCCCCCCTGGCCCGCCGGGCCAGCTCCTCCTCCAGCATCGCCGGAACAGTCTGCAGACGCAGGAAATCGCCGAGTTTTCCGAACCCGGGGCGCCGGACTCCGGCTTTCGGACGGGCCCGGAACAAACCGTCGGCGGATTCCAGTTCGCAGTGGGGCTGAAAAAGGTCCGCCGCGCTCCGGCCCACCAGAAGGCCCTCCCCGGTTTCCCGGTTGAAGATCCGGCTCTTCATATCCCGGAGGACGCTCTCCCCCGGTTCTCCCCCGGGGTAGGCCTCGGCGAGGAGGATGTAGCCCCGCAGCGGCTCAACGGCGTCGAGAAGCCCCTGGAGGCCGAAGCCCGCGGCGAGGATCCCCTCCGCTTCGCCGGAATCCTCGAACCGGTAGAGATAGACACCGTTGTCCGAATGGCCTATGGTCCCGCCCCGGGATTCCACCGCCGCGGCCAGGCCCCGCTCCAGCTCCCCCAGAACGTCCGGCTCCAACCGGACCAGCTGCCGGTACCCGTTCAGCTCCAGGATGAAAACCACCATCCCGGTCCCCTACTCCGACCATTCCTCGGAGGAGGGGTACAGGTCGATATTGTCGGTGGCCCCGTACAGGAGCTCCAACAGAAACAGCCGGTCCGCCTGGGCGATGTCGAGAAACATGATGCCGATGTAGAGCCGCCCCTGATCGTTGAATTTCCGCATGATCCGTCCGCCTATGGACAGGTCCCTGTTCCCGATGTGCAGGGTGAACTCCAGGTCGGCGAAGAGCAGAAAGGCCGCATCGTACTCCTGCAGCGGAAGGCAGAACTGGATGCCCGAGGCGCTGATGTCGATGACCTCCGCCTTGTCGACCCGGTCCTTCACCGGCTCCCCCCTGAAATAGCCGTTGACCTTGAGGCTGTAGGCCAGGAGACGGCCGAACTGCTGCAGAAAATCCACCACCTTCTGGGAAAAACGTCGTCCCCCTTCCTTGAAGGTCACCAGATACAGGTAGCCGATGATGTAGTTCTGGTACAGGATGGGGGAGTACAGCTCCTGCAGGATGCCTTTTTTTTCTTTCTCCCCGTTCAGCTGGACCAGGGTGTTGAGCACCGTGAAAAGCTCGACGCCCTGGTTCGTCTGGGACAGGATGAGCTCCTCCCGGGACAGAACCCGGGGCGACAGGATGAGGTCCTTCTCCGGCACCGTGGCGCTCATGCTCTGGGGGTAGAGGAAGACCTTGCCGGTATAGGCGATGAGTTTTTCCTCGAAGGTTTCGGGCCGCCTTTCCCGGAACATGATGATCTTGTTCTCCGATGAGATGCCCTGGGCCTTTTCGCGGAAAGCCGCCAGAAGTCTGGTGATTTTGGAGGCATCGAAATTGGACGTAACCACCGGTTCGTCGGTCGCGTCGCCGAGATCGTAGCTCACGGTCTTGGGAAAGTCCAGTTCGATCCTCTGCCCCTGGATCATGAAAGTGATCCGCATATCCTCCGTCGGGGCCACCCGCTCGTAACCCCGGGACAGATCGCGGAAAATCCCCTGGGGGGAGCGCAGAACCAGAGAGGTGTCCTCCAGCGAAAGGATCTTCGTCCTGAAGGTCATCCGGGTCCCCCGGAACTTGAAGAAAAGGTTGACCTCTTCCTCCGGGTTCGGCTGGGGCTGCCCCCCCTTGTCCAGCGTCATCAGGAGGTTTTTCCCCTCCACCTCCACGGCGCCGAGACGGCAGGTGAGCCAGCGGTTGCGATACCGCATTTCCATCGGCGCCTTCATGTCCACCAGGGACGCGAGGATGAACTCTTTTTCAATGCGCGACACGGACTGTCCCATCGATACCCGTTCCTTAAGTATGCTACCAAAGTATACGAAAAAACAAAAAAAATAACAGGTGTCGGGAGCCCATTCAGAAGAAGGCGGTGTCCGGGCCGGGATCGAAGGAGCCCGGGGGAAAGGGCTCCCCGGGACGGGTCAGATCGTCCAAGTCCATCGTCAGGGCGGACACATACCAGACTCCGTCCCGCCGGTCCGCGACGATTCTCCCCCGGGCCCGACCCACGGGACCTCTGAGAAGGACGTCCGCCACGGCCGTCTCCGGGCCCCCCCGGGAGAAGCGTATCGTTCCGATCCTGACCCCGGAGACGGCCTTCTTCCCCCCGGAAAAACCCTCCAGGCTCCGGAGCAGAAAAGGGCGGTAATCGGGGTGTATTCTCTCCTGTGGGGATATCCCCTCCCTGAGATCGGAGAAGAAAAGGCGGAAAAGCTCCCCCACCTCCCGGCTTCGGGGGTCCGTTTCCCGCCCCGTCAGAAGTTCCCCCAGGGTGAAATCCCCGGGGGACACGAAGTTCCCCGGCGCGGAAAAGAGGGGGTCCTCCTTCCACGGGAAGGGCCGCACCGGCGGGGCCGTTCCGGAGCGCGGTTCCGCCGCCGGCGCCGCCTGACGGGGTTCCCGGGTCCGCTCCGCCGCCGGGGGAGCCGGCGCCGCCTGACGGGGTTCCCGGGCCCGTTCCGCCGCCGGAGCCGCCGGAACGCCCTCCCCCCGGGGCATGGGGGGCTCCCCCCGGGGGATGCAGCCCGAGACCAGCAGAGCCGCGGCGAAAAAAAGCGGCGCGGGGGAAAGAATCCGGCAACCCATCGCCCCAGAGTGTAGCCCAGCGCCCCGGGAGAGTCAAATCCGCCCCTCCCTCCTTTACAGCCCCGGCGCCCGGGGCTACTATGGGGGGGTGACGGAACGGGACCGCATTCTGCGCCACCTGAACGGTGATTTCACCGAGCCCATCCGGGATCCTTTATGGAAGCACATCTATCTGACCCCCGCCCTGATGGAGGTGGTGACCTCCCCTCCTTTCCGGAAACTGTCGGGGATCAAACAGCTGGGCACGGCGCACCTGGTCTACCCCGGGGCCACCCATACCCGATTCGTGCACAGCCTGGGTGTTTTCCATCTGGCGAAAAGGATGATACCGCCCCTCCTGGGACCCGGCAATCCCTTTTCCGTGAGCCTGGAGGGGGTGAAGGCCTTTCTCTGCGCCGCCCTGCTCCATGACGTGGGCCACTTTCCCTTCACCCACTCCCTGAAGGAACTGCCGCTGAAAAACCACGAAACCCTCACCGCGGAACTCATCCTGTCCCCCCCGCTGAAAGAGATCATCGCCCGACAGGTGGGGACGGACCCTGGTCTCGCGGCGGCCATGGTGGACGAGGAGATGGACGACGGAGGCTCCCGGGAGGTTCTCTTTTTCCGGCGTGTCCTGTCAGGGGCGCTGGACCCGGACAAACTGGACTATCTGAACCGGGACGCCTGGTTCTGCGGGGTCCCCTACGGCATCCAGGACACCGACTTCGTCATCGAAAGGATCCGGTCCCACCCGGAGCGGGGGCCTGCCCTGGACATCTCGGGGCTTCCGGCGGTGGAAAACATCCTCTTTTCCAAGTATCTGATGTACCGTTCGGTGTACTGGCACAAAACCCTGCGGATAGCCACGGCGATGATCAAGAAGGCGGTCCACCTGGGGCTGACGGAGGGGGCCCTCGCTCCGGAGGATCTCTACGGGCTGGACGACGAGGGATTTTTTCGCGCCGTGGCGGCCCGGGATTTCCCCCCCTTCGGACTGGTCCGGCGCGTGGCGGACCGGAATCTGCTGAAAACCGCCGCCGCCGCCCCCTTCGACGAGGAGCGTTTCGGCGCTCTTCTGGATCTGAACCGGCGGGAAGAGACGGAGAGGCGTATCGCCGCGGAGATCTCCCGGACATCGGGGGTCCCGGTGCGGCCGGAGGAGGTGGTCATCGACATCCCCGAGAAGATAAGCTTCGAAATCGGGTTGCCGCTGCTGGAGCCCGGCGGCGGGACCCGGGAGTACGACGAGGCGGGGTCGGTGTTTTCCCCCCCCGTGGTCCGGAACTTTTCCCGGGTCCTCCGGGTTCTTCGGATAGCCCTTCCCCCGGAAGCGGCGGCCCGGTCGGGCGGAGGGGACGGCCTTCTGGCCCTGCTCGTCGAGACCCTGCGGCCTTGAATCTCCCGACATTCTGTCATATCTTTGTTCCATGAAACAATCGAAAATCATGCGCGAGCGTATCCGGCGGAGCGCCTTCCTCTTCGGCGAACTGGGCTACGAGATCACCGATGTGGAAGAGGGCGAGGGAAGCTACACCGCCGGGTTCCGCGACGAGGGGGGGTTTCAGGCGGGATTCTACATCGACGAAGACAGCAGGTTTCTGGAACTCGCCTTTTCCTTCACCCTCTCCCGCGGCATGGCCGGCTTCGTCCGATCCCGGATGGAGGAGACTCTGCGGGTCTGCTACGAATACGGGTGCTACTTTAATCTGCAAACCTTCAAGAAAGACATCAGTCTGACGATTTTCAGCAAGATCTATTACGCCGGTCTCAACTATTTTGTGCTGAAAGAGACCCTGCGGGACTTCCGGAGCGCCGCCGAAACCCTCCGGGACCTCATCGAGATCAAGAGCGAACGCCGAAAAGGGGAGGCCCATGGAGATTCGTAATCTCATGGAGGACCTGGTTATCCGGATCGTTCAGGAGACCTGCGACGATGAGGAGACCCGCCGCGGGACCGGCGGCTGTCCGGATCCGGCGAGCCGGCCGGATATAGCCTGCTACGTTCTGAACCGCATTCCCCAGCGGTACGTCAGTTCCGGGCGCGGGGCCGCCCACGCGGAAAGGAGCTGGAACGAGAATCCCCAGCTTCTGGTGGACATAACGACCCTGGTGCACGAGGGCATCCACCGGGTCTCCCGGGTGCGGCGCCCCTATTACGGACAGACCCCCCAGGCGGACAGCCCCGGTTCGCCGCGCCCGGACGCCCCGGGTCCGGTCTTCGTTTTTCCCGTCATCAAAGGCCGGGTGCTGGACTGCCGCACCTTCGCCCCTCTTGCCCGGGGGGCGGTGCATCTCCTGGCCGGGGGGGAAAGGGTGGCCATGATCGACCGGCGGTGGCAGAACCCCTTCGCGCTGGATCCGAAAATCGAAGGCACCTTTCTTTTTCTACCCCGCCCGCAGGAGGCGGAAGGCCCGGGGGAACGGAGGCTTTTCGATTTCGAGATCCTCGTGGAAGATCCGGACTACGAGCCCCTGCGGCACTTCTTCACCATCGCCCTGTCCGCCGGATCCCCCTGGCCCGGGCCGGAACCGGTGGAACCGCCTGCCGCCGCCCGGGCGATGCCGGATGCGGACCCGGCGGTTCGCGGAACCGTCAGGACCCGGACCGGGCCGGACTTCAAGCTCGCCGACATCTTCGCCGCCCCGAAATAGACCCGCCGGTCCGCCCACGTCCCCCTCTGAGGGACTCATGCCGGCGGGCCCCTCCGGACCCGGCGCCGGAGCCTCTCAATAGCGCTCGGACCGGATCTGCACGTCCTGCACCCGGCCCGGCGCCTCGCTCTCCACGAAGAGCAGGACCTTCTGCATCACCGTCTCCCCGAACTGCCTGGAGTTGGATACCAGGGCCCCTCCGATCTGGGAGAAACTGAGGCTGTCCTGAAGGTCCACCTCCGCCGCGGAGATCCGGAAACGCAGGCGCAGCTTGTCCCGCAGAGAGTGGACGATCCGCCGTTTTTCCTTGATGGATCCCACATCCGGCAGTTCGATGATGAACTGGATCATGGACACGACCATGGCATCACCCGCTTTTTCGCAATTTTTCCCGCAGAAGGGGGAGGAGAGCCAGCAGCATGAAGGCCGCGGCCAGGTCTTCCCGGGCCCCGGCGGCATGGCGGGGCTTCAGGCTGAACAGGCACTCCGTTCCCCGGACCGGGACCGTCAGGAGATCGAAGGGGCCGAAATCGTCCCGGATGCGGCGATCCCCGAAACGCCGGTACAGGACCCGTCCCTCCTTTCGGACCAGAAGAAGCCTCTCCTCGGCCCGGGCGAAGGCCGCCAGGGCTCCGGGTTCCAAGGTGGAAACGAAGGCTCCGGTCTCCTCCAGCGCCGGCGCCGGGGGGGCCTGGACGATGCCCAGCGCCGTCACCGCGGCCACCGCCAGAACCGCCGCCGCGGCCGCCCGCCCGCTTATTCCCGCAAGGGGCCGCAGAAGCCGCAGGTGCCGCCCCGTCCGGAAAAGGGACAGAAGTCCCACGGCCGCGGCCCCCCCCGGTGCCGAGGCCAGGAGCCCCAGCAGAACCGGCCCCGACCATAAGACCAGAACGGGGACGGAGGAGAAAAAATCCGCCGCTCCCCGGCCCAACGGCCGATAACCCTTCTTTTCCCCGGAAAGGGCGGAGTGGAGCCGCAGCAGAAACCGGACGGAAAAAAACAGGTCCAGAGCGAACCCCGCCAGCATCAGGGCCAGCCTGACCCGCCAGGGCCAGTCCCCCAGGATCGAAAAGTCTTCCAGAAGAACCTGAGCCGCCGTCACCGGGACGGAGAAAACCCCCGCCCGCACCTTTCCCCCATCCTTCACCGTGGTATATTCTTATACGAAACGGGCATTTGCACAAGGGGCGGACATCCTGCGTTTATGAAAAAGCTGGGAAACCCGGGCGCCGCGGCGGTCGCGGCGCTCGCGGCGATCATCCTATTCCTCCCGTCCCTCCTGCACGGGCAGGATCGTCCGTGGGAAAGCCGGCCCGGACAGCCCCCGCCCGGCCCCCCCGCGGGGGCCGTGTCCGCATCCGGCATCGCCCGGGCGGCGCCGGAATCTCCCGATGGAGCCCCGCCCCAACCGGCCGTTCCGGGCCTGCCTGAAGAAGCCCCCGCCACCATCTTCGATACCCGCCTGGGGGACGAGGACGTGGAGCTGGCGCTGGACGGGTACTGGGACGCCTCGGTCCGCAGCTCCATCGGCCTGGCCTTCCTGCCCGGCCAGGGACTGACCTACCCCTTCGTCTTCCCCGGCTTTTCCGACGGCCTGGTCTTCGAGCAGAAGCCGGACCTCCTCATCTCCCTGTGGCTGAGGCAGAGGTACTTCCTGGAGACCAGCATCGGGGAAGACTACCGGATGAACTCCTACCTCTTGGGCTACCGGGGCAAGGAGGGGGAACTGGTCCAGTCCGTCAAGGCGGGCAACAGGGACATCGAGATCAGCCCCTTCCCGTACATGGATTTTCCCGGCTCCGCCCGGAAGACCCCCGGCATATCGGCGGTTTTCCAGACCCCCCGGTCCCGGCACGAGTTTCTCTTCCGCTACGACCCCTCCCTGCCCCAGAAGAAGACCTTCATGGGCAGAAACGAGGTCCGGGAACTGCGGATCGACCCCGCCTCTCCGGTGCGGGGCCGGCATTTCGTCCTGCCCGACCCGGGGGCGGACTTCCTGGAACTCTTCATCGAGGACCGGGACGGCGGAGTCCCGGGGGACGGGGGACGGCGCTACCGCCGGGCCACCAGCCACGATTACTCCTACTCCCCCGGAGACGGGGTCCTCTCCCTGACTAGGGGCTCCCCCGGCCGGGTCCTGGTCTACTACGAAAAAAACGGCGACCCCGTGGGCTCCGCCGGACTCGGGTCGGGGGCCCTGCCGGCCTACACGCCGGGGCCCCCCATCGAAATCGACGACGCCGGGAGCCCCGTGGATTTTTCCTGGGGAATGGGGTCCTACATGGGGCGGAACATGACGGACTGGCTCCGGACGTCCATCGCCGGTCGGCAGGCCCTTCTCCTCTACGACCCTGGGGCCTTCAACCCCTTCGAGGTCCACGGCGTCTACCCCCTGTCGGGCTTCTCTCCCTCCGCCGGGACGTCTCCCCGGCTGGTCCGCCGGGGTTCGGACGCCGCCTATTCCCCCGCCTCGGCCCTCTCCCTGGCCTTCTCCGCCGAGGGGAC
>Ga0302247_1002321_pt1 | contig 12502 bp, 11 predicted proteins | sample AAG_UR_Ile_MG_FD_193529 | JGI IMG/M metagenome (GOLD analysis project Ga0302247, IMG submission 193529) | Enriched activated sludge microbial communities from anaerobic digester in WTTP, New Holstein, Wisconsin, United States - AAG_UR_Ile | ecosystem: Engineered > Bioreactor > Anaerobic >...
TGATGCTGGACCGGTGGACGAAACGCCCGATGACGGGGAGCAGCTTCAACAGCAGGATCACCGCCATGATGCCCATCATCATCACCGAGGCCAGAAGGGGGTCCGGAGCCGTGGCGGTGCCGGAAATGATGGATTCCACGGGGCCGCCCCCCAGGAAGGTGGACCCCATGTCGGCGAGGCAGGAATAGATGGCCAGATGGTCGATGTTGGTCTGCGCACCGGCGATGGAACCGGTGATCTTGCCGAAGCTGATGTTGGCCCCGATGTTGAGGCAGGCGATGGACAGGGCCCCCAGCAGGATGTTCCGGTTTTTCCAGAACTTCCACTCGATGTTGCCGAAGTGGAATTTCTCTCTTTTCTCGTCGATGTGGGGGACATCCACGCTGAGGTTGAATCGGTGCCGGAACACCGGCATGTGCCGGATGGCGGCATAGACAATGGTGGACAGGGCCACGGAGATGATGATAGTCCGGGACAGGTCCTTGGTCAGAAACCATACCGCCAGGGCGCTCACCAGGGACACGGTCCCGGAAAGGTACTCCGACCGCAGAAGCTCGAAAGACACGTAGGCCAGCATGACCCCCACCCCGGCCATCATGGAAAACATGACAACCTCGCCGATGAAAGCCACGATGACCTCGTTGAGTCCCAGCAGGGAGGGGATGAGGAGCAGCAGGGCCCCCCAGAAGACCAGGGACAGTCTCTCCCGGACGGTGGACCCCAGGGTCCCCGCCAGGGTGATGGTTTCCGCCTGGAAGGAGATGGTGGCCACCGATTTGAAGGCCAGGGAGCCCAGGATTCCGATGATGAAGGCCACCGCGGTGGGAAAAGCGGCGAAGCCGAAGCTCAGGGCCAGAAGCCCCTGGGGAATGCCGTTAACCACAACCGCGAGGGAGGTCAGCAGGTTCTGGAAAAAATCCGCCATGATGGTTCCTTATCGAGAAAGTGACGCTGCGCGGCCCACAGCCGCTCCCATTTCTTACCATAGTGTGTTCGGGAATGTAAAGACTCCGGGCGGGTTGACGGGCCCCCACCTATTTCCTATCATGAAAAATCATGAAATGGGTGGAATGGCTCGAAACCACATCTCTGGCGGAAAACCAGATGTGGCGGATTCTTCTCTTCCTTCTTTCCATACTGTGCGCCTTTCTGGCGGCGCGGATCGCCCGGGGGGCTCTCCGGAGGAGCGCCCGAAAATCGGCGGCGGAGGGGAGGAGCGTTCTGGCTGCGGCACTGAAAGCGGCGTCGGCTTCGCTGGGGCTCCTGCTCGTCACCATCGGGGCCCGGATCGGAGTGGGGTTCCTGAGGATGGGCCCCGAGGCCTCCGGCGCCGTTCTTGCCGCCCTGGACGCCCTCTTCATCATTTCCATCACCTGGATCTCATACCGGATGGTGGATGTGGCGGAAAAGGCCCTGGCCAGGCTGGCCGTCGAATCGGAGAGCCGCCTGAACGACATGATGATACCGCTGGTCCGGAAGAGCCTCCGGGTCACCATCGTCATCCTGGGGGCCCTGCAGCTGGCCACCACCCTGAGCGACAAGCCGGTGACCTCCCTGCTGGCCGGCCTCGGCGTGGGAGGTCTGGCGGTGGCCCTGGCGGCCCAGGACACCCTGAAAAATTTCTTCGGCAGCCTGGTGATCTTTTCCGACAAACCCTTCGAGCTGGGGGACCGGGTCGTCGTGGACGGCCACGACGGAAACGTCGCGGGCGTGGGCTTCCGCTCCACCCGGATCCGGACTCTGGACGGCCACATGGTGACCATCCCCAACGGGGAACTGGCCAACAAGACCCTGCTGAACATCGGCAAACGCCCCCATATCCGCAGGGTCCTCAACATCGGCCTGGACTATGCCACCCCGCCGGAAAAAATCGAGCGGGCCCTGGAGATCGTCCGGGGACTCCTGGAAAACCACCCCGGGATGAACCCGGATTTTCCTCCCCGGGCATTCTTCAACGACTTCACCGAACAGGGCCTGAACATCCAGGCCGTCTACTGGTTCCACCCTCCCGCCTACTGGGACTACATGGCCTTCACCCAGGACCTGAACATGGAGATCCTCCGGCGCTTCCAGGCGGAGGGGATCAGGTTCGCCCTTCCCGTCCGCCGGGTGGAGATCCAGGGCTCCTGAAGGACTTCTTCCCGCCCCGTTGTTCCCATGCCGGCACCTCAACATCACAGGCCTTCCTGAACCAGGAGTGAAAGAAAGGCGGGAAATCCCCCAGGGACCCCCCGCCCATGCCGGCCCGGCCTCACTCCACCTCAGTCAGAGGAATTCCCAGAGCCTCCGCCACTCCCCGGCCGTAGGCCTTGTCGGCCTTCAGACAGTTGCCGATATGGCGGATCTTGATCATCCTCGGCGCGTCCCCCATGTTCCGGGCGGTGTTCTCGAAGAGCCGCTTTTTCTCCTCGGCGCTCATGAGGTTGAAAAGAGCCCCCGGCTGGGAGTAGTAATCATCGTCGTCGTCCCGATGGCTGTAGTGATCCGCGTCGCCCTCCAGCTTCAGGGGCGGCTCCCTGAAGGCGGGCTGCTCCTGCCACTCGCCGTAGCTGTTGGGTTCGTAGCCCAAGGCGCCGCCGAAGTTCCCGTCGGTCCGCATCAGGCCGTCCCTGTGGTAGCTGTGCACCGGGCATCGGGGGGCGTTCACCGGAATGAGGTGATGATTCACCCCCAGCCGGTAACGCTGTGCGTCTCCGTAGGAGAAGAGCCTCCCCTGGAGCATTTTGTCGGGGGAGAAACCGATCCCCGGCACCACGTTGGCGGGATTGAAGGCGGCCTGCTCCACATCGGCGAAGTAATTCTCCGGATTCCGGTTCAGCTCCAGCACCCCCACATCCATGAGGGGGTAATCCTTGTGGGGCCAGACCTTGGTGAGGTCGAAGGGGTTGAAGGGAACCTTCCGGGCCTGCTCCTGGGTCATGACCTGGATCTTCATATCCCACCGGGGAAAGTCCCCCTTCTCGATGCTGTCGAAGAGGTCCCTCTGGTGGCTTTCCCGGCACCTGCCGATGATCTCTTCCGCTTCCCGGTCGGTCAGGTTTTTAATCCCCTGCCGGGTCTTCAGATGGAATTTGACCCAGACCCTTTCGTTTTTTTCATTGATCAGGCTGAAGGTGTGGCTTCCGTAGCCGTTCATGTGCCGGTAGGACCAGGGGATGCCCCGATCGCTCATGGTGATGGTGACCTGATGCAGAGCTTCGGGAAGGCTGGTCCAGAAGTCCCAGTTGTTCCTGGCGCTCCGCAGATTGGTTTTCGGGTCCCGTTTCACCGCGTGGTTCAGGTCCGGGAACTTCAGCGGGTCCCGGAGAAAGAACACCGGGGTATTGTTCCCCACCAGGTCCCAGTTGCCCTCTTCGGTATAGAATTTTATCGCGAATCCCCGGATGTCCCGCTCCGCGTCCGCGGCGCCCCGTTCCCCCGCCACAGTGGAAAAGCGGACGAAGACTTCGGTCTTTTTCCCGATCCGGGAAAAAACCTTTGCCCTGGTGTACCTGGTGATGTCGTGGGTGACGGTGAAGACGCCGAAGGCCCCGGACCCCTTGGCGTGCATCCTCCTTTCGGGAATGACTTCCCGGTCGAAGTGGGCGAGCTTTTCCAGGAACCAGATGTCCTGCAGCAGCTGGGGCCCCCTCTTCCCCGCGGTGAGGACGTTCTGGTTGTCCTCCACCGGGGCGCCGCTGGCCCGGGTGAGCTTCTTTTTTTCCGTCATGATTGCACCTCCTTGGATCGGTCCGGATCTCCGGGTTTTCCGCCCGCTTTCTCATCACAGGATTCACACAGCCCGAAAAACTGGACGGTGTGTCCCGTTATCGCCCTGCCGGTGAGCCGTCGGGCCGCCTCCTCCAGGTCGGTCCGGAGCTCCATGGGAAAGTCCGTTATGGCGCCGCAGCGTCCGCACACGAAGTGGTAGTGGGGGCCCAGGACGGCGTCGAAATGTTCGATCCCGTCGCCGAAAACCCGCCGCGCCACCCTCCCCTCCTCCACCAGGATCCGGAGGTTCCGGTACATGTTCCCCAGGCCCGCTGAGGGGGACACCCGGCGCAGTTCGTCGAAGATCTGCGCCGCCGTGGGGTGGTCGCTCCGGGCGGTGATGATGGTGAGAATTTTTTCCCGCTGTGCGCTTCTCCTGCGTCTCATACCGCCGCCAATAAATTAATAGTGATTCTCATTATCATCCGGTTTCCGCGGGTTGTCAATCTTTTTCCGCCGTCCCGCGGGGGGCCCTATCCACGAATCGCGGAAACCGCTATACTGGGGCCCTGATTCGGTTTTCAGCGCTTTCGCGTCCCGTATTCCGAACATCATCCACATGCCTCTCATCGAGCCGAGATCATCGTCCCTGGCTCCCGGGAGCCAAGGAGTAATCCCTTTCATGAGTTTTGATCAGTTTTCCCTTCACCCCCGTCTTGTCCAGGCTGTGGGCGACGCGGGCTACACCTCGCCCACACCCATTCAGCGGGAGGCCCTGCCCCCCGCCATGGCGGGGCGGGACGTCCTGGGGCTGGCCCAGACCGGCACCGGCAAGACCGCCGCCTTCGTGCTGCCCATACTGCACCGGCTGGCGTCCTCGGCCCCGGAAAAAACCCCGGCCCCGGAGAATCGGGCTGCCCCGTGGGCGGTCTCGCCGGCACGGAAGTCCCGGACGGGTTTGACCGCTGCCCGGAAGACCCGGGCCCTGGTGGTGGCCCCCACCCGGGAACTGGCGGAGCAGATCCACGACGTGTTTCTCCAGTTCGGGGCCCGTCTGGGACTGAGCAGCGCCGTGGTCTATGGCGGCGTGGGCAAGGGACCCCAGGAGAAAAAACTCCGGCAGGGGGTGGACATCATCGTCGCCTGTCCCGGACGGCTGCTGGATCACCTGGGGGAAGGGGCCGCGGACCTTTCCGGCGTCCGGACCCTGGTCCTGGACGAGGCGGACCGCATGTTCGACATGGGCTTTTTTCCCGACCTGAAGCGCATTCTGTCCCATCTGCCGGAGGACCGCCAGACCCTGCTCTTTTCCGCCACCATGCCCGATGAGGTGCGCAGCCTGGCCGACGGGGTCCTGAAGGACCCGAGCATCGTCGAGATCGGTCTGAAGGCCCCGGCGAAGACCGTCTCCCACGGCATCTACCCGGTCCGGGGGGATCAGAAACTGCCCATGCTGCTGGCCATGCTGGACGGTCCCGCCTCGGGGAGAGTCCTGATTTTCGCCCGGACCAAACACCGGGCCCGGAAACTCTGCCGGGACCTGGAGAGGAAGGGCCATCGGGTATCGTCCCTCCGAGGGGACATGGCCCAGAACGCCCGCCGCCGGGCCATGGAGGGGTTCCGGGACGGCAGGTTCGACATTCTGGTGGCCACCGACATCGCCGCCCGAGGCATCGATGTGACCCAGATCTCCCATGTCATCAATTTCGATATGCCCGACACGGCGGACGCCTACACCCATCGCATCGGCCGCACCGGCCGGGCGGGACTTTCCGGAGAAGCCTTCACCATCGCCGTCGGGGAGGATCTCCCCCTGGTGCGGGACCTGGAAAAAACTCTGAGGATGCGGATCCCGCGCCGCCGTCTGGACGGCTTCGACTACGACGGATTCACCCCGGAGGACCTTTTCCCGGTGGAGCCCGCCGTCCCCCACAGGGTTCGGAATGCGGGAAGCCGACCCGGCGGCCGCTTCGCCGCCCCCCCGGGAGAACGAAATCCCGGAGGCGGTTCTCAAAGCCGTCCCGGCGGCGGCCCCGCAGGCAGGTCCGGGGTCCGCTTGCCCGGTTCCCCGGGCGACCGCCCCGGGCGGGGACAGCCGATGAAAGCGGGCCGGCGAAGGCCCTCTCAGCCCTCCCGGGCCCGGTCGTAGACGACCCTTTCCCCCATCACGGTTGCCTCCACCCGGAGGCTGCGGATCTCCCCGGGGGGAACCCCGGTGGGGTCTCCGGAGAGAACGGTGAAGTCCGCCAGAAACCCCGGGGCGATACACCCCTTCCTGTCTTCCTGAAACTCCGCGTAAGCGCTCTCCAGGGTGTAGCAGCGCAGGGCCTCCTCGGCGCCGATGGCCATGGGACCGGAACGATTCACCGCCAGATGGATGTGCAGGAGGGGTTCGTGGGTCGCCTCCCCGGGGATGTCGCTGCCGAAGGACAGATGCACTCCCCCATCCAGGAGGGCCCGGTACGGGTAGGCCCTCCGGGCCCGGGAATCCCCCAGGAGGCCCCTGTCCTTTTCGGGATACCCCAGCGCCGCGGGCTGGGCCGCCACCAGGATTCCCAGGTTCCGGATCCGGGGGATGTCCCGGGGGTCCACCAGCTGGGCATGCTCGATCCGCAGCCGCAGGTCCCGGAGGTTCGAATGGTCCCGGGCCACCTTCTCCGCGGCGTCCAGAAACAGGCCGATCCCCCGGTCCCCGATGATGTGAAAGGCCCCCTGCCGCCCTCTGCGGGCAAGACGGCGCAGGATCGTCTCCACCGCCGCCGGCCCGGTGCAAACCTCCCCGGACCCGGAATCGTCGGCGTAGGGCTCCCCCAGGCAGGCGGTGCGGGTGGAGAAGGTTCCGTCGAGGAAGTACTTGACGGGTCCCGGGCGCAGCATGTCACGGTCATAGGAAACCGTACGCAGAAGGGGTTCTGAAAACGGGCTGCGGCCGTCGGACCAGCAGGAAACGCGGCAGCTCAGCTCTCCCCGGTCCCGAAGCCGGGCCAGGGCCCGGGCCACCGGAAGCTTCCAGGTGTTGTCCTGAACGCTGGTGATCCCCGCCCGGCGAAAGGAGTCCAGGGCTTTCCGAAGCCTGGGTTCCCGACAGGAGGGATCGTGGAGCATCCGGAAGGCCCTGCCCCGGAGAATCCGGGAGGAGGAGATGTCCCGGAGGATGCCCGTAGGCTCCCCGCGGGAGTCCCGGAGGATGGAACCCAGAGGCGGGAGGGCCCGGGGGCGCAGAATTCCCGACTTTTTCAGGGCCAGGCTGTTGAGCCACAGGCCGTGGCCGGAGAACTGCACCAGCACCACCGGGTTCCGGGGGAAGGCGGCGTCCAGAACCTCCTTCCTCGGATCCGGGCAGAGGGGGTAATCCCAGCCGTAGGCCACCAGCCACCGGCCGGGGCCTTCCGCCTCCGCGGCCCGGCTGACCGCCTCGATGACGGCGTCCGTGTCCAGGCCGGAGAGGTTCGGGGCGTAGCTCCGCTCGCCGAAGCTCAGGGTGTGGGTGTGGTTGTCGTTGAAGCCCGGCACCACCGTCCGGCCACCCAGGTCCCGGACCTCCGCCCCCGGACCCGCCGCCCGGGCCGCTTCCGCGTCGGAACCGACGGCGGTGAACATGCCGTCCCGGGTGGCGAAGGCCGATGCCCGGGGCAGCCGGGAGTCCATGGTCACCACCCGGGCGTTGGTCCAGAGAACGCTTTTTCCCATGTGATAGAAGGTACTAAGGGGTCCGCCGGAGGTCAACGGAGCGGGACGGCGTCCATGGCCGCCTCCGGCGAAGCGATAAAGGATTATTCGCCGTGATAAAGATGCAGCGCCTCCACGGGGAAACCGTGAAGGACCCGGTCGTACCGCAGAAAGGGCAGCCCCAGAACGGCGGCTACCCCCACGACCTGGGAACCGGCCTGGCTGAAAATTTCCGCAGCGGCCCGCAGGGTCCCCCCGGTGGCGATGAGGTCGTCCACCAGCATGACCCGGCGGGGTTCGGCGATGTCAGCCCGGTGGATCTCGATGGAATCTTCCCCGTACTCCAGGGCGAAGGAGCGGGAGTAGACCGCCCCGGGGAGCTTTCCTTTCTTGCGCACCAGGACGAGGGGCAGCCCCAGCCTCTCCGCCACCGGGGCGCCGAACAGGAAGCCCCGGGCCTCCACTCCGGCCACGGCGTCGGCCTTCCACCCCCGACCCAGCGCGCAGATCCGGTCCACGCACCACCGGAATGCCTGGGGGTTGGTCAGGATGCTGGTGATGTCGTAGAAGAGAATCCCCGGTTTCGGAAAATCCGGGATCTTCCGGACAACCCTGTCCAGATCGAAATCTCCCATGGGGGCATGGTAGTACGAAAGCCCGGTGCTGTCAACTTTTCTAGGGGTAGGAGCGCTTGAACCCCGGAACCCGGGCCTGGGCGTTCTCCGTCCAGGGGGAAGTGATCCCCCGCCGGAGAAGCTCGCAGCCCAGGGCGGCGATCATCGCGCCGTTGTCGGTGCAGAGTTCCGGGGACGGAAAGATCACCTCCAGATCCGTCCTCTCCATCAGGGTCGCCCGGAGGCGGGTGTTGGCCGCCACTCCGCCGCCGGCGACGACCCGGGTCAGGCCGGTCTCCTCCACCGCCCGGAAGAGCCGTCGCAGCAGGATGTTCACCGCCGCCTTCTCGAAGGAGGCGGCGATGTTTTCCGCAGTGGCAGGGAACCCGGGGTTGCGGAACTTGTCCAGCTGGCTGGTAACCGCCGTTTTCAGCCCTGAATAGGACACGTCGAATCGGTGCTCACCCTTGTGCAGCGAGGGGTCGGGAAAGGAGAAGGCTCCGTCGTCCCCCCGACGGGCCAGGCGGTCCACCGCCACTCCCCCGGGATAGCCGAAACCGTAGTGTTTGGCCACCTTGTCGAACGCCTCCCCGCAGGCGTCGTCGATGGTGGTCCCCAGAACGGTGATGTCGTCGAAACCGTCCACTCGGGTTATGAGGGTGTGGCCCCCGGAGACCAGGAGTCCCAGGTAGGGATAGGGTATCCGGTGTTCGATGTGGGGGGCGTGCAGGTGGGCCCGCACATGGTCCACCGCCACGAATGGCAGGCCCCGGGAGTAGGCCAGGGCCTTCCCAAAGGTCAGGCCCACCAGAAGGGCCCCCAGAAGGCCCGGCCGGCCGGTGACGGCCACCCCATGGATGTCCCGGATGGTGAGTCCCGCCTCGTCCATGGCCCGGGAAAAAACCGGCTGGATCAGCTCTCCGTGTCTCCGGGAGGCGATCTCCGGCACCACACCGCTGTAGGGGCGGTGGTCCTCGATCTGGCTGGCCACCACGCTGCTCAGGATCCTCCGGCCGTCCTCCAGGATGGCCACAGCGCACTCGTCGCAGGAGGTCTCAATTCCCAGCACCATCATCGGGGGAGTCTCCCTGCAGCAGTTCCGTCAGGGGATAGAACCGGTAGCCCTCGTCCAGCAGCTCCGGGTAGACCTCCAGCAGAACCTCCGCCAGTTCGGAACACCAGACATGGCCGATCATGACCGCGTGACCCCTGGTGTCCGCCAGCGTCTTGCCCCGCGTCAGCGCTTCCCTGATGGAAGCCTTGTCCGTTTCGTTGTCCAGAAACACGCCTCTCTCCAAAAAGGGCAGCCCCAGGCTTTCCGCCACCCGCCTCCCCACCGAGGAGGGAGTGGTCCGGCTGTCCAGAAAAAACATGCTCTTTTCTTTCAGCGCCCCCAGGACGACGCTCATCAGCCTCGGGTCGGCGGTCCCCCGGGAGCCCATGTGATTGTTCGCCCCCACCACCCCCGGCAGGGAGGCGATATGGGAGACCACCAGCTTCCGCGCCGTTTCGTCGTCCATCCCCCCCAGCACGGCCCCCGGTCCCGGGTCCTCGCCGCCCAGGGCCTCCATGGGGAGGTGCAGCAGAAGCTCCTTTCCCGCAGCCCGGATTTTTTCCGCGGCTTCCCCGCTGCCGGGAAGTCCGGGCAGGACGGATACCGCCAGGGGTCCGGGAAAGCGCAGAAAGTCGTCCAGGGCCCGGTTGTCGTAACCTCCATCGTCGATGACCACCGCGAGTCTGCCCCGAGCCGGCCTCGGAGCCGGTTCCTCTCGGTTACGGGCCTTTGGGTCGGCAACGGAGGCTGCCTCCCCCCGGTGCCGGGACACGAATAGATGCACCGTGAGCCCGGAAACGACGATGACGGTGAAAACCAGAAAAATTCCGGGAAGGATCTTCGGAAAACCGGATTTTGTCACGATTGTTCCCCAGCCCTGGGCACCGGCACAGAGTATGGGGAAACGGTCCCATGGTCAAGGCCCGCCGGGGAAGCCCCGGCGCTTCGGGGAGGCGGCGCCCGGGAAGCTCGCGCTCCTGGGAGCCCGCTCTCCGGCGGCGCCATCGGGACGGGACGGCCTCCCGCCCCGATACACTCAGTTGTAGATGTAATTCCGCATGGGTTCGGCCTGTTCCTTCAGCTTCTTGATGGCCCGGATTTCGATCTGCCGTACCGTTTCGGGGGAAATGCCCATTTCACTGGAGATCTTCTTCAAGGTGTAGCGGCGCCCGCCGTGAAAGGCGAATCGATACAGGAGAATTTTCCTTTCGTTCTCCATGAGCTTTCCCAGGAACTTCAGGGTGTCCTCGTACATGACCTTCCCCATCAGCTCCGCGTCGGGGCTGAAGGTGTAGTCTTCGTACACGTCGTGCAGGGTTCCCGCGTCGGGATTGATCTCGCTGTCCAGAGACACCATGGTGCTGGCCAGATGCATGATTTCCAGAACATCCCGTTTTTTCATTCCCACATCCTCGCAGATCTCCTCCACCGACGGTTTGCGCATCAGGGTCTGGCTCAGAGAGGTGAAGGTCCTCTGCACCTTCCGGAGGGCGTCCTCCTTCCGGTGGGGAAGCCGGATGGGCCGGCGCTTGTTGGACAGGGCCCGGGTGATGGACTGCTTGATCCACCAGGAGGCATAGGTGCTGAAGCGAACCTCCTTGCGGTAATCGTATTTCGCCGCCGCTTTCAGGAGACCGATATTCCCCTCCTGCACCAGGTCCATGAGACCCACGTCGGCGCTGACGTAGTTTTTGGCAATTTTCACAACCAGCCGCAGGTTGGCCTCGATGAGCCGGCGCTGGGCGTCCTGGTCTCCCCGCTGGATGCGCCGGGAAAGCTCCAGTTCCTCCTCATAGCTGAGAAGCGGGGTGTTTTTGATCTGCCCGAAGTAGGCCTGCAGGGTGTCGTCGGCGGTCGGGCTTTCTCTCTCTTTGTTTTTCATACCATCTCCCGACTCAGATATTGCAAGTTCCATGCCATTTGCGGGACCAGAGAGAGGGTGACATGGCAACTCTTTTTATTAGAATGGTTTATCGTTATTTTAAAAAAAACGGCCCCGGAACCGGGGCCGAATTGGTCTACTTTTCCATACAGAGGTCGGGGCTTTCATAGAGGGTGTTTTGAATTTTCCGCGGTCCCCTTCAACTGGCTGAACAGGAGGTCCTGAATACCGAAGGAACCGGTTTTAGCCATGATCCGGGACCTCTCGTCGTAGAGCATGTCCTGGAAAATGTCCTCCGCCGCCCCGCCGTCCAGAAGGCCGTCCTTTCCCACGGTTTTCCGCATGGCGTCCAGCATCTGCTTGATGAAAATGGCCTCGAAATCCCTGCACACCTCCCGGAGCCGGGCATCGTCCGACCCGGCGGGGCGGGATCCCTTTTCCCGCGCCGCGGCGAGTCCGTTTTCATTATACCGCAGAAGCGCGTTTTCCACCGTCATGGTTCATCCCTCACCGTTTCAGATTGGCCGCTATGCCCAGCATGGTGTCGGAGGTCTGGATGGCCTTGGAGTTGAACTCGTAGGCCCTCTGGGCCACGATCATGTTGACCATCTCCTGGACGATGGACACGTTGGACATTTCCACGAACCTGTGCAGGGTCTTTCCCATGCCGTCGAAACCGGGCCGCCCCGCAATGGGGTCCCCGGAGGCGGCGGAGATCTTGTAGAGGTTCTCCCCCACCGCCTGAAGGCCCGCGGGGTTGACGAAACGGTAGAGCTCCAGCTGGCCCACCAGGAGCGGATCGTCGTTCCCCGGAACCTTCACCGTGACCCTTCCGTCCTGAGACACCGCGATGGACTCCCGGATGAAGTTCTCCGGCAGGACCACCTCGGGTATCAGCCGGTAGCCTCCGGAGGTGACGAACTGGCCGTTGGAATCGATCTGGAATGCCCCGTCCCTGGTGTATCCGTAGCTGCCGTCGTACAGGAGAACCCGGAAGAACCCCTCCCCCTCCACCGCCAGGTCGCCCACATTTCCGGTGTTCTGCAGAGAGCCCTGGGTGAATATCTTCTGGGTGGCCGCCACCTTCACCCCGTGGCCCACCTGCACCCCTGTGGGAACCAGGGTGATCTCGGTGGCCGGGGTCCCGGCCATTTTTTTGGTCTGATACAGCAGGTCCTCGAAATCGGCCCTGTTTTTCTTGAATCCTGTGGTATTGACGTTGGACAGGTTGTTGGCGATGGTGTCGATGTTGAACTGCTGACCCGTCATCCCCGACGCGGAGGTCCAGAGGGATCTTACCATATGTTTACCGCTCCTTCATGCCTGCTCATACCCGGATCGCCTCGTTCAGAAGCTTGCCCAGAAGGCTGTCGTGGGTCTGGATGGACTTCTGGTTCGCTTCGTAGGCCCGGTTCACCTCGATCATCAGCACCATCTCCGTCACGGGGTTGACATTCGCCGCCTCGATGAAACCCTGCCGGACCTTGGGCCGGCGGTCCGGAGAAACGACCTCTGCGGCGCCGGACTCGTCGGTGTCTTTCCAGAGGGAAGAGCCCTGTTTTTGCAGAAAGCGGTCCCGCCGGAAATCCACCA
>Ga0302247_1002323_pt1 | contig 12495 bp, 11 predicted proteins | sample AAG_UR_Ile_MG_FD_193529 | JGI IMG/M metagenome (GOLD analysis project Ga0302247, IMG submission 193529) | Enriched activated sludge microbial communities from anaerobic digester in WTTP, New Holstein, Wisconsin, United States - AAG_UR_Ile | ecosystem: Engineered > Bioreactor > Anaerobic >...
CGGTCTTGGACCCACAATGCTCATGTCTCCCCTGAAGATATTCACCAGCTGAGGGATCTCATTGATCTTCGTCTTGCGCAAAAAGCCTCCCAGGGGCATCAGTCTCGAATCCTTTCTCGTCGTGTGCATTCCGCCGGGCAGGTTGGGACTGTTCTTCAGCATCGTGGCAAACTTCCAGATACTGAATGGCCTGTTTCTATAACCTATACGCTCCTGGAAATAAAAGATATAATGCTCACCTGTCAGCAGCAGCCCTATAATCACCGGAATCATAAACGGTAAAATAACCGCAATGGCCAGGGCAGACAACACGATGTCAAAAAAACGCTTAAAGTAATTCCTGTACATCTTAATTTACCTTCAACCCTTTCGACTTTCGACTTTCGACTTTCAGACTATTGTTACATCTTCGAGTCTAATCCTTTGCCTTTCTCGATATGCTCAAAGTTTGGAAGAAAGACCTTAAGAATTTCTACTATCTCTGCCTTGGTGACATCCCCTGAATCAAACAGGGTTCGCAGCCTTTCGAAAATTCCGTCAATCTCAACTATTTCTCTCTTTACTGAATTCTTTATGACTCCAAGCTTTGCGAACTTATCGTTGTCGATCACCTCGTTATCAGTAAAAAACTCCTCATAAGGTTTTTCGCCGGAAGTGTCTGTTTCAAAAAAGTATACCGGGTATGATATTGATTTCTCATCAAGCAGCATCGCCTTCTGTCGTGCTTCCTCCTCGGTGGCGCATATGTCCGCCTCCAGGCCAAGGTATCTCAGCAGGTCAAGGGCTATAGCATCGAACGAGATCATATCGTACACCTCATCGAGCTTCGGGAAGATGATGTCACCTGATTCTCCAAGCACGGATGCAATCATGCACAGCTCGCCAGACTCCTGTGGCGAGACGAAGAAACGCCGGATGCCTGTCGGGCACGACCAGGGCTGACGCTTATTGAGCCTCTCGACGAACCCAAGAGGCAGGCTGCCGTTGGAGAAGGCCACGTTGGCAAAGCGCGCAGTGGTGATTTTCAGCCTGCCTGAATAGGCCATTATCAGCTCCTCCATCAGCTTCTTGCTGGCGCCCATGATGTTGACTGGATTGGCGGCTTTATCCGTGGAAACGCAAAAAAAATGTTCAGGTGGATACTGTAGAAGGAGCTCTAAGAGCTCCCTGGCCCTCAAAACATTATTCTCTATCATTGCCTCGATGGAGAAAATATCCTTCTCGCTGCGTACATGCTTGTGAGCCGCGAAGTTGGCAACTATGTCAAACGGAGCCAGCGAACGGAACATTTTTCCGAAAACCTTGTCGCCGAAGTTCATAGGATAAGTGATGAAGTCACCGGGAATATTATATCCGGTTGAGCTTCTCAGATCCCTAACAAGCTCTGTAAGGCCGTTCTCATTGATATCAACTACAACCAGCCTGTTGACATTGAACTTCAGGATAGCCTTGATATAGTGAGACCCTATCGTTCCTGCGCCACCAATGACCAGAATACTCTTACCGTTGAGCCTTTCTGCCAGCAGGTCCTGGTTCTTCCCCAGGTCAGCACTGAGCAGGCTCTCAGGACGTTTCGTCACATGGGTTCGTATGAAATGATCGAGGTTGATGTTTGTATGCATGGTTGTCTCAGCGCTTTAACTCTCTTTTCTCAAACAACAGAAAACTGCAGATTTTCAGGTACTCCGACATTACAGACTGAATATCCTCCTTTCGTCGCCACCATTTATCAGGATTAAATCCCGAGTATGAGCTGGGGCTGCATCCTATGGTGACCGGTACCGGTTGGTAGCGGAGTGCTCGGTTGAATATCAATGCAGCCCTGCGCATATGAGCAGGAGATGAGACGAGGATAAGAGTATCTGCTTCGGGCTTGTGGTCGAGGAAATCACGTACTGCCACAGCCTCGTCGAGGGTGCTCCGCGCATCGCCGGGTAAAAGTGTAATGCTGTCAGCAGGCACCCCCAGGGTTATCAATGACCTCACCGCCTGTTCACTGTTTGTTTCTATTCTCACGCCCCGCTCCTCGAGGTTCTGATATGGACCCATGCTCTCTTCCACTATCACTATCCTGTCAGCTCTGCCATCATAATAAAGATCATAAGCCTGCAACACCCGTTCCGGGAAGTTGCCCATAAGTATGACCAGAGCATCGGCACGTGAAGGCAGTTTTTCCTTCACCAGCCATCTGCCCGCCATTCGGCAGCCACCGATCGTGACTGTAAAGAGAACTATTGAAAAGATAATATATCTTGCCTTTCTTCTATTCATTACCTATTCCTTCAGTAAAGACTCCAGGTACTCAATCACAGGCCTGGACTGCCATCCAATTTCACTACGGGCCCTCGTATCTGAGAACGTTAAAGAGGAGGTAAGTTTATTTAACTTCATACTGTTAAGGGGCGATGGTGGGAAGATATCCCCAAGCCTTGCAGCCATCCTGAGGATCGGGAACGGGATATGTCTTATCTTCTTATGCAATGCAGATCCAATTGCAGTTTCAATCTCCCTGACTGAAGGATGGTATCCGTCTGTCAGGTTAAATGTTCCTGATATATTGGGACATGATGCAATGAAACGTGCAACATCTTCAGCAAGGACAATGCTTTTCCTGGCACATCCGTCTCCAATTCTCAAATAATAGCCCCGCCTGATAGCGCGTATCATTGCACCAAGGTTTCCCGGAGGGTTTGTTCCGGCAATAAGAGGAAGCCGGAGTATTAAGATACTTACATTGTTCTTTTTACCCCACTCTCTGAGCAATTCCTCAGCTCTGATCTTGCTCAAAGCATAGGGTGTATTACCGTTTAATGAAGTCGACTCATCAATGTTTTCTCCTTTATCGAGGCCATAAACCGCAACTGTACTGATGAATATAATAATCTCTGGGAGCTTTGCCAAGCCCTCAAGACCTTTAAACAGGTTATAGGTTCCAGTGACATTTACATCATAGAATTTTTGCGCCGATTCCCTTGATCTCGGCAAAACATGGGCCAGCCCGGCAGCATGGATTACTTTTAAGAAAGGACCATTAAATTTGGGGACAACCTGGCTGAGGTCAACATTGAAATCACATCCACTGAGTCCAAGTGTAACCAGCCTACGTCCCGTGTAAGCAGCACGCAGGTATCTGCCCAGGAACCCGTTGGCACCGGTAATTAATGTACTAGTATAGCGTTCATTAAATAACATATTAATTTAAGGATACGTCTTCCATTTTATATCTCCATCTGAATATAACCGGTTCCTGATTTATTTCATCTATGCCCTGGTATATCCTTTCTTTGAGTTCAGTTTTGGTTTCAACTCTGATATGTCTTAATAATCCTCTGGCTATCTTGCTGAAGAACATCTCTATCATATTTAGCCAGGAACCATGTTTTGGAGTGAAAATAAACTCGAATCTTTCAGGCGTGGTCTTTAAGTACGCTCTTGTTTCCTTGGATATATGGGCTGAATGGTTGTCAAGTATGACCCGGATTTTCCAATCCTTCGGATATTGGTTGTCTAATTTTTTCAGGAACATTATAAACTCCTTGCTCCTATGTCGTTCACAAACTAAAGGTGTTATTATTCCCGTGTGCAAATCTATTGAAGCCAACAGGCTCAGAGTCCCAAGTCTCTTGTATTCATGATCCCTGCCGATAGTATTATACTTACCCGGCACCGGCTGTAGTTGTGGAGCGATGTTCTTTATTGCCTGGATACCCGGCTTTTCATCATAAGAAACCGTTGTGTGCTTGACGGCACATATGTTTTCATCGTTTATTAACGCCACTTCTTTATAGATATGCAATACCGACGCCATTTTATCTTCAAATTCAGGGTCTCTTTTCTCAAGATAATAACTGACCTTGTGTGGTTTGATGTTGCTTCTTGAAAGTATTTTGTTCAAAAAACTCTTTCCTGTATTTTTTAAACTCGGATAACCTTCCCTTTCACAGTTGTATTTTATATAAGCAGCTAATGCGCTATAGGTCCATGTCTCAGAGGCAAACCCAAAATCAACTGGTCTTTTACAGGCAACAGATAAGACCCAACTCCTGGCGTCGTCTGTGATTAGTGAAGGTCTGCCAGCTCGGGGCAAGTCGTTTAGTGCTTGTCTTGGACCATATTCAAGGGCCCTGTCAATACTTCTTTCGACCAGCGGACGGTTAGTTGAATACTTTTTGGCAATTGTTGCAATAGACATACCTGATGAATAATCAATCAAAATCTTAGCCCTCTGTACCCTGGAGGCGGGTTCTGTCCGGCTATTACTAATCGCTTCAAGAGCAGCTGTGTCTTCACGGGTTAATCTTAATTGTTTCCTGTTTCTTTGTGCCATGATATTACATTTTGACACAAATATACAATATTATTTAGTGAACGCAATACTAGTCACTTACAATGCTTCAATCGCATTTATATACTTATCTGCCAGAATATCCCGATTGAACTCTGTTTGAGCAGTAAGCAGGGCATTTCTGCCCAATCGGTTTCTCTCAAAAGTATTGTCAGCAAGACATATTATAGCCTCAGCAAAACGCTCCGGGTTATTCTGAAGAACAGTGACACCGCATTGATTTTTCTCAATAAGGTCTTTTATCCATCCCTGAGTATTCTGGATCACTGGAACACCTGCTGCTAAAGAATCAAACAACTTGTTTGGAGAGTTAGTCTGTAGAACAGGGTAGTCTTTAAAAGTCATTAAAGATGCCCAGGCTTTACCATACCATTGAACAACCTCCTCTTTCGGAATCAGGCCCAAGAACATAATACATTTATTTTTTTTGCTAAAGGATTCCAGATATCTACGTTCCGACCCTTCTCCAATTATCACAAACCTGATATCAGTCCTGTCTATCAGCATTGCTGCCCTGACAAATTGGATGCAATCATCCATAAAACCAAGAGAACCGGCATAAATGAAATATTTTATGTTGTCTGAGTTATTCCTGTCTGTGATAGTATTCACAGCGCGGAAAAGCTCTAAATCAGATGCGTTGCTAACCTCTGATATGGGAACATCAGGGAAACGATCAGTTATTGATGTTATCATCCCCCTGCTGCAGGCGATTACCAATGAAGCACTGCGATAACATAATTTTTCAAACCAAAATGCAAGTCTGATAATCAACCTATTTCTCATTATGCCAAGTTCCACTGCCCCCTGGGGCCAAAGATCACGGACCTCAAAAACCATTTTTTTTCTTCTGAACCAACGGGCAGCAAGTGCAGGAATTCCTACGGTGATAGGACCCGAACTGGCGAGGACTACATCATAACGATATGTCAAAGCATACCAGATTGACATAAAAGCAAATCTTACAGCGTTAACAGCCCTCTTTATGGTAGATTTTCTATTTGAATCCGGAGAATTAATGATTATCAGGTTTATTCCCTCAATTTCAGATTTAGTAATAAATCTTTCTACCTTAATGTCTGACTTTTCATAAGGAGAGGTTACAACAGTGACTTGGTGTCCCTTTTTCACCCACCGGCGGGCAAACTCATAAATACGTGTTGACCAACTGCCTTTGGGTGTGCCGAAATATTGATAGAAAATTAAAATATTCATATTCCCAGCAACTTACCAAGCATGTAATCGGATTCAACAGGGTTAAAGGGTTCGTTACCTCCCCCTGGAGTGAAAGTTAGTTCTCCGAAATATATGTGGGAATCAACAACATAAAGATCAACTCTCACGAACTGAAACGGAGCGGAAAGCTTTCTGCAAACGTCAAGCATTTCATTCAATTGGCAAGGTCTTTCAATTGATTTTTCCGAAACAGCATAGCGAATAGAAAAATCTTGCCTTTCCCATTTATTATTAAAAAACGCTCTTCTATGATTTGTAAACCGGTCTATATCAACTTGTATTATTTGTGGTTTTCCTTTAAAACAGAAAAATTTATAATCGTATAGATTGTAGTTCAGCATTTCTTCACAAATAATAGCCGGCTTAATCGGCTTGTATTGATATTCTCGTGTAAGGTAAAATGCATTATTCTTCAACCATCTTTTAAACTTCTTTTTTACTTTTTTTTCATCCAGGAGGTATTTATCTCTGCATATAAGATTCCATCCGGATCCATGATTGGTTTTTAAGACAAAGGATTGTGGCAATGAGTCCAAGTCTAATTCATCGGCTGAATGAAATATTTTGATTATGGGTACAAGGTATTGAGGCCCAACAGTTTCTTCAACATATTCCCTAACTTTTATCTTATCTACATATTCTGAATAACCTTCATGCGCTTTATTAATCTTTAAGAACGTAAGTTTCTCGTTAAATGTAACCGGGTTCCGCAGATCAAGTTTTTTAAATCTGAAACCAAGTCTTTTATAAGTAATAAAGGAAGTTAACTGGACAAAATACCTATCCGGCACTACAATAAGTATGTGGCGGCATACAAAGTACCATAATTGTTTTGTTAATTCACGCATTGAAAATGTCAAATCAACTTAACAGATCTTTCCACGCTGGAATTATTACATTAACATCAAATTGTTCGGCTTTCTTCCGGGCATTAACTGAAAGTTGAACTACATCTTCCGGATTCTTCAACAAATAATCAACCGTCCTTATCATTAAGGAACTATTCTGCGGGTTAACTAATTTAGCATCTACTCCATCCTGGACCAAGAATGGTATTCCGCCCGGATTTGTTGAAATTACACATAGCCCCAGCGCCATTGCCTCAATCACACTGACCGGGGTGTTGTCAACATTTGTTGTATTGATGAAAAAGTCATAATTCTCAGACAGAGATATCCAATCTTCTTTCGACAGTTTCCCTGTTATCTTCACATGCTCTTCTATACTTTTTTGTCTGATATAATCTTTGAATTCTCCAAGGCTTCCGTCCTTATCAGGTCCTACCATGCAGAGTTCCGCATCAGGATGAATCTGAAGCAGACCTGCAAGAACATCAGCGGCCATGAGTGGATTGTACTGCCGGTGAAAGGAACGCACCCAGAGCAGCTTAGGGCGGGGCTGATCACGAAGCCTAAAGGGATATTTTGAGATCTCTATACTATTAGGAATAACTACAGTCCTGTACCCGGCTTTTTCAAACTCATGATTTAGGTAACCTGAAACGGCAACGTTGGCATATGAGTTATTGAAAAGTTTATCGCAAGCGCGTTTCGAACGCTGCAGCCGTTTCGGCAGATCACCGCCATGAAGAATTGGGATATATTTTGTGCTAATGATTTTTGCCAGTGTGCCCGCGAAGTATGCATACCAGAATGCCGAAGTGCTGTAGGTATCAATGAGTATGTAATCAACCTGCCTGCCGGTAGTTGCTGTTTTCCACAAAATCTCAGTCAAACGCAAAAAAGGATTCTTGCGGGTCCCAGCATAAATAACTGCATAATCCTCTTTCTCAAGCAAAGGACCTAGTGTTTCGATAACACCAGGTGTAAACCCATACCGTGAAAGCTTATTCCCGATATACAATATTTTAACTTTCTTCTTCAATTAAATCCATCTCATTGACAGAAAGAAGTGATAATCCGAATAACAAAGGGCTTACATATGTTCTCATTGCAGCATGGAGAGTTGTAAAAAATGCAATCATAAACAGGGCTAACAGTATTGCACCGAAATGCTCATTCCGGGTTCGCCTGAAAATCCTCACGCCAAGACCCACTAATATTATGAAGTATATCAATCCCAACAGCCCATGCTCTGATAGGAGTCTGCTTGTTTCAACATGAGACAAGAAACCCTTTGTGTCATTTCTCAGATGTCGTGAAGCCCCCACTCCAACTCCTAGAACGGGATGGGCCTTCCATAGTTCAAGGTCATCAATTAAGATCTGCAGTCTATTTGAAGTAAGAACGTTAAGCGTTTTCCCCTTTCTTCCGGCAAGGGTTCCTGCTGTCTCTCCCTGATACCGTTGTGCAAGCAATCCGCCGGTTAGCTTGTCGGCATATATGAATGTGAATACTATAACCAGCAAAACCGGTATTGCTGTCACCACCGTCCTTATAGGCTTGAACGCTTTCTCCCCAACAAGGTTTCCACTGTCCAATAATAGCAATAATAAAATTCCTAATGCGCCTCCAATCATCCCGCCTCGCGAAAATGTAACAAGGCCCCGGAATATGAATAGTAACAACATTGCTAGATCAAGCCACCTGTAACCTGTAAGTTGCCAATTTTTTCTCCAAAAGAGAAAAACAAAAAAAGCACCAAGTCCCAGAGCTGTTGATACTTGATTTGTGCCGAAGCCCCCGGAAGTTTCAAAATTTGCCCCAAGTTTGAATTCTACTGTCTCCAGATTTGGGGTCTTTAAAATAACGAAGGCAAGCACTGATACCAGAGGGTAAAACATCAGTCTGATTGTATCAATGAAAGCATCTTTCTCGATCTCCTGTCTGCTGAAGTAGACCACTGCAAGAGCAACATTAATCGGACCGATCAAATTGAAAACAATATTTTTAAATGTTGTTTCATCTGCTAAATCAAAGAAGGCTCCTGGAAGAAGCAGGGCAAGCATCAGCCAACCAATATATCCCCTCCTGTACCCCTTAAGAATGCCGAAGAGCAGCAGGACGAGGAGCAAATATTTGCCCAGCTCATAAGGGACAAAGGGCGAGGTGCGCGACATTCGGGCAAGAAGTTCAAATGATGTCGCGTAGGAAACTAGAAATACCAAAGGCACGAAAGTACCATCTGTTCTTCTTAATAGGTTTATCCCGGTTGTCAGAAGAACAAAATAAAACCATGCGATGAATACCCATGGCGTTAGCGTACTAATCGCACCGAGCGCTACATGAAAAAGAACCCAGAAAAGAGGAGATCTACTATATAGGATGTAGTTAATCATTCTGTTGATAACCTATTTAAAAGAACAGCGTATTCCTTCATGAATTTGTCGGGACCATATTCCATATTAACATGTTCACGGAATTTTTCACCTATTTCTTTTGCCATAAATTGGTTTTCGATTATCCATTGTAATGCATTGGCTACTTCACCGGGATTTTTCGGAAGAACAACCCTACCGTAAACGCCCTTGCTAACCACCTCAGAGCATTGCCCAACATCAGTCACCACCACCGGAAGTCCTGCCATTCCATACTCGAGCAAAGCAACAGGAAGTCCTTCTGAAACAGAAGTAAGTACCCCGCAATCAGCTGAAGCAAGCAGCGAGGCTGTGTCCTCGACAGAGCCATGCATTTCAATAATATCTTCCAACTTGAGTTCTTTGATTAGCGTCCTGATTATGTCGCTATATTCCTGATTGTCAGCAGAACCTGCCAGAATGACCTTCAGGCTCTTCGGAAGATTCATTTCTTTAAGTTCTGCCACTGCCCTTATGAGTGTGGGATGATCTTTCTGCGGGCGAAGATTGGCAAGGCACACGATTGTGAACACCTTCGGATCAGACTGTTTAGAAACAATATTCAGCAGTGGAAAGTTATTGATCATAACAATTCTCTCAGAGGGAACCTTCATATTCTGTCGTGACCATTCAACAAGTTCCTGATTCACTGAGATAATCCCATCAATTTTGGACGAGATTAGTTTATAAAAATAAATTTTCTTCCTGTCATAAATTTTTATCCCGAGGTGATCATGCCAGATGATTTTAAGGCTTCTCAGGAATATTTTTGCCGCCACCGCCCAGAACAGGGAACTGGAATGTGCATGTACTACCGAAATTTCGTTATCCCTGATAATCCTGATCAAACTCCTGAAGGCCGCCAGATCAACAGGGCTCTTTTTTTTAAGCAAGCAATATCTAACCCCCGGAGTTATGAATTTTTCAAGTGGTCCGCCTTCCCGCGATGCACATAATGTAACATCATGACCACTCTCATGAAGCACATTCGAAATGTTCACGCACATCCGTTCCGCACCGCCGGAGTGAAGGCTGTCAATTAATTGGAGGATTTTCATTTACATCTGGGTAATACTTACGGTTATAAGCTAGATTACCCTGTTTTAACTGCAACGCACATTATATTAGGGCCAAAGTACTTACCAACAATGGCTTTCATAAGGAACTTGTACATATTCAAATCCGCCAGATTCATATATGGAAAAGGCCTTACTTCCAAAAGTACCGGGGTAAAACCATAATAAGGTAAGATTTTATGTAAATTTTGCCGATTAAAGAAATTTACATGAACAGGAGGCGGGCTTTGATACAACCTTGATTGTTCTTTTTCGTAGTTTTTGAATTTATCACTGTTGGGCACTGTGAATCCCAAAAAACCATTTGGTTTTAGGCTTTTCCGGATCATTCTAAGACATTCATCCAAATTATCAATGTGTTCCAATACTTCAAAAGCGAGGATTGTGTCAAATTGCTCTTGAAACTCATCCAGCGCTTGATATCCGGAAGATTTTATGGGGAGACCTTGCTGGGCAGCATTAATTGCAATCTCTTCATTTAATTCAAAGCCGATATAATCATGACCCGCATTGACTAATTCTTGAGCGACAACTCCAACACCCGCACCAATCTCTGCAGTTGAATATTTTTTCTTTTCAGTAAATATTTTCTTCAGTACTCTTCTCTTATTATACCCTAAAGCAGGATGGCGACCCTGATTGATTAACTCTTCCTGAAGGCGATGCTGGTTGTAACCAGGGTCATTATTATACAGATCACTATATAGATTCTTAGCATCAAAATTATCTTGGGACTCTTCAAAAAATATCAGGCCGCATCTATCACATTTTACCAACCCCAATGTTGGCAGATATGGAGTAATTTCGGAAGAACATACTTTACATAAAGGATATTTTATTCCGGTTGGCGTTTTATATTTTTTCATCATAATATGTTCGTTAGAGGCTTATGTCCATTGCTTTAGAGTTTTTAGCAATATTTTCACCTCATTCCAGGAGCTTTGACATTGTAGCACAATACCTGTCTATTGTAAATTTATCACAGTAGGTTTTACGTGCATTATTGCTCAAATTGAAATGACTTGATATATTTTTTTCTACTCTTTCAAATACATTCATGATTTCCTGCTCAGAAGGAGCAAACAAATAGCCTTCCACCCCGTCCGTCAGATACTCCGCTAATCCTGTCTTTGTTGAAAGCAATAAAGGAACTCCATTCATTAAGCTTTCTATGCCAACAGTCGGAAGGTTATCTGATAGAGAGGGAATTATAATAAAGTCTGACCCCTTTATATATTCATCCACCTCACTATACTTCTTATGCCCCTCAAAAATAATGTTTGGATGGCCTTTTGCTGAAGCCATTATCTGTTCCGCCAGAAAACCAGAACCGGCAAAATGTAGTATAATTTTCGACTGTTTTTCCTTTTGGTATTTTATAAATGCTGATATCAGGATATTAATGCCTTTTGACGGATCCAGTCGACCCAAATAAGAAATTGAAATTTTTTCAGTATTTTCCTTTCCGGGAGATTTCCCGTCAATATATCTGTCAACTAACGGATTTAGTATTACTCTGCACTTGCTATTAACTAGTCGACCCTTCTTATTTTCAAACAATTTATTAAAATCCTTCCCTGCTAGGTTAGAAGGACAAATAATATTATCACAGAAAAGGTTATAGTATATTTTTTTTCGTAATAGCAATAATCTATGCTTTACGGTGCCATTCTTACTATCAATAATGTTCTGGGTTGAAAGTGTATGGTAGTAAACATACGTTCGCGCATGCCAGAATGACAGGATTTTTGAAACTAATGCTGCAATATTGCTGCCGACAAAGTGAGCAATGACCTTGTCAGGTTTATATTTTATGTACAATCTTGAGAACCACAGGAAGGACCTCAGTCCTGTCGGTCTTCTGCCATATGGCCATGAATAAACATGGATAAATCCAGAGTAATCACTAATCTTTACAGGATTATTGAACTGAGGTTTATGAGAAATAAATAAAACATTGAATCCGTTTTTAGCCAGGTAATTTGCCAGATGAAAACTCATTCCGGCAAATGTTTCTTCGGTATAATTATGGACAATACATATACAATTCATGCCCTGATAATTCAGAAAATACTTATTAATTAATACTTGCGACTATAGCAGTTTTTTGACAACATCCTCAAATCTTTCCAGCGTAAACCTCCTTGACCAAGCCATTGCCTTTTCGCATTTTTCATAGTACAAGGTCTGGTTAGATATGTATCCGGTAATAACAGCAGAAATCTGCTTAACGTTTTCATTAACCAGGTTACCTCTATCACCGTTACCTAGCATTTGAGGCACGCAGCTTACAGCAGTTGTTATAGGCAGACATTTCCACCACATGGATTCAGCCACAGCCTTAGGCCAGCCCTCCGATCTTGAAATAAAAATGAGAAAATGTGCATCCTGAAGCACCCTTTTTACTGTCTCTCCATCAACATTCCCGAGCAGTGATGTCTGACCTTCTAAACCATATTCGGCGATCTTGCTTATCAGAAGTTCCCTTTGCGGCCCATCGCCGCAAAATGTAAGAGTAGCTTTTATCTTCTTCGTAGAAAGCTCCTTCAGGACTTCAAGACTTCTAAGAGGTGACTTGTTCT
>Ga0302247_1002336_pt1 | contig 12453 bp, 9 predicted proteins | sample AAG_UR_Ile_MG_FD_193529 | JGI IMG/M metagenome (GOLD analysis project Ga0302247, IMG submission 193529) | Enriched activated sludge microbial communities from anaerobic digester in WTTP, New Holstein, Wisconsin, United States - AAG_UR_Ile | ecosystem: Engineered > Bioreactor > Anaerobic >...
CACAACCAGCTGGTCCAGGGAGCGGAGCTGGCCAGGCAGGCGGAGGCGCAGGACCATGCGGTCAATCAGGCCCGGGAGGTGGCGGGGAACGGCATCGCCAAGGTGAAGGACGAAAAGAAAAAGCGGAGGAAGCCGTCCGACTCCCGGGAGCGGGAGCTCCGGAAACCGGATGACGCCGCGCCGGCCCGGGAGGAAGTGGTCCGGGACCCGGATCTGGGCCGAAATGTGGATCTTATGGGGTAGGGGGATGAGCACCGCGGCGCTTCTGGGGATGAATCTCGTTTTTCTTCTCTTTCTCTTCCGCTATTTCCAGCATCGGATGGATCGGCGGCTCTCCTCTCCGGAACTCCTGGAAAAGGTGCGCCGGGAGATCGGAGGCATGATCACCGAACTGAACATGACCACGGAACGCAACATCGGCCTCATCGAGGAAAGGCTGTCGGTCCTGAAGGAAACCCTGGACAGGGCGGACAAGAGAATCCTGCTGATGAAAAGAGAGGCGGAGAAGCACGAAGTGGGCGCGCAGGTGTACGACAGGATCCGGCGGAACCGGGAGCAGCCCGACGACGAGGCCCCTCCCCGGGAAGAGGGCCGGAAGCCGGTTTCCTACCAGGAGGTTGTGGACCTCCACGGCAAGGGTATTTCCCCCGGGGTCATCGCCGCCCGGCTCGGCGCCACCGTGGGAGAGGTGGAACTCATCATTTCGCTGCGGGACCGGAGGTCCCGGGGAGAGATCGGCCCATGACGCACTGTGCGCCGACGATGGCGTATTTTCTCGCCTTTTTCGTGGTGGGGCTCACCACCGCTTCCTTCGGCCCGGCGATCCCGGGCTTTGCCGCCGCCACCGGAGCTTCCCTGTCGGAAATCGGGAGCATCTTCGTCTTTCACCGGCTGGGCTACATAACCGGCTCCCTGGGAGGGGGCAGCCTGGTGGACCGGTTCCGCGGCAATGCCGTCACCGGCGCGGTGCTCTTCGTCGTGGCCGCGGGGCTGGCGGCGGTTTCCGCGGCGGGCAGTCTGGCCATTCTGCTGGGCAGCATTCTGGTGATCGGCTTCGCCCAGGGAATCGTCGAGGTGGGATCCAACACCGGTGTTCTTCGGCTCCATGGCGACGGGGCGGGCCCCTACATGAACGGGCTCCATCTCTCCTTCGGGGTGGGGGCCATGGTGTCGCCCCTGATCCTGGCCCTGGCCTTGAGGGTCTTCGGGAAAACCTCCCCGGGATTTCTGGCGCTGTCTCTTCTGGCCGCAGTCGCGGGCCATCACATTTTCCGGCTGCCCTCCTCCGGAACGGAGCGGGACAGGGGCGCGGGGGAGGAGGGTGGAGGGTCGGCCCCGGCGGTGGTGTTTTTCGCCCTCCTTCTTTTCCTGACCATCGCCGGGGAATCCGGGTTTGCCGGCTGGGTTTACAGCTACGCCATTCGGACCGGGCTGGCCGGCCCGGGAACGGCGGGCCTCATCACCTCCGCATTCTGGGCCTTTCTGACCCTGGGCCGCCTGTCGGGGATAGGCCTCGTCCGGATCCTGGGGGCGGGGAAACTGCTGCTTCTCAATGTGGCGGGGGCCGCGGCGGCGGGTTTTCTGTTTCTCCTCTTCCCTGGGACCGTCGGGATGCTCTGGGCGGCGGTGGCGCTGCTGGGTTTCTCCCAGGCGTCGATAGTTCCCGCCGCCTTCACCCTGGCGGGAGAGACCCGGATCCTCACCGGGTTCGTGGCGGGGCTGTTCGTCGCCGCTTCCTCCACCGGAGGGATGATCTACCCCTGGCTCATCGGGCGCTTCTTCGATTCCCGGGGGCCCGGGGTTTTCCCCTTCTTCATCGCCGCCAGTCAGGCCGCCGCCTTCCTCTCCCTGCTGGGAGTCCTCCTTTTCCTGAATCGGAAAGGCCTGGCGGAAGAAATCCCCTGATGTCCTGACGGACAGCTCCTTTTCCCGGATATCCGTGCCCGGCGGACCCTTTCCCGGGTGACGCGGAATAGCGTCCCGCCATCGTGAAAGGGACGATACGGCTTGACAAATGAGAATATTCTCATTACATTGTCTCTGTGGAGATATGAGAATATTCCCGCTTGAGGAGATCATGCCGCCTTTCATGAAGCGCCGCTTTGTCCAGTTCCCCCCCGCCGCTCTTTTCTTCAAGCCCGGCGGCGTTCCTCTGTCGGCCCTGGAGATCGTTCCCCTGGGCCTGGACGAGTACGAAATGCTCCGTCTGGTGGACTATGAGGGCCGGACCATCCAAGAGGCCGCCCGGAGTCTGGGAGTTTCCCGGGCCACCTGCGGGCGGATCCTCGAGGCCGGCCGGAAGAAGACGGCGGAGGCCCTGAGTCTGGGCAAGGCGATCCGGATCGAAGGGGGGGAGGTGGAGGTCCGGGGCAGGAGATTCCGCTGCGGTTCCTGTGGCATGGTCTGGCAGACACCGGGCGCCGGGGCCGAAGGCCGGGAGCCTATCCCCGGGGCGGAGAATCGGGAGAACCCGGCGGACCCCGCGGACATGAGTCTCCGGGAGGGCAGGGGTCCCCAAGGCTGTCCCGCCTGCTTCCGACCGGAGGTCATCGACCTGGGGAGGGGCTGGTTCCGGGAGCGGGGAGATCCATTGGGGGGTATCCCCGGGCCCGAAGGGATCCCCGGCCCCGGCCCCCGGAGGGGCTTCGGCCAGGGTCCGGGCTATGGTTCGGGCCAGGGCCGCGGACCTCATCGTGGTCAGGGCCACGGACCTCATCGTGGCCAGGGCCGCGGTCGGAAGCCCGGGGGCGGTGGGGGCCCGTGACCGTCACAGCGGTCCCGGTTTGGAGGGAGGCCGTCACGGGGGCACGGAGTCCGTTTATGGAGGAAAATCAATTTACAGGAGGGCGATATGCCGAGAGGAGATGGAATGGGACCCATGGGAATGGGACCCATGACGGGACGGGGCGGGGGATACTGCGCCGGTTTCGGACGGCCCGGGTTCATGAATTCCCCGGGCTGGGGGATGCCCTATGGCCGGTTTGCCGGAGGGCGGGGAATGGGGCGCCGATTTTTCGGCGCCGGGTATGGCGGTCCCATGGGGTGGGGATTCTGTCCGCCCTATTACGCCGTGGGTCTGGGCGCTGACGAGGAAAAGGCCGTCCTGGCCCGTCAGATGGAAGCCGTCGAGGGGCGGCTGGCGGATCTGAGAAGGCGGCTGTCCGAACTGGAATCGGAAAAGGAAAGCGGCCAACCCTGAGACCCGCCCCAGGGGATAAGCCCCCGGGTACGGAACCGGAACGGTCCGCCCCCGGGGAGACAAGAACCCTGGAGGAAGCCCCCGGGGTAGACAAGAGCCCGGGACGGGGGCAAGCCCCCGGAGGGGATACGGAACGGTCCGCCCCCGGGGAGACAAGACCCATGGAGGCAAGCCCCCGGGGTAGACAAGAGCCCGGGACGGGGGCTCCGCCGGGGAAGTTATTCGAACGGAGACAAGGAGAAGGGAATGAAAATAGCCGTCACCGCCCACGGTGAGGGGCCCGACGCCCGATTCGACGAGCGCTTCGGGCGATGCGATTATTTCGTGATCTATGACACCGCGTCCGGAGACTTCCGATCCGTGAAAAACACCGCGGCCGCCGCACCCAACGGGGCGGGGGGCCTGGCCGCCGCGCTGGTCAGGAAGGAGGGGGTGAGCAAGGTTTTCGCCGGAGAGGTGGGGCCCAAAGCGGCGGAAGCGCTGCGGGCCGCCGGCATCGAATGGGAGACCGGCGGATCCGGAACGGTCAGGGATGTTCTGGGGGCGCGGGGTGTCCTGTAAAACCCTTTGCGTTGCCGGCGCCAAGGGCGGCGCCGGAAAAACCACCGTGGCTTTGAGTCTGGCGGTGACGCATCCGGACCCGGAGTCGCTTCTTTTCATCGACGCGGACGTGGAGGAGCCCAACGCGGCCCTCTTTCTCCACCCCCGGTGGGACGAGACTCGGGAAATATTCCGGAAAATTCCGGTGGTGAACGACGCTCTCTGCGACGGCTGCGGGGCCTGCGCCCGGGCCTGCGGTTTCGGGGCCATCCTGATGCTGGGAGAAACCCCCAGCGTCATGGTGGAAAGCTGCCACTCCTGCGGGGCCTGCGCCCTGGTCTGCCCCCGGGGAGCCATCGGGGAAGTGGATGCCACTCTGGGAAAGGTGAGCCGGGGTCGCGCCGGGAGCCTGGAAATTCTGTCTGGAGAGATGGAGGTCGGCGCCGCCAGCGGAGTCCCCCTGGTGAGAGCCGAGAAGGACAGCCCCTTTGGCGGGAAACTGCGGATCATGGACTGTCCCCCCGGCACGGGATGCGCCGTGGTCGAGGCGGTCCGGGGGGCGGATTTCTGTCTCCTGGTGACCGAGCCCACACCCTTTGGACTTCATGATCTGGCGGCCGCGGTGGAGCTTCTGCGGATTCTCCATGTGCCCTGTGGTGTCCTTGTCAACCGGACCGGTCTGGGAGAGGACAGATCGGGGGAAGACAAAATCGCGGATTTCTGCCGCCGGGAAAACCTCCCCGTACTGGGCGGGATCCCCCATGATCGGCGGATCGCCGCCGCCTACGCCGAGGGCGGAATACCGGTCCTGACAGTGCCGGAATTGGCCGCCCTTTTTTCCGGACTCTGGCACAAAATCCTGGCGGCCCTGACATGAGCGGAACGATACGGGAAATTCTCGTCCTCAGCGGAAAGGGCGGGACCGGAAAGACGTCCCTTGCCGCGAGTTTCGCCGCTCTAGCGCGGAAAACCGTTTTTTGCGACGCCGATGTGGAGGCTCCCAATCTGGCCATCCTGCTGGAGCCGGATGAATCCCGGTGTGAGGATTTCCACGGACTCCCGGTCTACCGGATCGACGAGGGGAAATGCACCCGCTGCGGGCGCTGTGAGGCGGCCTGCCGGTTTCACGCCATCCAGGATTGCCGGATATTCCCCGAATCCTGCGAAGGCTGCGGGGTCTGCGCCATCGTCTGCCGGGACGATGCGGTGGTTCGGGAGGAGAGGGTCACGGGACGGATCCTCCGTTCCTCCACCCGCCTGGGGACCCTTGTCCACGGGAATATCCTTCCCGGGGCGGGGAACTCGGGCAAGCTCGTGTCCCGGCTCAAGGAGATCGCCCGGGAACAGGCCCGAAGCCATGGGGCGGGCGCGATACTCACCGACGGGCCTCCGGGAATCGGCTGCCCCGTCATCGCGGCCCTGGGGGGAGTCGATTACGTTCTCGCGGTTACCGAACCCACCCCGTCGGGACTCCACGATCTGGAGCGGCTTCTCGATCTGGTGGCGCATTTCGGCATACCCGCCGGAGTGGTGGTGAACAAATCGGATTTGAAACCGGAGCTTTCCCATCGCATCCGGGAAACCGCCCTTCGGCGGGGCCGGGACGATCTGGGGGAAATCCCCTTCGATCCGTCGGTGCCCGGGGACATCGCGAAGGGACGCATCCCTTCTGAAACAGGCTCTCCCTTCGGGAGGAGGGCGGAAAACATATTTCACGAGGTGCTTCGCCGCGGGGCGGACATGGGAAGGAGAGGCTGACATGGAGAATGACGGAAAAGCCGGTCCCCTGGGGGACGATGCGGGCGTCACGGCGGCCCTGGAGAGGATCGGGCGGGTCCTCTTCGTCATGAGCGGAAAGGGGGGAGTGGGGAAAAGCACCGTGGCGGTGAACCTCGCCGCGGGCCTGGCTCTCCGGGGCGGCCGGGTGGGGCTTCTGGACACGGACTTCCACGGGCCCGATACCCTGAAGATGCTGGGCATTGAGCACGAAAGGGTCTATCACGAGGACGGTCACTTCGTCCCCATCATGTACGATGAGGGACTCCAGGTGATGTCCATGGCGGGCCTGCTGGAGAACACGGATACGGCGGTGATCTGGCGGGGGCCCGTCAAAATCGGTGTCATCAAACAGTTTCTGGGAATGACCCGATGGGGCGACCTGGATTATCTCGTGGTGGACGCCCCCCCGGGAACCGGGGACGAACCCCTCACCGTGGCGCAGCTCGTGCCCGGGGCGGAGGCGGTGATCGTCACCACCCCCCAGGAGGTGTCCCTTCTGGATGTGCGGAAATCCATCGATTTCTGCCGGCAGGTGGGCCTGTCCATCGCGGGGATCATCGAGAACATGAACGGCTTCGTCTGCCCCCACTGCGGAAATAAAACCCACATCTTCGGCTCCGGCGGGGGAAGGCGCCTCGCCGAATCGGTGGGGGTGCCCTTCCTGGGCGACCTCCCCATAGACCCCGGGGTCGTTCTCGGCGGTGATCGGGGCCAGCCGTCGTTGCACCCTGTCATGGGGGAGATCATCGACCGCATCGTCGCCTCGGGGAAGCCCTCCGCCGGATAGGGATCGGCGCAGCGGGCCATCCCCTGCGGCGCGGCTGTCCGGGTTTCGAGGCCTATGGCCGGACGATGCTCGTCCCCGACGAGGTTTCGGCGGCCCGGTGCCGCGGACGGCTTTCTCCGGAGGAAAGGGCGCCGCCGGTGATTTTTCCCCGGGACGGGGCCGGAGGGCCGAACAACTTCAATCGGTCGCCGGCCGACAAATCCTCTTGACCTCGAGCCCCTCTTTCGTCTAGGATGATCGGGACGTCCCCGCAATTCCGGGGATGATGCAGACGAACAGGGGAACCAGATGACGCAGAAAAAGCCCATCCTGAAAGACGATGCCCGGATAGGAATAGCAAACCGCGGCGAGGCGGCGATCCGGTTCATCCGGGCGGTGCGGGACTTCAACCGTCTCCACGGCACCCGGCTCCGGACGGCGGCCTTCCATCTGGATCGGGAACGGGATTCCCTCTTCGCCCAGGAGGCCGACTCCGCCCACCCCCTGTCGGGTTTTCCCTCCTTTGCAACCGGGACGGGGAGCCCATACCTGAATCGCACGCTGATGCGGGAAGCCCTGGCCGCCGCGGACTGCTCCGCCGTCTGGGTGGGCTGGGGTTTTCTGTCGGAGGACGCGGAGTTCGTGGCCGCCGTCGAAGAGGCGGGGCTGGTTTTTCTCGGCCCATCCTCCCGGGCCATGGCCCTTCTGGGGGACAAGATCGCGGCGAAGGAACTGGCGGAACGGAGCTCCGTCCCCATCTGCCCCTGGAGCCGGGGCCCGGTGCAGGACCTGGATGCCGCCCGGGGGGTGGCGGAAAAGATCGGCTACCCCGTCATCGTCAAGGCCTCCAATGCCGGAGGCGGCCGGGGCATACGGTTCGTCCCCCGGCCTGAGGACCTCCCGGGGGCCTTCACGTCGGCGGTGGAGGAAACCTACCGGATCACCGGCAACCGGGTGGTCTTCATCGAGCGTCTGGTGGAGAAGGGCCGGCATCTGGAGGTCCAGGTCCTGGCGGACCGGCACGGGAATGTCAGGACCTTCGGGGTCCGGGACTGCTCGGTGCAGCGGAAGAACCAGAAAATCGTGGAAGAGACACCGCCGGCGGATTTCGATCCCTCCCTCATGCGCTCCATGGAGGAGTCGGCGGCGCGGCTGATCCGTTCCGCGGGTTATGAAGGGGCGGGCACCGTGGAGTTCCTCTACGATCTGGCCCGGCGGGAGTTTTATTTCATGGAGGTCAATACCCGCCTGCAGGTGGAGCACCCCATCACCGAACAGCTGTACGGCGTCGATCTGGTGGGGGGGCAGATCCTGGTCGCCCGGAACGGGAGCATCGCCGACTGGGTCCTGGAGCCCCGGGGGGCGGTGGTGGAGGTGCGGCTCAACGCGGAAGACCCGAACAAGGATTTCCGGCCGGCCCCGGGAAAGGTGGTCCGGTTCAAGCCCCCGGCGGGCCCCGGGATCCGGGTGGACTCCGGGATCGAGGGAGGCAGCGAGATTCCCCCGGAGTTCGATTCCATGGTGGCCAAGATCATCGCCCAGGGGAAGGACCGCCCCACCGCCATGGCCCGGCTGCGGAGGGCCCTGTCGGAGATGCGGATCAAGATCCAGGGGGGAACGACGAACCGCGCTTTTCTGCTGGGACTTCTGGACAATCGGGATATCCGCCGCGGGGCGGTCCACACCCGCTTCGTCGAGGAGCTCCTGGCCTCGGGAGAGCAGGTGGTGGAACGCCCGGACTGGGCAGCCGCCCTGGCCGCGGCGGCGGTGGAGCAGTACCTTCTGCGTTACGGCGAGGAGTATTCCAACTTCAGCCAGCAGATGTTCACCTTCGGGTCCCCCCGGGACCTGAGACCCGGAGAGGGGCACGAGGTGCAGGTCGCCGCCCGAGGGAGACCCTACAAATTCGTCGTCCGGGGGCTGGTGGACGATTACTACGCCGTCTCCGGGGAGGGGGCGGATTTTTATCTCCGCTATCAGAAAAAAGAGGAGGATTCCCTTCTCCTGGTCCGGGACAGACGGCGCCACATCCAGATCGTCGAGAGGGGGGACATGCTCCAGGTGGAGGTGGACGGGGTCCCCTACGAGATCGAGACCGAGTCCGGCGGGGTCGTCAAGGCCCCGTCCCCGGCGCTGGTTCTGGGGATCCCGGTGGGGGCGGGGGACGAGGTGGAGAAGGGGGACGTCCTGCTGACCCTGGAAGCGATGAAGATGGAGATGATCGTCCCCTCGCCGGACAAAGGCGTCGTCCGGGAGATCCGGGTCAAGGCGGGGGAACAGGTGGGAGCGGGTCAGATACTCATCCTCCTGGAAGCGGGCGGAGGGAAGGAAGACCGCGGAGAGGAGGCTGCCGGACCGGCGGTGGACTTCTCCGATTTCATCCCCCGGGGGGAGGAGGAGTGGGAGGTTCTCCTGCGGGAGTTCCGCTCCGCCTTTTCCGGCTTCGACGCCCAGGCGGACATGGCGGCGATCTTTTCCCGAATGGAGGCCTTCGTCAAAAGCCGGCCCCGGTACGCCGCCGCCCTGGGGCGGGCGGTTCTGGAGGGGATCGGGTTTTTCGTCGCCCAGGAGGCGCTTTTCACCACCAGCGAGGTGGATGCGGAGGGAATGGTAAGACCTGCCGCTTCGCTGGAGCTTCTTTCCCATTATTTCAGACGTTCCGTGGACCGGGAGAAGGGGCTGCCCGAGGCCTTCCTGAAGGCCCTGGAGAGGGTCTTCGCCCTGCACGGGGGGATCGAAAAGGCCGCCGATCCGGCGCGGCACATGATCTACCGGATCTTCAAATCCCGGGCGGCGGCGGAGGGGAAAAGCCGGCTGCTTCTGGCCTGTCTCTTCGCCCTGGAGCGCTACCCCGGCGAAGCCGTGAGGGGCCGCCGGGTGACGGATCTGCTGGATGAACTCGCCCTTCTGACTCAGGCCCAGCGCCCCTCGCTGGCCGACGCCGCCATCAACGCCCGATACCGGCTCTTCGACCGGGAGGCGCTGAAGAATCTGCAGGACGAAAAACGGGCCCAGGTGGGGCGGCTTCTGGATCTCCTGGCCCGGGCCAGAAGCCAGGGCCGTTCCCAGGCCGCCCTTCTGGGGAGGATCCACGATCTGGTGGATGCGGCTCTCCCGGAGATCGTCGAACCCGCCGCCGCCAACGATCAGGCGGGGGCCATAGCCCTGGAGGCCCTGGCCCGGCGGATGAACCGGGACCGGAACTGCCTCTCGGTGTCGGTCCGCCCTTACGGGACGCAGAACATCTGCCGGCTTTCCTTCCGGGAAGGAGACTCCCCGGTCTCCTCCATCGTCGCCGTGTCCCGGGAGGCGGATCTGGGATCCTGCCTGGAGGCGGTGACGGGGAGCCTGTCAGATGATTCCCCGGATGAGACGGAAATACTCGTTTTCCTCACCGGGTCCGCCGGCGAGGCGGGCCGGACAGTCCGGGAGAAGGCTCTGGCGGATCTGAAGGTTTCCGCCTCCTTCCTCTGTTTCGGCCTCGTCACCCCCGACGGGCTCCACTACGAAACCTACAGGCCCGAAACCGGTATGCGCTGGAAGGCGGACCCGGAAAGGGCGGCCTTCCATCCCCTGGCCTTCCGGGAGCTGCGGATCTTCCGGCTCCAGCGTTTCGCCCGCCAGGTCCTGCAGACCGGTGAGGGCTTCTACCTCCTGCATGTCACGGCCAAGGACAACCCCCGGGACGAGAGACTCATGGCCTTCGTCGCCGTGGACACCACCCGGGCGGAGTTCACCCCCGACGGATCCATCGGGAGGATGGTGGCCCTGGAGAAGAGCCTGATGGACGGGGTCTACGCTCTCCGGACGGAGCAGATCAAGAGGCGCAGCCGCCTGCACTGGAACCGGATCGTCATCCATATCCGTCCCGTTCTGGAGGTCTCCCTGCCCGTGATCCAGGATTACGCCGCCCGGCTGGCGGCCCGCACCCTGGAACTGGGCATGGAACGGCTCACCATCTACTGCCGTCTGGTGGACCTGGCTACCCGGAAAATCGAGGAGCGGGAACTCCTCTTCGACAACATCGTGGGCACCAGCTTCACTCTGAGCAGCAGGGAACCCTCCCGGGAACCCATGCTGCCCATGGACTCCTATGTCGCCCGGGTGGTGCGGGCCCGGCAGAGGGGGGCCATCTATCCCTACGAGATCATCAAGATGCTGGCTTCCCCCGAGTCCGCCGGGAAGACGGATTTTCCCCCGGGGGTCTTCGAGGAGTTCGACCTGGCGGAAGAAACGGACGCGAAATTCGCAAAAACCTACCGGTCCGTCCGGGACCGCCCCTACGGGCGGAACCAGGGGAACCTGGTTTTCGGCCTCATCACCAATGTCACCGGGGACGGCCGGGAGTTGAAAAGGGTCCTGATCCTGTCGGATCCCACCGGCGATCTGGGTTCCCTGGCGGAGGCGGAATGCCGGCGGGTCAACGCCGCCCTGGACCTGGCGGAGGACCTGGGAATCCCCGCGGAGTTTCTGCCCGTGTCCGCCGGCGCCAGGATCGACATGGATTCGGGGACCGAAAACCTGGACTGGACCGCCTCCACCCTGAAGAGGATCATCGAGTTCACCCAGAGGGGCGGGGAGCTGAACATCATCGTCGCGGGAATCAACGTGGGGGCCCAGAGCTACTGGAACGCCGAGGCCACCATGCTGATGCACACCCGGGGCCTCCTCATCATGACCGACGACGCCGCCATGCTGCTCACCGGGAAGAAGGCCCTGGACTTCTCCGGCAGCGTCTCCGCGGAGGACAACGTGGGAATCGGCGGGGCCCTGAAGATCATGGAACCCAACGGGCAGGCCCAGGTGAGGGTCAAAAATCTGCAGGAAGCCTACCAGGTCCTGTTCCAGCATTACGGGCTCACCTACCGGGAACCGGGGCTGGCCTATCCCCCGCGGGAGAAGACCGCCGACCCCGGGGACCGGGATGTGGGGGCCCACCCCTACCGGGACCATCTGAACCAGGGCTTCCACACCATCGGCGACATATTCAGCAGCCGCCTGAACGGGGAAAGAAAAAAACCCTTCGACATCCGCCAGGTCATGAGCGCCCTGGTGGACCAGGACATGCCGAGGCTGGAACGCTGGGGAGGCATGCGGGACGGGGAAACCGCCGTCGCCTGGGAGGCACGGATCGGCGGGTACGCGGTGGGCCTTCTGGGCATCGAGAGCCGTGTCCTGCCCCGCCGGGGGGAGGTCCCCTACGACGGCCCCGAGAGCTGGAGCGGCGGCACCCTGTACCCCTCCAGCTCCAAAAAGGCCGCCCGGGCCATCAACGCCTGGAGCGGCGCCCTCCCGCTGGTGATCCTGGCCAACCTTTCGGGGTTCGACGGGTCCCCCGAGTCCCTGCGCAAGCTCCAGCTGGAGTTCGGGGCGGAGATCGGCCGGGGGGTGGTGAATTTCCGGGGACCCATCATCTTCGTCGTCATCGCCCGGTACCACGGGGGGGCCTACGTGGTCTTCTCCAAGCACCTGAACCCGAACCTCCACGCCGTGGCCCTGGAAGGGGCCTACGCCTCGGTGATCGGCGGGGCCCCGGCGGCGGCGGTGGTCTTTCCGTCGGTGGTGCTGAAGGAGACCTACCAGGACCCCGAGGTGGCGGCGGCCCAGGAGAAGATGAGAAGGGACCGGGATTTCTCCCAGCGGGACTTCGACGAGATTTTCCGGCGGGTCCATGGGGAGAAACAGGCCGCCCTGGCAGCCCGCTTCGACGGGATTCATTCGGTGGAGCGGGCCCGGTCGGTGGGATCCATCGACGCCATCGTTTCCGTGAGGGACCTGCGGCCCTATCTGCTGGAAAGGCTGGAAAAAGGCATGCGGAAGGGCTAGTCCGCGGCGGGGGGAGGGATGCTCCTTCCCCTTGCCTTTCACCGTTTCGGCTTTTATACTCCATACCATGCTGAAGCCGAAACTCTTCACCACCCTCAAGGATTACGACACCGAAACCTTCCTCAGCGACCTCTCCGCGGGCCTCATCGTGGTGGTGGTCGCGCTGCCTCTTTCCATCGCTTTCGCCATCGCCAGCGGGGTGGGACCCGAGCGGGGGCTTTTCACCGCCATCGTGGCGGGGTTTCTCATCTCCTTTTTAGGGGGGAGCCGGGTCCAGATAGGCGGTCCCTCCGGCACCTTCGTGGTCATCGTGTACGGGATCGTCCAGCAGTACGGGTACCCC
>Ga0302247_1002341_pt1 | contig 12434 bp, 11 predicted proteins | sample AAG_UR_Ile_MG_FD_193529 | JGI IMG/M metagenome (GOLD analysis project Ga0302247, IMG submission 193529) | Enriched activated sludge microbial communities from anaerobic digester in WTTP, New Holstein, Wisconsin, United States - AAG_UR_Ile | ecosystem: Engineered > Bioreactor > Anaerobic >...
CAAAAGAGCCAAAATCAGGCAAAAGAGACTTACTCAATATTATCCTCGAGACATCTACAAATCTTATCAACATTTCTCCGGAAGGAATTGATGAAGAGTTCAACAACGTCCTCAAAGCCATAGGTTCCTATGCAAATGCTGACAGGAGCTATGTTTTTCTGTTTTACGATGATGGTAAGAAGATGTCAAACACACATGAGTGGTGTGCAGAAGGCATTGAGCAGCAGATAAAGCACTTACAGGGGATGGATGTAGGCGATTTTCCCTGGCTCGAAAAAAGGATTAAAAACCTTGAGGTGTTTCATATCTCTGATGTTAAAAGACTTCCGATTGAGGCGGAAAAAGAGAAAGAAGAATTTCTAAATGAAAATATCAAGTCTCTTGTTGCGGTCCCTATTGTCTCTGACCGTTCTGTTATCGGTTTTTTAGGTTTTGACAGTGTGCTTCATAAAAAGACATGGCCTGAAGACAGGATTTTCCTGTTTAAGATTGTTGCCGATATCTTTGCAAATGCTATTACAAGAAAAAACATGCTGTTGGAGCTGAAAGAAAGCGAATCAAAGTATAAGACGATATTTGAATATGCGAACGATGCCATCTTACTTACGAAAGATGGTGTTTTTGCAGATTGCAATACAAAGGCTTTAAAAATGTTTGGTTGCAAAAGAGAAGACATTATTGGACAGAGTCCTGCCAGGTTTTCACCTGCTTTTCAGCCCGATGGCAGTGTTTCAAGCGAGGAGGCCTTCAAGAGGATAAAGAGCGCATTGGACGGCAAGGCACAATATTTTGAATGGACACATATGCGAAAAGATGGTCGTTTGCTGGATACAGAGGTTAGCCTAAGCAGGATCAAGATAGATAAAAAGAGATATATCCATGCAATTATTCGTGATGTAACTGAACGGAAAAACATGGAAATTCTTCTGAAAAAGGAAAAAGAAAATCTGCATTCTGTTTTGCAAAAGGCGCCATACGGGGTGTTAGTGGCAGACAGGAAAGGCAGGTATACATATATGAACCCTGAATTTACAGCGATTACAGGGTACACGCTAAATGACATACCTACAGGCAGGGATTTTTTTTATAAGGCATTTACGGAAAAAAAGATACGTGAGGAGATCAAGAGTCTTTGGAAGGCTGATATCAATGTAAAAGGGGTGGAGAGGAATCTGGAGGTAAAATGTAAAGACGGTCAAGTCAAAAACATCCATTTCAGACCTACATTGCTTGACGATGGCGGTGTTGTTTTAATGATGTCTGATACTACGGAAAAAAAACAGGCAGAGGAACTGTTCAAGACGCTTGCTGACAACTCGCCTGTAGGGGTTTTCATTATACAGGATGGAATTATTAAGTTTGCCAATCCACACTTCGAGAAGGTGACTGGGTATGAAAAGGGCGAATTGCTTGGAAAGGAATCGATGTTCTTGGTGATGCCTGAAGACAGGGATTTTGCAAAAAAACGGGCGATTGAGATGTTGAAAAATGAAAAAATACTGCCTTACGAGATAAGGGTTCTGGCTAAGGAAGGAAAAATAGTATGGATTCTCCAGTCAGTAATCTCAATAAGGTTCAAGGGAAGACTTGCGGTCCTTGGCAATTTTGTGAATATTACCGAGAAGAAGCTGATGGAAGAAAAACTCCGCAACATGTCAATTGTAGACGATTTAACGCAGCTCTATAACAGAAGAGGTTTTTTTATGCTTGCTGAACAACAGATGAAGATTTCGAAACGTAATAACAAGGAGATGTTGTTCTTTTTCATAGACCTTGATGGCTTAAAATCGATAAACGATACACATGGCCATCAGGAGGGGGATGTTGCGCTGATCGGGGCTGCGGGTATATTGAAAGAGACGTTCAGGGATACAGATATTATAGGCAGGATTGGTGGTGACGAGTTTGCGGCGCTTGCGGTGGGTACAAGCGAAACAACCAGAGGATTGCTCATGAAACGTCTCAATGAACATATTGATTCTTATAATGAAAGTCCTAAGGGTTGTTACAGGATGTCAATGAGCGTTGGCATTTCAGTATATAATCCAGAAAACCCCAGTACGATCGATGAGCTTATGTCAGTTGCGGATACTTTGATGTATGAGAATAAAAAAAGGAAAAAGTGTTGAGAACAGAAGGCCTCTGAATGTACGAAGAAAGGTTCTACAGGGGTTTTACACAACCGAATGGTCTGGTGTGTTATGAGGTAAAGTACAAGGAAACAGACCTTTTATGCTGCACTAAAGGAAATCTCAAGGATTTTATCGAGGATAGGGTGCTTTTTTATCGGCACCAGCTTGAAGAATATATAAGGCTAAAACCTGTTTTTATGCACAGTTTGGTACCTGTTGAGTATGACAAATTTGCCCCCGTTATAGTAAGGGAGATGGTAGAGGCGTCCAGTGAGATCGGCGTTGGCCCCATGGCAACGGTTGCAGGTGCTATTGCAGAGTTTGTGGGGCGTGATATAGACAAACTTTCAGACGAGTATATTGTCGAGAATGGAGGAGATGTCTACCTTAAGACGCAGAAAGAAAGGGTTTTAATGGTTTATGCAAAAGACTCTCCATTCAGCAAACGGATTGGCATTAAAATACCGCCAGATGAAGAGCCTTATGGTGTTTGTACTTCTTCAGGAACAGTGGGACATTCGTTGAGTTTCGGCAGGGCAGATGCAGTCTGTGTGGTCGGAAAATCATCGCTTTTTATGGATGGACTTGCAACTTATATATGTAATGTTGTAAAACAGAAGAACGATATTCCCCTCGCCATTGAGAAGGGCAGGATATTCAAGGGTGTCAAAGGTATCCTGATTATTGTAGGTGAACATCTCGGTGCATGGGGAGACATTGAGATAGTGAAGATATAAAGATTACCTGTTACAAAACGCAAATTTTAACAGCCTTTAGTCATGAGCATAGAGGCATAGGCGAATCAGCTATAAACGTGAGGAAGATATGAAAAAGAGAATAATTATCAGATTTAAAAGAAAAACGATCGATAAGCCCATAGTATACAAGCTTGCGAGGGATTATGATTTGATTTTCAATATCCTTAGGGCAAATGTATTTCCAAGGGCAGACTCAATGATGGTATTGGAAATCGAAGGTGAAACAGAAAACTTCAATAAAGGAATCGATTATTTAAAAGGTCTGAATCTTGATATCGAACCGATAGAGCAGGATATAAACAGGGACGAATCAAAATGTGTGCACTGCGGTGTATGTACGAGTGTGTGTGCTCCCGAAGCAATTTATATAAACAGGGAAAACATGAAGGTTGAGATCGATTACGAAAAATGTGTGGCGTGTGAATTATGCGTAAAGGTTTGTCCTGTCAAGGCAATGAGCGTGTCCTTTGAATAGTGCATTTTTTAAGTGATGTATGAAATATCAGGTGGTGAGTCTTAAATGAGAAAAAATATGTATAAGATTGTTTTTTTCATTATCTTTGCGTTTGTTCAGTGTGTATTAATTGCATGCCCTTGTTTTTCTGAAGATAAAATACCCAATGGTTTTATCGATTTAGAGAAAGTGATACCTTCTGCGGTCCTTGATATGCGTTATTTTGGTATGCACAATTTTGTGGGCGAGAAGGTAGATGGTTACAATGCACCAAAGTGTTACCTCACAAGACGTGCTGCAGAGGCATTAAAAAAGGTGCAAGACGAGTTGAGCGGTTTTTCTCTTTCGATTAAGATTTATGACTGTTATCGCCCCCAACAGGCGGTTGACCATTTTGTCAGATGGGCGAAGGAGGTTGACAACACAAAGACAAAAGTTGAGTTTTACCCTACCATAGATAAGAGAAATCTTTTCAAGGATGGTTATATAGCGGAAAAGTCAAGTCATAGCAGGGGAAGCACGGTTGATTTAACGATTGTTCCGGTGCCTGTCCCAGAACAGGAAATCTATAAACCGGGACAACCTTTGTTTGAGTGCTATCTTCCTGCAGGAAAACGTTTCAAAGACAATAGCATAGACATGGGAACGGGTTTTGACTGTTTTCATGAATTATCTCATCCTGCGAACAAAAAGGTGGAACCCCAGCAGAGGATAAACAGGTTATTGCTTAAGACGCTTATGGAGAGGCATGGTTTTGTGCATTATGACCAGGAATGGTGGCACTTTACGCTGAAAGATGAGCCATTTCCAAACACCTATTTTAATTTTCCAATCAATTAGCGTCTCATATCTTTCATGAAATTTTATATACACACGACAGGTTGCAAGGCGAATCAATGGGATTCTTATATAATCCAGGAGGAACTCATTAATGCAGGGATGAAGATTGCGAACACCCTGTCGCAGGCTGATTTGATAGTTATAAATGCTTGTACTGTAACAGAAGGGGCAGACAGGGATATCAGGAGATTTATCAATCGTTGCAGGAGACTTGATCATAAGGGGAAAATCATACTTGTTGGATGCCAGCCGCAGGCACATCAGAAAGATACATTTGGGGTAGATCTGATACTTGGTCAAAATGAAAAATATTTTATAAAGGCGTTTATCTCAGAAAATGGTAATTTTATTGGCGATAGGGATAAGATTGTACTCGAGGAAATCCCCAAAAATTCATCTCGGTTCCAGATCGGCAAAACAAGATTTTTTTTCAAGATTCAAGACGGGTGCAACAGGTTTTGCAGTTACTGTATTGTTCCTTATGCACGGGGGATCCCAAGGAGCAGGCCTTTATGCGATGTGCTTGGTTTTCTAAAGGTTTTAAAAGAAAGAGGCATTAAAGAAGTCGTATTGACCGGGATTGAGATATCTGAATACCGTGATCCGTTGACAGGTGCTGGTCTGAATGAGTTGTTGAGGCAGATAGAGGGTTGCGAAACACCGGAGCGTATAAGGCTGAGTTCGATAGACCCCCTTTATATGGACGATGAATTCATCAATATTATTTCTGAATCGAAAAAGATCGCAAAAAGTCTTCATATTCCTTTGCAGAGCGGGTCTGACAGGATACTTGCGTTTATGAACAGACATTATTCTCAAGCCTATATTAGAAACATGCTTGGCAATCTGAACAAAAAGATCCCTGACATAGGCATTGGTATCGATGTTATCGTTGGGTTTCCTGCTGAAGACGAAGAGGACTTTGAAAAGACATATAATCTGCTCGATACGATCGGTATCTATTATCTCCATGTATTCCCTTTTTCAGCAAGGCCTGGTACAGTAGCTGCATCCATGAACAAAAAGGTGCCTGAGCATATAATAAAGGAAAGGGTGCGCAGGCTGAAGAACCTCGACGCACAAAAAAGGGAGGCATTTTACACACGATTCGTCGGAACTGAAAGACAGATGATTGTAGAGGGTAAACTTTACAAAAACCTTTATATGAGAGGGTATACGGAAAACTATATCCCTGTGTATATCCCATATGATAAATTACTTGAAAATAGTGTTGTGAAGGTTAAAATAACGGGTGTGAAAGATGGTATGGTGATGGGGAAAAAGGCAGAGGGTTAGGAGAAGCGAAGGGTTCAAGGATTCGAGGAGTCAAGGATTCAAGTGGAGAAAGACAGAGGACAGAGATCAGAGATCAGAGGTCAGAGGACAGAAGGCTCAACAACACTGTCATTCCCGCATGCTTTTAGCGGGAATCCAGAAGACAGAAAGCTCAACACCACTGTCATTCCCGCATGCTTTTAGCGGGAATCCAGAAGACAGAGGGCAGAGGACAGAGGTCAGAGGGCAGAGGGCAGAAAGCTCAACAACACTGTCATTCCCGCATGCTTTTAGCGGGAATCCAGAAGGTGTAATGGTTCCCCGATAGAAACTGCATGGATGCCCGATAGAGGCATTCGAGCATGACAGAAAACATGGTTCCCCGATAGAAACACTCGGGGATGACAGAAAAAGAAGAAGCAATGGAAAACATGAAAATAATTAAAAGGTAAAGGTGCAAATTGTTGAATACTTCTGCCCGAAGGGCATGAAGTGTGGACAGAATTCGTCTGTCTCTGAATTCTGGCCACAAGTCTATCTCGTCTTTCTCTGCGGGCTCTGCGGGCTCTGCGAGAGATAAAAGCATTTAGGATTTCTGAATTCTGATTTAGGAGACAGAGGTCAGAGGACAGAGGACAGAGGACAGAGGACAGAGGACAGAGGGCAGAGGTCAGAGGTCAGAGGTCAGAGGGTTGGAAGGTTGGCAAAAAAACAGAGAAACCAGACAGAGGGTTAGAGGGTTGGCTAAACATCCAACCTTCTAACCCTCCAGCCTTCTATCCTTCTACGCATCTAACCCTCTTGAAAAAGTAGTTCATAAAATTGGAGGATCTATGTTTGTATTCGGTAATCTATTTTCCGGTATTGCTTACATCTTAGATATGTTGCTCAATCTGTACTTTTGGATTATATTTGCAAGGGCAATTTTGTCGTGGATAAGGCCAGACCCATATAACCCTATCGTCAGGATTATTTGCAGGCTTGTAGACCCTGTTACATACAGAATTTCCAGGATCATTCCAACGAGAATCGGAATGATCGATGTAGCCCCTTTCATACTGATGCTGGCAATTATTTTTGCACAGAAATTTATTGTAGCTACACTGTTTGATTTCGGTATGAGAATGAAATAGGAGGAGATTTTTTATTATGCGATATGCCTTTCTCATGTGGAACAACACGAGAATGATAGTGCTTGTTGCTGTCAGCGCTGCAATATATGCCGCTGCTCTGGCAGCCTTTAAGACAGCCATTCCGCTGATACCCGGTATCACGGAGGTGCGTGTGGCAGGGATATTTCTTATGACATTCGGGTTTCTTTTCGGGCCGGCTGGTGCGTGGGGATTGGGAATAGGAAATGTCATAGGCGACCTTTTAGGGGGCACACTCGGTCCTGCTTCGATCGCAGGTTTCTTTGGAAATTTTTTATTAGGATATTTACCTTACACAATGTGGCTTACATTTTTTCCTTTTGCAGAAACATCATATGAATGGAATGCAAAGAACCCACGAAGCTGGTCAGCGTATATATCTATCAATGTTATATCTTCCTTTGCATGTGCCGTAACGATTGGTCTGATGGTCGATGCACTTGGGTTTGTTCCGTATGCTGTTGTTTCGAGGATTATAGCTATTAATAATATTATAGGCAATTTTTTAGGAGTCATTTTATTGATTGCAGTTTATGATGTCACAAAAAACCAGCTCGGTCTTCTATGGATAGACGTGATGAGGGTAAAGCCCGTTGGTCTGTCAGTAAGGGGCATTTGCGGGGCGTGGATCATAGCGATTGGTTCAATTGCAGGCATATGCGCCGGTTTTATCCCAGGTTTACCAACTACGGCAATCATCTGGTCTTCATTGATGCTTATTATTCTGGGAAGCCTTATTTTATAAACGTCTATGGGTATCGTTGTTTCAATCAAATCCCTTGCCTTTACTTATCAAAACGCCAAAGAACCGTCTATCAGAGACATAAACGGGGAGATTGGCGATGGTGAATATTTGATGATTATGGGACATGGCGGGGCGGGTAAATCAACGCTCTGTTGTGCCATGAATGGTATTGTTCCAAGGTTCTATAACGGCGAGTATTCAGGGAATGTCTTTATAGCAGGCAAACAGACTACGCAATATAATCCATCTGATATGGCAAAAAGGGTTGGTCTTGTACTTCAAGATTTCGAGGCGCAACTTTTTTCAACAAATGTGGAACTCGAAATCGCCTTTGGCCTTGAAAATATTGGTCTGCCAAGTGTCGAAATAAACAGAAGAATCGATCGATATCTGGATTTGATCGGGTTAAATGGCATGAGAAAGGTAGATATCTATACGCTTTCGGGTGGGCAGAAACAGAGGCTTGCTATAGGATCTGTGATAGCGATGGAACCAAACGTTGTTGTAATGGACGAGCCGACTACTGACCTCGATCCTGTAGGAAGACAAGGTGTTCTTTCACTTGCAGGGCTTCTGAGGGATGGGAAGAGAACGCTTGTGATGGTCGATAATGAGCCGGATGCCGCTGTAGGTGCTGACAAATTATGGTTGATGAAGGATGGGGAGATGACAGCGCAAGGTGTGCCCGGGGATTATCTTAAAGATGAGAAGCTTCTTGTTTCTTGCGGAGTTATGCCTTTACAGACCATATCGTTGTTCCGCAGAATGAATTGGCAGGGTGACCCGTTGACCGTTGAGGCAGCCTTGGAGTTGATCCAAAAAAATAATCTTGTGCAATATCGTGATCGTATTATATGGACGGACAGCAATGTATTTAGCGGCAACAATTTTATTATAGAGGCTAAGGATCTGAGCTATCGCTATCCCGGTGCCTCTCAAGATGTATTGAAAGACATCAATTTCGGCATAAAAAGAGGCGAATTTGTAGCGATCCTTGGACAGAATGGTTCCGGAAAAACTACCCTTGCAAAACATTTCAACAGATTATTAAAACCTACGTCAGGTGAACTGCTTGTTAATGGCAAACAGACAACACAATACAGACAGAACGAACTTGCGAGGCTTATAGGCTATGTGTTTCAAAATCCTGATAATCAGATATTTGCATCTACTGTAAAAGAAGAGGTGGGTTTTGGCTTGAAGGTGCTCGGTGAAAACGCAAAAGTAATAGAAAAAAACGTTGCAGAGGCGCTTGCTGTTACCGGACTTGAGGGCTATGAAAATATGTCGCCTTTTGTTCTTTCGAAAGGTGTAAGGCAGAGGGTTGCAGTTGCATCTGTTTTGTCTGTCAAACCTGAGGCGATTATTCTCGATGAGCCGACTACTGGACTCGATTATCAGCATCAGAGGGGTAGCCTTGACATGCTAAAGAGACTCAACAAAAAGGGGCATACTGTCGTCATTATCACGCATTCCATGTGGATTGCAGAAGAATATGCGGACAGGTGTATAGTGATGAAGGATGGAGAGATAATAAGCGATGGAAAAACAAGGGCTGTTTTTGCTGACGAAGACTGTCTTGTCCGTGCATCCCTTGTGCCATCTCCAATTGTTCGCTTAAGTAACCGACTTGGCACAAAAGCGATGAATGTTGATGATATGGTGAAGGAATTAAGCGATGAATCTATCCATTTATAGTGATGACAAAACATGGCTGCATAGCCTTGATCCAAGGACAAAACTCTTTGGCACGACCATTGTATTTATTGTCTGTTTGTGTTTTAACCATCCGTTGCACACAGGAGCTATTGCATTATGTATGTTTGCGTTAGCCTTATCAGCAGGGGCGCAAAAAGCCATATGGAAGCTGCGATACATTATATTAATGCTTTTCCTTTTTAGTGCCATGCTCTGGCCATTCTTTACATCCGGAAAGACCATAGTTTGGACATGGAAATCTCTCAAACTGACAAGGGAATCAATTTTATATGGATTAGCTATGGGTTTCAGATTGTCAACGTTTGTAATCACAGGGTTGATCCTGATGGCAACCACAAAAAACGAGGAAATAACAGATGGTCTCATAAAGATGAAGATACCCTATCCGTTGGCGTTTGCCTTTTCAACTGCCTTGCGACTTGTCCCGACATTTGTGAAGGCAGGGGCGACCATTGTTCAGGCGCAGGTCTCACGCGGTCTTGACCTTGAATCAAGAAATATCATAAGTCGTTTCGGCAAATTTATCCCGCTTGCAGTTCCAATGTTTATCTCTGCAATAAGGTATACAAACCTTCTTGCTATGGCGTTAGAATCGAGGGGTTTTAGCCCCGATATGCAACGGACGTTCTTTTATGAACCCACGATGACAAAGAGGGATTGGATTATCCTTTATTTTTTGGCTGCTCTACTTTTTATATCGCTTTATATGAGGATAATCCTCAATATGGGCGTGGTGATGCCAGGAAGGATATAAACAAATGATTATCCATAAGGCAGTATGCATAACACAGGAAATGGAAGCGTTCTGCAATATGTTCTAACCCAACTTCATGAAATCTCTTCCTATCAGGCCTGTTTTTGGCAGACATCAATTATCGGTATTCAATGATAATAAGTAGTTACCATTACCTTCAAGCTTGTCGAATCGGTACGGACACAAAGAGGGCCGAGACAGAGGATGGTCCTCAACCTAGGAGCTGATTTTTCTGTTCCTGAAGAAAAGTGGAAAGAACTCGCCAACCGCATTGAAGAGATCGCAACAGGTCAGGGTGTCACCTCTCACATTTTCCTGACCAATCGCTTTACTAAAGTAACATAAAGTGTTACTTTAACATAGTGTTCAATTCATAGGAGATGTATGTCGGCAATTAAATATATATCTGAACTCATGGCACATGGTCAGTACTGTTTCAGCACCAGGGAGGCAAACACTGCCCTTGGCTCAACTCCTATTGCTGTCCGTGCTGCGCTTCGGCGTTTGCGGCAAAAGGCCGGATCAAGCTGTCAGTTGCTTCCTTAAATAAATGGAAAATGAAGGCCATAAAATATCCCGTGCAGAGTTCGAACGAAACCTTCTGGAAAAACTCGACGATCCCCATTTTCTTGAAGATATAAAACCACTGCTTGCTGTCGACGCGAGTCACAATTTGCATCGGGCCGCAGATTTCTTCATGACCGACTTAGCTTCCCTTATTCCAGGTGAGCCATGGCAAGGGAAAGCGCAAAAACCAAAGAAGAGCTAACGCAATGGCTACAATGATCACTGCCGACATCTCAGACCTCAGAGCGGGCAACCCATATGTGGCTTCAAAATACAAGCGCCATCGACGATCTGCTTGATACCGACTTTCAAACCCTCTCCCAGGATCGGGTCTATAAGGTAGCAGATATGCTCCTTAGGAACAAGCAGGCCATAGAAGATCACTTAAGATCAAAGGAATCAGGTCTTTTCGATCTGACGGAACGGTTATTGAAAAGTTTGTCACAATAATAAATCTATAGAAAAAAGCTAATACATATAATAGAATAGAAAATAATAAAGGTGGTGAAAAAAATGGGAGTTGCTGCAAAAGGAATAGATCATCCTTACATAACAACAGACAAAAAGATCAGAAACGGTGAACCTATTATTTCAGGAACAGGTATTCGAGTTCTCGATATTGCAATAAGGTATCAATTAATGGGAATGTCTCCTGAAGAAATAATTAATGCTCACCCTCACATTGACCTTGCACAAGTCCATGATGCACTTTCATATTATTACGAAAACAAGAATTTAGTAGACAAAATGTGGAAAGACGAACTTGACGAACTTGAAAAATTAGAATCTTCTCATACATCCGTTCTGGAGAAAAAGCTTGGAAAAATTAAAAATCTACATAGATGACAGGGGTGGTGGTGCATGCGGGAATGACAGGGGTGGTGAGCACGCGAGAATGACAGGGATAGAATAGCCTGGTCTTGAAGGTGTAGGGATATTCCTTAGCAAACCGTCGGGAGGCGAGGAAGCTCGGTCTTTTGCTGTCAGGCAAAAGTTCCGAAGCCGAACGCGAGCGATTGGAGCCGCTGGAGCGCAATGAGCGTGTTTGCGGGGAATGTCCCGACACCAAAAAGGTTACACAACGTAGATAATGTTATATTGCAAAACCGACCCCAAAAGGTACAAAGGGTATATGAACCCAATGGGTGTAATGTGCTGAATTCTTTCATATCATTTTTGTTTACTTGGATATGAGGTTATGCTAATTTAGCATTGTGGTTACCATGCAAAATACGCGAAAGTTCATTATATTATTGCTTGCCGTTTTTCTGATATATATCCTTACAGTTGAATCGAATCAAAATAGCAATGGATCATTAGGAGAACGTTGTCCCACATGTGTAGAGACCACAATAGAATTCGCCCTTGCCTTACCGCCTGTCGGCCCTTCACAAAATGATTATGCAAACCACTACCTCTCATTATCTGAAAGGATTTTACTTTTTGGTAAACCCATCGTTACTCGGATACATGAGGACCGAGCACCCCCAATCAGGAGCACCCGGATAATATAACCATGTAGTCGTTATACTAAGAACCCGGGCATCATTAAGACGGTTTACAGTTAACAAAAACACAATACGAATATTTCTAAAAAAAAACACAATACAGCGCTTGAGAACACCTCGTGGGAAAGCCTGTAAGGTAAGATGGTGCAAAGAGGAAATGATAGTATGAAAAGAGTATTACGTGAGTCATATACCACTATCAAGGTTAAGTATTCTATCGGTTTTTCAATTTTGATAAAAAGGACCTGGATTGTTCTGTTTATGTCGATCTTTATGATTCTATCTCTCTCCCTAACAGACCCGGTTCAGTGCCAGGAAATAAGCCTTGAGAAGGCACTTGAGCTCTTTTATACAAACAACTATGATATCATCATCAATAGGTATGAGATTGATAAATCATACGGAGACTATATTGCAGCGAAGATTATTCCTAACCCCAGTGTGTCAGTGAATTATACCGGCTACAACGCTGGCCTCAATAAGACAGACGATACCCAGCAAATATTCAGGATAGACCAACTATTAGAGATC
>Ga0302247_1002350_pt1 | contig 12393 bp, 10 predicted proteins | sample AAG_UR_Ile_MG_FD_193529 | JGI IMG/M metagenome (GOLD analysis project Ga0302247, IMG submission 193529) | Enriched activated sludge microbial communities from anaerobic digester in WTTP, New Holstein, Wisconsin, United States - AAG_UR_Ile | ecosystem: Engineered > Bioreactor > Anaerobic >...
TACTTTCCCAAAAAGCGGATGGCCATCCGGGTATCGGAAGGGTTGAGGCTATAGTAGCGGCTCAGGGCGGCCAAAGTGTACGCTTCTTCCAAAGAAAGGAGCTTCAAGTTGTCGAGCCGCGCTTGAAACATCGCCGCTTTCTGGGCGGCGTCCATCAATTGCGGGAGTTGCTCGCTTCGGGCCAGCATACTTTGATAGCAGACTTCCAAGAAAACCCTGCCGTCCGCGTCCACGGGAACGTAGTCTTTCAGGAAGCTGAAAACGGGCGCGTAATCCCCGGACTGCGCCGCGACGGGATACAGCTTCGAAAAGGTGTTGAGACTGCCCATCGTGCCGGAAAACACGAACTCGATCCGTTTGTCCACCATATAGTCAGGCATCCAGGCCATAACCCCTTGCGTTTGTATGCGTTGCTTCTCCGTCTCGTAAGCCTCGGAGACTTTGAACTCCTCAAAGTTCGAAAGCACCTGTCGACCGGTAACGAGGATCAAATGATAACCATAGTCCGTTTTGACCGGCCCGGTCAGCGCATTGAGCGGCGCTGTAAAACAGGCTTCCTCAAATGGTTCCACCATATCGCCCCGCGTAAACCAGCTCAAGTCCCCGCCGTTGTATTTATTGGATTGGTCAAGTGAGTAGTTGGCAGCGGCTTCGTCGAAGGTCGTCGCCCCTGAGAGGATATCGGCTTTGATCTTTTCCGCTTCTTCCAGAGTTTGCACCAGGATATGCTTCGCGGATACGCGCTCGTTGGCCGCGATGATGGACTCTTTATTGTTTTCATAGTAATCACGCATCGCCGCTTCATCCACCGGCGCTATGTCGTCGATGGCGCGCTGCCGGATCATGTCCTTTCGATAGTACATCAAAACGAACTGATAGAAGTTTTCCATCGACCCGTACTGGGCTTCTATCTCGGGTTTCGTCTCCGGATCGTTGGAGACGTTCATCACCACTTCATTCACCTGTTGTTCCAGCTTCAATTGATCGATGGATAGGCCTTTCCGCATCGCGTAGTAGCTCAGTAACTCGCGCTGAACCTTCAAGTTGGCGATCTCATATTTCAAAAAAATGCCATCGAAGATCGGGTCGAAGCTTTGGTCTTGTGAGTAATATTGAAGCATATAGGCGAACTCGTGTTCGAGGTCCTCATATGGGACGCCATACCCCGTCTCTTCCCCTTTTTCCCTGATCGATACTACCAAGTCTGTCGGCGCAACGGCCGCCATCACAAGGCTCACCGTAAGCAATATCAGCCATACCAATCCTATCCTTTTTCTCAAAATGAAAACCTCCTTCATATGATGTGCCCTATATTCCTATCAGAACTTCGCTTTTTCTTATCGCTTCGCACCTCGGTCGGCTAACACACGCAAAAAAACGCGGGTCACATAAGAGAGAAACAAATCTACGCAAACCCATCCGATTTGTAAGACGAAAATCAGGGGTAAAAATTGCCAAACCTTGATATCCCGTATTCTACCACACAAGTCGGGGAAAAAAGTGAGGAGGACGGCGACCAACAGCAGCGTCACGCCGTTCAGGTAAAGGCCTTTAAACAACCAAGCCCATCGGTGCTTTTGCCAGAATTGACGCACGGAGACGTACCCGCCAAAGTAAAGTCCGTAAAGAACGCCTAACATTTTTCCGGGCAAGAGGAGCAACGAGATGCAGAGCACGCAGAGATAGACGAACAGGCCGCAGCGCAGCCGGGTGTATTCGTACAAAAAATCCAGGACGAAGGCGCTGTAAAACGTGATGGCCAAGCGGCTCCCAGGCAAAACGGAAGCTGCCCAAAGCGCTAAAACCGACAGCGCCCCGACCAGCCCGGAAAGGGCGATTTCTTTCGGGGTCATAGGATCAGGCAGGCGTCTCCGAAAGAGAAGAAACGGTATTCGCTCTCTATCGCTTCCTGATAGGCGGACATCATCAGATCCCGAGACGCGAAGGCGCTGACCATCAGCAATAGACTGGACTTGGGCAGATGAAAGTTGGTGATCATCGCATCCGTGTAAACAAACGGAAAGGGCGGATAGATGAAGAGCCGCGTGTCTCCGGCGTAGGATCCGTCGGCCCGCTTCTCGTAGTACGGCAGGCTTTCCAGGACGCGAACCGAGGTCGTTCCGACGCCGATGATCCGCCGCTTCTCGAGTCGCGCGCGTTCGATCTTCCGAGCCTCTTCGCCGCTGACGTAAAAAGTTTCGGCGTGCATAACGTGCCCCTCTATCGCAAACGGACCCCCATCGTCTTCTAAGGGCCGGAAGGTCCCCAACCCCACGTGGAGGGTGAGAGTGCAGAACTCGATCCCTTGACCTTTGATGTCAGCGATCAAAGACTCAGTGAAGTGAAGACCTGCCGTCGGGGCTGCCACCGCGCCCTCTTCTTCCGAATACACCGTCTGATAGCGCTCTTTATCGCTAAGCGGCCGATGGATATAAGGGGGTAAAGGAACACTTCCGGCTCGAAAAATCAGGTCTTTCAAAGGGATCGATCCATACTCTCCCGAATCCGTTTCCTCATCAGTCGAGTTTTTCTTGAACAGGATATCCCGACTACCGTCCGGATGGTGCTCCACGCACTGACCGATCAGCCGATGGTTGAGGAAAGACAGGACCGTTCCTTTCCGAATCCGCTTACCCGGCTTGACGAGGGCGTTCCAAAGAGCCTCCTTTTCGTTTTCTGCACGAAGGGGTTTGAGCAAGAAGACCTCCGCCTTTCCGCCCCCCTCCCTCGCGCCAAGCAATCGCGCGGGGATAACGCGGGTGTTGTTGATCACCAGGAGGTCGGACGGGAGAAGGTAATCGAGAAGATGGTAGAAGCGCCGATGCTCTAGGGTGCGTGTGGTTCTGTTGATCACCATCAATCGCGAATGATCCCGCGGTTCCACAGGGCTTTGCGCGATCTTTTCAACGGGTAGCGTGTAGTCAAAATCCGAGAGATTCACTCGCCTTGGCTTCCTCCCCAGAGCACGTAGGTGTAGACGATGGCGGCGATTCCGATTACGGCCCCGCCGATGCCGACGCCAAAGGCATACCACAGCTGTTTTTTCACGTTTTGGTTCTCCAGTTTCAGTTGATCGTTCTCTATCTTCAGATAGTCCAGGTCCTGCTGAACTTTCAAGAGCGTCGCGTTGGCCGCTTCCAGGTTCAAAACGCGAAGGCCCAAATGGTTCTGGGATTCCACGATCGCTGGGATCTCCAGGGCGTTTTTCGCGGCGACCCCCACTGCAGAGAGCTCTTGCTGCAGGCCCTCCATCCTCTCTTTCATCGCGAGTATTTCGTTAGCCTGCAAACCCAATTCAGCAAAAGCTTGACTCATCTGCGCATTGTATGCCTCTTGTTTCGCAAAGTTGGCATCCACGGTCGGTAACCAGGTGTCCAAGGTTTCGTATTTTTTGAGATAGCTGAGCAGGCGACCAGTGTTCGCCTCCGTAGCGGCCAACCGACTTCCCTGCTCTTCAACGCGGGTGTATAAGGTTTTAAGCTCTTGCTCAACGGCGGTCAAGAAATCGCTATAACCGCTCACGAACTTCGTGCGCTGTTCGAGCCCCTGCATCTCCGCCAAGACCTCGTCTTTCAACCCGACCAAACGTCTTTCCAGCGCTGCCAGCTCTTTGGGGCTCACAGAAACCTCTAGCGCGTCCAATCTTTGGCGTAACAAAGCTAATTCGGTTCTCATTGACTCGTCTTGGGACTCCAAACCCTCCACTCGACGAGTCAGGGCCGAGGCGTCGACTATCGCCCGCGTGCTCATGATGTAGTTGATCACTCGATAAAGGGCGTCGGCGAGGTCATAACGGTTTACGGAATTGGTCCCGTTGAAAAACCCGATACTGTCGACTTTCATAATGTTCGCTTCCACTATGGTACGAACCTGTTCGTAGATATCGAGGGACGTCGAAACATCTCTGGGCACGGCCCCGAACACCGCCCCCGTCGCTAAAACCAAGACCGTCACCGTCAGAAGAGCCGCTTTTATAGACCTCATAACCATCCTCCCCATTAAAAGACAAAATTGATCGTTCGTTCCACTTCCCCGCTAAGCGTGATGATCTGCTTTCGACGTATGCCATCTGGTCCTTCGCATTCGATCGTATAGGCGCCGGATTCCACGTAAAGCGTCTGCGGTGTCAGGCCTGACGGGATTCCATTCAACCAAAGTGGCATCCCGGACGGGAAAGAATGCACGAAGAGCGTCGTGCTTCCTGGCAGTTGCCGAAAGAGCGTATAGGTTTGCCCGTCGAAAAAGGAGGTGTTTTCCGCCCATTCCCCATATAGCCAGCGTATCTTCAGTTCGCCGGTACCCGGACGGATTTTTAACCCGCGTAACGGGGTCTCTCCGATGAGGGTGCCGAGCCAATACACTTTCGCCTGCGCGGGATCCGTGCTGAGGAAGAGCAACGCCTCGCCTTCCAGGTCGATCGTGTACTCATAGACCTTACCTGCGGAGAGCTTGTAGACGCGCCGACGGTCCGGATACCCCGAACGGCTCAGGTCGAAGGTTTGCAACCCCGCCACCGTGTTAATCGGTTGTCCCGTCGGATACCTCTGTCCCCGATGCAGAACGAATCCGTCGCCTGCGGGCACGAAATGGAAGAGAATCGTCGTCTCGACGTTCAGGTCCACGCTTACCTCCCGGGGTTGACCCACCTCGATCACTGACAGCCACTCCTTGTCTCCGGATTTCAGGGAAAGGCGATGAGAACCGTGCTCCACCTGAAAGGCAAGCGGAGTGATTCCTTTTTCCTCTCCGTCGAGGTAGACGAGGGCGGCAGGGGTCGACATAACCGTAAGCGGGTAGGCTTTGAGGGCGAGCTGACCCGTGACGGTCATCGGTCCGGGTTGTAGGACGACCTCCTCGCGCACCTCTTTGTACCCTTCCGCGCGAAAGGTGAGGAGCATCTTTTCTAGCGGTAACTGGTTGAACGTGACCGGCGTCTCTCCGAGGAAGGTTTCCTCTTTATACACTTTGGCCTGAACGGGAGTGCTCCGGATCGTCAGGTTCGCGAAGGGCTCCAGCCGTTGGAAAACCTGATTCTCTCCCAAAGAATTCACCCGTATCATTTGCAATTGCGGGGTGTGCCATTCTTTCGTAAAGTTCACCAGATGTTCTCCGGGCTCCAAAAAGATTTGAAAGGGCGTGATGCCCGCCACAATCCCGTCCACGCTGACTTGGGCCCCCGCAGGTTCCGTGACAAAACGCGTGTTGCCCTCCCGCTCCAGAGCGACCTCCAATGTCTTCGTAAAATACTGTTTCACTTCCGGATAGAAGTATCGGGATTGGTATCCTGGATGCGAGACCTCTACGTAATGCCTTCCTTCCGAGACCTCACGGAGGAAGTGGCCGGTCGCTTCGAAACGTTCATCCACACGTATCAAAGCCCCGACGGGCAGCGCTTTCACCTCTAAGACTCCGGAAGGAGAGAGCTTCAAGGTCACTTCCGTAGCCTCGAAGATGTCGAGAACCTCGGTATGGCCGTTGTATCCGGGTTTCTCGGCACGAAAGGTGTAACGGCCCGCGTTCAGGAAGATCATTTCCGATAGAACCCCGTTGCGATCCGATATGCCGAAAAGCGTGCCGTTGATGTACACCGAAACATTAGCGGGTTGGGTGTAAATCTTGATGGGCACAGCCAATAGTGCCGCCATCCAGCAAATCCCCAATACGATGAGGGTACACTTCTTCAAAGCTTCCTCCCTATGATCGCCAGCTCCCACGAGCGATCCGTTCCAACAGGTTTTCTATCTCCACCGTCTGCGCGTACGCTGTCCTTACCGGTAAGAGACGACTGGGAAGACCAATTGGCCTGGTGTTTCCCAAAACAACACGTTGCCTTCTCTCTCGTCAGGTTCAGGGACGACACTTAAAATCTCTGCGTCCGCCGGAAAGATGAAGGAGAGAGAAGAGTTCTCCTGAAGCTGTAAACGGTTGACTCCAAAGCCGGTTATCCAAAAGTCCTCGGATTTGTATGCCATTCCTCGGACCGTCGAATACTCTTCGACTTCCATCTCTTTCGCCAAAAGGCGGGCCGTCGATTCGTAGGTCAGGAGCGTGACCTTCCGCTCCGACTGCTCCGACAGTTTCGCCAGCATCTGCGCGTAATTGTTCGTTTTCTCTTCCAAACTGACACTTTGGAAGTAATCGTAGCTTTTTTGCAGATCGTCCCGCTTGTCGTAAGAAAAGACCACCCAATTGTACATGCTCGTCACTTCCGAACGGTCGAAGGTGTACACGGCCTTATACGCGTGTTGCTTATACTGTGGGCGACTCTGGATGGAAGAAACGATGTTGTAGATAAAAAAACCCACCAGCGCAATAACGACAAGCCAGAGCCAGTTTTTATTCATCTCTTTTCACACTCCGATTTTTCAACTTGCACGACTGAAGTTCCTTAAAAATGATCCACGAACGCCGGTTATGGTTCAAGTTCTGTATATCCCTCATCAGCGGGTAAAACACCAGAAAGACGCAGAGGATTGCCAAGACCAAGAGCAGGCCAAGAAAGAAAAAGGTGGCGTAGACGATGTGCCGGAGCGTGTTCGCGCTCACCAACCGGTACCTGCCGATCAGATCGTCCAAAGAAGGCCGAACGTTGAAGTAGGAGATGATCAGATCGTTGGGATCAGGCCCATCCGGCGTGTTCAAAAAATGTTCCACCACGATAAGGACTTTCCTGACCAGGTCTTGGTACACGCCCGTAGGATCATAGAACAGCGAGAGCCGTAAGACCGGCTTCTCCAAAAAACTCTTCGCGCTCTCACGGAACAACCGTATCGGCCCATCGGAATAGGGAAGGTCATAGTGCGCTTGAATCACGGCGTGAGAGAGGTCATACGAGAATTGATACAACTTCGAAGAGAAGGTATGCACCTCGTGCGTGTCCATCAGCAACACCGAAACGCCGACCAGCAACAACCCTGTCGCGCACAGAAAGAGAAGGGTGATAAAAAAAAGGTACCTAGAAAGACTCAAGACGGCTCCTATAAGGCGGCGAGTTTTTCCAGGATGTAGTTTTCCACCCAAAAACTCTCTACTTCGATCTGGTCTCCAGTATCCATTTCTTTCACCAAATAAACGCCTTTATCGAGCTCGTCCTCTCCGATGATGATGGTGTAGAGGGCCCGTTGTTTGTCCGCGTACTTCAGCTGATTCCGGATGTTCCGCCCCATCAAATCGTGTTGCACGGAGATGCCGCGCTTCCTGAGAAAGTCCGTGATCTTGAGGGACTCTCGTTTCGCCTCCTCGCCTATCGACAGAACGAAAACCTGACACAGCGAGGCCGGCTCTTCGATCGCCTTCTCTTCTCGCATCGTGGCGACCATCCGTTCGATCCCACACGCGAAACCCACTGAAGGCGTCGCGCTCCCCCCCAGCTGCTCGATCACCTGATCGTAGCGCCCTCCTCCCAAGAGGTCGAAAACCGTCTCTTTGAACGGATACTTGACCTCGAAGACGATCCCGGTGTAATAGTCCAGCCCGCGGACCAACCGGGGGTTCCAAGTCGCATCGATATTGTACTGGGCGAGGATCTGACTGACTTGACGCTTATGGTTCTGACATTCGGGACATAGGAAGTCGGTCAATATCGGCGCTCCTTCTTTGATAGCCTGGCAGCCCTCCACCTTACAATCCAACAACCTCAGGGCGTTAGTTTCATATCGGCGGCGACAGTCCGGACAAATCGCGTCCAATTTGTCGCGATAGTGTTCTTTGAGGGCGGCTTTATAGGCTTCGCGATCGTTTTGACATCCGAGCATATTCACCTGGAGCGTATAGCGGTGGAGTCGCAACTCCTCCAGTAGGAAGATGGACATCCAGATCATCTCGGCATCCGCCAACGGAGAAGAGGACCCGATCAGCTCCGCGCCAAATTGGTGAAACTGTCTTTGCCGTCCCGCTTGGGGGCGTTCGTACCGAAACATCGGGCCCATATAGTAAACCTGCTTGGGAAGCCCATCGGACGCCATGTTGTTCTCTATGAAGGAGCGAACGACCGGCGCTGTCCCCTCTGGGCGGAGACAAAGCAAGCGATGCGCTTTGTCTTCAAAGGTGTACATCTCCTTCTGCACGATATCCGTTTCATCGCCGACGCTACGGATAAAAAGCTCCGCCATTTCGAAGATTGGGGTCCTAATCTCTTGGAATCCGAAAACGCCGGCGACCTTCCGCGCAGCCTTTTCAAAAGACTGCCAATACTCGATTTCTTCCCCGTAAATATCGTTCGTGCCCTTCGGACGATTGATCAATGTGATACCTCCGCCTTCGATGATGAAAAAAGATCGTCGCTATTATACCACGATTGCGCGGCGGAGAACCGTGCCGATGCGGATCTGCGAATTGGCGTCTCGTCCGGGTTTAAGAGGTCTTTCTCCCCTCGATGTCAAACCCGAACGCACTTTCCGTGACGCGCGCCCTCGCCCAACCCGAATCCGCTAGGATCCCTCTGGTCTCCGCGGAGGTATATGCAGCGTGAAGGGAGGAGAGGAGCCCCGGTCTCATAGACTTCGGTCGGACCGTCGCCATCATCAGCCAACGGGCGTACCAAGGCGCGTCTCGTTTTAAGTCGCTGACGAAAAACGCACCTCCCGGCTTCAGAACCCGATGTATCTCTTTGAAAACCGCCGCCGGCTGCTCCCATTCGTGTAATGACCCGTTAGAGAAAGCGAAGTCGAACGACTGATCGGAAAACGGCATCCTTAGGGCATTTCCTAAGACGTACTCGACACGGTCTTCGACCCCTTCACACTGGGCGTTCTGCTGCGCTTTACGGGCCATATTCGCGCTGATCTCCAACGCCTTCAATCTCGCGCCAGGCGACGCTTTCAGCCAATCGATCCCCAAAAGTCCCGGACCAGGTCCGATTTCCAGCGCACAACCGCCGTCGATGCCTAGACTCTTCATTTTTTCTATGGTCCGCCGCCTCTCACCGGCCATCGCGCGCATCATTTGATCGAACTGCTCGACGATCTCGCCGTCTTGTATCCCAACATTCGTCTCGATTACTCGATTACTTTCTTTCATTTGGATCCTCCCATTCGATAAGATATAATATTTAATCTTGTATATAAGGATAAAAAAATAATATGCTGAAAATCCCGTGACCGTTAGGCGCCGTAAATCTCATCGAGAGAGGCGATGATCGATTCCAACCAGTCTCGTTCGGCGAGAAGGTGGCGGCGGGTATGATCGACGATGACGAAAGCCAGTGGGGGAATATAGGGAACGACTTTCAAAGCTTCGGCGTGTGATTCCAACGTTCTCAAGCTCTCTTCGGATTTTCGGCAGAGTTCGACGAGGTAGTCGTGGACCTCTTCCTTGGGCAGGGAGGCCATATAGTACACGGCCAAGTCCACCGGAAAGTATTGTCTTCTCTCGGTCTGCCATTCTTCTCGCAGTAACCGGAGGAACTCTTGCCGTCCTTTTTCGGTAATCGTGAAGACCGTTCGAGAAGGGCGATTCCCCACTCTCTCCTGCCCGGACTCGGAAATCGACCCTTCCTCGGCCAACTTGCCGATCGCGAAATAGATCGACCCAAAGGCGATATCGGTCCAGTCTCCCATACCGCGTTCAATCTCTTGCTTGATTTCGTAGCCATGCATCGGCCGCCGTTGCAACAACCCGAGAATGACCAAACGGACGTTCATCCTAATCCTCCTTCTTATATATACTACCTTGTATATACTAACACATATAATGATTTTTGTCAAGAGTAGTATAAGAAGGGTGTCACGCCGCGGGTGCCTTGCTGGGAACGCCTGAGAACGTCTGGGAACGTCTTGGGAACGCCGCACTTTAGTGCGGCATGTCTTTGACTCTCGCTTTTTCGGCTTTTCGGGAAAGCCTTGGGAATGCCAACTTTTAAGTTGGCATGTCTTAAAAATACAGGGTTCGCACAGAGGGCACAGAGTACACGGAGAAAAGATCCTTGAGAGCGACTTGGGAATGCCTTGGGAACGCCGCACTTTTGCGCGGCATGTCTTAAAAAAAAACAGGGTTCGCACAGAGGGCACAGAGTACACGGAGAAAAGATCCTTGAGAGCGCCTTGAGAATGCCTTGGGAACGCCAACTTTTAAGTTGGCATGTCTTAAAAATACAGGGTTCGCACAGAGGGCACAGAGTACACGGAGAAAAGATCCTTGAGAGCGACTTGGGAATGCCTTGGGAACGCTCTGGGAATGCCAACTTTTAAGTTGGCATGTCTTAAAAAAACAGGGTTCGCACGGAGACCACGGAGTCACAAAGAAGAGAGGTGTTTAGGTGAGCCAACACCAGGTTTATGTTTCCTCTGTGCACTCTGCGTACTCTGTGCGAAACCATCTTTTGCGTTTTTGAACACGCCGAACTAAAGTTCGGCGTTCCCAGCCGCGCCATCGCGGCGTAAGCGCTTCTTCTTCTCGCGACGGCGCGATACGCTTGGGAACGCCAACTTTTAAGTTGGCATGTCTTAAAAAAAACAGGGTTCGCACGGAGACCACGGAGGTCACAAAGAAGAGAGGTGTTTAGGGGAGTCAACACCAGGTTTATGTTTCCTCTGTGCTCTCTACGTACTCTGTGCGACACCATCTTTTGCGCCCCTGATAGAATCTTGCAAGAAGCCGTTCGATTCGGGCTTCATCGGTCGATTCACGTGCAACATCATTCTGTGTGCCAACAAACAAATGTTGAAAGTGAGAGAATTGATGTCCAGTCGCCTTCGCTACGGATCTAGTTTACTGCGAATATATTAGTTTATTGTTGATTTAGTTAAGTAATTTAATTGAAAATTTACAATCAAACCCCTTCCCGCCGACTTTATGCTATAATAATTTGATTCTCTTTTCAACTATCTAAAGAAGCAAGAACGTTACAAAATGATACTGTGCTCGATATGATCATTGCTAAATAGTCCCGCCAAAAAACGCTGAGGACCGAGGAATGATGAGAAGGAGTTTTTAGATTTCCCGATCGATTGCTTTGGAGGAGCCGAGTTATCAGATTTTAAGAAAACCAATCGTAAGGAACCTAAAGACCGAAGTCTTGACGATTTCCGACAAATAGTCCCGGTTCCCAGACAGGAATATTTTTTACCCGCCTCGTATACGGTTTTGACCTATGAAATCGGTCTTAAACCCGGAATCGTACGCGATCGCACCGTACGAGAAAATACCTGCCCGAGCTATCATAGAGCCTAAATAAATAGGTTTTGATTATGACTCACCATTCGCAAAGACCGTTTTTTTGAATAGAGGGGTTATAAAATGAAAAGGGGTATTCTATCTTGATTGGTTGGTTTTCTTAGCTGTATTTTTCTCCTTTCGTTTTATTCAGAATCTATTAGAGCTTTCGTTCCCAGTTCAATGATATTTTCTAACTACTAGATAAACTTGACGATATTGTACGCTTTGGTAGTCTATCGGTAACGAAGCTTATCGTAAATCTATACGGCCTAGAATTCTATACGTTACGTACGAATACTCAGGATATTTCATCGAAAGGGAGGGTATAAATGCACCGTATATTTAGATTTTTCAAGGGAATGAATTGCTTATGGCGTATATTAGTGTTACTTTCGGTACTACTTCCTGTATCTGTTTGTTATGCAACTGTGAACACTGCTTTACCCGCTTCATCCAATCCTTCGCGGATCTCTATGGAATTGATATGGTTGGAAAAGGATACTGCGAAATGTTCTTTTAAGTGGATAACAAAAGAGGAAACGGCTACTCCATTTTCTTTCTTTGTAAAGTCGGAAAGAGGAAGCGAATCGTTGCTCTTGAAAACCACTCTAAAACCTGGACGAGAACAAGAAATCCTCATAGATAGGTTAACAAAAAATACGAGGTACCAAATCGGATATAGAATGGGAAGTGAGAATAAAACTACCTGGATTTCTTGGATAAAGACGTTCGACGAATCTAAAGAAGGTTTGCAGCTTTTTTATTGGCTCGACCTCACGGAGCCTTCGACACATAAGGTAAAGGTAAAAGTATTCGGTTACTACAAAGATTTACCGGAGCTCTATTTGGACAATTACGGGGGAGGGGGGCAAAGCTCGCGCCCAAGAGATAAAGCTCTATTCTAAACCGCAAGTATCGATGAATATTCAGGATAATAATAAACGGATCCGGTTCGATTTGAAAAACAATCTCGAAGGGTACTTCCGTCTGTCTTATACTTCGGACAAGACCGCGATCGTCACTTCCGATCACGGAATTCAAGGCTATTTTTGTCCGGATTACCTGATCGCCTCGCATGAGCAAATCCTTTACGGGCCTGGCACCTTCATCGGGCATTCGGGCATTCTCAATATGAAACCCGATTACTTTCAGGCCAGTTTAAGCCTGTATATGCCAGACGGTTGGGAAGCTTCAACGGGATGGGAAGAAGAATCTCCAGGGGTTTACTCGTTCCCGTCC
>Ga0302247_1002359_pt1 | contig 12342 bp, 9 predicted proteins | sample AAG_UR_Ile_MG_FD_193529 | JGI IMG/M metagenome (GOLD analysis project Ga0302247, IMG submission 193529) | Enriched activated sludge microbial communities from anaerobic digester in WTTP, New Holstein, Wisconsin, United States - AAG_UR_Ile | ecosystem: Engineered > Bioreactor > Anaerobic >...
GGACCAGACGAGGCTGCTTCGCACCTCCCAGGCCGTCGTCGGCGGCGCCCAGGCGGCGGTGCCCCCGGTGGCGGTGCCGAACCAGTCGGCGAACTTGGCGGTCAGAAAGCCCCCCGCGCCCAGCCACAGCGCGCTGACGGGGAACCAGGTCCCGTGGCGCGAGGAGTTGGTCAGCGCCAGCGTCAGGCCCCCCGCCCCGGCGAGCCCCAGCCCGGCGAGCCCCCACCAGGTCAGTTTTTTCGCGCCCGGGCGGTCTTTCGCGACGAAGTGCCCTGCGCCGGGCCATACGATCCCGGGGATCACGGAGAGCGCGACCGCGCCCCAGTCTGGAGAAGCTGTCTGACTTGTCTGACTTGTCTGACTTGTCTGACTTGTCTGACTTGTCTGACTTGTCTGACTTGTCTGACTTGTCTGACTTGTCTGACTTGTCTGACTTGTCTGACCCGTCAGACATAGCACGAACAGGGCGATCGGCAGGGTCATGGCGTCGCGGACTGGAGCTTGCCCAGGGCCTCGGTGGCGTGGACGCGCACGGAGTGGTCGGCGTCCTGCTCGGCCTGCTTCAGGGGATCCTCGAGGGCGGCGGAGCGCGGCAGGTGGGGGGCGCAGGTGGCGACCGCGCGGGAGGCCACCCGGCGGACCTTCACGTCGGGATCGACCAGGAGCCTGAGCAGCGCGGGGGCGGTCTGCGGGCAGGTCCCGGGCGGCAGCGTCTCGATCTGGGCCACCACGTTCAGGCGGAAGCGCACGTCGGCGTCCAGCGCCAGCGTGACCAGATGCTTCGAGGCCTTCTCGGAGGATCCCAAGATGCGCAGGAGCGAGATGGCGGTGTACAGTTGCACCCAGGTGTTCGCGTCCTCGAGCATCTTTTCAAGGTGCGGGACGAAGGACTTCGCCTTGTCCCCGAAGCCGCCCAGCCCGCGCACGGCCTCCCAGCGCACCAGCCAGCCCGAATCCGAGAGGGCCCGCAGGAACGCCTGCTGCACCTCCTCGGAGAACAGTTCCAGCCGCGCCAGGGCGTCGATGGTCATGGAGCGGATCTGCACCATGGGCTCGGTCTTGAGCAGGGCGATCAGGTGCGGGGCGATCTCGCGGGCGTGTTCCTTGAACTCTCCCAGGAGCTTGACGGTGGCCAGGCGCACGTGGTGATTGGCGTCAGCGAGCATCTTGAGCAGGCTCGGCAAAGCCTGGCGGCCGTAACCCTTGATGGTGTCGTGGAGGGTGCGCACCGGGATGGTCGACGGCTGGCCCAGCAGGGCGACGAGCTCGGTCAGTTCCGAGGGCAGGGCGGGGCTGGTCAGGTTGTTGCTGCCGGTGAGTTCGGCCTTCTTCCCCGGGGGCACCATGCGAATAGGGGGATTCATGGCCATGCCGGCGGCCGGGCCGGGCCCGGACTTCTCCTCGGGGGCGGCGGACTGTCCGCAGGCGGCGGCGAGGGTGAGGATGAGGGCGAGGGGGATTGCTAAGTGGCGTGTCATGTTCTAACCCCGGGTGCTTCCCATGCGTGTGGCGAAACCCAGAATGTGGGAGGACTATTCCACCGTGACGCCCAGCGTGACGGCGGCGGTGTTGAGCCAGTTGCGGGTGACGCCGTCGTCGCCGGAGCTCTCGCGTTCCCCGGAGGTGCCCTCGGCGCCGCCGCCGAGGTAGCGGACGTTCAGGAAGAGGGAGATCGCGGGCGTGAGGCGGAAGCCGGCGTAGACCGAGGCGTCGAGGATGGCGCCGGTGAACTTGTAGTCTGCGCCGTTGATGAACTTGTTGCTGGTGTACAGGCCGTCGGCCTCGAGACCCCAGAAGAACGAGTCGCCGTGGTTGCGGCGCAGGCGGACCTTCAGCGCGGGCACCGGGCCGTTGTCCTCCTTCTCGACGAAGCGCTCGCCGTCCAGGCTCTGGAAGGTGATCGACGCGTTGCGGATCTGCAGCGAGGCACCCACGCCCAGCTCCCAGGGGGAGTCGCTGAGCAGGTCGTAGACGTAGGAGGCGCGCCAGAAAGAGAAACCGTACTTGAAGCGCACGGCCTCGCCCTCGGCGAAGTCCACGCCCGAGACGCGCAGGGGGGCCGGCAGCGTGCTCACGGTGTTGAACTCGAGCGGCTGATACAGGAAGACCAGGTGATGGCGCTCCCAGAGGGCGACGTCGGTGGTCAGCCGCGCGAAGGGGAACAGCAGGCCCTGGCCGCCGTCTTCGACGTAGTCGAAGTAGGTGCCGTCGGCGCCGAACTGGACCTTGTGGTACAGCGGCGCCACGAAGCCCAGCTCGGCGGTGAGCCGGACGTGGGCGATCTTGGCGTCGTGGTCCGGGTCCTGGTTGAGCAGGTACTCGCCGGCGCGGGCGGGCGCGGCGGCGGAAAGAATCATGAAGGAAATGGCCAGGGTGAAAACAGACTGTCTCATGGTGTGCTCCCTCGACCAACTTATAGTGGAATTGTCTGAACTTGCCAAGCCGGGTTTTTCAGGGGTGGTTGCGCCGCAGGCGGGTGCTAGCGAGGACCCAGGCCAGGAAGAGCAACGGCCACCCGGCCAGGAGCCCGTTCCCCGGGGCGCCGGGGTTGGCCGTGGCGCAGCCGTCTTGCTTCGCGGGCCGGACCGGCTCCGGGGAGGGGACGTCGTCACGGGAGGACTCGAGCCGCAGGGTGGGGTCGCCGAAATAGTTGAGCATGGTGCGCCCGGCCAGGGACTCGCCGTCGTCGAAGGTGCCGGCGGCCACCTTGGCGTCCCACAGGGCCTCCCCCGCCGTGCGGCCGTCCAGGAGGCCCTGGAAGAACAGCGCGCCAAGGTTGTCCGCGCCGGACCTGGCCAGGTCGAGGTCGCTCTCCGGGTCGGCCCAGTCGGTGGCGGAGCCCGGGGTCACGGAGGTGGAGCCCAGCATGCCCACGGCGGCGCCGTGCCGCAACAGCATGGCAGTGAGGTTCCCGTGGGTCTCCGCGCTGCCGATTTCGCAGGACACCCCCACAACGAAGGCCGGCCGGCCGGTGCCCAACTCCGGCGCGTCGTCCGAGTGGATGAACAGGGCGTTGGTCATCTCGGCGTCCTGGGCCTTGCCGTCCTCGTCGGTGTCCTCAGTCCACATGACCCGGGCGACCTCCTTCTCCAGGCCGTGCCCCATCCAGAAGACCAGGCCCTGGCCCTCCCGCCAGGCCGCCTTCAGGTTCTCCCGGGTGAGGGCCAGCTCGGACTCGAAGCGGCTGGTGACGATGCCCTCGCGCTCGTAGAGCCGGGTGGTCGTGAACCCCCCGGCGGGCTCAAGGATCCGGCGCCGGAACCACTCGGCGATCTCGGCGCCGTCCACGTCCTCGGGGAAGGCGTAGCCGACCATCTCCTGACCCTTGAAGTAGAAGAAGGCCGCCGGCAGCAGCGCCCGCCTGCGGAAGCCGAGGTCGGCCGGATCGGCGTCGCCGTAGGCGATGGCTGCGTCGAGCATGGCGTCGAGGGCGCGCATGTCGTCGAAGGTGACGGGGAAGCGAGAAACCAGCAATTCGGGCACCAGATCCGGGCCGCCCTCGCCCTGATCCAGCCCTGTCTCGCCGTACTGGCCGTTGCCGTTGAGATCCCAGTCTCCGGTCAGGTCGGCGTAGGGGTAGTCGGACTCGTGGGACCGGCAGTCCAGCGGGAAGCCGCCGCAGTTCGTGCTCGACCACGCATGACGCGGCCAGACCCGCCACATGGGGACGTCCCCGTAGTCGGCGTGGGCGTTGCCGACGAGCAGGGCGTAGGAGTAGTCCGCGTGCACGGCCTGCAGGAAGGCGCGGATGGCCAGCGCCCGGGGCAGCCCCCGCTCGTCCGCGGCGCCGTAGTCGGCCTCGGTCGCGACGTCCACGACGAAGCCGCGGGCCTCCTTGGCGGCGATGAAGTCCGCCAGCCGGGCGGACTGGCGGACGATCTTGTCGGTGGTGACGATGATCATCGCGTCACGGGTCTCGCCGTGGACCCCCGTCGGCAGTCGAACGCACAGGGTGAGCAGCAGCAGCGCGTTCATGGACCTACCTCCCGTCCTCGAGCGCCTCGAACAGCGCGCAGTCGATGTTGCCGTAGTTGAATTGGCAGTGGCAGGTCTGACCGTCGGCGTAGCCGTAGGCCGTGGCGATGGAGGCGGCGTCGGTGGCCAGCCCGACGCTGGCCGCCAGCTCCAGGGTCTCCTCGGCCGCGAAGGCCGTGTTGCCGCCCGTGCACACCAGGAGCTCCCCCGCCGCGTCGGGCGCGGTCAGGGCCAGCGGGCAGATCCGCGAATACGTGTCCTCCCCCACCACCCGCTCCTCATGGGCCTCGAGGGCGGCGAACATGTGGTCGGCGTCCCACGGGATCACGTCGAGTTGATCGGCCTTCATCCCCGCCAGCGTCGAGACGTGCACGCTGAAGGCCAGCATGTTGAAGGAGTAATGGGTGTCGGAGAAGTACTCGACTCCGCCCAGGGACTGCACGTAGAGGACGGGCTCCGGGGTGCCGCTGGTGACGTGCATGGCGAGGGAGTTGTAGTCATCGACCGTCACCTCCTCAGGGATCATCACGGTGGCGTCGCCGTAGCCGTGTACCACGGTCTGCAGCGTCGCGGTCCCCGGGTTGATCAGCCCGCTGAAGAGGTATCCCAGGTGCGCGGCGGCGGGCGGATCGAAGAAGTCCTCGGGGAGGCCGCAGGTCAGGGTCGGCTCGGTGGCCGTCCGTCCGGCCTCGTACTCGGCCTTCGTCACGTACGTCTCCCCCACGCGGTACGAGCAGTGGTCCTCCTCGTTCTCCGGGGAGATGACGACCTGTGGCGTCAGGGGCAGGTTGCCCCACAGCGCGAGCTCCTCCCCGGCGAAGAAGCCCGCGTTCTGGAAGAAGCTCACGAACAACCTGCCCTCCGCGCTCCCGGCGTCCGCCGCGGAGAGGGTGCAGTAGCGTCGGAACAGACGCTGGTCCCACGGCCGCACGAACTGGTTCACGTCCATCAGGTGAAAGCGGACCAGCTCGGGGGCCTCCAGGACGGGATCGTCGGCCGTGACGGCCGCCTGGAGCACATCGGCGCGCACGATCCAGTTGAAGTGGTGGTAGTTGATCTCGTCCCCCGCCTGGGTGTGGATGCGGGAGGCGCCCAGCACCACCGTCCGGACCCCGGCCAGGGAGCCGTCGGCGTAGTCCTCGGGAAAGGTGTAGGCGATGGCGTAGGCGTACTCGTCGACGGTGCCGGAGAGCGCCCCCACGTCAAAGGTGTAGGCCCCCTCGCCCAGGGTCGGGCTGGCGGCCGTGTCCGGGTTGATCAGCCCGGCGAACTCGAACGCCACCGAGTCCCCCTCGAGGTCGTCGAGGAAGGCGTCGTCGGGGTGGACGGGGCCGCGGCAGACGTGCAGGTCGTCGTCGCAGAACAGGTCGTCGGCGCAGTGGGTGTAGTTGGTGCAGCGGCCCTCCTGCGGTAGGCAAATGCCCGCCGCGCAGGCCTCCCAGGCCTCGCAGGTCACGGTCTCGCAGGGGTCGGTCGTCTCGTTCGGGGCGTCGTCGCACGCGGGGAGCAGCGCGAAGGCCAGGCAGATCGTCGGGAGCAGGATGGAGTGGATTCGCATGGGAGCACCTCCAGACCCCGATCTGCCGGATCTGGCGTCCCGTTGCAAGGCCCACTCCGAAAATACCGGAATTCCGCCCCCCGGTTTGTGATTTTTTACACGCTGCAATTCAGGACACGGCGGTGGCGGGAGCGGCCCGGACGACGACGTGGCGGTCTTGTGGTCAGGCGCGGTTGCGGTGCAGGCCGCGCCAGAACAGGCGCACGCCCCAGAACAGGATCAGGAGCATGAGGGCGCCGCCGATGGCCGAACCCATGAAGAACTCGTCGGTCTTGGGCTTCTCGGGATCGTACAGGTTGAGCCCCAGCCCCAGCAGCACCAGGGAGGAGAAGGAGACGAAGAGGATGCCGGAGAACACCATGAGCACGCCCAGGAACCCGCGGGAGCGGCGGGTGGGGAGGGCGACCGAGGAGGTGGCGCGGCGCTCGGGGAGGGCGCCGTCGACGGTGGACGCGGCTGCGGCGTAGGGGGCGGCCGGAAAGCGGATGGGGCTCGCGCTGTCGAGGAACTGGCGGACCTGGGGCAAGATGGCCTCGGAGAACACGCCCCGGGGCAGGGCGGCCTCGAGGTCGTCGAGGGGCACGCCGTGGTAGGCGGCCAGGAGCGGCACGTTCTCGCGCTCGAGGCGCCGCATCTTGCGGACGCCGGCCACGATGGTCCACACCAGGACGCCCAGGGCGGCCGGCAGGAACAGGCCGTTCTCGGTGGCCATGAAGGAGAAGATGGCCCAGTCGTAGGCGCCGTGGTACAGGATGGGCCAGAACAGGGCGGCGAACCAGAAGCCGGCGTTGCGCAGGCCCGAGGAGAACTTGGCCCGCCCGACGTAGTAGCCCATGATGACGCCGCAGAAAGCGTGCATGGGGACTGCGGTGAGCGCCCGGGCGATGGCCGTGCTCAGGCCGTGGTCCGAGACGTACAGGACGTTCTCGAGGGTGGCGAAGCCCAGGGAGGCGATGGCGCAGTAGACGATGCCGTCGAAGGGCTCGTCGAAGGCGGAGCTGTTGTAGGCGATGAGCAGGACGGCCACCAGCTTGAAGAACTCCTCGGGGACGGCGGCCTCGAGGAACGCCGTGTAGGCCGCGGCCAGCAGGGGGTCTGGGGGCACCGGGACGAAGGGCCGGACCACGAAATGGACGACCGCGACCACCGGGACCGCGGACAGCGCGCCCAGCAGCGCCACCTTGAGGACCAGCCCCTTGGGCTCGGGGTGTTCGTCGTGGGTGTAGATGTAGACGAACAGCAGGACGCTGGGGAGCAGGGTGAGCGTGATGGTGATCAGGGTCAGGTAGGACATTCGAGGATCACTTCTCCAGGATCTCGGACCAGAAGGTGTCCTGCAGGCGGTGTCCCAGGGACTGGCGCATGAAGGCCTCGATGTCGTCGGCGCAGGGGAGGGTCAGCGCGTGGGCGGTCAGTTCCTCGATCTCGGCGAGGTGCACGGTGCGCAGGAAGTCCTTGGCGTAGGGGATGAACACCGGCGGCATGGAGAAGGACCGCAGCCCCATGCCAAGCAGGATCAGCGCAGGGATGGGCTCGGTGGCGAGGTCGCCGCAGATGGAGATGTCGACGCCGGCCTCGCCGGCGGCCCGGATCGCGTGGCGGACCATGCGCAGGATGCCCGGGTGAAGGCCGCGGTACATGTGGGCGACCTTCTCGTTGCCGCGGTCCACGGCCAGGGCGTACTGGATCAGGTCGTTGGAGCCGATGGAAAAGAACTGGCACTCCCGGGCGAGCATGTCGGTGATCATCATGGCCGCCGGCAGCTCGAGCATGGCGCCGATCTTGAACGTGTCGGGGACGTCGTGGCCCTCGATGCAGAGCTCGCGGTAGCACTCGAGCAGGATCTCCCGGGCGGTGAGAAACTCGCGCACGCTGGCGACCAGCGGAAACATGATGCGCAGGTCGAGGTGGGGGAAGAGGGCGAACGCCCGCAAAAAGCCGCGCAACTGGGCCTTGAAGATATGCGGGTGCGCCAGGGCCAGGCGGAGGCTGCGCTGTCCCAGCGCGGGGTTGGCCTCCCGGGCGAGCTGGGCGGTGAGCGGGAACTTGTCGCCGCCCAGATCGAACGTGCGCAGCGTGACGGGTCCGCCGCCGGGCCAGCGCTCGAGCAGCTCCCGGACGTCCTGGTAGTGGACCTGCTCGTCGGCGATGTCCTTCTCGTGGACCATGAAGAGAAACTCGGTGCGGTAGAGGCCGATGCCCTCGGCGCCGTGCCCTTTGGCCTTCAGGATCTCGTCGGCGAAGTCCAGGTTGGCCAGCACGTGCACCGGGGTCCCGTCGGCGGTCATGCCGGGCAGGTGGGCCTTTTCGAGCAGCGCCTGATCCTTGGCGATGAGGCGGTGGCTCTGGGCCCGGTACACCGACACCAGCTTGGCGTCGGGGTTGACGATGATCTCGCCCTTGTGGCCGTTGAGGACCAGCAGGTCGCCCTCGCCCACGTGCTCGAAGGCCCGGCTGACGCCCACCACCGTGGGGATCTCGAAGGCCTTGGCGATGATCACCGTGTGCGAGGTCTTGCCCCCGCGCAGGGTGATCAGGCCGGCGACGGCGTTGCGCCCCAGCAGGATGGTGTCGGCCGGGGAGAGCTCCTGGGCGATGATGATGGCGTCGGGGGGCGGGGCGGTGACCTCGGTGGCGGTCTGCCCGGAGAGCGTGCGCAAGAGTCGCGTGCAGACGAAGCGCAGGTCGGAGAAGCGCTCGCGGATGTATTCGTTCTCGATGCGCAGGAAGCGCTCCTCCCAGGCGCCCAGGGTGCGCAGGACCGCCCACTCGGCGTTGATGCGCTCGGAGATGATCAACTTCTCGATGCTGGCCTGCAGTTCGGCGTCGCGCAGCATCATCTGGTGGGCCTCGAGGATGTGGCCGGGGTCCTTGGACTCGCCCGCGAGCTGCTCCTTGATGTCCTCGAGCTGCTGCCAGGACATCTCGACGGCCAGCCGCAGGCGATCGAGCTCGTCGGTCCCCTCCTCGGGGGCGATGTGGCGCTGGTTCCAGGCATACTGGCTGGCGCCCTGGATCAGGTGCGCCCGGCCGATGACGATGCCCGGCACCACGCCCTGTCCGAAGAGGTAGACGTTGCGGATGCTCATGCGCTCACTCGTTGAAGCCCGAGCGCACCAGGCCGGCCAGCGCGTCGACCGCGGCCTTCGCGTCGTCCCCGGTGGCCGTGATGACGAGGCGGCAGCCGCGGTAGGCCAGAAGCCCCAGCAGGCCCATGATGCTCTTCCCGTTGGCGGAGAGGCCGTCGTAGGATACCTCGATCTCGGAGGCGAACTTCACTGCGGTCTCCACGAAGAGCTTGGCCGGGCGGGTGTGCATGCCCTGTTCGTTGACCAGTTCCACTTCGATCTCTTCTCGCATGATCCTTCCTTGGCCCGCAGGGGCGTTGGTTCAGGTGACCAGGGAGTCCCGGTGGCTGACCCGGGGCTCGTAGCCCGCGTCCAGGAGCCGGCGCCCGAGGGCCTCGACCACGTACACGCTGCGGTGGCGACCGCCCGTGCAGCCCACGGCCAGGGTGAAGTACGCCTTCCCCTCGCTCCGGTAACGGGGAAGCAAATATAGAACCAGGTCCGCCAGTTTGTCCACGAAATCCCCCACCTCGGTGCGGTTTTCCAGGAACGCCCGCACGGGGGGGTCGGTGCCCAGGAGGTCCGAGAGCCCCGGTTCGAAGTAGGGATTGGGCAGGAACCGGGCGTCCACGACCATGTCGGCGTTCAGGGGCAGGCCCTTGGAGAAGCCGAAGGACATCAGGTGCACGCGCAGCGGCGGCGGCGCATAGTCGGAGAAGAAGGAGAACACCCGGGCCCGCAGCTCGTGGGGGGACAGATCGCTGGTGTCCACGAGCCAGGTGACCTCCTTGCGCAGCTCGTCGAGGAGGGCGCGCTCGTCGGCGATGGTGGGCGGCAGCTGGTCGCCGTCCCCCAGCGGGTGCGGCCGGCGGCTGGCCTGGTAGCGCGTCACGATGGCCGCGTCCGAGGCCTCGAGGAAGAGGATCTCGACCGTGTGGTTCATGCGCAGCAACTGGGCCTTCACGCTCTGCCAGTGGGAGAGGAAGTCGGCGTTGCGGATGTCGATGGCGATGGCGGCCTCGGGGTAGTCGGGGTGGCTCATCAGCAGCGAGGCGAAGCCCGCCATGAGCGGCACCGGCAGGTTGTCCACGGCGAAGAACCCCAGGTCCTCGAGGGCGTGCAGCGCCACCGTCTTTCCTGCACCGGAGAGACCTGTGACGATGACCAGACGCATGGCGGACCTCGTACTTTATTCTATGCCCTTCGCGGGCTGGACGGCGCGGCTGGCCAGGACCACGTCGAGCTGGTCGTGGAACAGTCGGGCGCTGTGGATGCCCCGCTCCTTGAGCAGCCGGTCGCGGGCGGCGACGTCGATGATGGTGGCCACGGACCGGCCGGGCCGCACCGGGATGGTCAAAAGCGGCAGGCGCACGTCGAGGATGCTGCGGTGCAGCTCCTCGATGCCCAGGCGGTCGTACTCCTTCTGGGGCTGCCACTCCTCGAGCTCGACGATGAGCTCTATCTTCTTGCTGTCACGCACGGCCGTGGGGCCGAAGAGCGCGGGGATGCTGATGATGCCCAGCCCGCGGATCTCCATGTGGTGGCTGACCAGGGGGCGGCCCTGACCCATGAGGTTTCCGCCGTGCTGCTTCTGGATCTCGACGAGGTCGTCGGCGATGAGCCGGTGGCCGCGGGAGATCAGTTCCAGGGCGACCTCGCTCTTGCCGATGCCGGACGGACCCACGATGAGGATCCCCACGCCCATGACGTCCACGAGGACGCCGTGCATCGTCGTGCTCTCGCGGGTGTGCTCGTCGATCCAGCTCTCGAGGCTGTCGAGCAGCCGGCTGGTGAGCAGCGGCGTGGAGAACAGCGGGATCTTCTGCTCCAGGCAGGTGGTGACGAGCAGGCGCGGCACCGGGAGGTTCTTGGTCACGATGATGCAGGACGGCTGGAACTCGATGAGCTGGCGCACGGGCTCGGAGCGCTGGCGGCCCTTGAGCTGCTCGAAGTAGGCGATCTCCTTCTGGCCGAGCACGATGATGCTGTCGGGCTGGGCGTCGCGCTCGACGCCGGCCAGGAGCAGGCCGGCCTTCATGATGTGGGCCTCGGAGATGTCCTTCCACAGGTTGGTCGCCCCGGCCAGGCATTTCAGTTGCAGCACGGTCTTGGCGTCTTCGAGCAGGTTGCGGACGGTGAGGCGGCTCATGGCAGGAATCCACAGTACATGGGCGCCCGCGGGAGATCAAGTTTTTCCAATGAGAGAAGGACGGCCCGTCCGTGCTCCCGGCGGCCCGATCACCCGGGGGCTTCATTGCCCCCATGACATCCCGGCGGCGCTCTGGTATGTTCCGGGCGGTCGGCCGTCCTTCCTGATCCGGCCCGGCCGTCACGCCGCGAGGAGTCGTCATGAAATCGAGGATCCTGGTTCTTTCTCTTGTCTTTTTATCTTTGTCCTTTGCCTGTGACGAGGTGAAGAACTCCGACTCCTGCGGGGACGGCTTCCTGGATCCCAGCGAGTCCTGTGACCAGACCGGGTTCCTCTTCGCCACTTGCGAGGAGTACGGTTACTACGAGCAGCACGGCGAGCTGGCCTGCGCGGCCGACTGCACCCTGGAGGCCGGGGTGTGCGAGGGGCGCTGCGGCGACAACGAGGTGCAGATGGATCACGACGAGGAGTGCGAGGGGACCGACCTGAACGGCAACTCCTGCGTGGGTCTGGGCTACTCCGGCGGCCCGCTGGCCTGCGGCGCGGACTGCCGGTACGACATCTCCGGGTGCGTCAGTTCCTGTGGCAACGCGATCATCGACACGGGAGAGACCTGCGATGACGCAGGCCGCGAGGACGGGGACGGCTGCTCCCGCCTGTGCCAGGTGGAGAGCGGCTGGGTATGCACCGGGGTGCCCAGCGAGTGCGCCACCGAGTGCGGGGACGGCATCGCCGCCGGCGAGGAGGAGTGCGACGGCGAGGACCTGCGGGGCGTCGCGTGCGATTCCCTCGGGCACTGGTTCGGCGAGCTGGGGTGCGATCCGTCCTGCGCCCTCGCCAAGGGTTCCTGCCGGGACATCGCGCAGCTCACCGCCGGCGAGGAGCACACCTGCGCGCTGCTCACCAACGGCGATCTCTGGTGCTGGGGATGGAACATGATGGGCCAGCTCGGCGACGGGACCAGCGTGAATTCGTCGGTCCCGGTGCTCGTGGACGGGCTGCCGGCGGCGGTGGTCTCGGTCGACGCCGGCGGCTGGCACACGTGCGCGGTCCTGGAGGACTCGAGCGCATGGTGCTGGGGGTTGAATGACAACGGCCAGCTCGGGGACGGCACCTTGGAGTCGCGCCCTCTGCCCGTGCAGGTGGCCGGCCTGGCCTCCGGGGCGGCGCAGATCTCCTGCGGCGGCGGCCACACCTGCGTCGTGAAGACCGACGGCAGCGTCGTGTGCTGGGGGCGCAACGACTCCGGCCAGGTGGGGAACGGCACCACCGGCCCGGATGAACCGATGCCGGCCCAGGTCTCCGGCTTCGGCTCGGGGTTGGCGTCGGTCGCGCTCGGGATGGAGCACTCCTGCGCGCGCAAGGTCGACGGGAGCTTGTTCTGCTGGGGGGACAACACCTTCGGCCAGGTGGGGGACGGCTCGATGGCGGATACGGACCGGCCGCACCAGCTCGTGCTGGCCTCGGGATCGGCCAGCCTGGAGTCCGGGAACCAACACGCCTGCGCGATCTACCCCGGCGGCGATCTGTGGTGCTGGGGGCTCAACGACCAGGGCCAGCTCGGGGACGGTACCCAGGAGACCCGTGCCTCG
>Ga0302247_1002362_pt1 | contig 12325 bp, 14 predicted proteins | sample AAG_UR_Ile_MG_FD_193529 | JGI IMG/M metagenome (GOLD analysis project Ga0302247, IMG submission 193529) | Enriched activated sludge microbial communities from anaerobic digester in WTTP, New Holstein, Wisconsin, United States - AAG_UR_Ile | ecosystem: Engineered > Bioreactor > Anaerobic >...
ACGGGGGCGCTGATGGAGCCGGGTTCGGGAACGAGGCCGGGGACGGGGGCGATGACGGAGCCAGGTCCGGGAACGGGTCTGGGTCCGGAGATGAGGACGGGACTGTGAACCGGGCGGCGGTCTTCGATCTCGACGACGCCCTGGGGACCTTCATGGGAAAGATGGATGTGCTCCGGCGCGTCCTTCGGACCTTCGCGGAAAAAACCGGCGCCCAGCTTCTTTCCATGCGCCGGGCCCTGGACGCCCGGGACTGGAGCAGCCTGCAGCTGGAAGCCCACGGAATCAAGGGGGGAGCCTGGAACCTGTCGGCGAAACGGCTGGGGGACGCGGCGGCGGGCCTGGAGGCGGCGGCGAAAGAAAAAGACGCCGCCGGGGCGGAACCGGCCCTGTCCGCCGTCGCCGCGGAACACGGGGCGCTGCGGGAAACCCTGGCGGCCCTGGCGCTGGACATGGCCGGCGCCGGCTGATAGGATGTCCCCGGGGGCCCGCCCGGACGGGCCGTAAAGAATCCGTTGCACGGGAGTATCTCATTGCCGGCAGAAACGGAGCAGAAGGCCGTCCCGGTGGCGGGGGCCGTCGTCGTTTCCCTGTACATCGCCGCCCAGATGCTGGCCGATGTGGCGAGTCTGAAGATCGGCCTGGTGGCGGGGCTGTCGGTGGACATGGGCACCTTCATCTACCCCTTCACCTTCACCCTCCGGGACGTGGTGCATAAAACCCTGGGAAAAAAGACGGCTCGGGCGGTGGTGTTCACCGCCGGGGCGGTGAACCTGGTCATGGCGGCCTATCTTCTGCTGGCGGCCTGGGCGCCCGAGGACCCCGCTTGGGGGAGGGGCGCGGAGTTCCATGCGATTTTTTTCCCCGTATGGAGAATCGTCCTGGCCTCCATCGTCGCCGAACTGGCGGGCGAGCTGGTGGATACGGAGGTCTACGACTGGTTCGTCCACCGGGTGACCCGGGCTCATAAATGGCTCCGGGTTCTGGTCAGCAATTCCGTCAGCCTCCCGCTGGACAGTCTTCTCTTCTCTCTGGGAGCCTTCGCTTTCGCCCTGCCCTGGGAGGCGGTCCGGGACATCTTCCTGGTCAACGTGCTGGTGAAGTTCGGAGCCACCATCCTGGGGCTTCCGCTGATCTATATCGGGCGGGAGAGGGATGAGTAGGCCCCCGCCGCGGAGGGACGGAGCGGGCGCCGGGGGCCGGGGAGAAGGCGGGGGAGTCCCGCGGGACGGCGGGGCCCGGGGAGAAGGCGGGCGCCGGGGAGAAGGCGCGGGAGTCCCGCGGGACGGCGGGGCCGCTTCCGGCATGCCGCCGGGGGTGCGGGACTTCATTTTCCGGGTTTACGGGAAATACCACCGCCCGGAGTTCATTCCGCCGGACCCTCTGGAACTGGTCCTCCCCTGGGAGAGGGTGGAGGACCGGGAGATAGCCGCCCTGGTGGCCTCCTCCTTCGCCCTGGGCAGGGTGGGGGGTATCCTCCGGGCCGCCGCGGAGGTTCTGGCCCTTCTGGGCCCCCGGCCCCGGGAGGGCCTGGTGTCGCTTTCCCCGGAGGATATCCGGCGGGGTTTCGCGGGGTTCCGCTACCGCTTCTTCGGCCCCCACCAGGGGGCCAATTTCCTCATGGCCCTGCGCCGGGCGGTCCTGGATTACGGGTCCCTGGAAAACCTGTTCGCCGCCGGGATGGACGCCTCCCACGAGACGGTGATGCCCGCCCTGGGGTTTTTCGCCGATGAAATCCGGAGACGGGCGCCCGGGGATTTCGGAATCCTTCTCTGCGACCCCCGCCGGGGCAGCGCCGCGAAGAGGCTCCATCTCTTCCTGCGCTGGATGGTGCGCCGGGACTCGGTGGATCCCGGCGGCTGGACGGCGGCGCCTCCGGAAAAACTGGTGGTTCCTCTGGATACCCACATGCACTCTCTGGCCCTGCGGCTGGGCCTGACCCGGCGCCGTTCGGCGGACATCGCCGCGGCCCTGGATACGACCCGGTCGCTCCGGCTTCTGGATCCCCGGGACCCGGTGCGGTTCGACTTCTCCCTCTGCCGTCTGGGGATCCGCCCCCGGGCCGCAATGGATGAAAATTTGTATGGAAATTCCCGGCAAACTCTGTCATAATATACGCTGAAATTTTACAATTCCAAGGAGATATGCATGAAAAGTCTGAAAGGAACGCAAACGGAAAAAAACCTTCTCATAGCGTTCGCGGGGGAATCCCAGGCGCGGAACCGGTACACTTTCTTCGCCTCCAAGGCCAAGAAGGAAGGGTACGTCCAGATTTCCAAGATATTCGAAGAGACCGCCGCGCAGGAAAAAGAGCATGGGGAGAGATTTTTCAAATTCCTGGAAGGGGGAGACCTGGAAATCTCCGGGACCTTTCCCGCGGGGATCATCGGGACGACCCAGGAAAACCTGAAAGCCGCCGCCATGGGGGAGCACCATGAGTGGAGCGACATGTACCCCGGTTTCGCCAAGGTCGCCCGGCAGGAAGGGTTCGACGCCATAGCCACGGTTTTCGAGGCGGTTTCGGTGGCGGAGAAACAGCATGAAAAAAGGTACAACGATCTGCGGGCCAACATCGAGAAAAACCGGGTCTTCAAAAGGGACGTCAAGACCGTCTGGCGCTGCACCAACTGCGGTTACCTTCACGACGGCCTGGAGGCCCCGAAGATCTGCCCCGCCTGCGCCCATGAGCAGTCCTATTTTGAAATTCTGGGAGAGAACTGGTAGTCCAAAGGAGGAATGGCATGACGAAGAAGGCGGAAGTCTACAAGTGCGACATCTGCGGGAACATCGTCGAGATGCTGCACCCCGGGGCGGGCGAGCTGATCTGCTGCGGGGAGCCGATGAAGCTCTTCGAGGAGAAGACGGCGGACAAGACCACGGAGAAACATGTCCCCATGATCGAAAAAACCCCCAACGGGTACAAGGTCACCGTCGGCTCCACCCTGCACCCCATGGTGGAGAACCATTACATCGAATGGATCGAACTGAGGGCCGACGGCGTATCGCACAGGAAATTCCTGAAACCCGGAGACCAGCCGGTGGCGGAATTCTGCACCTCCGCAAAGACCGTTTCGGCCCGGGAGTACTGCAACATCCACGGTCTGTGGAAAGGCTGATCAAAATTTTATCCAGGAGAGGATCATGAAGAAATACATCTGCGACGTCTGCGGCTACATCTACGACCCGGCGGAAGGGGACCCGGACAATGGCGTGAAGCCGGGAACCGCCTTCGAGGCGATCCCCGAGGACTGGGTCTGCCCCATGTGCGGGGCGCCCAAGGGCGACTTTTCCCCCATCGACTGAGGCCCGGCCGAAAACGGCCGCTCCCGCGCCGTCGGCGAAGGCCGACGGCGTTTTTATTTTTTCCCGTCAGACGCCCAGGGCGGTCTGCCTTTTGAACTGGTCCTCCAGAACCAGGGCCGTCATGGCCTCCACCACCGGCACGACCCGGGGGCAGATGCAGGCGTCGTGGCGGCCCTCGGTCCGGATGGTGGCGTCGTTCCCCCGGGTGTCCAGGGTCCTCTGGGGTCTGGCTATGGAGGAAACGGGCTTCACCGCCACCCGGAAGAGAAGCTCCTCCCCGGTGCTTATCCCGCCGATTATCCCCCCGGCGTTGTTCGACAGAAAGCCGCCTGAGCCCATCTGGTCGTTGTGCTCGCTTCCCCGCATGTCCGCCCCCCGGAACCCCGCGCCGAACTCGATGCCCTTGACGGCCCCGATGGACAGCATGCCGTGGGCCAGTTCCGCGTCCAGCTTGTCGAAGACCGGCTCGCCCAGCCCCGCCGGAAGGCCCCGGACCCGGCACTCCACGACTCCCCCGCAGCTGTCCTCGTCGGCTTTCAGGGCCGCCACCGCGGCGGCCATTTCCCGGGCCGCCTGGGGATCGCAGGCCCGCAAGGGGTTCTTCTCGATGGCTTCGGGGTCGAAGACCCGGCAGGAGATGCCCGCCGCCCGGACGGTGTAGGCCAGGATTTCCACCCCCCGGAGAGCGAGGATCTTTTTTGCCACCGCCCCGGCGGCGACCCGCCCTGCGGTTTCCCGCCCCGAGGCCCGGCCGGATCCGCGATAGTCCCGGATGCCGTATTTCTTCAGATAGGTGTAATCCGCGTGGCCGGGCCGGAAGAGGTCCTTGATGGGCTCGTAGGCCTCCGGCCGGGCGTCGGAATTGCGCAGGATGAGGAGCATGGGGGTTCCGGTGGTGCGCCCCTGGAAGACCCCGGAGAGGATGGACACCAGGTCGTCCTCCCGGCGGGAGGTGGTTATCTCCGACTGCCCCGGTTTTCGCCGGTCCAGCTCCTTCTGGATGTCCTGCTCCGACAGCTCCAGGCCCGGCATGACGCCGTCCAGGACCACTCCCACGGCGCCGCCGTGGGATTCGCCGAAGGTGGTGACACGGAATAGTCTGCCAAAACTGCTGCCCGCCATGGGGCCTCCTTATAGAAGTTCAAGCAGGCGGTCCAGGCCTTCCCCGGGGCCGAGCCCCCGGAGGTCGACCCTCAGGTCCGCCCTCTCCCGGTACAGGGAGGTTCGTTTTTCATACAGGTCGTGGAAGCTCTCCCGGGGGGAGGACCCCTCCAGAAAGGGGGGAAGCCCCCCCGCCTCTATCCGCCGGAAGAGGACCTCCTCGTCCTCGTCCAGAAACACGAGGATTCCCGCCTCCCGGAGAATGGCCAGAGCGGCCCCGTTTTCGATGGTTCCTCCCCCCAGGGCGACGACCACGCCGTCGGCGCCTCCGGAGCCCGTCCCGAGGATTTCCCGGAGGGCCCGCTCCTCCAGCGCCTGGAAGGCCTCCTTCCCCCGAAGGCGGTAGATCTCCCGGGCCGTAACGGGCCGCCCCAGACGTTCCGCCTCGATGCCCTCCACCACCCGGTCCAGGTCGAAGAACTCCCGGGACAGCCTCCGGGCCAGCATCGCGCCCAGGGTCGTTTTTCCGCAGTGCTTCATCCCCATGAGGACGATGTTCGTCGTGATCCGCGGCATGGCCCGGCGCATCTCCGTCGCGACCCCCCGGGGGCCTAGAGGCGGAGGACCTCTTTCAGGACCTCCGGTTCCAGGCGGAAGGGGGAACCCCTCCCCTGGAGGAAGTGGTGCTTCTCGAAAAGGTGCAGGGAAAGATCGGAATACAGGAGGAGCCTCCCGGTGGAGGCAAGCCGGGCGGCCACGTTGGTTTTCCGAAAAATGCCGTCCTCGAAGGGGCAGGGGAGGAAGCCCCGGGCGTCGTTGACCTGCACCAGGAGGACCTCGTCCACCGTGATGGGCTCTCCCAGACCCTTCAGCCCCTCCGTCATGATCCGGTGCATCGCCTCCGCCACCTCCGCGAAATCCAGGTTCAGCTTCCGCATCGTCTCCTCGTCGTGGCTTATGATGTCCAGGATGGGCCGTTCATCGTCGCCGAGAAAGCCCGACGAGGTGATGACCCCCGGCTTCATGTTGGCCTGGGCCTTTATGTACTGGGGTGACATTTTCACAGTCCTATCCCTCCTTGACGCTTACGCGAACTTGTCGAAGTAGATCTTGTCCTCCGACATTCCGAACTTCTTCATCACGGCGATGCAGGCGTCCAGCATGCCCGGGCTTCCGCAGAGGTAGCCCTCCTTGGGAGCGCCGCCGTCGATCACCGTGGTCAGGTACTTTTCCAGCACCTGGGTGATGAGCCCCGATTCCCCCTGCCAGTTGTCCTCCGGCTGGGGCTCGGACAGGGCGGCGACGAAATGGAATTTGTCCCACTTCTTTTCCATCTCCGCCAGTTCTTCCAGATAAAAGAGGTCCTTCCTGGTCCGGGCGCCGAAGAAGTACCAGATCTCCCGGTCCTTCTTCCCGTTTTCCAGCATGTCGTTCAGGATGGATTTGAAGGGCGCCATCCCCGAACCCCCGGCCACGCAGATCATCATGGCCCCGGTGTCGTGAACGCCGAACTCTCCGTAGGGCCCGGTGAGTTCGATCGGCTGACCCTCCTTCAGCAGGGTGTGGACGTAGGTGGTGACGATGCCGCCCGGGACCAGCCGGATCAGCAGCTCCACATGGTTCCTGTCCGACGGCACCGAGGACATGGAGTAGCCCCGCTGGGTGGATTCCTTCACCTTGCCGTAGGGCGGGACCACCAGCTGGATGTACTGGCCGGATTTGAACTCGATGGCCTCGGGCTGGTTCAGCCGGATATAGACCTCCTTGATGTCGTGGGTCAGATCCAGGATCTTCTCCACCGTGCCCTGGAAGCGGCGGATGTTGAAAAGTTCGTCGGGGATCTCGATCTCGATGTTCTTCTTCAGCTTGATCTGGCATGACAGCCGGATGTTCTGATCGATTTCCGTCTTGGACATGTAGGGGGTCTCGGTGGGGAGATGGGGCCCCACGTCGGAGAGGACACGGACCTTGCAGGCGCCGCAGCTCCCCCTGCCGCCGCAGGCGGAGGGGATGAAGATCTCCTGCTCCGACAGAGTCATGAGAAGCGGGGCCCCCCCCTTCACCGTGAGCTTCCGCTTTCCCTTGTTGATGTCGATGACCACCTCGCCGTAGTTGTTGACGATGAGGTCCGTGATGGAGATGAACAGGGCCAGGACCGCGCCGATGAGGCCCACCGCCGTGGGGGCGAGAACGACCGTCAGGAACATGAAGGCCTCCTCATTGCACCGGCAGCATGCCGGAAAAACCGATGAAGGCCATGGCCATGAACCCGATGGTGATCAGGGTGATCCCCGGGCCCTTGAGGCCCGCCGGCACCGGCGCCTTGTCCACCTTCTTCCGGATGGCCGCCAGGGATATGATGGCCAGCCACCAGCCCAGCCCCGAGCCCAGCCCGAAGACCACGGACTGGACGAAGTCGTACTTCCGGATCTCCATGAACAGGGCGGCGCCCAGGATGGCGCAGTTGACGGTGATCAGCGGAAGGAAGATCCCCAGGGCCATGTACAGCGGGGGGGAGACCCGGTCGATGATCATCTCCAGCATCTGGACCACCGCGGCGATGACGATGATGAAAACGATGAAGCGCAGGTACAGGAGGTCCAGCGGGATCAGAACGTAGCGCAGGACGACCCAGTTGACCGCGTTGGTCAGGGTCAGCACCACGGTTACCGCCAGGCCCAGGCCGTTGGCGGATTTCAGGTCCTTGGAGATGGAAATGAAGGAGCACATCCCCAGGAAGTTGGCCAGCAGGATGTTGCTGGTGAAGATGGACGCGAAGAAGAGCGTCAGCGGGGCGATGTTCGGAGTCATGCTTTACCTCCCTTGGCTTTTTCCCGGGCGGCCATGATGTTCTTGGAGATCCACAGCAGGGTCCCGACCATGAAGAACGCGCTGGGGGCCATCACCATGATGGTCCACGGGACGAAGCCCTTGGGCGCCACGGGATAGCCCATGAGGGTGCCGAAACCCAGGAACTCCCGGAAGAAGGCGACGGTGAGAAGGACCCACATGTAGCCCAGACCGGAGGTCAGGCCGTCCCAGAAGGCCGCCGCCGGCGGGTTTCCCTGGGCGAAGCCCTCGGCCCGGCCCATGAGGATGCAGTTGGTGATGATGAGCCCCACGTAGGGGCCCAGACTCTTGGATATCTCCGGCAGATAGGCCTTGAGCAGGATGTCCAGGATGATGACGTAGAAGGACATGATCAGCACCTGCACGATCATCCGCACCCGCCGGGGGATGAGGTTCTTCAGCAGGGACACGGTCCAGCTGGAGAAGGCGGTGGCGAAGGTGACCCCCAGGGTCATGATGACGGTGTTGGAGAGAAGGTTCGTCACCGCCAGGGTGGAACAGATTCCCAGGATCTGGATGAATATGGGGTTGTTGAACCAGAGATTGTCCACCAGGATTTGTTTCGCTTGTTTTGAGTTCATCGGCTCGCTCCCAGAAGCTTTTTGATGTCACCGATTTCCCGGTTCACGATCACCTCCATGGCCTGGGTGGTCCGGGTTGCGCCGGTGATGCCGTCCACCACGCCGTCGCCGGGGTCCACGGGGCCGCCCCCCGCCTCGGCTCCGGAGCGGATTTTCAGTTTCCCGTCCTTCAGCGCCTCCCCCCGGAACTGGTTCTTGAAGGAGGCGTCGTCGATGCGCCCCCCCAGACCCGGGGTCTCGTTGTGCCCGATGATCTGAAGGCCCACCGTGGAGGTCACATCCCCGTTCACCGCCAGGATCCCGTTGATGGTCCCCCAGAGACCCATGCCGAAGAACTCCTTGGCCGCCACGGTCTTTCCCCCCTTGTCGTAGGTGTAGAGGACCTCCCCGTCCTTCTCCCGGGCGGTGACGCCCTGGAACAGGGAGGCCGCTTCCGCGTCGCCTGTGAAGGGGATGTCCATGGCCGTCAGGACCGCCTTGCGGCGGGCGTTTTCGGTGTTTTTCGCCACCATCTCGCTGGTCCCCTGCTCGGCCAGGGTCAGCGGAAGGACGAAGGCGAAGGTGACGATGAAGGTAAAAATGATGGTGTAAAATACGCTGTCCCGGTTCATGCTGCTGCCCCCTTTGTCTCCGGTTTTCGGGCCACCAGCTCGTCGATCAGGGATGCGAAGGTGTTCCCCACCAGAACGGCGAAGCTGGTGCCTTCGGGGAAGGCGGAGAAAAGCCGCAGCAGAACCGCCACCGTGCCGATGACGATGCCGAAGATGACCTGGGCCGGCGTCTTTTTCGGCGCCGAGACCGGGTCCGTGGCCATGAAAACCGAGATGAACAGGAGGCTCCCGCTCATCAGGGACTTCAGCGCCGGGAAGGCGCCGGGGACCCCCAGGAGGTCCAGGGCGATGGAGAGCGCCGCCGCGGAGCCGAAGGTGGACAGAATGATCCGCCAGCTGGCGGTCTTGGTGTACACCAGATAGACTCCCGCCAGGAGGATAAGAACTATGGAACTTTCACCGATGGAGCCGCCGTGGAGGCCGAAGAAAAGGTCGGAGAGCCGCAGCTCCGCCGCCGCGCCGGAGTGGAGCATCATCAGCGGAGTGGCGGCGCTCACCGTGTCGGCGGCGGCGCCGAAGTTTCCAGGGGTCATCCACGAGGCCGCCAGCAGGGTGGGGAAGGTGATGTAGATGAAAAGCCTCCCCGTCAGAGCCGGGTTGAAGACGTTCCGGCCGAAGCCCCCGTAGACCTCCTTCCCCATGAAGACGGCGAAAACGATGCCCACCGCCACCACCCAGAGGGGGGTCTTGGGGGGCAGGGCCATGGCGAAAAGAACGCCGGTGACCAGCACCGCCTCGCTTACCTTTTTCTGCCGCCCCTTTTCGACGATATACTCCGTCAGACTCCCCAGGATCAGCGAAACCGCCAGGACGGCGACGCTGCGCCACCCGTAGAGATAGACGGAAAACAGGAATATCGGCGTCAGGGCGTAGAGGACGCGGCGCATCATCAACTGTTTCTGAAACACAGGTTATCCTCCTTCATCGTGGGATACTCTCGAGGATCTATCCCATCAGATTACTTTACTTGAAGCGGTCTTGCAAGAAGAAAAAAAGGAGGGGCGGCCGCCTGCGGCCCCGGCCTCCCGGAGCCGCAGGCGGCCGCCCCTTCGCAGCGGGCCTGACCCCCGGGGGCCGGGGGGCGATCACAGCCGGGCCGCCGGGACTCCGTTCGTTCCCATGGGAAGGTATAGCCCGTCATAGTGAGCCCGCTCGCACCACGCCCTGCTCTGCCGCGGCCTCGTGTCGTCCGTCATTCCCCGGGAAAAACCTCCGCCAGAGATTCCCCGGCCCCCCGGACCAGGATGGCCTTCAGGCGCCTCGCCACCGCCTCGGTGAAGCCGGGTAGTTCGTTCAGGTCCCGGTCCCAGAGCCGCCGGGATCCCAGAACCTCCCGGGCAGCCCGGGCCGGGTCCGCCCCTGCCGGGGAGGACCAGAGGTCCCGGAAGAACTCCAGGACATCCCCGTCGTCTTTTATCAGGTATTCCTCCCCGCCGCGGCGGCCCACCAGGGCACCGTCCCGGATCTCCGTCCCCCGGTAGAAGGCGATGAAGGCCGCCAGGGACCAGGAGAGACCCTCCGGGGGGGAGCCGAAGCGGTGGAAATAATCGATGATGGTGGGAAGGACCCGGGCCTTGTACTTGGCCGCCGAGTTCAGGGCGATGCTCAGGAGGTAGTGGCGGATGAAGGGGTTGGCGAAACGCTGGAGCACCTCGTCGGCGAAGAGCCGCAGCTCCTCCTCCGGCAGGGTCAGGACGGGGATGATCTCCCTGGCGATGGTGCTTTTCATGTAGCCCGCGATGAGGGGATCGTCCATGCACTCCTTCACCGTGTCCTTCCCCGCCAGATAGGCCCCCAGCACCGTCATGGTGTGGGCCCCGTTCAGAATCCGGACCTTCCGGGTCCGGTAAGGGCCCATGTCGGAGGTCCAGACCACCTCCATCCCCGCCTCATGGAGGGGGAACTCCCTTTTTATCCTCTCCGGCCCCTCGATGACCCAGAGCCGGAAAAGCTCCCCCGTGTCGTACAGGTCGTCCCGGTACCCCGCCTCCCTCTGGAGACCGTCGATTTCCTCCCGGGGGTACCCGGTCATGATCCCGTCCACCAGGGTGTTGTAAAAGATGTTGGCCTCCCGGAGCCAGCGGGAGAAGTCCTCCCCCAGCCGCCACTCCTCCGCCAGGGCCAGGACAATCTTGCGGAGATTGTCCCCGTTCCGGTCGATGAGTTCGCAGGGCAGGATGAGAAAGCCGCTGTCCCGGTCCCCGGAGAAGCACAGGAACCTCTCGTGGAGGAAGCGGGTGAGTTTTCCCGGAAAGGAGGCGGGGGGGGCCTCGTCGTAGCCCTCCCCCTCCCGGTAGGCGATCCCCGCCTCGGTGGTGTTGGAGATGATGATCCGCAGCTCCCTCTGCCCCGCGCAGGCCAGGAAGGCGGCGAAGTCCCGGTAGGGGTCGATGGCCCGGCTGATGGAGGAGACCACCTCCCGGTCCTCCCGGACCCGGCCCCCCTCCAGCCCCCGTCGAAGCAGGGTGTACAGCCCGTCCTGGGCGTTGAGCTCCGCGGCGGTCCCGGTTTCGATGGGCTGGACCACCACCACCCGCCCCAGGAAGACCCCCTGGCGGTTCATCCGGTGGATCATCCAGTCGGCGAAACCCCGGAGGAAGCCTCCCTCGCCGAACTGCAGCGCCCGTTCCGGCAGGGACCGGGTGAGGAGCCCCCCGGGGTCCAGTTCCCCGGCCCGGGACAGGACGAGTCTGCGGTCGAGTTTTTCCATGGGAAGCCTCCGGCGGGACGGCGCCCGCAGGCCCGGGCACACCGGCCCGGGCCTGCGGGCCCGGAAAATAAAAAAACCCCGCCGGCGGGCGGGGGTCGTCGTGCCGCCGGTCAGAATCGAACTGACGACACATGGATTTTCAGTCCATTGCTCTACCGACTGAGCTACAGCGGCGACAACGGGGTATTTATATAGAACAAGAAACAAATTGTCAATACGAGGAAACTTTTTCTTTTTTCGCCCCGGCGTCGCCGGGGATTGTTGACCCCCCCCGGCGGAGGGAGTACCATGGGGGCATGGACGGGCGACGACGAAAGGTGGACGCGTATCGGACGGGCCCGGGGGGCAGGCCGGAGGAGGACGCCCCGGGGGGGAAAAGGCCGCCTCCCGGGAAGGATTCCCGACGGGGGAGTGAGGCGGCTCCCAAGGCGGACTCCCGGCGGGACGGCAAGGCCGCGCCCCGGGGCCCCTCGCCCCGGAGTTCCTCTCCCCGGGGCCCCACGCCCCCCGCCGCCCCGACGGAGGGGTTTCCGGTGCAGGGCTCGCCCGCCGCGGGGACGCCCCAGGCGGCCACGGCGCCGCGGAAGGGCCGCCGGGACGGCGACTTTCCCGGGACGGCGGGTCCGGGGCTCCTGAAGATAACCGGCAGGGAAACCTCCCTCCGGAAGGCGGCCAAGTTTCTGGTCCTCATCGGACAGGAGGAGGCGGCCAAGGTGCTGCGCCACCTCTCGGAGGAGGAGGTGGAAGCCATGACCCGGGAGATCGCCGGCATCCGGGGGATACAGGCGGCGGAGGCGGAGAAGCTGCTGGAGGAGTTCGGCTTTCTGAAGGAGTCCCTGCGGTACCCCTCCGGAGGCGTGGAGGCGGCCCGCCGGATCCTGGTGGGGGCCTTCGGTGAGGAGCGGGGGAGGGAGATCCTCCGGCGGAGCCTCCCGGCGGAACAGGAAAAGTTCTTCGGCTATCTGGAGGATTTCGGGCCCCGCCAGCTCTATCACCTGCTGCGCGGCGAGTCCCCGGCGGCGCTGGCGGTCATCTTCCCCTACCTGGAGCCCGGCACGGCCTCCGCCCTGCTGACCCAGTTCGACCCGCCGCTGCGCCGGGAGCTGGTGACCCGCATGGCCCGGAAAGGGAAGGTCCGACGGGACATCCTGGAGCGGATGGACGAGGCCCTC
>Ga0302247_1002363_pt1 | contig 12322 bp, 11 predicted proteins | sample AAG_UR_Ile_MG_FD_193529 | JGI IMG/M metagenome (GOLD analysis project Ga0302247, IMG submission 193529) | Enriched activated sludge microbial communities from anaerobic digester in WTTP, New Holstein, Wisconsin, United States - AAG_UR_Ile | ecosystem: Engineered > Bioreactor > Anaerobic >...
ACCTACGCGGTCCTCAGGCTCTCGGTGACCGACGATCACCTCCACTGCGTGCTCTCCTTCGAGCGCCCGGTGGACGCCCAGGGCGCGGCGTCCTTTCTCGGGAACCTGTCGCAGGCAAGCGGCATCCCGTCCGAGGGCCTGCTGAAGCAGGAGAGCCGGCGGGTGATCATCCGGATCAGACTCTCCGCGCTCGCCGAACTGTGGAAGGCCGCCAACGCGCCTGCGCCGGCCCCGCCGACCCCCGGCGATCCGGGCGCGCCGGACATCCCGCCGCCCCCCGTCGTGCCTCCAAGCGAGGAGCTGCCCGCCCCGGATCCCGCGCCCATGGAGTTCCTCGCCATCCCGGAGCCCTAGGAGCATGACCATGGCCTCGACCCACATCAACTTTCCGCCCTCCCCCCTCTTGGACGCCGCCCTCGCCGTGGCCGGGAGGCTGCGGAACAGCGATCACGACGTCTGCTTCGCCGGTGGTTGTGTGCGCGACTGCCTCCTGGGTCTGGCGCCGTCGGACTACGACCTCGCCACGTCGGCCACGCCGGACGTGGTGGTCGGGTTGTTTCCCCACACGGTCAAGGTCGGCGCGGCGTTCGGGGTCATCCTGGTGGTGCAGGACCACATCCCGGTGGAGGTCGCCACCTTCCGCTCCGAAGGAGCCTACTCGGATGGCCGCCATCCCGGGGAGGTCGCGTTCTCGACCCCCGAGAAGGACGTGCTGCGCCGCGATTTCACCATCAACGGGCTGCTGGCGGATCCGTTCACGGGCCAGGTCCGAGATTTCGTCGGCGGCGTCACCGATCTCGGCGCCGGGATCATCCGGGCCATCGGGGATCCGTCCGCCCGCTTCGCCGAGGATCGCCTGCGGGTGTTGCGCGCGATCCGCTTCGCCGCCCGGTTCGGCTTCCCCATCGAGGAGGCCACTTGGGAGGGGATCCTGCGCTTCGCGCCCGCCATCCGGGACGTCTCGATGGAGCGGATCCGGGACGAACTGGACCTGATCTTCACCGGTCCGCATCCGGCCCGGGGGCTGGAGCTGCTCCAGCGTTCAGGGCTGCTCCCGGTGATCCTCCCCGAGCTCGAGGCGCTGCGGGGGGTCGAACAGAACCCCGATTTCCACCCCGAGGGGGACGTGTGGACCCACACCCTGCGCGCGCTGGAGCTGCTGGAGGGCGACGGCTGGCCGTTGCCGCCCGGGCCGGCGTCGCTGCTGGTCTGGGCCGTGCTCCTGCACGACATCGGCAAGCCCCGCGCCGCCGCCTGCCGGGAGGATGGCCGCAGGACGTTCTACTGCCACGAGCAGGTCGGTGCCGGGCTCGCCGCAGAGCTCCTGACGCGGCTCCGGTTTCCCTCGGACTTCGCCCGGGACGTCTCGGAGCTGGTCGCCGATCACATGCGGCTCGCCGCGGTGTTTCACATGAAGGACGCCACGCTCAAGCGGCTGGTCGGAAAGACCCTGCAGTCGTGGCCGGATCCGGATCCCCTCGCCCGACATTACGTGCGCACCCTGCTCGGACTGCACCGGCTCGATTGCCTGGCCAGCCACGGTGGGTTGAGGGAGCATGAGCACGCCCGAGAGCGCATCGACGCGCTCTCCCCCGGGGCCGAGAAGCCGCCCAGGCTCGTCAGCGGACGCGACCTGCAGGCCCTCGGGGTCCCACCCGGGCCTGTCTATCGCGAGCTGCTCTCTGCGGTGGAGGAGGCCCAGCTGAACGGGGAGCTCGCGACCCGGGAGGAGGCCCTGGCGTTGTTGACGAGGCTGGCGGGGGAGAGGTCGGCCCCGCGAGACGATCATGAGGGCTGACTCACCCGCCGCCGCCCTGGCCACGCTCGCCGCCTACGTCGAGGAGCGGGCCATCGCCCAGAACCGGGAGTCCTGGACCCGCCAGGTGTCGGACGCGGTCCTGCCCTTCGACGGGTCCGGCGCCCAGGAGTCCCTCGCCCGCCATCTCGGCATCTATCTGGAGCTCGCCCGTGAGCTCGAGGCCCGTCCGGACGCCCTCGAGGCCGTGCAGACCCGGATCTGGCGCGCCGTGCGGGCGTTCTTCGAGCCCTGTCGTGTCTCGCCCGTCCTTTTGACCCAACTGGCCCAGGCGATGCGCACCCTCGAAAAGATGAGCCGGTCTGCCCACGCGTCGAGCGGGTTCGGGCGCGGTCACCGCCGCTGGTCGTGTTGGTTCCGCGTGGGAAACGAGCCCGCCCGGCGCAGGTCCTGGAGCGCCTGCGTTCCTGTGGATCCGGCTCTGCGAGATCCCTTCGTCCGCCTCGTCCGGCTGCGCAACGAGCTCTCCAGGGAGCTGGGACACGAGGACTTCTTCACCTACCGGCTGCGGGCCGACGGTTGGGATCCGACCAGGTTCTGGACGCTCCTCGACCAGCTCGCGGACCTGACCGACGCGCCGTACCGACGGATGAAGGCCGAGGTGGACCAGGCGCTCGCCGCCCGATGGAGGCGCGGCTTCGACGCCGGAGCCTCGTGGCAGTATGGGGATCCATGGGGGCAGACCGCGCCTCCGACCCTGGCGGGGCATCCTTCCCGCTGGATCCGGGGCGCGCCCATGACGCTCGTCCGGCGCACCCTGGCGGGCCTGGGCTGGTCCGAGCGGCCCTTCTCGTACAGGACCCCGCAGACCGGCGCCTGGTTTCCGACGGCCTTCTGCATCCACATGAACCGGGGCGCGGACATCCGCATCGCCGCCGAGCTCGGAGACGACTTCCACAGCCTGGGGCTGTTGCTGCACGAAGCCGGCCACGCCGCCTGGTTCTCCCACCTGGATCCCCACCGTCCGTTCCTGCTGCGGGTCCCGGCGCATCCGCTCTTCTCCGAGGGCTTCAGCCTCCTGCTTCAACGGCTGCCGTATCTCCCGTCGTGGGTTCGGGCGACCCGGTCCGGCCGCCTGGGCGCCCTGGGGCCCCGTCACGAGCGCGCGATCCGGCACGCGGACTGGTGCGACCGTCTGTTCTTCGCCCGCTGGGCGCTGGCCCTGGTCCGCTTCGAGCAATCCCTGTACCGGGACCCGGAGGATGACCTCCAGGCGCGGTACTGGGCCCTGGTGGAGCACTTCCAGGGTCTGGTCCCGCCCGTCGACCGCGAGGGGTGTGTGGACTACCTGTCCAAGCGACATCTGGTGACCCACCCGGCGGGCTATTCCTATTATCTCCTGGGTCAGTGCTTCGCCTCCCAGTTGGCCCGGAGGCTGGCGCGCGAGCAGGGAAACGACACGGACCCGTTGGACCTGGATCTGACCGGGCGCGCGTCGATGCTGGGGCTCCCCACCGCGGCTTCCCTCGCTCTGGGCGAGTTCCTCCGGGATCGGCTCTTCGCCCCGGGGGCGGACGTGGACGATCCGTTCGACTTCGCCGCATCGGTGTGCAAGGAACCCTTCTCATTAGACGCGTGGGCCACGGATCTCGAGCGGCTCGAGACCGGGTTCTGACCGCGGCGAATCATATTTTTTGCGTTTTTGCCGCGATTTGCATATCTTCGAAACCCTGGAGGATTGAAAGCATGAACCAGGCTCCCCCGCTCTTCATCAAAGCCCCGCCCCAGCTCGTCTACCGCAGCCTCGTCAGCCCCGTGGAGCTGGCGGCCTGGTGGCAGTGCAACGCCGTCGTGGACCCCCGTGCGGGTGGCCTGTGGGCGTTGGGTTGGTCGCCGGACGCGGACAAGCCCGGGCACGCCGTGGTCATGTCGGGGGTCTTCAGCCAGCTCGAGGAGGCCTCGGTCGTGGCCATCCAGATCCCGCCGATCACCATCGTGTTCCGCATGGCCCCCTCGCCCGGCGGGACCACCTTCCTGATCGAGCAGCACGACCACCCGGATCCGGCCAGCGCCGAGGCCGGCCTGCAGACCTGGGTGGACGCCATGAACTCCATGAAGGCCCACGTGGAGGCCGTGGCGGGCGCGCTCCCCGCGCAGCAGTCCCAGGTTCCCACGGTCAACGTCTGGGAGGCCGCGCGCCAGGCCACCGGACCGTCCGCCCTGCCCCACACCACCGAGAGCCTCCTGGACACCCGGGGTTCCCGGTCCGGCCTGTACGTGCTCAAGTCCAAGGAGATGTCCCACCCGGTCGACAAGCTTCCGGGCGCGGGCACCGGCCCCTCGACCGCGGTCCAGACGCCCGTCGCCTCGAGCTCGGGAGCTCCCGACACCACCATCCGCGTCCAGGACGACGGGGGCTTCGGCATCAGCGATCCATGGGCCGAGGTCATCTCCTGGAAGAAGGAGCAGGGCTTCGGCTACGCCATGCACCCCACCCTGGGAGAGGTCATGTTCGACTATGACGGCTGTGACTTCGAGCCGGCAGTGGGGGACAAGGTCCTCCTGCTCCAGCTCAAGAAGGCCTGGAACGGCAAGCCCAAGTGCAAGCGCATCGCCTGCCCCGCCAAGGGTTCCACCAGCAACAAGTGATCTGAAGAATCGAAAATAATCAATCCGGGGAGACCGCGAGGCCGATGCGCCGCGCCTGGCCGAGCAGCAGCATGGCGCCGTCCTGGCGGCCGGCGAGGCAGGTCTCGTAGATGGCCTCGAACACGGCCTCTGCCTGCGCCTCGGGGACGGCGGCCTCGAGGATGACCATCTCACGCCAGAGCGGCACCCCGCGGCGGTCCAGCGGGCAGCCCGGCAGGGAACCGCGGCAGCGGTGGGTGACGTAGGACTCCAGGGCGAAGCGCCCGGAGAGCAGGTCCCGCAGGTTCCCCAGGTTCTTCTCGTCGTCGGCCAGGATGGCCGTGATCATGCGGCCGACGCCGGTGGTCGGGTCGCTCATGTGCCCTGCTCCTTGCGGGAGAGCTTCTCCACGACGTGATCGGGGATGAAGGTCGTGGCCTTGTCCAGCGGCGTGATGTAGATGAAGCCCATCCCCGGGGTGTCCAGTTTGCCTGCCTTGTACATCACCTCGAAGATGTGATCCGCCTGCTCGTTGGGCACCACGATGTTGACGACCTCCTTCTCAACCTCGACGGCCAGGCCAAGGATGCCGAGCTTCTCGCGCATCCCGGAGCCGCTGGCGAAGTAGACGGTCGCGCCCTGGGCGCCGGCCAGCACGGCGGCTTTGACGATGTCGTTGGCCTTGCCGCGCTGCACGATGCAGGTGATCAGCGAGAGCTCGGTGAGGACGGTGAATGTGCGCTTCTTGTCCATGGGGACCCCTTCCCTGTCGTCAGTTCATGATCGAGGCTTCGGCGAGCTCCTCCTCGACCTCTTCCTCCAGCCCCTGCCGGTGGGCCATGCGCCAATCGGAGACCAGCCCCATGAACAGCACCGAGCCGATGGGGAACAGCGAGGCCATGGCCAGGATGCCGAAGCCCTCCACGACGCCGCTGGCCTGGCCCAGGCCCAGGCCCAGTCCCAGCGCGATGACCAGCGGCACGGTGACCGGCCCCGTGGTGACGCCGGCGCTGTCCCAGGCCACGTTGACGAACTTCTCGCTGGAGAACATGGTCATCACGAGCAGGACGGCGTAGCCGGGCAGCAGGATCGGGGTGATGGAGAAGCCCCAGATGATCTTGGCCACCCCCACGGTGATGCCGAGGCCCACGCCCACGCTGACGGCGCCGATGACGGTGCCGCGCTCCATCGCGCCGTTGGTCACGTTCTCGACCGTCATGGCCAGGGCCCGCAGCGCCGGTTCGGCCAGGGTGGCGCCCAGGCCCAGGAAGAACGCGAACAGGAGCGCCAGACCCTTGCCCAGCGCCGTGTCGTACAGGGGGGAATCCGGGATGCCGGCCTGGGTCTGGAACGCGGCGGGCATGATGGAGCCCACCTGCTCGCCCAGGGTGCCAAGCCCGAAGGCCAACCCGAGATTGAACACGGCCATCCCCAGGAGCGCCAGGGTCATCCCGTACAAGGTGATGGTGCGGTTGGGGATACGCGACCGGAGCAGCCACACGAGGATGGCGATCAGCAGCAGGCACAAGGGCAGGACCGCACGGGCGGCGCCCAGGACGGCCATCCCGGCGACCCAGAGTCCGGTGGAGGTGTTGCCTCCTTCCGTTGCGCCGGCCACCGCGGAGGGGGGCGCGGGGTTGGACGTGTGCAGCAGCACGATGCCGAGGATCATGACCATGAGGATCGGCAGTATCGAGGCCAGCGTGACCACGCCGAAGCCCGAGAAGCCGTCGTCCCGGTTGGCCGCGTGGGCCACACCGATGCCCAGCGCGAGCACGAGCGGGACGGTGACGGGGCCCGTGGTGACGCCGCCGCAGTCCCAGGCGAGCCCGACGATGCGCTCCACCTGCCCGGTGGCTTCGAAGAAGGCGTAGGCCGTCACCAGCAGCGTGGGCACCAGCGTAAGGAAGATCAGTGGTTTGAGGGACCATCCGCGCAGCGAGCGGAGCACGCCGAGGATGGTGGCCAGGCCCACGCCGGCGGCCACGGCCAGCACCAGGGCCAGCGAGTGTCGGTTGAGCAGGGCGTGGAGCAGCGGGGCTTCGCCGCCCGCGACGGAAGCGCCCGCGCTCTGGAGGACTCCGATGGCGGGTTCGGCGAAGGTCGCCGCAGCTCCGATCACGAAGGCGACGACGAGCACGGTGCGCAGCTTCAATTTGGTGGGCAGCTCGGTCCCCAGCAGCTCGGCGAAGGGCATCATTCCGATTTTCAGGCCCTCCATGAAGAGCATGAGGCCCACCATGACGGCGAACAGGCCCAGGCTGATGGACAGGCTTCCCAGGATGCTCTGCCGCAGGATGAGGGCCTGGAACAGCGCGAGGTACAGCGCCAGCGGCAGCACCGCGCGCACCTGCTCGCCGAAGCGGACTGAAAGGTATGGCGCGAGGATGCGCAGGACGTGCCGCGGGGTCACGCCGATGCGCGTCGCCTTGCCGCGGGGGCCCAGCGTGGACAGATCGCCGTACCGGATCTCGCCGTATTTCACCGAGGCGTGTCGCAGGTATTCGCCGAAACGGACCCGTTGCTGGGGGGATTCGTCCTGGGAGGGTTCGCGCATGGGATTTATCTAACGAAATCCCAAATGATTGTCCAGCAGAAAGACGGCCCTCTGGATGGCGTTGCCGCAGGCAACGCCGGAGAAACTTCGCATCGCGACGTGGCGTTGCCGCAGGCAACGCCGGAGTAACTTCGCATCGCGACGTGACGTTGCCGCAGGCAACGCGAAGACATGGCGTTGCCCCAGGCAACGCGAAGACATGGCGTTGCCCCAGGCAACGCCGGAGAAACTTCCCATCGCGACATGGCGTTGCCCCAGGCAACGCCGGAGAAACTTCCCATCGCGACATGGCGTTGCCCCAGGCAACGCCGGAGAAACTTCGCATCGCGAAGTTTCTACTACCGCTTGTGGCGCTGGCGCGGGGCCGGACGCGGGGCAACGCGGGCGCGAGGAGCCGGGCGGGCGGAGGAGCGCACCACGACGGTCCGGTAGCGCGGGGCATGGTAGCGGGAGTGCCAGCGGTTGTAGGCCACGCGGTTGGTGCGCCAGTTGGAGAGGGCGACGTTGTAGTGGACCCAGGTGGCGGGGACATACATGATCCGGCCGCTGTAATAGTAGTACGGGCGACCGATCGAATCGAAGTACACCAGGGAACCATTGTAGTAGTAGCTGGTCCAACCGCCGTAGCTGGCTTCCACGTGGACCGTGGCCGGGCGCGCCGTGATGACGCAGCCCGAGGCGAACATGGTCAGGGAAGTGACCGCAATCATACCGAGGGTGAAAATCGAACGTCTCATCTTGAATCCTCCTTGGGGTGAAAGGTTACTTGGACAAGGTCCAAACATACTTGCCAGTCTTGTCGATGTAGCCCCATTTTTCCTTGACTTCGACGGCCGCGATGCCACCGACGAAGGGCTCGGCGTCGTCGAAGATCGGGTTGACCAGGAACTTGCCGTCCTTTCCGATGAAGCCCCACTTGCCCGCGGAGCGGACGGCGGCCACACCGTCTGTGAAGGACGTGGTCTGCTGGAACGTCGGGGGGATGACCATGTTGCCCTTGCGATCGATGTAGCCCCACGCCTCGGTGTCCTTGACCAGGACCTGGGCCAGGCCGTCGCTGAAATGGTTGCTCACCGAGTCATACTGCGGGTTCACCACGAACTTGCCGCGCTTATCGACGAACCCCCACTTGGACTTGAACTGAACGGCGGCGACTCCGTCGCGGAACTCGCGGGCGTCCTCGAACTGGACGTTGATCTGCAGCTTGCCCGTGGAGTCGATGAACCCCCATTTGGAGTTGATCTGGACGGCGGCGAACCCGTCGGAGAAGGACCGCGCGTTGTCGAAGCTGGCCTCGATCACGAAAGTCCCCGTCCGGTTCACGTAGCCCCAGGTCTTGTCCAGCCGCACGGCAGCCATGCCGCCGGAGAACTCGAGGGCGGCCGCGTACTGCGGGTTGATGTCGTACTTGCCCTGGTTGTTGATGAACCCCCACTTGCCGAAGGGACCGCCGATCTTGACGAGGGCCAGGCCGTCGCGGAACTCTTTGCTCGCGCTGTCGAACTGGGGCTTCACGATGATCGTCCCCTGCTTGTTGATGTAGCCGAACTGGTTCTCGACCAACACCATGGCGATGCCGTTGGCGAAGTGCCAGGCGTAGTCGAACTGCGGGTTGATGAGGAACTTGCCCTGGGTGTTGACGTAGCCGTACTTGCGGCCGATGATCACGGGGGCCACGCCGTCGGCGAAGCGATCGGCGAAATCGAACTGCGGTTGGATGACCACCTTCCCCGTGGCGTTCATGTAGCCGAACTTGCCGCCCTGGCGAATGGGAAAGAGGTCGGTGACCGCCTGGGCATGGGCCGTGGACGCCACGAGACTGCCAAGGAGGAGGATCATGGTCGCGAAACGGTGAAGTGACATGAAAATCGTCTCCGGGGGCCCTTGTATGCATGCGGTCCGTTCCGGGAGTGACTGAGATCCGGACGGCCGGTCCTATATACTAGCCAAAGGGCGGTTTGATTCAATCTGAAAATCGCGGTGGCGTGAGAAACCCCGTCGTCGGGGCTTCCGGCAATGGACATACGTGGGTTATTTGTAGCTCAGGGCGCCGGTCGGGCAGAACAGCGCGCACTTGGGGGAGCCGCCGCAGAGGTCGCACTTGGCCACCCGGGTGTTGATCGGGTCGATGTGGATGTTCCCGAAGGGGCAGGCCGCGTAGCAGGCGTGACAGTTGATGCAGCGATCGTAATCGATGGAGATCGCGCCGGTCTCCAGGTTGCGCTGGAGCGCCTTGGTCGGGCAGACCTCCTGGCACGCCGGGCGGTCACACTGGAAGCAGACCACCGGGATGCCCTTCTCGAGGGGCGGCTTGGTGTTGTAGGCGCGGATTCGGGGCGCGCCGGGCTGCTGTTCGATCTGATGGGAGTAGGCGCAGGACAGCTCGCAGGTGCGGCAACCGGTGCACTTTTCGGGGAGTACGAGATAGATCTTTCTCATGGGTTACCTCCGTGCCGTTTCCAGGGTCTGCTGCCCTTCGACGACGCGCTGCATCGTCTTCATGGTGGTGCGCCGCTCGCAGCCGCCGCACAGTTGCATCTCCGCGGGGGTGAGCAGGTCGGTGCGCCGGCGGATCAGATCGCGGTGCTCGGGCGTGAGATCCAGGGGCTCGCCGCACTCGGTGCAGGCCAGGCGCTCGAAGTTGCGCCCCCAGATCTCGATGGTCTTGTCGGTCTTCTTGTATTCGATGCAGGACACCGGACACACGAAGGCGCAGGAGCCGCAGCCCACGCAGTCCTTGGCCGGCTCGCCGAAGGGCGGCTGGAAGTAGGTCTCGGTGCCGCGCCCCTCCATCGTGAGGGCCTTGGCCCCCACGAGCTCGGTGCAGACGCGGGCGCACAGGCCGCACAGCACGCACTTCTCGCCCTGGGGGACCAGCCGCATCTCGAGCAGCCCGTACTTGTCGGCCAGCTTCAGGAGCGTGGGGGAATCGGACACGCGCGAGAGCAGCATCTCGAGCACGACCTTGCGGTTGGCGGCGACCTCGGGGGTGTCCAGGCGCACGGAGAGCCCCTGGGAGACCTCGAGGGTGCAGGCGGTGGTCACCTTGTTCTTGCCCTCGGGGCCCTCGACCTCGACGAGGCAGAGGCGGCAGGCGCCGTCGGGGGTCAGCGCGGCGTGGTGGCACAGCGAGGGGATGTCGAAGCCCTCCCGCCGGGCGACCTCGAGCACGTGCTCGCCTTTGCGGGTCTTCACTTTCTTGCCGTTGATGAGAATGTCCATGGATGTCACTCCTTCGCCTTCCCGGCGAGCTCCGGGCCGCTCAGAATGGAAACGCCGTTAAAGTTGCACACGTCGAAGCACACGCCGCAGCGCACGCACTTGGACTGGTCCAGCACGTGGCGCTCCTTGTTCTGGCCGGTGATCGCGCCCGTGGGGCACTTCTTGGCGCAGATGGTGCAGCCGGTGCACTGCTCGTTGATGCGGTACTCGATCAGGTCGATGCACTGCCCTGCCGGACAGCGCGCGTGGTCCACGTGCTCGACGTACTCGTGGCGGAAGTACCGCAGCGTGGAGAGCACGGGGTTCGCCGCCGTCTGGCCGAGCTGGCACAGGCTGGCGGTCTTCATGGTGCGGCCCAGGTCCTCGAGCAGGTCGAGATCCGCGTGGCGGCCCTGGCCGCGCACCAGGCGGTTCAGGATCTCGCTCATGGCGCGAAGGCCCTCGCGGCACGGGGTGCACTTGCCGCAGCTCTCCTCTTTCAGGAAGTCCACGAAGTAGCGGGCGACCTCGACCATGCAGGTGCGGTCGTCCATGACGATCATGCCGCCCGAACCCATCATGGAGCCGAGCTTGGCCAATTCGTCGAAGTCGACCGGGTGGTCGAGGAACGCGTCGGGGATGCAGCCGCCCGAGGGGCCGCCGGTCTGCACGGCCTTGAAGGTGCGGCCCTTCTTCGAATCCTTGATGCCGCCACCGATGTCGAACACGATCTTGCGCAGCGTGATGCCCATGGGCACCTCGACGAGGCCGGTGTTGTTGACCTTGCCCACGAGCGAGAAGATCTTCGTGCCCTTGGAGCCGCCCAGCGGGGATTTGCTCACGTCGCCGGTGCCGGTGGAGGCGAACCAGGCCGCGCCGCGGTTGATGATCGTCGGCACGTTGGCCCAGGTCTCGACGTTGTTGATGTTGGTGGGCTTGCCCCACAGGCCCTTCTGCGCCGGGAACGGCGGACGCACCCGCGGAGAGCCGCGCCGCCCCTCGATCGAGGCGATGAGCGCGGTCTCCTCGCCGCAGACGAAGGCTCCGCCGCCGCGGTTCACGTGGACGTTGAAACAGAAGTCCGTGCCCAGGATGTGCTGCCCGAGCAGGCCCAGTTCGGTGGCCTTCGCGATGGCAAGCTCGATGTGCCGCACGGCCATCGGGTACTCGTTGCGGACGTAGATGAAGCCCTCGGAGGCGCCGCAGGCGTAGGCGCCGATGATCATGCCCTCGAGCACCAGGTGGGGGTTCCCCTCGAGCACCGAGCGATCCATGAACGCGCCGGGATCGCCCTCGTCGGCGTTGCAGATCAGGTACTTGCGGTCGCCCTCGGCCTGGCGCGTGAAGCGCCACTTCCAGCCGGCCGGGAACCCCGCGCCGCCGCGGCCGCGCAGGCCCGAGGCGATGACCTCTTCGACGACCTGGTCCGGCTTCATCTGCCCGACGACCTTGCCCAGAGCCTCGTAACCGCCCATGGAGAAATAGTCGTCGATGCTGCGCGGGTCGATGTGCCCGTTCATCGCGAAGACGATGCGCTCCTGGTGCTTGTAGAAGGGGACGTCGTGCTCCTTCTCGAAGATCTGGCGGTTCTCGTCGCGGTACTGCAGGCGGGGGAGGAGCTCTCCCTTCTGCACGGTCTTCTCGAGGATGTCGGCGACGTCCTTGGGCTTCACCTTCTGGTACAGCACGCCCGAGGGGTGCAGCACCACCAGCGGGCCGCGCTCGCAGAAGCCGTGGCAGCCGGTGGAGAGCACCTCGACGTCGAGCTTGCGGGCCTCGAGCTCGGCCTGGAAGGCGGCGATGAGGGCGTCGGCGCCCGAGGCCTTGCAGCCGGTGCCGGCGCACACGGAGACGCGGATCTTGTTCGGGTCGCGGGTGGCCTTGGCCTTGGCGACGTGATCGGTCAATTGGGCGGGGGTGGTGAACTTCGTCATTTCGCACCCTCCCCCGCGGCCGGCTTGTACTCGTGGAGCATCTCGACCACGTCCGCCGTGTTGATGTTGCCGTGGTAGTTGCCGTTGACGATGACCAGCGGACCCAGCGCGCAGGCGCCGACGCAGTTGACCGTCTCGACGGTGAACTCGCCGTCGGAGGTGGTCTCGCCGCCCTTGATGGCCAGCTCGCGCTCGATCTCGGCGAGCACCCGCGGCGCCCCCCGCACGTGGCAGGCGGTGCCCATG
>Ga0302247_1002365_pt1 | contig 12312 bp, 7 predicted proteins | sample AAG_UR_Ile_MG_FD_193529 | JGI IMG/M metagenome (GOLD analysis project Ga0302247, IMG submission 193529) | Enriched activated sludge microbial communities from anaerobic digester in WTTP, New Holstein, Wisconsin, United States - AAG_UR_Ile | ecosystem: Engineered > Bioreactor > Anaerobic >...
AACTGTTTTTTGATGTACGAATTGTTCCTTAATCTGACCGGAGCCCGATTGGGCGTCTTCTGCGCAGTCCTTCTTTTTGCCGTGCATCCGGTTCATACGGAAACTGTTTCCATTATCGTTTCGAGGAACAACATTCTGGTCACTATTTTTATCCTCATATCATTTTATGCCTATCATATCTGGTGGAAGAAGGGTGCGCCCTACGCCCTGGCCGTTTCCCTCATTTCATTTGCCTTGGCCGTTTTTTCCAAGGAATTCGGCTTGATGGTTTTACCGATCTTCTTTCTATATCAGCGGCTGTTGGCTGGAAAAAAGAACCTCAGAAAGGAAATGGAGAGCTATTTCGCTTATATAATAATTATGATCATCTATCTGATCCTGAGAAAGACTGTGGTTTCGTCTTCATTCAGCGTTCCTGGCGACATGCTTGCCCGGCTCACCCATATCCCCTATCTCATCACCTATAACCTAAACCTCATTTTTCTTCCTCATAATCTACACAGCTTTTCAGTTGGGTATCCAGGGTCCCTACTGACACCCTCAGTATTAGCATCCTTCTTCATCGTCCTGTTAATGGCCGTGCTTTTATATGCCTGGCGAAAAGAATCGCTAGTGGTTTTCTCGGTCGGGGCATTTTTCTTGACATTGTTGCCGGTACTCAATGTTATTGACAAAGCATCCGTATCTCTGGTGGCCATGCGTTGGCTTTATCTGCCCATGTCGTTTCTCGCCCTGGGACTTGTTTGGATGTCGGCAAAGTTTAGTGATTTTTTTCGGAAAAAATTGATTATGATCATTTTTATAGCGGGAGCTTTCTATCTTGCTGTCGGATCGTACACCTTGAATGCGTATCTCTGGCATGACCAGGAAACATTTCTGAAACAGGAGGTTCGTCATTTTGCCAATGAGGCTTACATGGGCGATTATGCGGAAATGATGTTCAAAAAAGGGCAGTATCAGGAAGCCGAGTACTATTTTCAGTGTGTGTTGAAGAGAAAGCCCATACTATCGCGTGATTTAATCAACTACGCGGCGCTGTTTATTGAAACGGGAAGGCCGCAAGAAGCCCTGAACATTTTATTGAAGGCTCGGTCCCTCATTATGGACCATAAGGAACGTCTGCACTGGAATAATAACATGGGCGGGGCGTTAACGCTTATTGGGGATTACGATCGGGCGCATGAATATTTTGGTAATGCTTTAGCTTTGGATCCGAAAGATGTCTTGGTAAACCGCAACTTGGCTTATTTGCTTTTTCGTGAGGGACGAACTGAAGAGGCAAATAAACGGTTAAAGATCAGCGAAGAGATCAAGCGGGCTAATTATTGAATAGACTGTAAACTGCAGATGAAAAAATCAATAATATTGAGCATATCAATAATCCTAATTCTTTTAGTCCTAATCGTATATTGGCCGGTGCAGCATTATGAATTTCTGCGTATCGACGATCAGGTTTACGTAACCGATAATGATCATGTCCGGTCTGGATTGACATGGGAAAATGTCCAATGGGCTTTTACCAGTTTGGAAGCTGGTTTCTGGCAGCCCATGACGTGGTTGTCGCTGATGCTGGATACTTCGTTATATAGTATGAACGCAGGGGGGTTTCATTGGACCAATGTATTGCTACATATCGGCAGCACATTCTTGCTGTTTATAACATGGCGTCGCATGACAGGTGCCGCCTGGCAAAGCGGCGTCGTAGCGGCTCTATTTGCCGTGCATCCGTTGAATGTGGAACCGGTAGCTTGGATTGCCTCACGCAAAGATGTCCTGTGCGGTTTTTGGGGTATGATGGCGCTGTGGAGCTATGCCCATTATGTAGAGAAACCTGGGGTAGGAAAATATCTGTCGGTTTGGCTGAGTTTTATCCTGGGGCTCATGTCTAAGCCTATGCTGGCAACGCTGCCGTTGGTCATGCTCCTTTTGGATTACTGGCCCTTGGCGCGCTTTGAAACCGCGATCAATGGGAGAAGAAGATGGGTGTTGTTGCTCCTGGAAAAGCTACCCCTGGCGTTATGCTCGGTGGCCGTTATAGGCGTGACCTTCATAGCGGAGCGTCGCATTGGCGCTTTTTCCGATTTGGAAACCATTTCTTTCCCTGCCCGCGTTTCCAATGCCCTGGTTTCTTATCTGATTTATATCGAAAAAATGATTATTCCCACGGAGTTGGCGATATTTTATCCTCATCCAGGCTCATGGCCGCTATGGACAAGCATCGGCGCGGGTTTGTTAATTATTGTGCTGGCTTTAATTGCCGTTCAAAAAAGGAAAGAGTATCCCTATTTTTTCGTCGGCTGGTTCTGGTACCTCATAACACTGCTGCCTGTAATCGGCTTTATACAGTTGGGCACCTTGGCGCGGGCAGACCGTTATGCCTACATACCTCTTATAGGGCTTTTTATCGCGATAACTTGGGGCAGCGCTGTATATTTAGCACAAATGAAAAATCGGCAATCTCTAGTATTCTGCTCTGGACTATCGATTCTTTTAGCCCTTGTTGTCGTATCTCGATTACAGGTTGCACACTGGAAAAACGACTTGATTCTTTTTCAACATACCGTAAGCGTTACGGAGAACAACTACAAGGCATATCATGCATTGGGGATGGCGTTTCATCAGTTGGGAAATGATGGAAAAGCAATAGAAAATATCCGCCATTCCATATCGCTCAAGGCAGACCAACGTGCCCATTTAGACCTGGGCGCTGTTCTCATGAGCAGGGGGCAATTCAAAGATGCGGAGAAAGAATTTCTCGCCGCCTTGAAGCTCGATAGCGATAATCCGAAAGCCCATAACAATCTTGGTGCCGCCTTGGCCTCACAAGGTAAATATTTAGAATCTATAGGTCATTTTCAGAAGGCTTTAAATCTTGATCCCCAAAATCGGAGTGCCGCGGATAATTTAAGGATGGTTTTGGATGGAATGAGATCGACAAAGGAAGGTATTGAGTAAGTCATATTAATTTTCGGATAGAATATTATATGAGCAGCATTATAAATAAATATTTTTGTCCTCTGGCTCTATTTGCCTTGACTCTCACCATAGCCTCCATTTTTTCAACGCTGGGAGTTGACCCTCATCATCAAGGCATAATGTTCAAACCGGCCTTTGACGTCGCTCATGGTCAAATGCTCTTTCGCGATACTTTTACTCAATACGGCGCTTTGACTACATTGCTTCATGCCTGGGCCTTACGCATTTTTGGCGATTATTTGCTGGTTATACAGATAGAGACAGCCTTGTTTTATGGATTGATCTCTTTGTTGTTGTACTATCTTTGGCTGCAAATTCTTCCCAAGTGGCTGGCAACAACAAGTGTCCTGATATGGTTGTTTATTGCCCCCTTTTACCGCCCAATGATAACCTTTTTACCGTGGTCATCTGTTCCAGCTCTGCTGTTCCAGCTTTTCTCTTTGTTGTTGGTTTTACATGCTCTGCGTAAAGATAGTTGGTTAATGATGCTATTGGCAGGCGGCGTTGCCGTTCTCACTTTCTGGTGTAGGCAACCGGTTGGTGTTTTACACTGTGCCGCCCTGTTGTTTTTTATAGGCACAGCGCCTCTCTTCGATGGAAATAGAAAGGGTAAAGCAAAGACTGACTGTGTTTTTTTCATTACAGGTATTTTAGTCGCGTCGCTGCCTTTTATTATCTGGCTGTTACTCAACCAAGCTCTTAACGATATGTATCTCCAGTCACTTAAAGGAGCGTTTTTTTTCGGGACGACAACATATCAAGAGGAGTCGCAAACATTGGGTATGAATATACTGATGTCGCTTGCGGCATATGACCCGAAGGCTGATCATTTTAATCCACTTTGGAGTCTGATGCCTTTTATCTGTTTAATACTCTTAGCCATTATTGCTTTTAAAAGGTGGATTAGACCGGAGAGAATCGGCAGTCATTTGCCTGTATATGGGCTTCTTCTCGTTTCAATTGCTTCTTGGATGCAGTACTTCCCTGTCCCTTGTTTAAAGCATTGTTTCTGGGCGGCGACACCAATGATCGGTATTCTTTCATACAGCGCATGGCATTCCTCCCGGTTTTTCTCCGTTGGCAACAAAAGCATGCAAATTTTGATAACCTGTGTGGCTCTGACTTATATTTTCCAAGGTGAAATTAAAACGAATTTTTTTAACGGGCGTGTTAAGGCCAGTATCCTTAAGACAAAAATAGAAGAACCCCGGGTATTGCGAGGTATGCTTACATCCCCCAGGATGGCGGCGAAATATAAAACGATCAGCACAGCGCTAAACAGAGCCGTGGCCTCAGAATCTCCTTCATATTTGGTCAACTTCAGCGCTGACGCTTTGTATCTTACGTTTATAGGCCCACAGATGAACTTTCATCCGATGTATATCGATTGGGGGCGATATAACAATTTCATATATCCAGATTACAAGAAGAACAGAAATGATTTTATATATAAGAAGCGTCCGCTCATATTGAGAAAAGAAGAAGAAATAATCTCTGGCTGGAACTATGTGGAAATTTTTGATGTCACAGAGATTACTTTGAAAAGAGACTATTATGAAAAAGCACGCAGGCTCGCTTTGTATCGATATGTAGGGTATGATGAAGCACATTAGGGCTAGTGCTATCTCGATTTCGAGACTGCTAATGACGATGCTGTGCGCCGTCAGTCTTTTCTATATCAAATTCTACGGTACGGCAGACGCGGAATGATATGATGGATTTACGGATCAGGAAATGAAGAAATTGTGGCAATTATTCATCAATTTCATCTTGGCGATTATTGTCATGTTCATATGAGACTATACGATAAGGCGGCTGTTAGTTTATGGAGCTAAAAAGGGGTATGCCGGAGCTCCGGCATAGGTAAACTATGAGATATAATTAGGTAATAAACGACGGCCAAAAAGTTTTGCCTCTCGATTATCGACGCTGGATTACCAGCGCTTCGAGAGGTTTCTTTGGGGTTTGCAAAACGCACTCGAAAGCTGTTGATTTTAAGCGGCTGGGACCTGCAAAACGTAATGAAAGATGACGCGCCTATTTCGCCGCCCGGGAAAGCGCATTTCACCCAGACATGGCCCCACCGGGCACCGGGAAGAAGTATTTTTCATGGGTGGACAAAAGTGGGTTATCTCAGACGGTCAATTTTCGGTTGTCATTTCCACTCCCAGGAAGTCTCAATTTCTAAGGCCCGGCCTCCAAAATTTCCAAGCCGTGCTTCCCTAATTTTCAAAACTTTAACAATAACACAAGATGTCCCACTGATCCTCGAAAAGGGTAAAAATTTCGGAGGCAACTTTTTGACCCCCGGTGAATTCCGTATTGTTATCAGATACTTTACTTGTATCGGAGCTCTGACATACCCTCTGGGCCCTGAAGTTCCTCGTCATCATAATTGAACAGGAGGCAGGGGCCGGCGTCCTGGACGTCAAGGACCAGCGCCTGGAGCAGCGCCGACCAGCCGAGAAGCAGGGGGAGCAGGGCCAGCATGATGGTTCCCGTTGGCGCCGCTATCCCGGTCGCATAGGACTGCCACCAGGCAATCCCTCCCCAGACGATTCCCCAGAGCATGGCAAAGGCCCCGAACAGCGCCAGGACCGCGAATGGGGAGAGACTGCGGAACACATATTTGTGATAAATCCTGTATAGATAGCCCCGTAGCAGCTTCGCCGGAAAGGTGGCTATGATTTGGGAAAGCTTCATCGAAGACTCCTCTTCGCCGTACCGCGCTGGCAGGTAAATCTCGGCTATCCTGGCCTTCAAGATATTAAGATGGATCAGCATGCTGTTTTCAAAAAAATACCCCCGGTCCAGCCTTTTTAGATCCAGGCGTTTGAGCATTTTCCGCGTGATCATCACATAGCCGTTTTGCGGATCGAATACGTTCCAGCATCCGGAGGCGAACTTTGTCAGGAAGGTGAGGAGGAGATTGCCTGCCAATCGGAGGCCCGGCATGGCGGGCAGCGCTTCCATGTGGCCGAATCGGTTGGCCTTCACGTAATCGCAGGGAAAGCGGATGGCGGCCCTGGCGAAGTGGGCCAGATACTGCGGGTCCATCTGCCCGTCGGCATCGACCTTGGCAATGAGATCCGCTTTCATGTCGAGGGCCGCACGAAAGCCCGTGACCATGGCGCCGCCGACGCCGCGGTTTTCGGGATGACGAAGAAGGCGAATCCGGGGATCGGTTATTGCTTCCACAGCCGCGGCGGTTCCATCGGTAGAGGCGTCGTCGGTGACGATGATCCAGTCCACATAGGAAGGGACCCGGTGGATAACGTCTGGGATGAAACCTTTCGCCTGATAAGCCGGTATGACTACGGCAATGCTTTGTCCTTCAATGGGCATGGCCTCTCCTTATGGTTTTATTAGTCCGCCGAGGAAAAATGGTAGACTCTTCAGGACCGAAAGCGCTCGACGGCAGCCTGTCACTGAAAAAAAACTCAAAAAATAGCGCGCCATAATGCGCGGCCTGAGATAGAAACGGCGATAGAACTCTCGATGCTTTTTCAGAAGCAACTCCGCCGTGAGGCCGCGGGGAACGAAGACGGGATTCCACATATTGAACTGCGACCAGTCCCCCTTTGCCAGCTCCCCGTATTCGTGCGCCGACTGGTACTGTTCCGTGCCGGGCAAGGGTGTATTGATCGTTACCACGACGTCGTCCAGAGGGAGGGTGAGGGCAGTAGAAATCGTCTGCTCTATCGTGTCCAGGGTTTCACCGGGATGGCCGAGGATGAAAAAGCCTTTCGTGCGAATGCCTTCCCGGCGGCAACAACCTATCACCTGTTCCGCTTCCGGGATCGAGATGTTCTTCCTGATGAGGCGCAGAATGTCCGCGCTACCCGATTCGATCCCGAAGGAAATGTGCCAGCAGCCCTGTTGCTTCATGAATCGGATGATTTCGGGATTGACTGTATTTATCCGGCTCATGCAGGTCCAGGGAAAGCGGATGCCCCTGTCATTCAAAATATTGAAAAGATCGAGGATGCGCCGGGGTCCGATTGTGAAGGTGTCATCCACAAAAGCGATTTCCCGGACATGATGCCGATGGTAGAGGATCTCGATTTCGGCGGCGATATTCTCGGGGCTTCGCTGCCGCAAGGTGTGGCCAAAGGATGAATGTCCGCAGAATGTGCACCGGTTCGGGCAGCCACGGCTCGTGACGATATTGGCCACTGGGAGCTTCATGTAATTCGTGGGCGGCGGGTTGTAGCGCGTGAAATCGGGAATCAGATCATAAGCGGGAAAGGGGAGGATGTCCAGATTCGCGATGAACGGCCGGGGCGGATTGATCGCGAAAATGGAGTCTTTACGAAAAGCGACGCCTCGTACCCCGCCCATATCGCCGCCCTCTGCAAGGACATCCAGTAATTCAGTGAGCGTTTCCTCCCCTTCGCCGAAGACGGCGAAATCGAATTCGGGATACGACATGACATCCTCCAGCGCCATCGTGACATGGGGGCCGCCTATGGCGACAGGTACCGTGGGCAGGCAGGATTCGATCGCCCGTGCCGTCTCTAGCGCCCGGTGAAAGGCGACGGTCGTCGAACTGAGGCCCACAAGATCCGGCCCGTATTCGAGGGCCTTCCGGGCAATATCCTGAGCCGTTTTCTTCCCGGCTTCGCCGTCGATGACGCAGACATCGTGACCCGCCTTACGAACCGAGGCGGCAAGGTAATAGATGCCCAAGGGGATCTGCCGGCCTCCGGAGTGGCCGATATCCGAGGAATATCGTTCCTGGAGAGAAATTGGTGGATAAATGAGCAGAACCTTCATGAAAATGACTTGCCTGTGTTCAATTCTTAATGAGCCGTTTTGCGGCCTCTCCAGCCATTCTGGAATCCGGTTTCAGCCGCATTACCTCCCGGAAATGACCAGCGGATTCCGACTCTCTTCCCAGTTGATGCAGGGCCATTCCCATGCCGTAATGGGCTTCGATATTGTCCGGCCCGAGGCTCAACGCGTCTTGAAAATGCTCTATCGCATCGATAGGCCTGCCCTGCAATCGCAGTGTCGCACCAAAATTGACGCGTATATCGGGATTGTGCGGCTTGATGCGGATGGCCTTATGCAGATAGTCCATTGCCTCTGCATCCTTTCCTTGGAACTGGAGGGCGAGCCCCATATGAGCAAGGACTATCGCATTATTCTCGTCCACCTTCAATGCTTCCTCAAAATGTTTTGACGCCTCCACCGCGTTTCCCTTCTGTAACCAGGCCCAGCCCAGATTGTCCTGCGCTTTTGCGTAGGTCGGTCGCTGGCGTAGATATTCGTAATATTTTACCCCGCTTCCGTATCTGTGCGCATTTTCCGTTTCGATCTCCAACGCCTTATACAGATGTACCACGGCGCTGCGGAGATTTCCCTCCCACATGAGGGCATTGGCGAGGTTGGCGTGTGCCCGGCTATTTATGGTGTTCTTCCTGACGGCATCCGCCCAGATGGAGGCATCGCTTCCATAGTCTGCATTCCTGGCATATGTTGCGGCACCCAGAGAAACACCGGCAAGAATCACAAGGCAGCATGAACCTCTACGCAGAACGCTACCGCGCTTTGCAGGATTCCGGATCCATTGCTTCGCCGCTACGTTCAACAAGTCATATACTGCCATTGTCAGGATGATTACGACGACAATAGAGGGAAGGTACATCCTGTGATCGAATGCGGCATCGGGCAGCGGCATCAATGAGGTCGGTGTGAGAAGGACAAAAAAGGAAACAGCCGGGAAGCCGATGGGTAACTTTTTTATCAGGGCCAGAAGGGCTGTGGCTGCAAGCACGGCAACCATCGTGCTTGACAGCAGGGCGCTCCAGTCCCATCGTGTTGCGATGGGCCACGCATAGTCTATGCTCAGATTCTGCGGCAGGAAAATAAGGCGCAGATAATGAAGAATGACCTCCGGCTGCGTTCGCCAATAATCGAGCTCTGTAAATATGATCTTGGCGGCGCCGGAAGAAAGCGTTCCACCTCCTGTCAAGAGGATGCCGAGCATTAAGAGCCCGAAAGCAAGGCCGGCGTAAAGGAACGGCGAGCGGCGGATTATGTTCCTCATGGTATCCGGGAAGAAGAGTTGATTGTAGAAGAAAAGCAATACCGGAGCGACCGCGATGACTTCCTTTGTCCCTATGCCTACGAGAAAAGAGAAAATTGCCGCCAGATGCCACCGTTGGGGATCCGCGGATTGCCAACCCCGGATGGCAAGGTAAAACGTCAGGAGGAAGCAAAGGCCCATGAGAGATTCGCAACGTTGAATGATGTATGTAACCGACTGGGTCTGCAACGGATGGACGGCCCAAAGCAGTGAGCAGGCGAATGCAAGGGGGATTGCCGCCCCCCCGTACGCATCTTTGAGCCGTTCGGTCAGAAAAGTCCTACGCAGAATCCCGAACAGGCAAAGAGCGGCGGCCATGTGAATCAGAAGATTCAGCAGATGGTAGCTCCATGGGTCCAGCCCGCTGACGGCGTAGTTTAAGGCGAGGGTTAGATTTACGATCGGCCGCCCCGCAATACCAATCCCGAAAGGTGGGGCCAATACATTGGAGAGGGGGAAAAGACGGCGGATCGAGTCGTTTTCGACGATGTTGATCTGATCGTCGAAGATGAAGGGCGTCTGAAACGTATTGGCGTAGGCGAGACCAATCGCTATGGGCAGCAGAAGTAGGTACGGGCAGACGTTCTTATGCGGCATTGCAATTCGTGTACAAGACACCTCAATTTTTTTATCCACCCCTCTCACCGTCCGTCGCCATGTCAACCATGATATCAACCTGATGTGCCTGTTCCAGATGAATCCGCGCACATTCCCAGACACAATGACTTTCCACCTGAAAATGTGTTTCTACATGCTTTATATGAAAATGCCCGCAAACAGCCGGATATTTTCATCTTTCGTTGTGCCCAGAACGGGCATGGGGGGTTAATTTGATGATCTCGTAAAAAGTCAAAATTCATCGGTTATAGATTATGTAATTATTAGGTGCCATTTATCAAAAAAGCTCATTTTCGACTTTTTACAGGTACGTCAAATTTGATGAATTCGTAAAAAGTCATGATGGAGACGACGAAGTAAAAAGCTCCAGAGGCAAGGCGCGCGAATCCTGAGGAATGAGGCGTACTTGTGCGTACGTCGCAGTGACGAAGGATGAAGCGCAACGCCGCATATGGACTTTTTACGATGTCGTCAAATTTCATTCACCGAATAAATTCCTCCTCTATTCGAACATACAATCCCTTATTACGATACACCATATCGAAAAAAGCTGCAAGGCAGCATACTGCAAACGAATCCAATGGTGCGAGTACAAATATGGCAAGCAGATACACGGCATTAGCGCTTGCTGACTATTTCGATTGATCCGACGGATCGACATAAGCGCGGCCTGGCTTCCCGATTGCAAGGAAAATGACGACGGACCTCACTCTGTGGCCCCACCGGGAAGGGGATGATTTTCAAGGAGCGGTCATCGAAATATTCATGGCCTGGTCCCCCGGGAACCCATAAATTGTATCGATCGGACCCGTGAAAAAATTTACCTGTTGACCGCCGAAACGGGGAAACATACTGGATGCAAAACTTTTTGACCGTCGTCAATAAACAAATAACATCAAATATTATACCTATGCCGAAGCTCCGGCATACCCTGTTGATAACTTTTCATTGGCGGTATCCATGGCGGCGCTTTTTCGATCCTCCTGTCGCTCCCCTTTTCGGCACTTATTGGGCGTCTTGCCTAGGCCCTTTTCGGCGCTTTGTTGGCGCCCCCGACGGCGTTTCAATGGCGGCGCTTTAGATAGTCTGGTCGGCTTCGCAGGAGGCAAACATGGCTTGACTTGATGGGCATATCCATGTAGAGGGGCAAGGAGGCGAAGGGTCGGCTTGGGCAGCCATATAACCTATAAATAAAGGGCATATAAACGGGAGTCTCGGCATGGGCGGGGAGATTTTTCAGGGCATATTCAAAAAGCGCCGGGTTCTGGTGACGGGCCACACCGGCTTCAAAGGCTCTTGGCTGGCTATCTGGCTCAAGGAGCTGGGGGCGGAGGTTGTCGGTTATGCCCTGGAGCCGCCAAGTGATCCCAGTAATTATGCCGCTACGGGTCTGGCGGACAGGATTGATCATATGCATGGTGATGTCCGCGACCTAGATCATCTTCTGGATGTATTTGCCAGGTATGAGCCCGAGATGGTGTTCCATCTGGCGGCGCAGGCCCTGGTCCGGGCCTCTTACGACGATCCCAAAACGACCTTCGACACCAACATCGGCGGGACGGTGAACGTCCTGGAAGCGGTGCGCCGGACGGACAGCGTCCGGGTTCTGGTGAACATTACCAGTGACAAGTGCTATGAAAACCGGGAATGGGTGTGGGGCTACCGGGAGAACGACCCCATGGGTGGCCATGATCCGTACAGCGCCTCGAAAGGGGCTGCGGAGTTGGTTTTTGCCGCCTATCTGCGGTCATTTTTTTCACGGCGGGTATTTCCCGGGGTGGAGGCGAGGATGACGGGGCCGAGGGCGCCAGGCATCACAGACGCGCCCGCCGGGGCAGAGGGGGGGGATGCCGCTACGGGAGGGACCGGGGGGCAACTTGGCGCCGCTTCCTGCCGGGCAGGAAACGCCATCGGCGGCGGCGACTGGGGCCGGGACCGCCTGATCCCGGACTGCATCCGGGCCCTTGCCGCCGGGGAGGACATCGGAATTCGCAATCCCCGGGCGATCCGCCCCTGGCAGCATGTCCTGGAACTCCTCAGCGGCTATCTGTGGCTGGGGCCCGCCTTTGGACGCACCCGGAGGCCTTCAACGGCGGCTGGAATTTCGGCCCCCGCGGGGAGGCCCACATGACGGTGGGGGAAGTGGTGAACCGCCTCCTTCGGGCCTGGGGAAGCGGGGCCTGGCGAGATCTCTCCGCATCCGGAGCAGTGCACGAACTGGGGATGGACGACGAGGCGGATCGGCGCCGCGAGGCGGGGGCGGTGCCTGCGGAAGGGACGGTCCCTGCGCCCAGGGCGCTTCCCGCGCTGGGAGCAATTCACTCACCAGGGGTAGCACACACGCCCGGAGCGCTCCACGAGGCGGCGACACTCCGCCTTTGCTGCGACAAGGCTGCGGCCCGCCTGGGTTGGCGGAACGTCCTGTCGCTGGATGAGGCCATCGAGATGACGGCGGCATGGTATAACACTTTCTACAGCGGGGTTTCGCAGGACGCTGCCTATCACCGTTGTACAAGACAAATTGTGGAATATATTGAGAAGGCAAGAGAGAAAAAACTGAAATGGGCCGCCGAAAAAACTGAGACATAAATCCGTATGGAAGACGAGGACCTGAAGGTTAAGCTTCG
>Ga0302247_1002370_pt1 | contig 12300 bp, 8 predicted proteins | sample AAG_UR_Ile_MG_FD_193529 | JGI IMG/M metagenome (GOLD analysis project Ga0302247, IMG submission 193529) | Enriched activated sludge microbial communities from anaerobic digester in WTTP, New Holstein, Wisconsin, United States - AAG_UR_Ile | ecosystem: Engineered > Bioreactor > Anaerobic >...
TTATGCTTCTTATATAGCTTTCGGCGTAGCTTTCATCATTTATATAGCCTATTTCCTTCAAATATTCCAAAACTTTTTTTATGGCCTTTGGAGCATGCTGCTTGTCGCTGAGGCCCTTTTCAATTTCCATTTCTGTTTTTGGCGCGCGGGCAAGCATAAAAAGGGCAGCTCTAAGAGCGCCCTTATATTGGATTATTTCCAGGGTATTATTAAATTCTATTTCATTCAGTTCCATGCCCTTTGACAAGTTCAGTTCCTGCAGGATGTTATCTTCAACGGTGCATTTGTATTCTCCGTCAATATATATATTGTATCTCTTAGTATTCTTTTTTTGTTGTTCAATCCCAGTGATTCTCATGGAAACACCCTCATATTAGAATTCATCGTTTTCTTCGGAATCGGAGTCTGCGGCTTTTGCTTTGGATATTCCCAGGTTAAACATTTCCCTGAGCTTCTTATCCAGTTCCTTTGTGATATCGGGGTTATCCTTGAGATATTGCTTTGCATTTTCCCTGCCCTGTCCTATTCTTATATCTCCATAGGAAAACCATGCGCCGCTTTTCAATATAAGGTCGTTGCTGACCGCCGCATCAAGAATACTGCCCTCTTTGGAAATGCCCTGACCATACATGATATCGAACTCCGCCTGCTTGAAGGGAGGCGCCACTTTATTCTTGACAACCTTTACCCTTGTCCTGCTTCCGGTTAAATCATTTCCGAGCTTTATATTTTCTATCTTCCTGACTTCAAGCCTGACCGAAGCATAAAATTTAAGCGCCCTTCCGCCGGGAGTTGTTTCGGGATTGCCGAACATAACACCAACCTTTTCTCTAAGCTGGTTGATGAATATAACTGTAGTCCTGGATTTGCTGATAGCGCCGGCAAGCTTTCTGAGTGCCTGTGACATAAGCCTTGCCTGCAGTCCCACATGAGCGTCTCCCATTTCACCGTCTATTTCCGCTTTGGGAACCAGTGCCGCAACAGAGTCAACAACAACTACGTCAATTGCTCCGCTCCGAACAAGTGTTTCCGCTATTTCAAGCCCTTGCTCCCCTGTATCCGGCTGAGATACTATCAGGTTCTCGATATCCACTCCAAGATTCTTGGCATATAGGGGATCCAATGCGTGTTCCGCATCTATAAAGGCTGCTTCACCGCCGTTCTTCTGTGCTTCTGCAATAACATGCAGCGCTACGGTAGTCTTTCCCGAGGATTCAGGCCCGAATATCTCGACAATTCTTCCTCTGGGAACTCCGCCTATTCCCAATGCTATATCAAGTTCTATAGAGCCTGTGGAAACAGCTTCAACATTCATTTTTGTGGCATCGCCAAGCTTCATAATGGAGCCTTTTCCGAATTGCTTTTCAACCTGGCTGAGAGCCAGTTCTATTGCTTTCTTTTTATCGTTCATTGCTGAGCACATTAATTCCTGCACCGTCCTTTCATCACTTATGCCCTTAAGGCAAATCGAACAAATGTTCTTATGTTTCTATTATATTATATTGCTAATTGTTAGTCAAGAAAATTACATAATTTTACTGTTTTTATCCTGATAAAAGTTCTCTTCTGAGAAAGTCAAGGGCTCTGCTGCTTGAACCCCATCTTATTCTGTTCCTGTTTCCGGTCAGCATGATTTTTTGCACATTTACGGAATTGCCTATTGCTATACCTATATAACAAAGCCCTACCGGCTTTTCGGCGCTTCCTCCGTCAGGCCCTGCTATACCGGTTATGGAAAGCCCGATATCCGTATTGCTGAGCTTTTTTGCGCCGACAGCCATTTCTTCCGCCGTCTGCGGGCTCACAGCCCCGTATTTTCTTATGGTTTCTTCCTTAACCTTTAGTATGTTTATTTTGGATTCATTACTGTAACTGACGACTCCGGAGATTAAACTTGCAGAGGCTCCCGGAATATCTGTCAGGCGGCTTGCGACAAGCCCTCCGGTGCATGATTCCGCCAGTGAAATAGTCAGGTTTTTTTTCTGAAGCAGCTTCAATACCGCCTCTTCCAGTGTTTCTTCATTGCAGCCGTATATATTGTCACCAAGTATTGCTCTTACTTTTTGTTCCATCTCAGCAATAAGACTGTCAGCTTCCTCCGGTATACCTGTTTTTGCAGTAATTCGCAGATGTACTTCCCCGTCCTTGGCGTAGGGAGCAATTGTCGGATTGGCCTGGCTGTCGAATATATCCTTCAGCATGTGCTCAACGGCTGACTCTCCAACTCCAATCACCCGGAGTACTTTCGACCTGATTGTTGAATCTGTTTTGGACTTGAGATAGGGGAGCACTTTGCTCTCAAACATCGGATATAATTCTTTCGGCGGGCCCGGCAGCATTATTACGATTTTCCCTTCTTTTTCTATCAGCACACCCGGAGCAGTGCCGTTGTTGTTTTCAAGTACAACGGCGCCTTCAGGAATATATCCCTGCTTGATATTGTTTTCTGTCATGATTCTTCCGGTTGAACTGAACATTTTTTTTATTCTCTCTATGCTTTCTTCATCAGGGAGCAGCTTCAAACCCATAGCCTGTGCAGCCCCTTCTTTTGTAATGTCATCTGCTGTCGGCCCCAAGCCGCCGCTTGTAATAACAATATCCGATCGTTCAAGGCTTGTTTTGATTGTTTCGGTCAGCCTTTTCAGATTATCTCCCACAACTACATGATAGTATACGTCAATCCCCAGATCCGCCAGCTTCTGTGACAGGTACTGCGCATTGGTGTTGACGATATTCCCTAAAAGCAACTCCGTACCAACTGCAATAATTTCGCCTTTCATGCAAAAACCTCCTAAAGAGACATTATTTCATTCTTGTTATAACCTGCATATTCTTCTTAAAATAATCAATTCCGGATATCACTGTACTTAAAAGCGCGGCATAGGTCATTACGGCGTCAACGGGCAGATTTAATAGGCTGAAGGGATAGTTATCCATAAGCAGTATTACTATTGCTATTATTTGAGTTACTGTTTTTATCTTCCCGTAGCTGCTGGCGGCAATAATGATATTCTGGGCGGCTGCCAGGGTTCTGAGCCCGGTTACGGCAAACTCCCTTGCAAGTATTATGAAAACAATCCATGCTTCTATCCTGCCGAGCTGTATAAGTACTAAGAAAGCGGCTGTGACAAGCAGTTTGTCTGCAAGAGGATCCATGAATTTGCCAAAGTCGGTAATCATATTGTATTTACGGGCAATATATCCGTCCAGCTTGTCGGTAAGCGAGGCTGCAAGAAATACCGCAACGGCGGCTGTCATATGATAAGGAAATTCTACGACAGCAAACAGTAAAAAAACCGGAATCATAAGTATTCTGATAATTGTTATTTTATTTGCCAGGTTCATCTGTTCTCTCCCCCATTAAGTCATATTCATATGCCTTTTTTATGGTTACGCTGCAGAAATCCCCGGGGATAATTTCCTTGTTCGATTTAAAATAAACCTTCCCGTCTATTTCAGGGGCATCCATGCAGCTTCGCCCAAAGTATTCATTATCGGAAGCACCTTCCACAAGCACCTTCAGTGTTTGACCGACAAGCTTCCGGTTGTATTCCAGCGAAATATTCTTTTGAAGAAGCATTATTTTTTCGAGCCTTTCCTGCTTTACGGCTTCTTCAACTTGGTTCGGCATATTAAAAGCCGGGGTATCTTCTTCTTTTGAATATGCAAATACTCCCAGCCTGTTGAACTTCGTTTCTGAAACAAAGTCATACAGCTCTTTGAAATCTTCCTCCGTCTCTCCCGGAAATCCCACGATAAGAGTTGTCCTGAGTATGATGCCCGGTATTCTTTTCCTGAGCTTTTCAATCAGCCGGAGTATCTGCTCCCGGCTGCTTCTCCTGCCCATCTTTTTAAGTATCCTGTTGCTGGCATGCTGTATGGGGATATCAAGGTATTTGCAGATTTTATCTTCTCTTGCAATGACTTCTATGAGTTCATCGTTGAATTCATCAGGATATGAATAAAGAAGCCTTATCCATTCGATACCATTGATTTCCGCCAGCTTTTTTAACAATTCGCTTAACTGCCGGCTTTTATACAAATCAAGTCCATATCTTGTTATATCCTGAGCTATGACATTTACTTCCTTTATTCCGTTCCTTGACAGCTCCTTTGCTTCCTCAAGTATGTCTTCCGTTTTTCGGCTGCGGTACCTTCCCCTCAAGGCAGGTATTATGCAATAGCTGCATCTGTTGTCGCAGCCTTCGGCTATCTTAAGGTACGAGGATGCACCGAAGCCTGAAATGTGCCGGGGAAGCTTATCTATATCAATCAGTTCCTGATGCCCGTATAGGACTACCTTCTCACCCTTCAGTGCTTTACTTATCACTTCAGGAACGTCCTTATAATCTCCGGTGCCGATTACCGCATCCAACTCGGGAAGCTCTTTGATAAGCTCATCCCTATAGCGTTCCGCAAGGCAGCCTGTTGCAATAAGCACTTTGCATCTGCCGTTTTTCTTGTAATCGGACATTTCAAGAATGGTGTCTATGGATTCCTGCTTTGCGCTTTCTATGAAACCGCAGGTGTTTATGATTATTACCTCCGCGATATTGGCATTATCCGTAACTTCATAATCATTATTAAGGATGCTCTTGACCATAACCTCTGAATCAATAAGGTTCTTTGAGCATCCAAGGGATATGATTGCAACTTTAAGACTCAACAAATTCGCTCCTTCCAAAAACTAATCTTCCAAGTCCTCTCTGCTCAAAAGAACCTTTCTGGGCTTGCTGCCTTCATAGCCTCCGATTATCCTGCGTTCCTCCATCTGGTCTATCAGCCTTGCCGCCCTGCTGTAGCCTATTCTTAACCTTCTCTGAAGCATGAGTATCGACGCCTGCCCGTTTTCAACAACAATTCTTATTGCATCGTTCAACAGCTCGTCAACTTCTGCGTCCTCATCAATTTCTACACTTTGCTCGATTTCTTTAATTATTTTATTGTCAAAGCTTGCAGGAACCTGTTCCTTAATATAGGCCACAAGCTTTTCTATTTCCTTCTCGGATACAAAGGCACACTGTACCCTGACGGGTTTTGCCGCTCCGACAGGATAGAACAGGGCATCGCCTTTTCCCAAAAGCTTTTCTGCACCGCCCATATCAAGTATAGTTCTTGAATCAATGTGTGATGATACAGCAAAGGATATCCTTGAGGGGATGTTTGCCTTGATAAGCCCCGTAATTACATCAACAGACGGCCTTTGAGTAGCCACAACCAGGTGTATTCCGGCGGCACGGGCCATCTGCGCCAATCTGCAGATAGAGTCTTCCACTTCACTTGGCGCAACCATCATCAAATCGGCCAGTTCATCTATAACGACAACTATTTGCGGCATTTTGGCCAGTTCTTCCTTGTTCAGGTTGTTATAGCCGTATATATCCCTTACGTTATTTGCCGCAAATTTCTTGTAACGCTCGGTCATTTCCGTTACGGCCCAGTTCAATGCTCCCGCGGCCTTTTTAGGATCTGTCACCACCGGCACCAAAAGGTGCGGGATGTTCTTGTATACGCTGAGTTCAACCACTTTGGGATCTATGAGCAGCAGTTTTACTTCATCGGGAGTTGCTTTATACAATATGCTTGCGATAAGTGTGTTTATACACACGCTTTTACCTGAACCGGTAGATCCGGCAATCAGAAGATGAGGCATTTTGGCAAGGTCCGCCACAATATTTGCCCCTGCTACATCTTTTCCCAATGCAAAGGATATTTTTGATTTATGCTTTCTGAACTCTTCCGATTCCAGCACTTCCCTCAAAAGCACGCTGGTTATGTCCTTATTGGGTACTTCTATTCCAATGGCCGCTTTTCCGGGTATGGGCGCTTCTATTCTTATATCGGGGGATGCAAGGCTGAGAGATATATCATCCGCAAGGCTCAATATCTTGCTTACCTTTACTCCCGGGCTTAACTGCAGTTCATATCTTGTAATCGTCGGGCCGACAGAAACCTGGGCAATGCTGGCACTGACACCGAAGTTTTTCAGAGTATCCTCAAGTATCTTTACATTGTTCATTACCTCTTTCTTCCCGTTGCCTGATTTATTCTCCGCCGGCAATGCAAGGAGGCCGGTGCCGGGAAGCTTGTAATTCACGTAATGTATGTTGCTGACAGGTACTATGCTTGGAATGTTTTCCCTGCTTGTTTTATCCTTGTTCCTGGCTTTGTCATCGGCTTCATTCTCCGCCGCGCCCTTGAAATCCTTATCGAAACGTTTTGTAAAGTCAAGAATCTTTATTTTTTTATCTATGTTCTTTATTCTTTCTTCATCGTCAGCTTCTGATGATTCAATATCGTTGTGATGCTTTACGGGTATTTTTCTCTGCAATTCCTTTGTTACTGCGGCTTCTTTGTTTTTGTTCCTTAAACGTGAATAGATATCCGATGCGGATTGTTTTATGTACTGAAGGATTCGCATGGATGATACCTCGGTGAACATCAGTATTGATATTATGTAGAGTGACGAAACTATCGCTATGGTGCCTATCATTCCAAAAAGCCTTACAAAGGCATAGCCGAACAAGGCTCCCACTGCTCCTCCCCCTGCATTGAGAATGCCCAGGGAAAAATAGTATCTGACAGCATCGAGCCATTTGGCATCCGCATTTTCAATCTCTGTATAGTTTGCCAAAAAAAGCACTATAAGTGTGGACAGCAAAAATATACAGAAAGAAAAAAACTTAATATTGATGCGGATTTCATTCTTTCTATATACCAAAGCCAGCCCCAGTATGATTATGAGTACCGGCACTATGTAAGCGCCAAGACCGAAGGTTCCCAGAAAAAATAACCTGACTTTTTCTCCTACAATTCCTGAATTGCTGCTGAAAAGGCTTATATATATGTATATACTGGCTAATGTCAGAGACACTCCAGCTATTTCATAGTTTAAATCGTTTTCTTTTCTCTTCCTTGACAAATTATCACCTCTTAATAAAACTATATTAAACTTAATGCTATTATAGCTTTATTATTAGAAAAACTCAAGGACCTGACGTTTCCGGCAGATCCTTGACAAATGTTACAATGCTCTCCAATCCTTTGTATTCAATTACTCTTTTGATTTTCCGCTGCCTTTGAAGCTGCTATCAGGCTCTGAAGTTTTGAAAGTGCCTGATGAAGCCCTCCGATTTCTTTTATCAGGCCGTATTTGACTGCTTCGGCTCCTACAAGCACTGTTCCGACATCATTGGCCAGCTCGCTGGTTGTGAACATCAGCCTTTTTATAGTATCTATGTCTATATTGCTGTGCTCCACTATAAATCTGATAATTCGCTCCTGCATTTTATTAAAATAATCAAAGGTCTGCGGTACGCCGATAATCAGGCCGTTCATTCTTATAGGATGTATTGTCATGGTCGCTGTGGAAGCAATATATGAATAAGTTGCAGAAACAGCCAAAGGCACTCCGATGCTGTGGCCTCCGCCAAGCACAAGGGAGACTGATGGTTTTTTCATGCTGACAATAAGCTCGGACAACGCAAGGCCGGCTTCAACGTCTCCTCCTACAGTGTTAAGGATTATCAGCAGGCCTTCAATCTCAGGGTTCTCTTCTACTGCTACTATTTGAGGTATTATATGCTCATATTTGGTTGATTTGTTTTGCGGCGGAAGCACCATATGCCCTTCTATCTGGCCTATAATAGTAATGCAGTGTATATTGCTCCTGAATTGCGGTACTCTGACTTCCCCCAGTTCTTTAATATTTTCATTGGTAATATTCTTAGCCTCTTTTTCTTTATCTGCTTCTTCTGCTTCTGTCAAGGAAATCACTCTCCCGGTTTTTTTCGTTAGCCCTTTGCGCATACAACTATACATTTAACTAATATTTTTACCTTAATAAAATAAAAAATACGACATTGTCGTATTTTTTGAAGAGATCCATGGCTATTCTTTCCTTATTGCCTCCAGAGCACTGAGATTCATTGCCCGGCGCGCAGGATAAAACCCCGATACAAGTCCGATAATTGTCGTAAACAGCATTGCGCTAACCGCAAGCCATAAAGGTATTATTGAGGGTTTGCTTCCTCCTCCGGGCGGGCCGAAGAAGCCAATTAATGCAAAGCCTGCCGTATTTAGCCCGTAGGATACTCCATAGCTCAGCAGCAATCCGATTATTCCTCCTAAAAGCCCTATCATTGATGCTTCAAAAAGAAACATCCTTTTTATATCACCCAATGAAGAGCCGATTACCTTCATGATACCTATCTCTCTTGTGCGTTCGTAGATAGACATTACCATTGTATTGGTGATTCCAATGGATGCGACCAGAAGGGATACCGCACCGATTGCACCGAGGACGATTCTTATACTGGATGTGGTTTTTTGCATTGATTCGAGAATATCGGTCAGGCTGTCTGCAAAAAATCCCATATCCTTTATCTGGTTTTTTATTCTTTGTACATCATTTATATCTTTCACTTTCACTATTATTCTTGAATAACCCTTAATATCCCGGTAATCACTTGAATTATCATTCTTACTCTTACCCTTGTTGAAATCTTTAACTATTTTTTTAAGCTCGGTAATATCCATAAACATGCTGCTGTAGTATTCATAGCTTCCTTCTTCAAGCAAACCGACTCCGTTTATTTTATATGTTTTGGGCTTTTTCTGAACCGAAGAATCACTAAACATGTATTCCTCTCCATAGGACATATCCAGTGAAAGAGTGATTCTTTCGCCCAAGAGGTCTACCTCCGGTGTGTTTCTGCCAAACCTATACCTTTGCGACCCCTTAGGGTTATATAAGTTATTCTTTACTCCGAAACCGAATACTGCATTCATTTTATCCCCGGCACCCAGCAGCCTTCCTTCCGAGACTTTTAAACCCAGTTTATCCATATACTCGGGGTTGATTCCATGAAGCTGGACATAGCCAAAATACTTGCCAAGCTTTATTTTTCCGTGAGTCTCAATGAAGGGAATCACTGCTTCAACTCCGTCAATTCTTGCAAAATCTGACACTGCGGCATCATCCAAATCCCGCATTTCCGCAGAATTTGCCCGTCCCGCCTCTGCTTCGTCATAAATATAGTACATACCTGTTTCGGGAGATCTTACATTTATTGAATTAAGGCTTCCCATTCTGGATATTTCACTCTTGAAGCCTTCATTCATGCCTATACCTATTGAAACCATTATTACAATTGAAGCAGTGCCTATTACTACTCCCATTACTGTAAGCAATGTTCTCATTTTTCTCCTGAGAAGGTTTTTAAAGACTATCCTTACTATATCTATCCTATTCATCCAGATCCATATCCTTCCTTCTCCTGCTCCTGATCAACCTCTTGGCGGTGAAAGCTGCTGCTGCAACTACTGCGATACATACCCAGAAAAACCAGTTCTTTATGGTGTATTTCATTATTTTATCCTTTGCGCTCATGGGTGGCATGGGCATCTCTCCGCCGGGCATCTCCAAGGGAGGCATTTCAATCGCATTTATCGAAAATTCCCTCTCATAGGTGAACTCCTCCCCTGAAGGATCCTCATAGCTGAAAACTACTTTCCCTTTGGCAGGCCCGGGATTCATCGGCGTAATCATTGCCTCATAATAGTCACTTGAGCCTGATTCGAAATTTCCTATGAAGGCTTCTCCGTTTTCAATCAGGAAATCACCCTCAATCTTTATCATCAGGTTGGAAAGCTTTGTCTTTCCTTTATTATAATACTGAAGGCTTACAGGAATGGGCTGGCCGACAAACGCTTCCGGCGGGAGGCCTATTTCCGACGTATCCAGCTTGGATTGCTGTATTACGGGAATTCCTATCAGTTCCTCCGCTTTGTACTCTGTACCGTCATCATCCTGGTATTCGATATTTGCCGTTATATTATAGTATTTGGGCTGGGCATCGGGAATAGTGTACATTGTAATGCTTCTTACAGCAGTTCCCTTGGGCTTTATGGCATCAACGAAAAATGTATTGCTGCTTCCCACCGGTGTGAATACCACATTGCCCTCTTTATCCGAATCGATTCCTGTAAGGTATATCTTTATATTCTTTACTTCCTTTGCGCTGCTTGTATTCATGAAGGTCAGATCCATGCTGAATTCCTCACCAGCCCTGACCAGCTTCGGTTCAAAATTATAGTTGCTTATTATTATTTTGGGAGTAATCTTACTGTTCCCTCCGTTTACATATACTCCCGCATACTGATTGACGGAATGCTTTGAGCCCTCCTTCTCCGCATCTTCATATTCAAGGCTTATCATTATGTTATAATTCTGAGTCTTCGTTTCATTATTGGCATAGAGCACGTATTCCAGCTTCTGCTGTTCACCCGCAGACAGGTTCTCAATGATTCTGACATCCGGAGATTTGGATATTATGCCCTCGTCTCCCTTAACTGTCAATTTGACATTCCTTGCATCGGATTTGCCTTCATTAAGAACATCAAAGCTTAACGTAAAGTTCTCGTTTGCCCTGACTTCCTGCGGCAATACGGAGATATTTTTTATTGTCACATTTGAGCTTTTGGCTTCTCCTTTGACAGTGACAAAAAAGCTTGAGCTGTCGGTATAGCCGTTGTTCCTTTGATCCTTATACTCCATCTTTATTTCCAGGCCGTAGTTTCCGCTTTCCATAGAGTCTGCAGCCACAAGATCTGCGGTAATATTCTTTTTCCCATTGCCATCAATACTGTCAAAATACCAGCTGTTAACACCGCTGTTAAGGGTAAATCCATCTTTATTCAGGCCTTCAATTGAAATCTTGACTCCTCTGGCATCAATACCTCCTGCATTAGCCACATTAAAGTTGATTTGGAACTTTGACCCTGCCTTTACAGGATAGGTGCTGTGCTTTATATCCCGGATCATTAGCACCGGCTCATTCTTGCTGTTGGTAACCTTGACATAAATTTTTTCATTGCTGGTAAATAAGCTGTTATCTGAATTATAGTAGCTGAATTGTACATCCAATTCATAGGTCTTTTCTTCAGCGTATGGGTTTACTTTTAGGCTGAAGATCAGCCCGTCGCTTTTTTTGGCTTTTAATGAGTCTATCGATTGTACCAGGTTGAGACTGCTTATTTCAAAGGGATTATTGTTACTGTCCGAGAGAGAAAGCTTAACGGTAATGTCTTTGGCTGAATACCGGCTTTCGTTTGTAACCGTTATGGGTATCTTCATGGTTTCCCCGGCAGCAGCTACGGGAATAGATGAGCTTTCTATAATGAGCTTGGGCTCATTGTCGGAACTGCCTGAGGGCGGATTGACACTGTCTTCATCAATTTCTTCGATCTCAAAGTTTTTTGACTCTGATTTTGGATCTCCGTTTAGTTCATATTCGATTTTAAGCGGAACCTTGTTGCTTCCATCCCGCTTATATCTTAACTCAAACCTGTATTCTTCATCATAGTCATCAATATTGATGCTGGTAATTCCATCAATAGCTTCAAAGTAATTGTTATCGATTAAACTAATCTTTAGTACACTAACACCATCGCTTACTTCCGGAAAGGCAAGATAAAGAGTAAAAATCTCACCTTCTGAAATCTGTGCTTCACTTACACTATATTCTATTTCAATATCATCACCTATTTCGACGATATTATCAGCCGATACCTGCATTATCGGCATTCCGCCAAAGGCCATAACAGCAGCTAAAAAAACAATAAATAACTTCCTTTTCATATTAACCCCTCCCCGCCTTTTCACTCAGCATATCGATTTTTTCTACGTTTCCGTCCTTTATATATATGATTCGGTTTGCATACCCGGCTATTTCCAGGTCATGAGTCACGATAATAAGTGTTTGCTTGTATTCCTCGGCCATTCCGGTTATCAGGTCCATTATTTCGGCGGAGGTTCTAGTATCCAGGTTACCCGTAGGCTCATCAGCATATACTATCTCAGGGTTTGAGATAAAGGCTCTTGCGATACTTACACGCTGCTGCTGCCCACCGCTCATTTGTGAGGGCTTGTGATTCATCCGGTCACCCAGGCCGACAGCCTTCAGCAAGGACTTAGCCTTTTTCTCTCTTACAGACTTGGGCACTCCTTTGAATATCAGCGGCAAAGTAACGTTTTCCAAAGCAGTAAAGTGTTCAAGCAGATTATAGGATTGGAAAACAAAGCCTATGTATTTTTGCCGAAGCTTTGCCAGTTGTTTTTCATTCAGGCTTTCAAGGTTATAGTTCTTTATTTTCACTTCTCCCTTTGTTGGTTTTTCAAGGCCTGCCATAAGATTCAGAAGGGTCGATTTGCCTGAGCCGGATGTGCCTAACAGGCAGCAGACTTCTTTTTCTTCAATTTCAAAGCTTATGTTGTCCAGGGCTATGACCTTTTCGTTT
>Ga0302247_1002371_pt1 | contig 12299 bp, 8 predicted proteins | sample AAG_UR_Ile_MG_FD_193529 | JGI IMG/M metagenome (GOLD analysis project Ga0302247, IMG submission 193529) | Enriched activated sludge microbial communities from anaerobic digester in WTTP, New Holstein, Wisconsin, United States - AAG_UR_Ile | ecosystem: Engineered > Bioreactor > Anaerobic >...
ATGGTTCAGTTCGGCGCCGGTTTGGCGCGGTTCAGCACCGTCAATCTTGGCGATGCCGGCGGTCAGTCAACCGGGCCGGCCGCGGCGCGGGTGGCGTCCAACGGCGGTTCCGACGCGTTCAGGGGAATCGGTGGCTGGCCGACGCTGGACGGCAAGGTGGTGCTAATCGACGAGGAAAAGAACATCCTGTTGTCGTACGGGCTGCCCAGACCGGATCTCGGCGCTGGCGGCGCATGGCCGCCGACGGTCTCCTGGACCGGGAAAAGGATGTATGTCACATGGAAGGCCGGCGTGCTTGACGTCGTGGAGTCCGGCTCGAATCCGCTTGGCACCCTGATTTCAATGAATCTTCCCGCCGTGCCGTCCGGCGCGGCGATTGACGTTGACGGCCGCATCTATGTTCCACTTTCGGACGGGACGTTGCGCAGGTACCAGGAAACGACATCGGTAAGGTTGCAGGAAGTGTGGTCAACGGTCATCTTTGCGGGCGTCGGACAGCAGGCAGTCAATCTTCTGGTTGACGACGAAGGCCTGATCATAGCCGTTTCGGGAACCGGCGATGTGCAGGTCGTCAAGGACATGGAGGGTTTCGGTTCCGTTATTGCAACAGGTTACTTCGGGACGCCGCTGGCGCCCCTTCATCCGGTGCTGGGCGATTCCGGCCGCGTCGTCGCGTCCTCGGCGGCCGGCCGCATCGTTTCCGTGCTTGTGGATTCCGTTGCGGGGCTGGTGATTCAGGGCCTTGGATTCAATGTTCCGTCGCCCCCGGCATCCGACATGCTTCTGCTTGAAGACGTGCTGATGTATGTGTCCGAAACCGGAAGTCTGATGTCCTGGTCCTATCCGGCCGGTCCGGCCGGCAGGTGGTCCAGGTCAGGCGCCAACCAGGGCTCGACCGGGCGAACCGCGCGGCCGGCCCTATTGTCGGTGAAACCTTGATCCGGAAAGGATTCCCAGCGTTTCTGCCACTGATTTTCCTGGCCGGCTGCGGCAACGCGGAAGTCGGTGACATCGTCGCTATGTGCTTGACGGTGAATGACTGTCACTATCTTGAGATTGAAGACTGCACCATGCCGGACTGTGTTGACGGTCAATGCGTGCTTGTGGCCGATCGCAACGCCGATGGACTTGCCTGCGGCACATCGAACCGGTGTGTGAAAACCCCCGGACGATGCGAGACTGGCGTCTGCGTCGGCGCCAGGCAGGAACAGTGCGCCGGCATACCGTGCATGGTTGGCAGGTGTGATCCTGAAACCGGGTCGTGCGCTTACACCCAGGCGCCCGAGAAGTCGTCCTGCGACGTGGATGGCAACCCGTGCACTTCAGACATCTGCGAGGCCGGATCCTGCAGGAAGGGCCCGAATTCATGCCCATGCCTTCGCGTATCGGATTGTCCGAATCCCCTGGATCTTTGTGCGGGAGTTTTCACGTGTCGTCTGAATTTCTGTGAAATCGACGAAATGACCAGGGTCATCTGTCCGGCAGATTCCAGTTGTTACACGCATGCCTGCAATTCCGCGACCGGACAGTGCGAACGAACCGAAATGCCTGATGACACGGTCTGCGCCCAGGAAGGCCCCTGCACGCTTCAGGGACGGTGCGGCAGTGGCATCTGCGTGATTCCCGACAGGTGTGACGACGGGAACCAGTGCACCACCGACAACTGCGATTCGGTCAGCGGCGCCTGCGACCACCAACCGTCCGACGGTGCCTGCGATGATGAAGACCAGTGCACCGGGCCCGACGCGTGCGTCCTCGGGGTCTGCCGTGGGCAGCCCGTCTCGTGCGACGATCGCAATCCGTGCACCATCGACTCATGCGACAGTGTGTCCGGTTGTGTGAATGAACCGGACAAGGCGGGAACCCCATGTGATTCAGGCGATTTGTGCGTGGTCGGGTCGGTTTGCGACGAAGACGGCGTCTGCGGAAATGGCAGCCCGAAGTGTGACGATCAAAGCGACTGCACCCTCGACACCTGTGAGTCCGGCCTGTGCGACTTTGTGCCGGTTCAGGGCGCTTGTGACGACGGTAATTCCTGCACCCTTGGTGAAAGGTGCCTGGGCGGCGTATGCGGGGAGGGGCGTCCGGTTCCCGGTTGTTGTAATTTTGCCGCCGACTGCGATGACAATGATCAATGTACCGTTTCGGCGTGCGTCGATTCGGAATGCGTGCATCAAGGTGAGCCAGTTGGCCTTTGTGGTGGAAATGACGGGTGTGCCGTTGCCTGGTGCCAGGCCGATTCCGGTCAGTGCGGCCAGGTCGCTTCCAGCTTCCCGCTGGTCATTTCGTCCTGGGATTTTGTCCGGGGCGATCATCTGATTGGATTCGGCTGGGGAAGTCCGGCCGGGTCAATTGGATCGGCTGGGCTGTACGCGGTCGACGACCAGGCCGCGGTCGTGTTCCCGCGGCGGATTGTGCCGTCAGGTGTTCTTCAGTCGATTATCAGGCTTGATTCGGGGGAATGCGGCAACGTCACTTTCAGTAACCAGCCCGCCGGGCTTTCGTGTATCCAGGGGCCGGACGGGGCAATCGTTCTTGCCGCGTTTTCGACCGACAGCGTCCGTGATTCCGACGGGCGAATCGGGCTTCAGTTCATCGTGGCTGGCGGTGCGGTGATCCGTTCGGCCGACCTTGTGCTTCTGGCGATGTCCGGCTGTGACGTGGACGGCCTGCGTGTTGAAGGAACGGGCTCGGCAACCGACATTGCGGCCGCCAGCCGCGGGAGCCTGGTCGCGCTGGCGTTCCGCAAGGGATCCAACATGTCGCTGGCGGCAACCAGGACTGGTGGCGGGACAATGGCCGTTGACGTCGCGCAGGATCCGTTCGGCGTGGTTTCCGGCAGGTTTGGCGCGACGATCGTGGACGCGGGGGATCGATGGGCCCTGGCCTGGGGTGCGGCCGACGACAGGGTCTGGATTGCCACCGCGAACGATTCCGGGGTGGTGTCCGTGCCACGAAAGATCCCCGATGTCGCGTCAGAGGGCGAGATTCACGCATGGCCATCCCTGGCGGTGGATTCGGCCGGCCGGCTGGCGCTTGCCATGTCTTACGGCCAGTCGTCGGACTTCGACATCGCCCTTGGTCTGTTTGATAAGGATTTGGACAATCCGGTGATTGAGAAATGGATATCTCCAATTAATGAAATTTCGAACGGGGATCAGATAAAACCAGTTGTGGCTTTTGATCCTGAAAAAGGGATGGTTTTTTGGATTCATGAAGTAGATATCCCAATATCTCAGAACAAGGTTGTGGCCAGAATGCTTGATGGCTCATCGGAGCCTATAGTTTCTTCGTTTGACCTAGTTTCAGGAACGGTTGAAATACAAGCACTACGCTGCACATTCTCCGTTGACCGGTATTTCTGTGTCTGGGCCAGGGCGGACGGCGGGATTGGTGGCGTTGTGCTTGATTCCGGGACCCTGGCACTGAAAGGTTTGTTTGAAATTCCCGGGCCGTTCAGATCCAGGCCGCAGGTTGTCGCGACAACGGAAGGCGCACTTGTCGTCTCGATTTCAGGTACTGGGGCGACCGCGTCGATTGTCGCCCAGTCGGTCTCCGTTTCCGGGGCCGTCTCGGAACCGTTCGTCGTTGCATCCCCGGTTCTTGCCGGCCTGACATCGTTTGCGGTTACGTCCTTCGGGCCGGTGCATCACGTGATTGCGTATTCCGACATCCTTTCGGACGAGCCTGGAATCAGGATTGTTCCGTTTTCCGGAAAATGTCCCGGGGGCTTCATCAGCGGCAACAGCGTCTGCACGGGAATTGGCGACGATGGAAGGGCCGGCGGGGTGCTGCCATGAAAGGCGCCATCCTTGTAAATACCATTGTGGCTTCGTTACTGGTTGCCTGTTCCCAGGCCGGCGATACCGGGGTTTCTGGAAGTGCCTGTGGCCGTGATCGCGACTGTGACGATTCAATCGCATGCACGGCGGATCGGTGCGTGCTGACGGTCGATGGCATCAAGCGGTGCGACAATGTCCCGGACGATTCGAGTTGTCCCCCGGGACAGGCCTGCCTGGTCGAATCAGTCATGGGTGCCGGTTGCCAGGATCCGGATCGCCTGATCTGTTGGGGACGTTCCGATGGATCTGCCTGCACTTCGACCAACGCATGCGCAACGGACAGTGGCGAGTGTTCCGGCGGTGTCTGCGTATATCCGACAAGGGAATGTCCTTCGCGACCGTGCATGGAAGGTACCGGTTGCGACCGGGACACTGGAACCTGCGGGTATTCAGTCATGCCGGATGACACACTGTGCGATGCCGATGGGGATCGATGTACCTCGGATCGCTGTCGCGGCGGCATCTGCGTCGAAGGTCCGGACGAATGCGAATGCTCGGACGACCGTCCGTGCATGCAGCCTGCCAATCTGTGCCTTGGGGTCGCGACCTGTGAAGATGGCCGCTGTGTTTCCACCCCGGTTGACTGTCCATCCAGGAATTCGGACTGCATGCAGTACTTCTGCGTGCCGGCGACCGGGCTGTGCGCAAGCGTGGTGGTCAATGAAGGCGGATCGTGCAGCGACGGGCTTGCCTGCACCAGCACCGGCACGTGCGATTCCGGCGCGTGCGTTGCGCCCCCGCTTGTTTGCCCGCCCCGTTCCTGCAACGAAGCTGCCTGTGTCGAGCCGGAAGGGTGCGTGTACTCGCCGATCCCTGGACCATGTGACGACAGCGACATGTGCAACGGTCCGGACGCCTGCGACGCCGGCGTGTGCAGGCCGACTGGAACGCCTGTAGTCTGTTCCGACCACAACGAGTGCACGACAGATTCGTGCATCTCATCCACAGGCCGCTGCCTGTTCGTGTCGATTCCGAAGTGCTGCGGAAACGGGGTTCTGGAAGACGGGGAACAATGCGATGGCCCCGGGCTTCCCGGCAGCGGCTGTACCGCCTGCATGTTCGATGTGGCCAGTCTTGATTTCACGGGCACCTCACCATCCTGGGCCTGGTCCGATACGACCGGTTCAGGCCTGGTTGCCTGGGAAATGATCGACAACGAAGGCGGTCGCGGCATTGCCGTTCGTCCAATGTCCGGCCTGGGGGTTCTGGGCGAAACGATCCCGGTTCCCGCGGGAACCTTGAAGGGGCGTTCGATGTCACCCGTCGTTGTGGCAGCCGCCGATGGATTCATCCTCGGTGCGCTTGCACCGGATGGTCCGTCGTTCTGGCTGCTGGGCGCCGACGGGCGGCCGAGAATCAAGGCCGTTGTAAGAAATCCATGGAACCAGGGAATTCCATCCAGCAGGCTTGTTGCGGCAATTTCGCCGCTGCGCGGGATTGCGGCATGGTCGGTTCAGGCGCCCGACGGTCGTCAACAACTGCTGTACGCCGACATCGCATCCGGTTCCGGGCAGATCCTTGCGTCCGGTTCCCAGACCCTGTTCACATCCGATCCTGGCGGGATCGTCGTACCCGGGGACGCCTGCCCGATATCGGGCGGTGTAATGGTGTTGTTCACCGTTCGCGCGGAGCCGGGCGGCAGTTCGGTTATCCGGCAGATGGCGGCCATCCTCCAGGCAGGCTCGCCGACGCCGGTCGTTTTCGAGCTTGCAACGTCGGTCTGGGATCAGTCGCTGGTTGCCAGGTGCTCGGCGACACCGGACGGCAAGGCGATGGCGGTTTTTCCGGCCATCGTCACGAAGCCGGAACAGGAACTGGCAATTGAAAGCGTCGTCATCGATCCGCTGGCGGGCCCGAACCCGGTCGTCCGCGTCCTGGGCGCTTCCGACATGCAGGAAGGCACCATTTTCCCATTCCAGTCCGACCTGGTCGCAATGACTTCCGGCGGGTATTCGTACATCACGACCCTGGTAACCCCCAATCTTCAGTCTCCCACCGGAATCGTGCCCGTGATAATCCCGATCGAACCTGACGGAACATCCGGCGCGGAGCCTTTCCGACTGCCCGGTCCTGATCAGGCATTTGTGGGTGCCATAACGGCCGGCCTGGCAGGGTCGTCGGTGCTTTCTGTTTTCTGGGTTCAGACCGGCGAATTGATGAGCGTCAATGAAAAGGGCGAGGTCGCCGGCCGCTTGTATCAGGATCTTACCGGGGGGACAGGGCATTGAACCTTCACTTCATCGGCCACGCATGCTTTCTGATTTCATCCGCCGATGGAACCAGGTTGCTGATCGATCCGTTCCAGCCGCGAGCCTTTAACGGAAGAATCCGCCTTGAACCCCACTCGGGCCCGGTTGATGCCGTCATTTCGACACATTCCCACCTGGATCACCGCCACATCGGGCCGTCTTTCGGCTCGCCCCTGGTTTTCGAGGGCCCCGGCCAGATCCATGGAATCGACATCGACTGCATAAAGCTGCCCCACGGGGCGCCTGAAGGAAAGGATCACGGCCTTGTTCGGGCCTTCAGGATCAATGTTGACGGTATATCCATCGTTCATCTGGGGGATGCCGGGCGGATTCCATCAGACGCCGAAATGCAGGCCCTTGGACGCCCAGATATCCTTCTGTTGCCGATCGGCGGAAGATTTTCGCTTGATCCGATACAGGCGGCGCAACTGGTCAGATCCTGGCGGCCGGCATTCGCGGTTCCGATGCATTATCAGGATCCGCTTGTCGATATAACCCTTCGGCCACTGTCTGAATTTACAGACCAGTTCGATGGATTCGTGACAGTTTCCGGTGACTTCACCATAAACGCCGTCGATCGCGGCCGCCCGCCGATCATCCTGGTAATTCGACGGGCCTGATTCCGGGCCTGGTCAAGCGTCCTTGACTACGCCGACGAACGGCACGTTGCGCATCTTCTGTTCCCAGTCCAGTCCATACCCGACAACGAATCGATCCTCGATCGTGAATCCGATGTATTTCGCCTGAACCGGAATCCTGGTTCGCGCCGGCTTGTGCAGAAGGCTGCAAATTTCAATCGATCTCGGTTTCCGGGCCCGCAGGTTGTCAAGCAGGAAGGCCAGGGTCAGCCCGGTGTCGATGATGTCTTCAACGATGATCACATCGCGATCGACTATGGGCTTTGAAAGATCCTGCGTGATTCGAACAACCCCGGACGATGATGTCTGGTCGCCATAGGACGACATGCCCAGCGTATCGATTGTGATTGGCAGGTCGATTTCACGGCAAAGGTCGGCCATGAAAAAGAGAGCTCCCTTAAGCACGCAGACGATGACCGGTTCGCGGCCGGCGTAATCCCTGGTAATTTCCGCCCCAAGCTCGCCAATGCGCCTTTTCAGGTCTTTTGCGGAAATAAGCACGTCGAGTTTCTCGATTCCGTCCATTTCGGATCACCTTCTGTCAGCCCCGGTCATTTTCATTCGGCCCGGTCAGGATGTAAACGCCAGTTTTCGCAGCAGTGACGGGCGAAATTTGGAAAGAGGGATAAATACTTTGTAATAATTACAAAATCTTCTTGACCCACGGTTGATTTTGGCTAACATTACGCACGTTTTGAACCTTTGGAGGTCAATAATGACAAAGTCCGAACTTATTGAAGTTGTTGCAAGAACCAGCGATATTACCCTCGACCGTGCAACCATCGTCGTCAACGCGGTTTTCGAGCAGATGGTCGAAGCCATGAAGCGCGACGAGCGCATCGAGATTCGTAATTTTGGTAACTTCACCGTGAAGAAGTACGAAGGCTACGAAGGTCGCAACCCGAAGACCGGCGCCAAGGTCAAGGTTCCCCAGAAGCGTCTGCCGTTTTTCAAGGCCGGCCTTGGACTCCGCGACGAGATCAACGAGTAACCGGTCACCCATCAGGTATCTCGGTACCTTTCAGCTTCCTGACTCGCCAGAGTCAAGATTATCTGCCTTCGGAGTCCTGTCGAGCCGTCCGGGTTGTCCCAGACGATGTCCGCGCGGTTCTGCATCGCGTCTTCATCCATCTGGGCCGAAATTCTTGCCCTTACTTCCTGTTCGGAAATTTTGTCCCTGATCATCACCCGCATGATTCGAACATCCTGCGGTGCCCGAACCAGGACGGTGCGCGCCAGTGACCGTTCGAGGCCCACCGCGAAGATCAGGGCGCTCTCTATGAAAATGGTCGGGGCCTTCGACAGGGGTGCGGAATCGACCATTTCGAATGCCTGCCGGATCACGACAGGATGAATGATGCCCTCGAGTTCGAGACGTCTTTCCTGGCTGGTGAAGACCAGAGCCGCCAGCGCCTTCCTGTCGATCTGGCCGTCCTGGCCGACAATCAGCCGTCCGAACCGCCTGACGACCTGGTCAAATACCGGGCTCCCGGCCAGCATAAGTCGCCTGGCCATGACGTCCATGTCCAGGACGGGAATTCCAAGCCCCCGGAGTATGGCCGCGGCGTAAGACTTTCCGGAACCGATGCCGCCAGTCAGCCCCCAGGCCCTGCTATGAAGGTCTTTTGACATGATGTGCATGATCTGAACTTCGATTGCGCGCGATGTCAACTCGGATAAGCTGCCCGCGCCCTGTTCACAAAGCGGTTTCGGGAATAGAATCATGCGTCGGTCGGTTTTCGGCGCGGCGGTTTGTCAGGTTCGCCATCATGTGTTGGTCACCCAATGATTGAAGTCAGGCGCCTGGTTAAGGATTATGGCCCGCTTCGGGCCCTTGACGGGATTTCGTTTTCGGTCGGGGCCGGGGAGGTGGCCGGTTTTCTTGGGCCGAACGGTGCCGGCAAGACCACATGCATGAAGATCGTGACCGGGTTCATTTCGGCCACTTCCGGAAGCGTGGCCGTCAACGGGCTGGATACGGTTGACCAGGGTGTCGAGGCAAGGCGTCTTATGGGATACCTGCCGGAAAACGCGCCGGTCTATGGCGAAATGACGGTTGGAGAGTACCTGACCTTCATCGCGCGCGTCCGCATGATCCCGAAGCGCTCGATCGCGCGCCGGGTGATGGAGGTCGCCGAGACCACCGGCGTTCAGCACCGCCTCAACCAGGAAACGGGAACCCTTTCGCGCGGATTCAGGCAGCGCACCGGGCTTGCGGCGGCGCTTATCCACAATCCACAGATTCTGATCCTGGACGAGCCGACGTCAGGGCTGGATCCGAACCAGATCGTTGAAATCAGATCCCTTATCAGGGACATTGGGCGCGACAGAACGGTAATACTTTCGACCCATAACCTGGCCGAGGTGACCGCCGTATGCAACCGCATCATCATCGTCCATCTGGGGCGCATCGTGGCGGACGGCACTTGTGATGCAATCAGCCGGGATCATGGCCACGCGGATTCGTGCCTGGTGTCGTTTTTGACCGACGGTCTGCCCGATCACGGGGAAGTCGCGGCCGATCTTGGACGGCTCGAGGGCTGCATGGACGTCACCCCGGTCAGGGACGGTGTCAGGCAGCAGTTGACATTCCGGCTTCGTGCCGAGTCAGGTCGGGATTTGCGCCCCGCCATATTCTCGCTTGCCGCGGGACGCAACTGGGGGCTGGTCGAATTGCGCAGCGAAAGGCTCGACCTGGAAACGATCTTTTCCCGCCTGACGCGCCAGGCGACATGGGCTGGTGACAGATGGGAAGAGTGATTGCCATTGCCCGCCGTGAGTTTTTTGCACATTTCGGGTCGCCGGCCGCCTGGGTGGCGATTGCGATCTTCCTGTCGCTTCTTGGCGTCACATTTTTCTTCAATATGCCGTTTTTCATCGTCAAGCCGGCCTTCTTCCTGGCACGCGAGGCGTCCTTGAGATGGCTTTTCGAATGGATGATGTTCCTTTTCACCATCATCCTGCCGGCCATTTCAATGCGTCTTCTGGCCGAGGAGCGCAAGCTGGGAACGATGGAAATACTGCTTACCCTGCCTGTTGATGAATTCGATGTCGTCGTCGGCAAGCTTGTCGGTTCGATCGGGTTCCTTCTTGTGGCCTTGAGCCTGACCCTTTTCTATCCGTTGATGCTGGTCATTCTTGGCCAGCCCGATCCGGGGCCAATCCTGGGCGGGTATATCGGGGTGACGCTGGCAGGCGCGGCGTATCTGGCCATAGGGCTTCTGGCCTCGTCCTGGACGTCATCCCAGATCACGGCATTCATTATCGCGATAGCCATCTGCGCCGGCATGTCGTTTGCCGACAGGATTCCCGAGGCGCTCGGGCTTCACTCACTGCCGCTGCTGGACGCCTTTTCGTTCGGTAGTCATTTCCAGTCCATAGCTCGTGGCGTCATAGACACCCGCGACATACTCTATTTCCTTGGTGTCCTCTTCACGGCCGTTGCGTGGACCATCTTCTCGGTGGAATCACGCAAGTGGAAAAAGGGGGCATAGCATGTCGTCACGCAGCCGCAGGAATGCCGTCCTTGCCGCACTCGCGATTTCGGGCATCGCGGTGCTTCTTAACGTGCTCGGGTTCTGGTTTTTCGGGCGTGTCGATCTTACCCGGAATTCAAGGTATTCCCTGTCGCAGACCAGCCGGGACGCGGTTCGGATGCTCGATGGCCTGGACGTGCAGGTATTCATCAGCAGCGATCTTCCGACGTCGATGGTTTACCAGGGGCGTCAGATCCAGATCAGGGGTTTTGATCGGGAACTGCTTGACAGGCTTGGCGAATATCAGTCCTGGTCGGCCGGTGGAATGCGAATTTCGGTCGTGCGCGACGACGTCGAGCCCAAGGCGGCGCGTGCAAGGCTGGAACTCTTTTCCTGGAAGGACGCCGAGGTTCGCGGCGGGCGCCTGGAATTTCGGAAGTACGCTCTCGGGGCGGTCTTTTCGTATCGCAACCAGACCGAGGTGCTGCCGATTGTCACCGATCCGGATTCCCTTGAGTTTGAAATCACCAGGATTCTGACAAGGCTGGCGGAAAAATACGCGAAGTCAAGGGCCATCGAGCCCTACGTCAAATCCGGGTCGGAAATTCACGATGCGGCGCGTGCGTGCATGGACAAGGTTGCCGAGCTTCTGCGGGCACCTGCCGGCGGTGTTGCCGCGATGATGGGTCTGGCCCAGCCGGGAATCGCCGATAAGCTGGCCGTCGATGTGCCCGGTATCGCCAGGGATTGTGGAAGCATCGGCGGATCCATTGCCGCCGCCGCCGGTTCAGCCGGTCAGAACGCGACGCTGGACGCGCTTGTCAGGGCAGCACGGCTCTTTTCCGAATCGGCCGACAGCCTGATTGCAGCGTTGTCCGGAAAGACCGCGATGAACCAGCAGGACGTCGTCCAGATTGTTTCCAGGATGGAGTCGGGCTTCCGGGTGCTCGATATCGAGGCAGGCAACCTTGGCAATCTCTCGACCCGCAGGAAGGTCGGCTTCCTGTGTGGCGGGCGTGCCTTCTGTCCCTTCCAGGACGAAAGCCGTCTGATCGAAAAGGACGTGGGCGAGGCGATAGCCGCCCGCAACCCCGATTTCAGACCGTTCCTTGCCGGCGTGGAACAGATTCAGAACCAGATAAACATCATCAACAACGGTCTTCGACAGGGAATGTTCGAGAACCGGGGCCTGAATGTCGTGAAGGTCGAATCCGGCCGCGAACTGCCGGGGGATCTGGATGCCCTGGTGGTTTTCGGGCCCGAAATGCCTCTTTCCGAACAGGACAGGTACAGGATCGATCAGTTCCTTCTTTCGGGACGTACGGTAATCTTTTTTGTTAACGCCTGGGACGTGGCCCTTTTCAATATCGACGAGGCCGGTGATTTTGAAAACGGGATTCCAATGGCGCCGCCACGGCTTGAGTCCAGGACTGGAAACCTGAAGTCCGTTCTTGAGCCCTACGGGGTTCGCTTGCGCGGCGACCTGGTCGTCGGCCTGAAGTCGTTTGGCGATCTCGCGGTCTCAAGGCCGGGCGGGCAGTCCCAGGGCCAGAACAGTTTTCCGTACCCCCTTCTGCCGTTCCTGGACGTGATGGACAGAACCCACGTGCTTGTCAGGAACATGCCGGGAATCATCCTTCCATTCGCCACGACGGTGGAGCCGGATCCGAATGTCGGGCAACTTGAGTTTGCCCGCCTGATAAGCACGTCGCCCGAAACCGCCTATGTGACCGGGGGACTGGATATCGTTCCGGAACGGCTTGTGCAGTCAGTCGCAACGATGAAGGCCGGAAAGCCGGTCTCGTTGGCCCTGGCAGTTTCCGGGCCTTTCAAGTCGGCATTCGAGACCGTCCCCGAGGCCGTAGCATCCGGGGAAAACGGTCATCTTGCCCAGGGCGAAGGCCGGCTTCTGGTGATCGGCTCTTCCATGGGACTTGAAAACCTGTCTTCGGAAAAGGTGTTTTACGGCTTTTCGCTTTCCAGGCTTACATCCGGGATGGTCTCGCCAGCGTCCGAAATGGCCAGGTACGCGGCGCGTTTCCAGAACTGGCAGATGCGCCTTTCCCAGGTTTCGCCGGTGGTCGCCCAGAACAT
>Ga0302247_1002372_pt1 | contig 12291 bp, 6 predicted proteins | sample AAG_UR_Ile_MG_FD_193529 | JGI IMG/M metagenome (GOLD analysis project Ga0302247, IMG submission 193529) | Enriched activated sludge microbial communities from anaerobic digester in WTTP, New Holstein, Wisconsin, United States - AAG_UR_Ile | ecosystem: Engineered > Bioreactor > Anaerobic >...
GCTTCGTGGTGCGTATCGGCGGGGGAGGAGAGATCGGTGTAGGTCAGGATCCCGTGGGGGCCCACTTGGCGCCAGGATGCGGCGGCCACCACGCCAGGCCGCAAATCTTTGCCGGTTGCGGCCTTGTAGTCCAGGGGGTTGATGACGATCTTGTTCTTCCAGTCGACCAGGACCTTGGTCCCGTTGGGGAGGGTGAGCATGAAGGCCCAGCGGGGGCCCTTCTCTGTCTGGATGAGCTCGGGGGGGCCGATCTCGGCGTTGGGGAATGCGGCCCGGATGGCCTTGTGGGCGGCCTCCTGGCTCTCCGCAATGCTGTCTGGAAGGGGGTTGCGCTCGATGATGCCGAGGACTTCAGCCAGGATCCGGTCGAGCGGGTCGACGATCCCCGGCAACTCGGTCTGGTAGCTTACGTCAGGCTCTTGTCCGGCGGGTTCTCCCGGTAGGATCTCATCTCGGCCAGCGACTGCCTCATGTCCTGCTTCAACCGCTCTTTCTCGACTTCGCTCAATAAATTCTTCTCGGTGAGCGTTGAGCGTGCGGGCTTCGGACTCGGTGAGGCCTTCCGGCGGGACTTTCTCCCCGTAGTGGGTTTCGAGGACGGCTGGGAGTTCATCGCCGTAATTCTCCTTCAATTTGTTGAGGGTGTCAAGGGATATTCTCAGGTTCGCGCCGAAGGTCCCCTGGGCCATCGTGTGGATCCCGATGACCGGGACGTTGCGCGTTTCGATGTAGCCCTTCAGGCCGGCCACGATGGATCCGGTGGTCACAACGTCATCGACGATCAGAGCCAGCTCCCCGGTAACCTCTCCCTCGAACTCGGGCTGGCTCATCAGCCGCTCCATGGCCGTGGCCCCGGTGTGATGAGTGCGGTTGACCTGGAAGACGCTTCCGCTAACCGGCCAGCCGGTAAGCTCGGAGATGTAGTCCGCCATGGCCAGGGGGATCTTGTTGTGCCCCGCGGCCTCGACGGCCATGACGGGGTAGATGACCACGTTTCGCCCCTTGTAGGCCATGGCCAGGGCCCGGATCTTCTCGACGTTCATCAGGTCGCGGACCAGGCTGTAGGCCGCCTTGGTGTCTCCGCTCTTGGCCGCGGCATAGTCCTCGTGGCTCCGCATCTTGTTGTAGCCCGTGTGGATCGTGGCCTTGGCCGTCCTGTCCGTCCAGGGGGTGCGGGTGGCGTACTTCTCGCCTGAGACGGGAGCGAGCGGCGAGTCGTAATTCATCGGCATCAGGAGAGCCTTGAGTTCCCCGTTGACGCGGAACTGCACCGGCTTGCTTTTGTCGTCTGACTTCTCCTGAGTTAGCTTAGCGTCCGGGAAATGCTTGCGGAGGAACCGGAGGTAGCCGGCATTGACGGATACCTGCACCCCATGGCTGTCCTGGAAGATTGCGTAGGTATCGTTCGGGGAGATCCGGGCCCCCAGGTAGCGCAACTCCCGGCCCTCCTTCTTCGGAATGACTGCCTCGTAGTTTGGCGTATCATATTCCTTTCGCTCCTGCTCTACCCACTTCTTTCCCTTGGATTCCAGCTCCGCAAAAGGAGTGTCTGCTTCGGAACTCAGTTTTTGCCGACCCTTGATCCAGCTCTTGAGCCTTTTCTCCCAGTACTTGTCGCGCATTTCCTGGGCGATCTTCTTATCAATGATCAGCCAATGGCCGTTGGAGGCGTACTTCCCGCTTTTGTCGGAAGCGAGCCCGAATTGCTCGCCCCACTTCTTCTCGTACCCAGAATCAATCCCCAGGGACTCGACCTCCTTCTCGGAGATCTCGGTGGAGTGGATCGGGAATTCCTCGCCCAAACCACGCTTCTCGGCGGCAGTCAGGGCGCTGAAGTCCTTGCCGTGCTTCTTCCTGGCCAAATCGTCGATCTCTGCCCGCGTCCAGTTCTTTCTTGCCAGATTGATTTCCTCGTTTGCCTTTTCGATTGCCTTGAATGCCTTCTCGGCAGTTGAGGGCTTCTTGGCAGACTCAGCCTTCGCTTGCTCAAGAACCTTGTCCAGTTTCACGTTCATCCGCAGGGCGCGGATCGCCTCCTCGCGGGGCTTTCCGGATTGCACACCGTTCCGCTCCAGGAACGTCGAGACAGCGACCTGATGATCTTTCACCGTGACGTAATCCTCACCAAGTGATGCTCGGTCAGCAGCGATTGACGTCCCTATTGTTTCGGCAGCTTCCGGAGTCAGCCCAGGGTACTTCTTGGATACTAACTTGGTGTATTCCTCACGCCATGCCTCGAACTGCTCCTTATCCTTGTCAAATTTTTCCTTTTCAGCAGCAGGAGCCGGGGCTTTCGCTTTCTCATCTTTGGCGGCCTTGGCTTCCATATTTTGGGCTGGCTCGGAGATCTGGCTACGCACAGCGCCGCCTTCCTTTTCCTGCTTGCTTTTCTCCTTTGCGACCTTTTTCTGCTCATCTGTTGGAGTACTAGGTGTTGGCGCCGGTATTCTCTCCTTTTTTGGCTCGGGCATCTTCTCTCCGCTTGGCGGTGCGGTTATTCCATGTGCGAGGTGATCCTCAGCAATACGCTTCGCGTCAGCTATGCGCCTGGCCGTCCCGATCTGCTGCCATTGCGATTTTGAAGGCTTTTCGGCGTTGCGGACGGTAACGTAATAGGTTCCTCCCTCCCTCTGCACGACGTAGTCGTATTGCTCGCCGTATTGACGCTTTCGTCCGGTGTAGACGCCAGGCTCCTCCTGCGACCAATGCAGCTTCCCCGGCTGGCCAGGGGTTTCATGTGAAACCTCTGGGGCCTTCTTGGCCAGGATATTCTGGACGACCTTGAGCGTCTCTTTCTGCGGTGTCGGGATGGAGACTTCCGGCAGGGAGCCAAGGGCTTCTCGCTGGCCCTCAGCGAATTGTTCTTCGGAGATCCTGTCTTGGATCCCTTTCCTTGCGGCCCCGCCGCCAGCGATCCACTTTGCGAGAGCCTCGGCCTCCTTTTTCTTCCCGGCGGCCATGAGTCTGCTGATCTGGAGCCGCTCGGCTGCGTTGGGCTGTACCCTGCCGACAGATGCGGCCAACCCCTCCTCGTAAGCCGCCCCCTGGGCGGAAAGTTTTCGCCCAGCCTCAGCCTCTGGCCCCTCGATGAGCCTGCGGCCGGCCGGGCCTTCCACCATTCGGCGCCGGCGCATCAGTTCGTCGAGTTTGGCCTGGTGCTCCGGGGAGAGTCGCGCCCGCTGCTTGAGGATGAAGTCTTTGGAGTAGGGCTCGCCCTTGAGCGTGAAGGGGGCGTCAGCCATGGTGAACCCGCGGTCTACGCGGGAGCGCTCCTCAAGGGACTGCCGCATGGATTCAAGCGGCTGATGCGTCCATCTGCGTTCCCGTTCCGGGGCCAGGGGGGCCTCGGGAAACACCTCGTCGCGCAAGGGGTGAATGACCTGCGGCTCCGGTTCGGCGAGACGCTTGCCCCGCACTTCAGACACTCTGGCCCTGGCAGGCCCCATGTGCTCGGCCGTCACCCTCGCATAAGGATCGATGTCCAAGGCCCGCTTGAGCTGGCCCCACCACGGCTTGTCGGCCACCTTGACGAGCTTCGTTGCCGGCAACTCGATGGTGAGCCCGTTGAGCACGGCGTTCCGCGCCTGCCCCTCGGGGATGCCGATGTCCTGCATCATGTTGTAGAACTCGGCATCATGGGCTTTGGATCCGCGGGTGAAGTAGTCGCGCAGCCGCTGGGCGGGGATCTCAATGGTAGCCCCAGGAGCGACACTCTCCATCCTCTCCCGGAGGTACTTTTCTTTAAATGGCTCGCTCATCTTGTCCCAGCGGGCGCCCAGCTTGCGTCCGGCAAAGCCCAGGGCCGCGCCCTTGGCGACGAAGTCAATGGCTTCCGTGAGCGCCACGACGTTCTTGCCGGCTCCTTCCGGCAGCAGCTCTGACAGTCCGCGCTGGTTCAAGAATTCGTAGGGCTGGCCCGTGGCGGCGGAGATGAGAGCCGATTCGGCCTCGCCAAGGCCCGTAAAGCCGGCGATGGCTTTCAGCGTCGGCCAGATGTGGGACCTGATTCCGCCGGCAGCGGCAGGAATCGGCAGGATGCCACCGGCGACGGCGGCGTTCATCAGGAAGTTGTAATAATCGGAATCCTTGACATCCCTGGCTCCAAAGATCTCCGATGTCAACTTTTCGCGCAGCGCAGGGTCCGCCTCAATCTCGGCCCTGCCGCGACCCGATACGGCCGCCAAGGCATCGATTGCGCCGGCCTGGGCCTTCATCTCCTCCTGATCTTGGAAAAATCCCTTGAGCTTGTCCAGGAGCGTATCCGGAGGAGCCGCGCTGATGACTTCCGGCGTTGTGGGCTTCGGCTGCAACCTCTGGAGCAGGACCCTGCGGACAACCTCCTCCGCCGGCACCATCCCGCGCCGGGCGTCATAGGACTCTTGGGCGAGCGGGTCTTCGCCGCCCGCGATCCCCTTGACCCGTGCGATATACTGCTCCGTTTCGGCGGGCAGGATGCCCTGCTGGACCCTTTTTTGTCCTGCGTTATATGCCCAGAGCCCCTTTTCGACGCTCCCGCCATTGGCTTCGATGAGCTTGCTCAGATAGCGGGCTCCGGCGAGGATGTTCTCTGCCGGATCGTGCGCGTTCTTGACGCCGAGTTCCCGCGCCGTGTCCGGCATGAGCTGCATGAGTCCCATGGCCCCCTTGGGGGAAACGGCCGCCGGATCATAGCCAGACTCAACCTTTATGACGGCATGGATCAATTCTGGATCCAGCCCCGTTTCCTTCGCGGCGTAATTGACCAGGCTGCCGTAAGGGCGTCCGTCTGGATTGCCGTCCGGCCCCCGGCCCCCGTAAATTTCATCTTCTCCGACCCCGTGCCGTCGGAGGACCTCGCTGACGATATCGAAGCTGGACATGCGGGGCTCCTATCGGGCGACTTTTCGTTTGACGACTGGCTCTCCTCGCTTGGTCATGCTTTTCTTGAGGTCCTGGCCTATGTCCGTCTCATCCAGGGCCCAGGCGATTTCCTCCGGCGTCCATCGCTGCTTATACGCCTCCCAGACCTTCGTCTCGAGATCCTTCGTGTTCGTGGCTCCGCGGAGGAATCGTGCCAGCGGAGTCAATGAGCGTCCGCCAGTTTCGTATCTGGTCTTATAGCCCTTGTCCAGCCATTGGAGATCGCGCTCCATGTCTTCGAGCAGATCTTTGTATTCCTGCTCCTTGCCGGGCAATACCGTGCCCGTCAGCGGATCAAGATACATCTTCGATTTCATGCCGTAGTGCTGGCGGATATCGTCGCGCAGCTTGTTTGGGTCGCGCTTATATCCGCCCTTATCCAATTGCCCCTTGGCTTTCAGCTCTGCAGCAATCTTCGCGAGCTCAAGCCTTTCGTCGTATGTGCTTTGCATGAGCTTTGTCTTCAAATCGTAGAGCTGCGCCAGCTGCTCTTCCTTGAGCTCTGCCCCGCTTCTGGGTACGAGATATTCTCTCGTCGTCTGCGGCGCCGGCAGCTGTACGCCAGGCACTCCCTCCATGGCCGCGTCAACGAGCGCCGGCGAGGTCACGTCTGACGCTGGCATCACGCGCTCCCGGTACGGCAGATCCGATCCTGTGATTTCCCGGAACGCCGCATTTGCTTGCCCCATCGGGATCTGCGGATCGAATCCCTGCGCCCTGGCCTCGGCGGCCATTTTGAGCGCATTGTCCAGCTTGAAAAGAAGGTTTTCTCTTCTGGTCTTCTCGATATCCTTCTGGAGCATCAGCTCTTTGAGCTTGCGATAGTCATCCAGCTTCTGCTGCTCCAGCTGATGATCCATGATCTTGAGGGCCAGCGCGGCGACTCCCTTCGTCGGCCCCTCCATTACCCCTTCTTTCAGCCCTGACATGAAAGGGGTTTCCGGCTGCAAGTAGTTCTGGGGCATGGCGTCCTCCTAGATGCTGAAGCGTGAAGCGGCCATCCTTCTAAGGAATCGCCCAAAGCCGGGCGGGGCGTTTTCCGTCACGGGTCCCTGCGGGAATGCGCCGCCAAGAATGCTCATCAGGTTGCCGAGGAAGCCACCACCGCCGAAAGATCTCGGCCCGACAATCTGGCCGATATCCGGAGTTGCAGGCGGTTCTGCAGGTCCAGGGGCCGGCGCAGGGGCCGGAGACGGCTGCGGAGCATTGGGGTCGACAGCGCCTCCGCCGTAAATCCACTTGCCGGCGCGGTTGTCCCAGACGCGATATCCTCCGCCCGGAAGCTGTTCCGGGGCTCCCAAGCCACCAATGGTCGGGAACGATTCTGCATTCGGCGGTGCAGGCGTTTTCATCGTTATGTCGATTGGGCCCGGTGAAGCCGACGATCCCGTACCGATCGGCCCAATCCATTCCCCTCCGACGTTACCCCCGCCACCACCGCCTCCACCGAAAAGCGGAGAAATGGTTTTCGGAATCAAAGAAGAGATAAAGCTGGATCCGACGTTACCCCCGCCACCACCGCCTCCACCGAAAAGCGGAGAAATGGTTTTCGGAATCGAAGAGATAAAGCTGGATCCGACGTTACCCCCGCCACCACCGCCTCCACCGAGCGGAGAAATGGTTTTCGGAATCGAAGAGATAAAGCTGGAAATGCTCTTGAAAAGTCCCATCGCTCTGCCTCCTGCCTATGCGGCTTGCAAAATGTTCTTCAGCAGCATCCAGTTGAGCATCTGCGATCCGGCGCTGCCGGCGAGATTCGACAGCGAATCGAGGAAGCGCCACCCGCCGCTCTGGGTCGGTGACGCGGATGTGGCCCATGCCTTCAGAACTTCCGGGCTGACGTTGGACGGTTCGTAGGTTCCGTAAAGCATCTTGACGGCAGTGCCCATGGCGTCGCTGTACGCATTGTCGAGTTGCCGCCCGTACTCCCCGCCGCCAATACCACGCGCAGCCATGTCCTCACCGATGCGACGCTCCCTGCCGGCCAGCATCGACTGCAGCTCGCTCTGGACGCCCTTCATGTACTCGGCCCGGCGCTGCGGGTTCCAGGTCGTTTCCGCCAGATACCGATCCGAGGCCTGGCCGAGGGCTTCCTTCGATTGCTTCTCGAGCTTTGCCTGGTTGTATCCGGACAGGAGGTCTGCACCGAGCCCGATCCCCAGCGTCGGCAGGATCCAGCTCGACAGTCCCGTGCCGGAACCGCCGAGCATGGCCGGCCATGCAGACGACAGGCTCGAAATCCATCCGCCGCCGCCAGCTGCGGCCCCCGGCAGATTCACGGCCAGGCCGCCGGTTCCGGATGTTAACGCCCCAGGAGTTAAACCAATGGACGTGAGGGACGAAAGGCTGGACGGAAGTCCGGAGCTGCCAAACCACATTGAGTTTCCGGGGCCAAACAGCGACAGCAGGCTTCCGGATCCGCCCGCTCCGCCTGCGGCCCCGCCGGCTCCGAGCAGCGCAGAGCCACCGTAGGCTGCAGCCGCCGCCAGCGCCGCCAGCTCCGGCCCGCTCAGGCTGCGAACCTCTTTCGGCAGCACATTCTTGACCTCCTTGGGGAGGATATTCATCTCGCCAAGGGATCTGCCGCCGAAAAGCAGCTCCACGGGCTCCGTCAAGACCGGCTTGATCTCCTTGGGGATGATTGGATTGATGATCTCCCCGCCCTTTTTGAGAACATAATCAACGGGCTTTTTCAGCCCCGTGCGCTCTCCGCCCCATTTTAGGGCTTTTGAAACAATACTCATGGCAGACCTCCGAGAGACTAGTCTTCTAGAACGTCATATTTTATTTCCCAGGGGAAATATATTCTAGGAGGAACCGTTATATATTCGTTGGACAACGAATTTGGCCCAAATGCCACAAATAGGCGCATCGTCCTGCATTTCGTTCCAGGAGGGAACTTGATGACTGTTATGCCGTCGCTGGTTATTGGATAATATCTTGTTCCATCTTGACCCCATGGCATCCATGTTCCTTCATTGTCTAGCGAAACCTGGATGCCGCCGTAGGTAACGAATCGTGGAGCTGTGGAATTTTTCGGCAAATCCATCCTAACTATCAATTCCTTCAAGACCTTGACCTTATTTATGCTCTGCAGGTCACCGAAAAACAGAGGCGTGCTAAACGGATAATGGATTTGCCCGGCATAAACCCAGCGATCTTCCGTGCCATCACAAAAGGCATATTGCTTTTTGAACAAGCTCTGGCCATTGCACACATAGGCATAATCGATATCAGCTGGCGCTCCATAGGTCTGCTCGGGAACGAGTAGCCTGCACATGCTGTGCAGCTGTGTATTCCACATTCTCAAGTCAGGCCAACGGCTCAGATCAATGACCAATCCTGTTCTTTCGATATAAAGAAGATTCCCTGATATTCTCAAGGAAAGGCAAAGTTTATCATTGCCGTTCAATAAGTAATCAAATATTTTATCGTACTTTGGGCTGCCGATGATCCGGCTCGAATCGCCATCGAACAAAGCCAGCCTGATTTCGCCCATCGGTCCCTTCGTAAAGTAAATAATTCCGAATGGAGAAGAAGAGATTGCGATTCCGTTCTGGCTAATTGGCCCGTGGATGGCGTTTGTTTTCCTTAGAACCCATGTCGAGGGAGATTCCCCACTTTTTTTTATCCATCCGCTTTGAGTTCCGATATAAAAAGTAGATCCCCAACTAACCAGCGCCGTGATTCTGTTTTCTCCTGGCAATCCTGCCGGCCTGATGTCGTTCCAGTTTGTTGCCTTGCGGGCGATGGGGAGAATGTTTTCGTTTGCTGCTGCGGTGTCACCATACGCAGGTTCCGAATAGTTCATTCTCCACGGATATTGTGCATCAGCCTCATAAAGACGCCCGTTGTGAAACTCAAAGATATGAGCATAATTCGTCCCCGATGCCCCATGCATCGGGATAAAATCCTTCACTCGGCATACTCCATTTGCTATCAATGTCGCATCGGAATTGTTATCTGTATATGTCGTGGAAGAATTGTTTGTGATCGTTGCGACATAATAAATGTCTGCCAGCGTGCCTCCGGTTCCAGGGCCGCGGTACAGCTTTCTGTGTATGGTTGGGTCAATGCCATATGTCGATGACCATCTCTGCGATGGGCATGTTCCTATACCCGTCCAATTGATTTGCTGATTTGTCACCGTCACGTCACCACTTGCCGGAGACAGCCCAGTCTCATACACCATCCCATTCGGATATGTGATTAAAAACGAATAATACAGCTTGTAGACGCCGTTTGGACTTCCAGCGGCCCCGGCAGACCCAGACGGAGCGCCGGATGGGTTATTGACGGCGGCAAAAAAAGCATTGCCGTCTTCGTCAACCATCAAATGGCTGTAAAGATTGTTGTAATTCCTTTTGTGGATGCAAAACTTTTTGTATCTGGCGGTTTTGAATTGGCTTACAGCTGCCAGATAGTTCCCATACTCGGTAACACCGTGAGGCGGAGAGCCTCCGACATATATATTGTAAAGCCGATATATCGTGAAATTCCAAATGTACGGACCCATTTTGTAGAGGTCGAAACACGTCGCCTCCATGTCCGTTACCGTTACTTTTTTAAGACCATATGTCAGGTCCAGCCTTCCATCTGTCATGCACCAATAAAATGACTGTCCTCGAGCTGATCCATCTGGCAAAAAATAGGGAATATGCCCAGGCTCCATGAACCAATCAACGGCATCGGCTGTTAGCCCCTTATGGAAAAATAGAAGAGCAGACGGCATGATCACCTCTTGGCTGGAACAACGTACACTTCTTTCTCCTTGAACGGCCGGCGGTCCTTATTCTCTTTCGCTTGCGATACTGCCGCTTGAAAGAGTTCCTCGTAATATGTCGCTCTCTCAAATTCCTTTGATTGCTGATGGAAGGTCCGAAGCAGATCGCTCACGACGCCCCAATAGAGGGCCTTGTGGTAGTTGCGCGGGATCTCCGGGTAAGCATAGGCATTCCCTTGATTGGCATCAGTCGCCGTTTCGTCCCATCGAAACTGAACCGGGAACGGCACATATTCGACGAGCAGCGTGTTTTCCGGAACGGTGATATCGCCCAGGGCCCCGTGACGGTTGCCGTATATGTAGACCTCGCGCTCGTGATCGACTCTGACGGCGTATTCGCCGGCAAGGATCACATAGCTGTGGCCGGCCGAAAACGCATTCGCGGAACCTCCGGAGAACCCTCCGGAGCATGTGATCGTATTCGTTGCGACGCCCGTTATCATCCCCGAACTGCCGTCCGTGATGTTTCGGACCCACATTCCGGCCGCAAGCCCGTAGTTCGTAAATGTCGTGCCCGTATCGACCAGCGTCGTGCCGGATCCTCCCGTTGCTGTCCCATACAGCGATTGCTGCGTCGTTCCGAGGGCCGTTCCGACAGAGATCCCGACATCCGTGCCTGTCGCATAGGCGACGCCAGTTGCGTTGGGCGGCGGATAGATTCCGAGAAGAGGGATGGATCCCATCGACCCGCCGTGATAGGCCAGCTCTGGGGTTGACTCCTCGGCCGTAAGCCAGCCGGCGCGGTGAGTATCCAGCCAATCGACATCGCGAATCTCGAGCTCATCGTATGCCGTCGATGACGTGAAGAGCTTCACATTGATCACGCCGTCGTCGATGCAATTCGACGGCAGACGATACAGGCGTTGGCCTTGGACTGTCGGGATCAGAGCCAGCCGGCGCAGACAATGCGTCTCCTGGACGAATGTGTTCTGCCTGTCGTTGAGCTTTTGACGGATCAGCCATCTGGGATAGACGCTGTAACTGACGGTTGTGCCTTGGACCTGTCCCATCTCCCACAGTACGAGCCGCTCCAGGACATCCAGGTGCAGTCCTCCGTAGACTCCTGCCGTGTTCGCCATCTGCTAGCTCCTCTCGGGCTGCCCCGGCCCGAAGATGTTGTCCCTGTACTCGTCCAGATCGATATCTTCCGGGAGGATGCCCTTTTCCAGCCGATCCTTCCCGGTGACCTTCCTGCCGGCACGCCTGTCGATCCAGATCTTCGAGATCTCGGAATCCTTCGTCGACGTTTTGTAAATCTTGTAGGCATCGCCGGCCGCCCAGACGTTGGCCGATCCCCCGGACAGGGCGCAGGTCACGGTGTGCTCGTCCTGGGAGACGGCCGTGACGGCGCCGTGGGAACCGTCCGTTGCGTTCTCGCAGTACAGGGAGAGGTTCGGATCCACGCCGCAACTGCGAAACTCCTGGGTGCGGTCCGTGAACGTGCTGGTTCCGCCGACCTGAACGATTCCTTCCGCCAAGGGGTCGGAGTCGAGATGGATTTCGGAGGCCGCCCCTCCGGATCTGCGGACGCTCATCTGTGCCTCCAGACAATGCTCCCGATGTCGGCCTTACCTTCCCTGATGGCAGCGTCGCTTTCGCGGGTCGTTTCCGGAACGGCATCCGCAACGACGCCGGCCGGATGCTCTTCCGGCGGATGCGCCCGAGCGGACCTTTTCTTCGGCTTCTTTGCGGCGGATGCAGGCCTGGCCTTTGCCATTTCCTTCCTCGCTGGAATGTGGGGGCGGCGGCGTACCGCCGCCCCTCGGTTCGGCTAGACAGTTGACATCTTACACGACCCGGATCAGACCCGCCGTGTCGGCCGCCGGCGTCGGGGAGGCGATCACGCAGATCTTGTCCCGGTCATCCACGTCCCACTTTCCGGCGCCGGACGCATTGTCGTTGACCGCATAGCAGTTGTCGAGAATGATCAGGCCCTGAGTGAGATCCGCGGCCAGCTTGAACACGCCGCCGGCCGTGATGCCGTAGTTGGTTGCCGTGTGAATGAATCCGCAACGGGTGAACAGAATGAACTCGTCGATGGCCGTTGCGTCAGCGAGCTTCACGAGCGGATGGTTCGTCGCATGTTCGATGCGCCGGTAGATCTTGCATTCGTAAAACTCGCAGTTCTTCGCGCCGCCGTCGATCAGGATCTCCGAATTGGCTGCCGTGCCAGCATCAATCGTGTTGAGGCCGATATAGCAGCGCTCGAAGAGGCACTCCTCTACTCCGTCGAGCATCAGGGAGTATGCCCCTGCCGCATCATTGGTGTCGTGTCCGATCCCGGCGATATGGCAGTCCTTGAAGACGTTGCGGCTGCCGGTCACCTTGACCGCTCCGATCATGTTGGCATCGTCGATGCCGCTGTAAAACCCGATGTTGTAGATCAGGCAGTTGTCCGCCGACAGGGTGAACAGGGGGATGTCAGAGGCAGATGCCGCCGTTGACAGCCATGCGATCCTCGCCCGCTTGGACATGGGGGCGGGAGCCCCCACGCCGATCAGGTGAACGAGGTCCTTGTTCCAGTCGAGGGTCGTGGACTGGTAGTCCGTGGTATAGGCCCCGGTGTTGGACTCGGCATACAGAAGGACGATGTCGTTCTGGTCCGCCGT
>Ga0302247_1002373_pt1 | contig 12286 bp, 11 predicted proteins | sample AAG_UR_Ile_MG_FD_193529 | JGI IMG/M metagenome (GOLD analysis project Ga0302247, IMG submission 193529) | Enriched activated sludge microbial communities from anaerobic digester in WTTP, New Holstein, Wisconsin, United States - AAG_UR_Ile | ecosystem: Engineered > Bioreactor > Anaerobic >...
TGACGGAGTCCCTGACATTGCGGAGATTATCCGCGATTGGATTTGCAGCGATCCGCTTGCCGTGGCTCGGCTGGCGCGATTCGACTTTGGAGACGGAATATCGAGGCCGGCGATTTTCACGCGCGATCCAGCGCCAATAGAATGCTTCGGTCCGCATGCCACAATTGCAATTACTAACGGTCGCGAGATTGGAAACCGGAACTCGCCGGACTTCGAGCACGCCGCGCGAGTTATAGTTTGGGGCGAACGCCGAGGGTCTTCGAAGGATTGCCGCAAGGCGGCGATGGCGCTATTTGAAGCGCTGCGTCGTGGTAAGCCTGCAATAGATGGTTATGTAATTCACATTTACGCCGATCCGCCTGGCGACGTGTCCGATGGCGACGGCTATCCCGGATTCGCGATCAATACGCGAGTCCAAATTCGCGAGGAGAACTTAAGATGGCGGTGAAAGCGGGTTACGAATGTTGGTTGGGCTATAGCGCGACGGAGAGCGGGACTTACTCCAAGATCGCTTATGTTCGAGACAATAGCGACGAGATAAACGCGGACGAAATCGACTTGACCTCGCGCGATAGCAGCGGATGGAAAGCCGCTCGCGCGGGCCTTCGAAGCGCGACAATTTCTTTCGACGTTATTCGGGACCTCGGCAATTCAACATGGCTGGCCTTGCGCAACTATGCACAGGCGGGCACAACGTTCTATGTTCGCGTCCTTGACGGGGCGGCGGGCGACGGCATCCAACTGCCAGTCTTTATTACTAGCTTCAGCGATGGCGAGCCGTTGGGCGATTCGGCCACCACGTCGATTTCGCTGTCCAAGGGCGTGGGCGAAGTCAAGAAGGTTACTAGCGGAACGGCCACCAGCTTCTAAGAGAGGACTTAAATAGCGATGGCTAATTTCACGGATGCCAAGGGTGACGAATGGCAGCTGCGCCTTACGACGCCGACATTTTTGCGTATCTCACGTGAGTGCAACCTTTCGCTTGCGCGATTGCTTGGCGTGGAAATCCGCGCGGACGAAATTATCGACATGGTCTGGATCGCCTGCGCTGAACAGGCGCGGGCGCGCGGATGCGACCGGGAGCAATTCATCAATGAGCGCCTTACGCCAGAGATTATCCCCGAAGCGGTCAAGGCTGGCTTCGCCGCGATCAGCGAAGCCTTTCCCAAAATCGCGAACAAGGGGGCTGGAGAAGGCGCAAGCCCTTTGGTAGAGGCGGCTCGCGCCGCGCTTGGGAAATACGCGATCTGATTGAATTGGCGGCGTTGGCCGGAGTGTCGCCGCTATGCGAGTTGACACCGTGCGAAATGTTCTGGATGGCCGAGGCTCGCGCCAGAAATGAATGGAACCATACAGCAGCGATCTTGGCGATGATGCATAACTTAGTCTCAAAACGAGCGAAGTCTCCAGCGGACTTCCATCCGATGGAAGCCAAGGGGAAAACCAATGGCGGCGGTATGCTTGGGGCGGCGATGAAGTTAGGCGGAGCAGATAACCATGGCAGCTAACGCGGCGGACATTAGGGCAGGCGGAGCATACGTTGAACTTTCCGCAAAGGGGGAAAGCCAAGTAAGCGGCGCATTGAAACGCGTTCGCTCGAATCTGGAAAAACTAAGCCAATCGGCATTGGCCGCCGGGCTAAAGCTCGGCGCGATTGGCGCTGGCATGGCGTATTCGATGCGCAAGCCAATCGAGGCTGCAGCTAACTTCGAAGAAACGCTTAGTAAGTTTAAGGCTGTTTTCAAGGACCAAGCAGACGAGGCAAGCAAGTGGGCAAAGACGTTGGCCGATGGAATTGGCCGCAGTGAAACGGCGACCATGAATTATATGGCGTCGTTTCAGGACATATTCGTCCCGATGGGATTCGCGCGGGAAGAGGCGACTAAGTTAAGCAAGGTCGTCGCGCAGCTTGGATACGATCTTGCTTCCTTCGGGAACAGGAACGACGCCGAGACGATGGAACGCATCCTCGGCGGCTTGATTGGCAACCATTTAAATCTTCGCGCGTTCGGCGTTTCGATTATGGAATCGTCGCTGAACGCCGAGCTGATGGCGATGGGCTTGGCCAAGGGAACCAAGCAGGCCACCGAGCAGCAAAAGGTCCTGGCTCGACTTCGAATCCTTCTTCGCGGGACGAGCGACGCGCACGGCGACGCGGCGAACACCGCGTCCAGCTTCACGAATACGCTGAAACGGCTCGAGGCGAAGTTCGAGGAAACGCAAATCGCAATCGGCAAGGTCTTGAACGAAGCGCTAAAGCCATATATCAGCATGTTGGCGAACGCGGCGGAGAGCGCCAAAAAGATGGTAGAAACGAATCCTGAAATCGTAAGTGGTTTTCTAAAGTTGACGGCAGCCATCCTTGGGACAGCAAGCGCGCTGCTTGCTTTCGCCGGGGCCAGCGCACTCGTCGGATTTCTCTTGACCCCGCTCGGACTTGTCGCTGCTGCGTTGGTCTATATTTCAGGATTATTTGACTTTCTTGCCGAACAGCTTGGAAACTTCGGAGATTTCTGGAAAGAAGTTTGGGGCGGAATAAAGTCTTATATCTCTTCGATATGGAACTCGATTCTAGCTGGATTCTCCGGCATGATGGCGTTCTTGTTGTCGGGGCTATCAAAATTAGAAAAAGCCGCGCTCGACATAGCTAACCGTGTCGCGCATGAAATAGACATGAAGCTGAAAAACGCTGGCATCATCACGCTTCAAGAGTTTTATAGGCGAGAAGAATCAAGACAAAACAGTACCGGGTGGCTAAGTCCAGCCGCCGATTATTTTGGCGGCATCCAAAATGAGCTGCAAGCGATGGCCGCCGAGGACAAGGCTAAAAGCAAGGCGTCGTTCAAATCGGCTGTGGCTCCGTTGTTCGGCGGGTTGAAAAGCCTATTCGAACCAGACGCTCTTGAGTTGCCAACGATTAATATCCCTGGCTTGCCTGACGTTGGCGGCGCATCTGGTGGTGGCGGCGGCGGCTCGCATTCGTCGTGGCGCGAATTGCCCGGAATTGGCGTTACCGGTTTTTTCGGCTCAACTTCGGGTCGCGAAATGGGCGGCGGAGGAAATAGCCTCGGTCAGCGGCAATTAAGCGTTAGCCAAACCATGAGCTGGACCTTAAAAAGCATCGATTCAAAGATAGGGAACATGGTCGCATCCTACGCGTAAGAGAGTCTCGCGATGCCAATCACTTACACGGAGTTAATCGATAGTCGAACGACGGAGTTAACTGATTCCGGCTGGACTGAAACGCGCAAATACGCCGCCGATACGCAAGATACCTACGCGGCGGCGGCTGGCGCGGCGTCAATTGGCGATTCACATCCAACTATAAGCGGCATTGTGGTTACAAAGATAAACGCCGATCCTGTTGATAACAAGGGGTGCATTGTTACAGTTACTTATAGCGGAGATGAATCGGATAGGCTGGCGAACGAATATGGCGAAATCTATGAATGGGATTTGGCGACAGGCCAGACACATATAACAAACGTCGCCTCCGCTGGAGATCAATCGCATTATCCGTCTGGGGCTACGGTTGGAACGGCTATCGGCGTCGATGGCGACGATGTCCAAGGCGTGGATGTTTATCGCGCTGAAATGTCTCTTCGTATTCGAAAGCGAGTTTCGGTTGAACCGAATTCAACATATCGCGCTACTGTTATGGGTCTGCTTGGGAAGGTAAATAATTCGCAATTCGCCGGAATGGGGATCGGCGAAGTGCTTTTTCTTGGCGCGCGCATTTCCAAAACAGAACCAACGAAATGGGAAATCGAGTATAATTTTCTGATTGCCAAGAGCGCCGGAACGTCCAGCTACACGGCGGTTGATGGCTCGACGATTGCGATTACAACGCCTGGAGCATGGGATTACGTCTGGTTCCGTCATGCGCAGAAAAAAGTTTCAAGCGTGCTTACAAGCGGCATCATGAGCGTGCATGTGGCTAAGGTCTATTCGAGCGGATCATTCGACGGACTCCAAATCGGTCAAGCGTTCACAAATCCATAGGGTTATACAATGGGCAGAATCCCGCTAGTAAAACCAGGCGAACGAATTAGGGCAACCGACCACAATCGAATGGTCTTGCAAATGAACGCCGTTCTTGGGCTGTCCGGTTCGCGCGGGACAAATATAAAGCGCGCTCCAGGCGGCATGTCGATCGCGTCAACAAAGACTTTGGAACGGCGAGCGCGCGGCATTGTCGCATGGGGCGAGAACTCGACGGCCACGGACATAGCGCAATTCGATACGGTTTGCATATCCGGTCAGATCGCCGAGGATATTGAAGGCGAGCGGCAAGTGCTTTTGGATCTTGGAGATTTCAGCTCGGACGCCGACCTCCCAAAACTGGCGATTGCGCTCGACGATATTGCCGCCGGCGCGATGGGCCGCGTCATGGTTTCCGGCGTCGCTATGGCAAACGTTACAGGCTCTGGAAACTACGCGTCTCCGTCTATCGGTTCGCGCTCGATGGTTATTGGCGAAACGGGACATGCGCTTGTTCTCTATGATCGTGGCGACGGGCTGGCGCTGGTGCGCTTTCCGGTTGGCGGCGTATCCGGTGGCGGCGGGGGAGAGGTTCCAGCGCGGGCTTGGATAGATTTTGGATGGGCGCAATAGGAGGGTTAATTAAATGGAAAACAAGATCGCATGGTTTCTTCTGGGAGTCGGGATTGTCGTGCTTATTGCCGCGCGCGTTGACAACGTCGAGTTTGGCGTCGGCGGGACTTACGATAACACGGTCAAGATCGAGCGCGACAGCGGCGAACTAATTTTTTCCGACAGGGAATATCAGAACGTTTCGCTTTCGGACTTAGTTAATGTTCGGGTTGGCGAATCGACTCCTGGTGATTTGCTGTATGCTAATGGATCGGGGAATATCGTTCGGCTGGCGATCGGGAGCGATGGGCAGTTGCTGGGGGTTAGTTCTGGGCTGCCGGCGTGGATGAGTTCGTTCGGGGCGCTAACGCTGACGGGGTTGAGCGTGGATAGTCCAACGCTGGTGGTGGATGCGACGAACAATCGGGTTGGGATCGGGACGGAGACGCCGAATCAAGCGCTGCACGTGCTGGGCACGTCGTGGCTTAATTCAACAACAACTTATATCGGCTATTCAGCGTCAGCGCCGACGTATAAAACGTTTCAACTCGATTGCCAATATAGCGCAATCTACGGACCTTATTTGGCGATTGCATCGCCTTCGCATTGGGGCAGCACGATCGCGTTTGGCGCGAACCGAAGCACTGGTAGCGTTCAGTATGGCGCCAAGTTTTATAATGGATCAGGGGCGGGCACGCCGACTTATTTAATGTTCTCGGGCGGTGAGACAGATGTTTTCTCCTCGAATTTCGACACAAATCTTTACCGGTCCGCGGCGAACACGCTGAAGACCGATGACAATCTGACGGTGGCGCAGGATTTGTATGTCAATGGCGGGGATGTGAAAACAGCGAGTGGGAATTTGACGGTGAATCCGACGCCGAGCGGGAATGCGACGATCAACTTGGGCGGGATTGGAGAGGCGGATGTTGTCAACTTCCCCATTGGGGCGGCTATTGAAACGGTTGATGATAGCGGCGATTGCGCGAATGCCGCGGGATGGTTGAAGGTCCAAATCGCAGGGTCGACATATTTCATGCCATATTACGCGGAGGCTGAATAGCATTATGAAAACGATCATTCTCTCGGCATTTTTTGTTTTTTGCGTTGGCGTTATCACCTGGGACGCGCTTTCGCAGATCGAGCCGACGCCGACGCCGACTGTTGAGCAAGTTAAGCGAGCGGCGACCATTGACGAATTCGGCAATGATTATTTTGGTTTTGCGTCGGCATTTCATTCGGCGCTTTGGGCGCAGTTGCAGGATGGGAAAATCACGGCGGCGAATTACGCGGCATTCAGCCACGCGTTCTGGGCGGCGATGGGCGAAAATCCAACAAACGATTTCGCCGCGCTTTACGACGACGCCAACGAGGGCCCGCGTCTTTTGTTGCAAGCCACAGCGCTGAAATTGGCCCGGGCTAGGCAAGCCCGGACGGAAGCGTCCGCCGCTGCCATCGCGAAAAAAGCGACGGACCTCGAAGCAAAAGAATAGGCAAGTCGATAAAGCGATGCATGACTTTGGCGCAAGGATTCCGAATGTCATTCCCGTGCCGCTTCCGGCGGAAACATCGCCTTATGTCTACCCTGCCATCTCAGGAGCCGATCTCGAAATCTTGCCGCATGACGGATGCCTTGGCTGCCCGCTGGCGCAATCGGCGCTGAACCACAGCACTTATGATCGGCGGCGTTTGAACGCTGATTCCGGCGGGCCTTATTATGGGCCGCCGTCGTGGGATTCAGTGCATACGTTGCCGGGTGCGCATTGGATACGGCAGGCGCAAGCGGCGCTTTATTGGCTATCAAAAATCGCGCATCGATTTACAACTTACGGATGGACGGCGAGCGGCTACGATTATTATGAAAACAACGTTCCGAATCCGATTGTAATAAGCAGTCATGCGGTTCTTAGCGCTAACGGAAACAGGATCGAAATCGATTGCAGCGAATCGTATGCGGACCCGCGCAACGGGATGGGCGGAACGCCATACATGGTTGGCGATGGCGTTGTGTTTAGCGGCAATAATCTAGCAACGAGAATGAACGCTCGGATGCTGATCGGGATCGACGACCCGCCTGGCCATGGGGATGAAAAGCCATCCAGCGTAACGCTTGTGCTCGACGCGGATGTCGGTGATTTGTGCATGATTTCGGCTGATGACGAAGAGGAGTGGACCTGCTATGCGGCGATTTGCCGCGAGGTGGACATGCCGTTGCCGTGGGTTGGCTATTACGACTGGAATGCGGAAACACCGATTACGGGGTTTTATGCGGATCGCGAATCGTTTTTTTATGGATCGCGAATCGTGCGTGAGTTCATAACCGATCCTGGCGAATGGGAGGAGACAGAGGATTTCGCGCTTACCGACGCGAACGATGGCGACTGCGAAGTGGCGCTGCCGATGAGCGGCGAAACTGGCGTTAACCGGACTTTGGTCGTCGAGACGTGGGACGGCTCGACGTGGACAGACGCGACATCTGCGATTACCGGGCTTTATACGTTCGATGGGGCTGGGGCGTTGCGCGTGAGCGGAGGGGCGAGCGTGTTGCGGCTGTCAGCTGCAGATTTCTCGGAGAGTTTTTCCAAACTTAGAATAACATATTATGCACGCACAGCGGCGGACGATTACGCGGGGAAAGCGACGAATGTTTGCGCTGGACAGTGTCGTTGGTCATGGCCGGACTGGGGCGGGATATGGGGCGTTGGCGGCGGGGCGCATGACGCGGAAGGCGTTACGTGGTTCTGCATCAACCACGGGAGCGCTTCTGGGGCTGGCAATTTCACGCCACGATGTTACCAAGTAAATACCTGCGATATGTTTGAACCGATTCCAGCGGATGCGTTCTGGACGATGGCGGCGCTGCGCGCGGCTGTCGATCAAATCTGGAATTGCGGGCCGCCACTTGTGCTTTGGCGTCTGACTCCAATCCCACCAAATAACCAGATCGTTTTATATCGGAGAGGCGTGCCGTCGATTCTTGGCATGTTCACGCCCGCCGCCGAGCAAGAATACGGGAATAATAGCGTGGAGTTGCATCAGCCGTTGGAATGCGGCGCGTTCGGGCGCATCGACGAGGCGAACGCATGGCACGCTGGAGCGGCGAGCGAATATCCCGCTGACTCGGAATTGCCAGCCGCGCCTTCGGCTGGAGCGCTTGCGTTCTTGATTGGCGAAGCGCTCGAAGGCGAATATCCTCCGTGGCAAAACCTTGTGAACCGCGACGGGCTTATCGGGAATCACGACCCGTGCGGCGAATGGCGTTATTGGCCGCTCTACAACCTGGCGGCCACGGATCGAAACTGGGGAGACAACTTATGGGGCGACAGCCTGTCTCGTTTTCAAGCACGTGCTGGAGGGTATGCCGCAAGCGAACAAGTGCTGCTTAGTGGAATTAACACCACAAGCTTAAGCGAGCAAAGCCTACGCGACGGACGAATTCAATTCGGGGCCTGGGATGAGGATTTCGAGCCATGCGCGGCGGAGAACGCGGAATACGGCGCAAAGGTTTGGCTTTACCCGATGCCCTGGCCTTCGGTCGCCGGTCCATTGATAAGCGCCGCCGCTCCGCCAGGATATAACAGCGAAGATTTTGCGCCTTACATCTATGGACAAATCCACAGCATCGCGCTCGATTCTGGAGCGGGGAACAATGTCTATAAAATAATTGTGAAGCCTAGCGATACAGGGCTTGGCTTCTATGCTGGAGGCAATTTTTGCGGCGTGCCGAACTGGGCGCGCCTGCGGATCGAGACGGCTCCGCTTTGGTATTCACATCTCGGTCCGCATCATGGGGCGCGTGTCGGGCATGCTGTTAGTTTTCATGTTAATAACAGCGGGGAGCCTACGGCGGACGCGGCGATCACGATCCCATGGATCGATGATGACAGCAACCCGATTCCAGCGGCGTTCGTGATTCGAAAGGCCGCTCCGTTTGGAATCGTCGATACGGACGGGAATCAGTCAAGCACTGGATTTCATTGGACTACTGGAGAGATTGGCAGTCAGGGTGGCGGGCTTCCGGCTTACGAAGGCTACCCCCCTGATTTCGTGGACTGGGGAAATGTCTGCGACGCCGTTTGGGTTGCCGATGACAATGGCATTCTTGCTGCCGCGTTGGATGCGGAAACGATTGGCGCGGGGGATTGGATTTTGCTTCGCGCGGATCACACGTTCGGATGGGCGGGAAGCGGATGTGCTGGCGACGGCGACGCGGTTTACGCGCGCTGGACGGCGCGCGAGGCCGATGACTGGGTTGATATTTCAAGCTCGCTCACGCAGTATCACGCGGTGAACGGATGTTATTTTATTGGCGCTGACGCGGCTGAAGACATGAAATCGGAGCCTTCTATCTGCCTTCGTTTCGATTGCCAAGAGGGGAGGCTTGGCAGAACAGCTTATTATTGGGCGAACACAATTAATATGACCCGGCTGGCGATTGAAGCGATGACGACGGCCCAGAGCGAATGGGTTGGCGGAGGCTATTCTCTGCTTGCGTGGCATTGGCAATGGCTGAATTACGATGATTCCTATGGGCAGGGGATTAGCGCGCCGCCATTGGCGTTGAGCGATGGCAACACCTATGGGCTTGTGGATGCGGAAGAAAACGATGGTCCGGGCGGGTATGGCTATGGCGCGACCGAGGCTGCGGCGAAGGCGGCGGCATCGGCAAACGTGAGCGGATCTGGATGGTGGGGCTGGTTTCGATCGCCGAGCACGAGTTCGCCTTATACGCCGACCGGAACCGATTGGGTGATGCAGGCAGAAAAGGAATTCATCCAGCCGATAGCGGGGACCGAGGCGTTCGGGAATGGGATCAACGTCGGCGAAACGCATCTTGGCGCGCATATTCGCCGGCATTGGTGGATTCGGCAGACTGGTTTCAGTTTTGTTCCGCAATTGGCAGTGAATCTGCCGGACGGAGGGACGGTGGAGCAATGCGTTGCGCCAGCGCGGGTGAAAATCGGCACTTATATCTGGCAGCGAAAAACCGTCTATGTCAGTTGCGCGGTTGTTACATGGGAGCGCGGCACCGGGGATTGGGTTGGAATCCCCTATTGGACGAGCATCGGCGATCTATACGATCTATACAGCGCGGGTGTGGATCCTAATCCGCCCTATGACGGGATGGGCGATGATTATAGCGAGGAGCCCGCTAGCGGTGTGACGCTTGCGCTTGTCGGAGTTCCGCCTGGCGATGTGGTTTATGGCGGCGTTCCGTACGTGATATTGGCGACGGCGGGGATTGAAGTCAACGAGAGCGGAGACGACAGTTATCATGACACTGATTTCACCAGCATCGCGCAGGCCTATATGGATTCACGGCTTGACAGCCAATTCGAGCATATACAGGGGATTGTCATTTCAGCGTTGAACAGCGGCGAGCCGGGGTATCCAAAAGAGTCCTGGACCAGTCTCGGAGAGTATCCAGCAAGCAGCGGAATCTATCATTGGCGGGTGGATTTCGAGCAGGAAAGGCTTACATCGCCGGAAGTTTCGCTGGGCACGCCTGTGGTGAAGTTTGCTGGCGATGCCGACGTGCTAGTTCCGGCGCAAGGGCCGCCGATGAACATGCCTGACATGGAGGATTGATTGATGTTTGAAGTTTCCGGGGAATTGATCGCTGCGGCAGGGGCCGCTATCGCTGGCGCTGGTGGCGTTGGAGGCGTTGTGATTCGCGCCGCATGGGAACGATTCCAGCGCGATGAGCGAAAGCGCGAGCGCCTGCCTTGCGAAACTCATACGGCGCTCATGCGCGGGTTGGCCGATGACTTACACGACCTTGCAGTCGATTCGAAATCAACAAACGCGGCGGTGCAGAAAATCGAAATCCATCTGGCGACGATTAACGGACGTATCGCGAAAACCGAAGATAAACTGGCGACGCACATGCAAGACAGCCATTCGCATGGCGGATATTAAGATGAACGAAAATCAGCGGGCAAGCGAGTTGGCCTTGGCGATTGCGCCGCCTGAGGGCGGATGTGTTATTTCAAGACCCAAACCGTTCCAATTTCGTTGTCGCGAACAGTTTGGTTTTACGCTCATGAGCGACTTGCATATCGGAAGCGCGTTCGTCGAGTATGGGAAAATCCGCGAGGAATTGCAGGAAGCAAAAATACAAAATGATCGCATCTTGCTAAATGGCGATCTTGTGGATTTGGTTTTGCCGAGCGATAGCAAACGATTTTCGCAAGATGCTTTGCATTCAAAATTACACGGGCGCAAGGACGTCGTGAACGCCGCGCTGGACTTCGCTGTCGAGATTCTTGGCCCGTATGCCGGTCTTATAGACGTGATCGGAGTCGGCAATCACGAAGGAACGATGGAGCACTACCATAGTATCGATATTGGCATGTTGTTAACCGAGCGGCTATCGCAAGCCGCCGGGCGCGACATAGATTATGGAGGACCGCTGGGGTTCTCGCAATATAGATGGCAATGGCGACGCGAAAACAAATCTCGGCCAAGCGATTCTCGAACCATCACTATTTTTCGATACCACGGCGTGGGCGGCTCCGCGCCGGTGACAAAGGGCATGATTGATTTCGCGCGGCTGTCGGCATGGGTGGATGCTGACATATACTGGCTCGGGCATAAGCATTCACGGTTCTCGGATTGCGCGACTAGAATTAAGTGCCCTAAGTGCGGAGATAACCCTGACTATCTTGAAACGCGGCAAATCATGACCGGTGCCTACAGCAAGGTTTATTACGGGCAGAATCAGTCAAGTTTGCGCAGGCATGGGCGGCGGGCAAACTACGCCGCCGATAAGGGCTTGCCGCCAAAAGGGATAGGCGGCGCTCGCGTAGTCATAACTCCATTGCGCGAGGGCGTGATGGATATTAAAGTAATCCAGTAAGGACAATTAACATGCGAGAAATAAGCGCGGAATATTATGATCGGTTGTGGCAGTCGATGCGGATTTTGTCGGACTGGATAGACCGGGCCAAACGCGCGGCGGAGAAAGTTATTTCCGGGCGCGCGCGGTATAAAAAGATCGAGGATGCGACTGGCGTGCCGTGGGCCATCGTCGGCGTTATCGCGCTTATGGAAAGCGACTGCGATTTTTCACGCGGCTTGCATAACGGTCAGCGCTGGGACAGAAAAACCACGATGGTCCCGATTGGCAAGGGGCCGTTCGCCAGTTGGGAAGACGCGGCCATCGACGCGCTTGGCGGCAAAAAGAAATTGGAATCGATCGCTGGGTTGGCTGAGTTTCTTGAGCGCTTCAACGGGCTGGGCTACGCGAATCGCGGAGTCAATTCTCCGTATCTTTGGAGCGGTTCAAATCATGGCGTCGGGGTCGGGAAATACGTTGCTGACGGGAAATACGATTCTGAAGCCGTTAGCTCGCAGGTCGGGGCTATGGTGGCGCTGCGAGCGATAATCGACGCGGGGGCATGGAGTCCGAAAATCGTGGACGAAAAAACCGATCCAATTCCAAACGACTATTGCGGGCCTCGTTGGAGATTTGGCGCGCGCGGCGACGCGATCCTGGCGCTTCAGCGGGCGCTTGCGTTCTCCGGGTGCGATCCCGGTCCGATCGACGGGATTTGCGGGGCGCGAACGGCGGACGCCTACCGACAGGCTACGGGGGATTACCTTAGCGGCGACCCGGCGGACAAACGGATTCCGGCGGTTGAGTATCGCCGCCGTGTCGGTCAGGCGGCCAAGGTTCTTAGCGATCAAGTCG
>Ga0302247_1002382_pt1 | contig 12251 bp, 10 predicted proteins | sample AAG_UR_Ile_MG_FD_193529 | JGI IMG/M metagenome (GOLD analysis project Ga0302247, IMG submission 193529) | Enriched activated sludge microbial communities from anaerobic digester in WTTP, New Holstein, Wisconsin, United States - AAG_UR_Ile | ecosystem: Engineered > Bioreactor > Anaerobic >...
TATCCAGCGTCACCAAGCTCCAGTCGGAGGGTGGCGGAATCGATCGGAATCGGGTGGCGGCTTCCGTCGGAATCGGGTGGCGGAATCAATCGGAATCAGGTGGCGGATTGCGTCGGAATACGCATACAAGGGGTTAATCCGAAGCAAGTCCTTCTCCCGTGCAACAAGAACAGTCGTGGCCCACATTACACCTCTTCCTCAGCTTCTCCTTCACCACTTTAACGTTTTCGTAAACGGCGAGCGGCGTGTTGGTCTGGGCCACGATCTCCCCGGCCCTCTTTGCGGCCCGCCTCAGTGCAAGCCCGACCCAGGCAAGAATCTCGTCATGCACCACGATTTTCTTCATCGATGGCCTCCCGTATCCAGCAGGTGGGAAGTGGCGTCTTGCTTGTTGACCAAGGCAAAAGGCAAGACCTTCTCTACACGAATTTTCCCTCTCCCCTCGCGGGAGAGGGTCAGGGTGAGGGTGAACTCCGGCAGGCCTCTTGCATAAAAAGACCACATTGTGGAACCCGGAGAGTGCCAGATGACAGGGCAGAAGAACACCCACAAGCGCCTGATGCGCGTGGGGCAGATGCTGAAGCTGTTCCTGGAGAAGGAGCGGGTGACGACGGCCACCCTCAGCCGGGAGTTCCACACCACGGCCCGCACCATCCAGCGGGACCTCTCCTTCCTCAAACAGTGCGGCTTCCCCGTGACCGAGGCAGGCCCCGGCGTCTATAAACTGGACAAGGATATCTTCAAGAATTTCGAGCTCTTCGACGAAAACGAGCTGGCCCTCATCGTGGCCCTCAAGTGCGCCGTCTCCCAGCTGGGCCAGCCCTTCCGGAAGGCAGCCGACGAGGTCTTCAACCGCCTCTACCAGGCAACGGCCTCCCAGCCCGTCTACATCCACGTCGACGAATCGGTGCCCCTGGATGCCCGGCTGATGAACCGGCTCCTCAAGGCTATCCGCAACAGAAGGCGGCTCTCCTTCCTCTACGCCTCGGCCAAGAACTCCCACCCGGCCATCGCCGACCCCTACAAGATCGTCCACTACGACGGCTTCTGGTATCTCGTCGCAAAAGAGGACGGCACGGGCATCATCAAGCGCTACGCCCTGGACAAGCTCAAGGATCTCAAGATGCTCGCCGAGAGCTTCCCCGCCGTGCCCGCCAACCTCGACGAGCTGCTGCGGCTCAGCGCCAACATCTGGTTTACCGAGGAGCGCAACCTGGAGGTGCTCATCGAGGTGAACCCGAAGGCGGCCGACTACTTCAAGCGAAGAAAGATCTTTCCCACGCAGGAGATCAGGGATACCAGACCCGACGGCTCATTGATTGTCAGCCTGAAGGTCGGACACTTCGGGGAGATCCGCGAGACGCTCAAGACGTGGCTGCCAAACGTCAGGATCGTCGCACCGGAACCACTGGCAGAAAGACTTGCAGAAGAAATTAGCCGTTGGATAGCATGGCAGGCAGGTTCGTGTTAAAAAAATATCGTCATAGCACTGATTACGGATACACAAGGCCTGTCCCTATCTTTCCTTATTCAAAAGATGGAAATCCGTTTATGTCGATGTCCAGATAATCAGAGGTTCTTTGAAAAAGAGAGCATTAGTCTATTGAACTGATATCAGTAATCTAAAAGGAACTGACTATGAAACAGGGAAAAGCAGATTTTTACAAAAAAGCTGAAGAGGCATTCTCAAAAGAAGGATATCTGTATTATTCGGAGAAGGACATTCCCGGAATCGGAAGAGCGCACGCGAGTAAGCCGGACTACCTTGCACAAAAAGGGGGAAACCTCATTATCGGGGAAATCAAATCACCGGCAGAACAGCCGGACTCACCGAGTTGGAGGCAAGCTCAGAGCAGCGATAGTGACAATTTTCGAAAAGTTCGTATCTCTGTGGCGCAGAAGGAAGCCACGGGACACCTGCCAAAAGAAATTGGCGGTCATGAAATCATAATCAGAGGACAAATACCTGATTACATCAGTAAACTCAATAAAACGTATATTCTGCCAGAAGGGGTATCAGCAGGCATGCCCATCTGGGCCGGTTATACTTTCCCAGTCGATGAGAAACAGAATGTAAATAAGGCAATCTCTAAATGCGGACTGACCGTGCAGGATATAATTGATACGGGCAATGGCTCGATAACATATGTATTTCGGCATCATGAATAACTAAAACACACTACTCAGACCGGATGAGAGGTGAAATGAGGAAATTAAGCGATAAAATTGAAGATGTAAGCGCGATCCTAACGAAGGCAATATCCACTCTTGACGATATTTCAAGAAATGAACGGCATGATCTAGGGATTCCTGACAAACTGGAACGCCTTACGAGGTGGAACCAGGATATCCTGCGCCAGGCCAGAACTGCGGACAGGAAGAAGACTGTAAGCGTTTTTGGAGCATTTTCAACAGGAAAAACAACTTTCCTAAACGCACTTCTTCGGCTTCTTGATTACGGAGAGAGACTACACCTGCCCGAAAGAATCGAGCCGACTACTGCATTGCCTGTGCGTCTTTCGCATGATCCGGACCTGACCGCAGGTGAAATGTCCGGACAAATACTATACCTGGACGGCAGGGCAGTAAATATGCCCATTGCAGATGTCTTAAAAATCATGGATTCAGCATTTGAGAGCACAGAACACAACAACATTGAAGAGCTAAGAATATCGCTCTTTGCACCGCCTCTCGACAGCTACGATTTTCTCGATTTGCCAGGCCTGAGAACTGCTTTTTTTCAATCGCACCAGCATATCGTCGATTCGAGGTTACATGACTCCGCTGTCATTGCCTGGGTGCACGGGGGCATAGATCAGGAGTTCCCAACAAGAGCAGAAAAGAATAAAATTTCTGAACTGAAAAAGGCGAAACGGCATTGCATTGCGGTCTGGAATGCAAAGCAGGATGAATCAGAGATTACCCTCGAATCCAAATGCGAAGCTGATGCGCAATTACAGAAATTGAAGGATCAAATTGGTGACATTATTGAAGATGAAGACATTGTAATACTCTGGTGTCGTCAGGCATCTGAGGGAAATATAACAGAAGAGACCGGAATCACACAATTCATGAATCGTCTCGAAAACATGGTTTTAAGTGTGCTCTCTCCGGTTGATGTTGCTGAAGAGGCTGTCTACGAACGCATAAGAGACAGCATCGACCTGCTGAATCAAACGAGAGGATCGCTCCGCGAATTAGTCGAACTTCAGGAGATTGAGAAAAAGCAGATCAGCAGGTGCATTGCTGAAGTTTACGACATAACTGACACAACAGAAGAACTAATTGCACAGGGTGCTCTGAACGCGGCAAATGATGCTTGCAGCAGTAAAATTGAGCCTGTCTTGAGAGACTTTATTAACAGTGAATCATCATTGGGAGGCCTTATAAAGACTGCGTGGGATTCTGCAGTTAGTAAATCACACAAGCATGATAGCTCGTTCAGCCAGCGAATAGAGCAAGCCGTTGCAAACCGACTTCAAAGCGTAATGAACATTGGCGGAGATAATAACGGATGGTTTCATAAATTCATAAGAGAGCATACTGAAAGAATAGCCAGAAGAATCAATGCTGAATGGAAACTGTTTGCCAATAGCGACAAAATTGCGCGCCTGAACATAAAAAATCAACCCAGATTGCCATTTGGAAGCATCGCCTCAGATTCTCCCGACTTCTCTGCACTGGTAAATTCGATGGTAAACGATATACAGGCAAGGCTTGCCTCCATCGTGGGTACGATGATTACAACGGTCATCACTACTCTGCTGCTCATATTGAGCCCAAAGACCGGAACAGCCCTCGATATCGTTGTGGGCTTGGGAGCCCTCGCCACTTTTGGGTTCATGCTTAGCACCATCCAGAATAAAATGCTTGGTCAAGTGAAAAGTGCTGCCTGGGAAATCGGCTTACATATCCGACGTATAATTCAAGAGGTGCTGAATTCATATAATCAAACGTGCGCAGCTGGTTGGCTCACAGCTCTCGACGACGATGGGGCGCAGAGACACAGAGATCGCACACTGAAATGCCTGGATTCAATCCAAAATATAATAGGCCAGCTCAGGGCATCTGATGTTCGGGGGAAAAGCTCATGATTTCCAAGGAAATTGCACATCTCGAACGGCTGGCGGGCATACTGGAACAAATCAGCGCGGACCGTATACCGGGAGATCTGATCCCCGGAGTAAAAAAAGGGCTGGAAGTTATTAAGAGTTTGTCACACAAACAGCCATCGGTCATCGTTTTTGACACTCAGGGCATTTTGAATCTAAATGGTGTTTCAGAATGGGCTATCACTGAATTGAAAGAACTGCCTGAAAGTTCAGGCTATACGATTCTCCCGCCTCATCAACTTTGGGTATTTGCCTGCTCCATAATACAGGCGCATTCACTGCTTGCGCAGAACACGCTTCTTTATCTGCGAGCGTGGGGGCAAGCCGGGCGAATTGTTATCAGAGGTGCAGGAGACCCATTGCAAAAAGCCAAAGCAGAATCTGCCCTTTCCAAGGCTGCAGGACTGGTAAAAATAGATTTTACAAACGGAAAGAAGAATTTACAGGAAATCCTTCCTGCAGGCATTGAGCTATCTGAGTGCCTTGAACTGGCAGCTCCAAAGGCATTCAAGACCATTTTGTATCAGATTGCCAAAGACATACGTATTTTAAAAGACGAGGTGGAGCGTCTGGAAGATCAAGCACATACGTATAATAAATTCATGATTGGCGGTATAGCCCGTTTATGGAGCGAATTCCCGGATAATTTTGCGCAGCGGTTCAGGACAGAAATCAGGTATTTGCGTGATATGAAGCCTGATTTTGACTGGCTGAGTGCTATTGGCGCCATTGAGGAATGCGTCAGTAGACAGGAAACGGGCAAGGAAAAGACGCACGAGACCGGCAATGATGAAACAGACAAAATAGCGGGGGCCGCTACTGATAATGCGCACTCCGAGACTTCAGCCGACGCAAATGGAAAAAAAGACGGAGAGGAGCCGAAAGCTGATACGGAAGCAACAAAGCAAGCCCATAGAAAAATAAACGAAGCCGTGCAGGAGCAATGCAAGCGAGCAATACTCAATCATCTGGACCAGGCATTCGAAAGGCGTTTTGGATTATCAGATCATGTCCAATATGCCCGAAGACTGCATCCGGACACGGGCGGGAAATCCCGAATCGCAGAGGTTTACAGTTGCGTGGGGTTGAAAGACAGGCCCCTGCCGAATCCCGGCTCACCGCCAGACTGGCCGTTGACTGATGAAAAGATCAATAGCATTGTGGATGACATCATTGCGGGGTTACCGCTCCCTTACCAGCTTCTTCAGTATTTAACCGTAATTACTATGAGGATCAGGCGGGCGGGTAAGTTCGTGCTGCCCGTTGCCAACTATGCACTTTTGAACAAGTGGGCGGGAACCGTCTACGAAGGGGTTGTGGATACATGCAGCCTGACATTAGAGAAATATCACCACAACGAGCTTTCCAAGTGGAGCGACGGATATCTTGAGTCACTGAAGAAGGCCGCGGGACAATGCCGCGAAGCCATTTCCAGCCTTGAGCGCGTCGGACAGATACTCGATGAGGTCTTGATTCTGCAGGTGACCGGATGAGGAGCCTCAATATCGGCGTCAGCCGGGATGTCTGGGCCGAAGTATGCACCGAATCGGCGGGGCTTCCAGGATTGGCGTTTCACCGTCTTGTCGACATGAACGGGATGGTGCCGGATGTTGTCATCTGTGACAGTCGCGGATTGGAACGCGACGAATATTACGCCGTCACCGCATTTCATCAGGGTTTCAAGCTGCAGCTGTTCACAGTAAGCAGACACTACAGTGCTGGCGAGTCGAACGCATTGAAACCGACCCTGCAAAGTGCCTCTTATTCCGGCTGCATTCTCCCATCTGGCATATCGGAGCCATACGACCTCCGGTTCTGGCTTCGCCAGCTCAGCTCACTTTCATTTTTCTATCCCGGAGAGCCGGGTTCTGACTTTGATCTCTTCGGGAGTCTGGTCACTTCTGGAATTCACAATATTGATGAATTCTGGCAATTGCTGGCCAAACAGAGCCGGCAGACTCTTGAGAACGCAAAAGAAAAAGGTAAAATTCAAAAACGTGAACGCATTCCGCACCCGTGTATAGAGCCCAGTGCCCAGAGTAAGAGGTTTTCCGAACTCTACAATGAAGCGCTGCGGATTCTGGAAGAGCTTGAATCTCATATTTCAGGCCATGTAATCCTGAAAAACAGGATAGTCGGTTTGAAGGCTGATTTTGCATCGCGTAATAATTGGATAGGAGACATCCTGATTGTAGGTGCATTCAGTTCAGGTAAGACCACCTTCTTAAATCATGTGCTGCTCCCGGACACAATTCCCCCTCTTCCAACGGAACCTGGTCCCAATACGGCCATGACTTTCACCCTGCGCCTGGACAGTACTGTGGACAGGCCCACTATGATTCGACGCGTGGCACCGGTGTCGGAGCATGTCCTAATGCAGGGTATGGACAAGATTCATTGCTTATCCATATTAGGGGGACAGGATAAAAGTGATTACGAGGACATTAACGCAGTCATAAATGGATTGAGCCGGCAAGACCTCATCGCTTACTACTACCCGTTCGGAACTGAAATATTAATGCGCATCGGCCGTGGAAGGCGGCTTGGCTGGGAAGATCCTCCCCCCGGTATCCGGGTCTCCCCCGAGTTGATCGTCAAATTCCGCTTTCGTAAGCAGAGGGATGAATACTGGTCGATGTCAAAAAAAAGCATCTCCCTGAGTACTCTACAGGAACTCAATAACCTGCTCGTCACCCAGCCCCTTTTTCCAGACGTAAAGGAAAGACCGAGTTTCGAGGTGCGACAGACCCGGAAGTACGGTCGAGGCGATCAAGCCATCGACAATGTCACTCTGTTACTCAAGACGAGCGTGGAATCCAATCCGCAGATTATAGATCTAACCGGAGAAGACGTCGGTCGGCATCTCCAGGCAAAAGCGATTTCCTGGCTTGGTGCCGAAGTCGAATATCTGCTGCCGATTACACACGAATTCGAATGGCTGGGGCAAGCTCGAATTGTAGACACACCCGGAGTGTACTCACCGAATGCAGAACATGACCAGCTTACCAGAATCCGCCTCATGCGAGTGCGGGACGGAGACATCATTGTTGTACTATTAAGGATACGAGGTAACGAGCGATCAGAGGACGGCGCACATAAAGAATTCTTGAAAGAAATACTTGAGAGCACTCGAAGAAAGACCATTGTAATTATTGCAAACTGGATGAGCCGTAACATAGTGCTGACAAAAGAAGTATCAAACAAATACAAGGCTGATCTTGCAACATGGGTTTCAGACATTGTAAAAAAATATCCAATTGAAGAACGGCCAAATGTCAAAGTCCAAGTCATGGATGTGCTGAGCGGTGATGTTGCCGGGCAGAGACAATTTGCGAAAGAATTCTGCAGCATGCTTGGGGACAAATTTCTAATTCGCGCAGCGGATGAAATTGCAGCGCGTCTTGCCGGTGTGATCACTGAAATCGAAACGGATTTGGGAAACCTGAAACTTGAAAGCCAGAATCATAACCGGCTGAAACACCGCAAGAGTATAGCAGAGTCATTGCTGAATACCGGGGCACATCGATTCCAGATGACCTTGACACAAAGTATTCTTGATCTTGAACTCGGACCTGTTCGTGAATGGCGGAGCAAGGTGCTCGGGAAGCACTTCGATATCAAGAATAATGGGGCTGAGCAATTCATAAGCGTGTCTGATAAGTTTATGTCCATATGCAGTAATAACCTGCTTTGGACTATTGGTGAGGAGCAGCCGACAATACAGAAGAGACACGCAAAGATATCTGCCAGATTAAGTCATGGTCTAAAAGATGTCCTAAAGGGCATGAAGCTCAGAGCGTCGGCGGAGGAAGCCGAATTATCCGTCAGAGAAGATTGGCTCGCAGGTCTACCACTGCATGCTTATGAACCCTTCCCGAACTCTGACAAAGCTCTGAAGGCGCGGCAACCGTTCAAAAGCATTGCCCAGAGTTTGTATAAGTCACTTTCTCGTATTCAGTCTGACTATGAACACGCAGGTCGTTTGAAACGAAGCTGGAACTGGTTAAAGTCAAAAATTGGGATGAGCAGCTTCTATTCTCAATGGGACAGTGCCATAAATGATGCAAAAAATTCTTCTGAAAGAAACGAGGACATACTACGTCAGTATCTTGAAGCTTGGATCGCCATGATAACTGATCATGTGTTTCAGAAAACACTTCCTTCATGGACCCACATTAGCCGCGGGAACATTGAGATCGGCATTGATGAGTACAAGTCGGCACTATCTGCGCTTGGTGGAATATACAAAATGTTCCTGAATTACAATAAGGAGAAATGTTGAAATGGAGCCCCCTGAAAGCATTCTGACACGAAAAACAAACGACGTAATTCAGGAAATAATGAAAAGGACACTAGGTGAAGATCCGATTAGCATGGCGGAGCAGATCAGAGTCCTACAGGAGCAGATTAAACAAAATGACATGTGCCATAAATTCGAGCAGATACATGAAGATGTTTTCAAGATCAGGGACAATGTTGTTAGAATTTCAGATTATTTACAACAGCAGGTCAGCCAGGTGGACGTTCAGAACGAATGCATGAAGCAGAAAATCGAGATTACTATTAATGATATCCAGCAACTACAGTCGAATATCAAGAAAATGACTGATCGTATGCAGCTGCAACAAGATAAAGTCGAACTTCTTCATAATAAAATCAGATTTATTCTGTCGTTTAGCCTTTCGAGCGCATTGCTGGCCGGAGTTATTCTCGTAGTTACAATAATGCGAGGCATCTAGATGAATCATTCTCAGATTGAGATCACACTGCATTTTCATATCCGCAGTTATTACTTCTCATTATAGAATATCCCGTCAAGAAATGCCGCGCGTCTCCTCCAGATGGCAACTTGCTCATTATTATTCGGTCGAGGCGAGTTAAACCAGGGTGATGAATGTATCAGTCTAATCAGTTGTACGTATCCCTCTGCTTTGTCAAATTGATGTTGGGGCACATCGAGCGTATGCGAGAGTTTTTTTCGCACAGATGGGGCCGAAATCGTACAGAAGAGATCTGGGTGAGTAATACAAAGGAGGCGCCCCCAGACTCTCATGGATGGTCCTAAAGATGTCAGCATTCGAAGGTGCGCTTGCAGTTTAGGCCACAGAATAGGTGGCTTGAGACGGTTTATTGAATTTATCGAATCTACTATTGTTTTCCATTGCTTGGGTGTGCCATTTGCCAGCAACTTACGAAATTGCCCAGAGGCAGCAACATGACCTAGCCAACCATATTGATCAATGCCCCCCAAAATACGTCTTTTCTCAATATCCTTGAAATATTCTGTTTTCCATGGAACCGGCAACTCTCGTGCTGCCGCATCAAGAACATCATGATAGCGTTGACAGTCCCGCCCACTTTCCTTTACTCCTGCCAGCACTTTTTTGTAATAGACTTCCCATGTTGAATGCTGAAGCCAGCTAGCCGGCGAGATTTCCTCTTCGGATCTTTGCATTGTGCGCATTCCATGTTTGCGTTGTTTCTGCAAAATATTCTTGTATCGATTGCGATAGCCATCAATCCATTTCGTTGATGGCTTGAAAGACAGGGTTGGTGAACGCCAAATAGCTATGGTAGATTCCAGTGCAACTATGTCTTTGGCGTCTTTGGTTCCCTCAATTAAGCAGTTGGTTTCATAATTCGTGTAGAAGCCGCTATAAGTAAGGTTCGAACTGCCTATGAACAGGGCATATCGCTCCTTGTCCCGGAAGAGGTAAATCTTTGGATGGAACACATCGCCATCGTCTCTGAAGACACGAAGATCTGCACCAACATCATCCGTGAGCCACTGAAAGACATCGGGATGCGTATGATTGAAAGCAACACCTACTATTACTTTCACTGAGCCCTTGAAATTCTCGAGCAACATGTGCGGGAGAGTCTTAGCTGGACTGCCGCACCATGCAACAGCAATGTTCAAATGTCTGTACTCCCGACAACAACGTTCAAACTCAGCTATAAAAGTGTCCTTTGATTTAAGAACAACAGCCTTTCTCATTTTCACACCTCATTCACTCTCGGTTACCTGTCAGCTGCCGATTAACCTATAGCGGGTGCATGGCCGCACGGTACAAAGAACAGCATACGGCAGACAATGGAGCAGGGGCAGGAAAAAGGGGACAGTCCCCTTTTTCAGGCTGTATCGTTTGGCTTCAATCGGTATTACCGGATGATTTTGATGACACAAAGCATAATCTACTCTACCGCCAGGCACGGGGTATTCGGGAAATACGATCTTCGGCTCGTCAATCGGCCAGGAGAGGTCACGGAGGACGGGGAGGATGACAGCCTGTTTTATAGACTGCTCGTTGGGATCACCGGTTGGGGATTCCCGGACAGATTGCCGTACCCCGGCAATCGTTCGCCTCAACTGTGAGTCTCGTGCGTTTCAGGAAGCGGCATAGCGCAATGCCTTGCTTTTCCTTCTTACTCGTAATCCAGGCTCATCTGCATGGCGCAGATTGAGGCGATGTACCTGACCGGCTTGACCCGTTTGACGACCGACTTTTCCGCCACGGCACGCTTCAGCCATGCGCGGACCTGCGTCGGCATTTCTTTTAGCTTTTCGGCAAGCGCCTTCTCGGTCATCTCGCACTGCAGGTGATCCAGCAGCATGAGCCGCACAGCGGGCCACGAATCTTCCGTATCGACGGCAGCGGCGGATCCCCTTCTCTCCTTCACGTCCGGCTCGAAATAGGCAAATGTCTCCTGGACCCCCGCGACGGCCTGCGACGGTTCCGACTCAGATGAGAAGAGGCCCCGGTCGGCGTCCGGGCGGGCGTCACGGTTCAGCCCCTTCAACCAGTCCCCCAATCTGAAATCCTTCGTCAGCCATTCTTCCTCGAATGCCGTGCCTCCCTGTTCGATGAGCTTCCCGTTCCCCTCCGGCACTGCGGGGCTCCTGCGAACGATGAGCGGCACATACTTCTTCTTGAGGTTCTCGATGGCCCCGGCCCAGGTGCCGCCTTTTACATCGGAGCTGATCACCATGGCGTAATCGGCAAGAGCATAGATGAGCTTGTTCCGGCCCATGGCATTGCCCGCGCTGAACCCGGCGCCCGGGGGATACGGAGACACCAGAGCCAGCTTTCCCTCCCGGATGGCATGCCTGTATTTCCCCGACAGGGCTGTCGCTCAACACCCCGGCCGCCGTCCCGCCCTTCTTGATCGCCTCGAGCATCGCCTCCTTGTCGATTCCACGCGCCCCGCCGGACACAATCCGTATATTTTCCTTTGCACACTTCTCGGCAATGTAACGGGTGAACTCCAGGGCGATATCGTCTGCGTTTCGGGAACCCACAACGGCAAGGCCGCCCGAATCCAGCAGCTCCCTGTTCCCCGCCCCATAGAGCAGAGGAGGCGCCGTTTTGCCCAGGCGGTTTTTCAACCGCGCGGGGTAACCGGTTTCGGCGCGGCTGATAATCCACAACCCGCGGTTCGTCCAGCCTTCCACGGCCATGGCCAGGGCTGCCCCTCTCTGCAGGAGGCTGATCATTCTATCCGCTCTTCCTGTAAAGCCTTGCCGCAACCGATCGGTCCCCTCCGCGGACAGCAGGACGGATGGCCGCAGGCCCATTTCTTTCAGCCAGTCTGCAAGCGAATTGTATTCGGAGGGGGTCAGCGGCTGCACGTCCTGCGGCCCCCGCACGAAGCTTCCGCAGAGCAACAGAACCACCTGACTGTCGGGATCCAGGACGTGATCGTACACGAAGAACGCTCCTTATTGGGATGACGTGCTCATGGCCAGGGCGACGGGAAACACGGGGCCCGCGCATGTAGGAGATACAAGCCGGACATGTTTAAATACAGGACACCCGACCCCATTTATCCCGCTTTCACATGCTCACCTCTGGACAGAACCCTTCGGTACCCCAGGCCCTGTTTTCTCTCTTTTTCTAGGCATAGGCCAGAAACTTCTGATACCGCCTGTCCAGATAATCCCTGTTCGGCCAGTGATGCTCCGCGCGGGGCAGGATAATCCGTGCATTATGCAATTCCTTGAGCCCGTGCTGCAGCATCGGGCCGTCTTCCTCGTCCAGCACATCCTTCCGGACGTGGATGATGTAGTCGGGGTTGACGCTGATGATGAAGCTGTCGAAAGCGGCATGGTGCAGCTTGCACAGGGCAAGGCCATTATCG